>Ga0137418_10001175_pt1 | contig 24076 bp, 16 predicted proteins | sample CZODoug3_1_2_16f_FD_122242 | JGI IMG/M metagenome (GOLD analysis project Ga0137418, IMG submission 122242) | Vadose zone soil fungal communities from Angelo Coast Range Reserve, California, USA - CZODoug3_1_2_16fungal (Hybrid Assembly) | ecosystem: Environmental > Terrestrial > Soil > Vadose...
GGCTTCATGTAGGCCAGCGCATTGGCCATGGTGGCGGCGCGTCCGGGCAAGCGGGTGTCGTGCAGCACCTTGATGGCGGTCTTCTGCACACGCTCATCGGGGTGTCTCAGCGCCGGGGCCATATCTTTCAACAGTTGTGGGTCTTTTATTTCTCCTAGCAACTTGACGGCGTTGCGCACCACATACCACTGCGGATGTTGCAACATCACGCGCGCCGCCTCCAGCGCCGCCGGCCCGATGCGTCCCAATAAACGCATGAGGGCGAGGCGGATGTGAGTCTGTTGCTCATGTTCCAGGCGATGAAACACCTTATTGATCCCGGGCGGGCCAGTCCAGCGCAGCAGGGAAGCGGCACTCCTCATCCAGACAGAATCATCCGTCTTGGCGACAAAGATTTCGATGATGCGGTCGACCGCGGAAGTGTTCATCAACATCGGCAGCGCGTCGGCGCAGCATTTGACGTGAGCTTGCGGGTCGCGAGCCAGGCTGGCGTCGATCGCAGCACCTACGGCGAAGATCAGGTCAAAATCCTCGTAGGCGCCAACGATACGCGTTAACGCGGTGAGCGAGTTGATCACCTGGAAGTGGCCGAAAGTCTCCACCTTCTCGCGCAGCAGTTGCGCGCTCAGCAATTCAGACGCGCGGTTCCAGAACTCAGCATGGATGCCGCTCGCCACTTTGAACAGTTCGGGGATGCGGCTTAACTCATCTGGGCCAATGTGCTCGGGGTCGTTGAAGATGTTGAAGTAGTGATCAGCCAGCTGGTTCGCCTGGTCGGCCTTATTGGTCTTGATCAACTCTTTCATCAGGTCGAGCATGCGCCGGAACTGATGAGGGTTGTAGTGATCCACTTTTATCAGGGACTCGAGCTTTTGTTTATTGGTGAGCGTGATCCATTTGAGTTCCTCCTGGATGCGCTCGTAGCTTTGTTTGGGGATCAGGTTTTCTTTGGCCATATCGGCCAGCTTGCGGCCCAGCCGCACACTCGATTGGGTGGCTTGCAAGGCCTTCAGCAGCACGCCGATGACTTCGCCCTCGACTACCACAGACTTGGGACCAAGAGCCGCGTTGGTCAACCGGTTGACCGCCCATTTCAGCGTGGTGTCTTCGAAGAGCTCGACCGCCATCTGCTCGCGAGGCAGCGCGCGCAACTCTTCCTGCCTTGCAGCTGGAAGGGCGGCCAATACTGCGTCGGGCCGCAGATCGCGCAGGATCTTGGCCAGCTCCGCGTGTGGCCGGGGCGCAGGTGTCTCGGTCGCCTGGTTCAACTTTTCATCAACGATCGAAAGGATCTTCTCCGGACCGTCGGTGTATGGCCGGGGTGGAAGATCGAAGCCGCCACCGGTGCCGTCGCCAGGGCCTCTGCCTGCGTTTTGCTGACCTGCGGATTCTGGACCGGCGTTACTTCCGCTGCTCGCTGGCCCATAATTCCCGCCGGCACCCGAGCCGCCACCGGATCCATAGCTACCACCGCCACCAGTCGGTCCACGACCACTACCACCTCCCGGCCCGTAACCTCCGCCTCCCAGCCCGGCGCCGCCTGATTCATGGCCCCCAACATTTGGATCCCCTCCGGCGAAGCCACCACCATACGCGGCCATCTTGCCGGTCTCATTGCCCATCTGCATCAGCTTTTCGCCGAAGGCACTCTGGAAAAGCATGTCCATCGGATCGGGGCCTGATTGCAGCTCCTGCATCGCCTTCGACATCAGGAACGATTCGGAGTCGGTCTCGAGCACGGTGTCGCCGTCGGCAGTGCGGCTCTGGTTTTTTCCTGCGGGGTAGACGCGAAGAAATTCCACCTGATTCTGATCAAGCCACGGGATCAGCCCCCCGATCTCTTCCAAATGCTTCACCGGGACGGCCAGCACACCGGCAGCGCGCTTATACGCAGCCAGAGTGATGCCGGCCTCGAACGTTACCGCCCCGATACCGCGCTTGAGCAGTTCGTTTTCCAGAGACAGAAGGCTTTTGTCGGCCTGGGTCAAAACGTTATTTATCATGATCCGGCCGTCGACGAATCCCAGCGTGAAGGTGCGAGTCTGCTTGAGCAGACTGTTGAGCATCTGGTAACTGTTGGCGATGGGCTGATTGGCGCCCTTATGATCGGCGGAAAACATGATGACCGTCTTCATCAACATCTGCAGCGACTTGGCGTATCGCAAGCCCTGCGTCTTTAGCTGGTTTCGGTCGAGTGCCATTTCCGCGCCAGGTTGGGGGAGGCAGTGCTGGTTATAGCACGGTTCAGGGTGCTAATTCTATGGCTCAGAAGGCATTTACACGGTTTTTCAACAGCTTGGGACTCCCATCTTGGAATGGGGTAACCTAACGACCGAAGGCCAGCGCCGGAGGCGGACGACCGACGGCGATTTTAGAAGGTGGCAAAGGCCAGATTCAGGAGCGTTTGCTGCTCCATCTCAAAGGCCTTGTGAGATCCGGTTGCGGGCGAGGCTGAGGCCGACCGCTTGACCGAGCGGACCCGTGTTTCTCCTGCCAAGTGCCTCAATTTTGGCATGATGAAGTACTGTGCGCCCATATTGGCCGGCTCTTCCTGTACCCACACGATCTCGCGCGCGTTGGGATGGCGGGCAAATTCAGCCTCTAGCTCCTCGGCAGGAAATGGGTAGAGTTGCTCAAGGAAGACGATCGCCGTTGAAGTATCTTTCCTGCGCGACCGCTCCTGCCGGAGTTCATGTCCGATCTTTCCCGTGCACACCAGGACACGCGAGGCGTTCTGTATCTCGCGCTCCGGGATGACCTGCTGGAAGCGATCGGCGGACAACTCCTCGACCGGTGATGCTGCCGCCGGGTGCCGCAACATACTCTTCGGAGTAAAGACGACCAAGGGTTTTCGCCACTTCATCAGGCCTTGGCGTCGCAGCAGGTGGAAGTACTGTGCCGCGGTCGAAGGTTGGCAGATGAGCATGTTGTCTTCGGCGGCAAGCTGCAAGTAGCGCTCGATGCGCGCGCTGGAATGCTCCGGTCCCTGGCCTTCGTAGCCGTGCGGTAGCAACATCACAACGCCAGAGAGCAATCCCCACTTGTCTTCGCTGGCCGCCAGGAACTGATCGATGATGATCTGCGCGCCGTTGGCGAAGTCGCCGAATTGGGCCTCCCACATCACTAGAGCGTCGGGATAGTCGCGGCTGTAGCCGTACTCGAATCCGAGGACACTCGCCTCCGATAGCGACGAGTTGATGATCTCGACTCGCGCCTGGTCGGGAGCCACATGCCCGAGCGGCACATATTCGCTCTCATTCTCAACATCCACCAGCGCCGAGTGGCGTTGATTGAAAGTGCCGCGACGGGTATCCTGCCCGCTCAGCCGGACGGGGATCTTTTCTTTCAGCAACGAGCCGAGCGCGAACGCTTCGGCCATGCCGTAATCCAGCGGACGCTTGCCGCTGCCCATCTCCTCGCGCTGCTCAAGCAGCTTTTTGATCTTGGGATGGATGTTGAAGTCCTTGGGGTACGAAGTCAGCGCTTTCGTCAGCGACGCAATGTCTTGCTGCGAGATGCTGGTGCGCACGTCGAACTCCGGCTTCCAAAGTCCACCGAAATAGGGCGACCAGTAATCCGGCAGCTTCGAGAGCACCGGCTTCTTGGTCATCTTCTGCGCTTCCAGTTGCGCGTCCTCGATCTCCTTGCGCAACGCCTCGACCATCGGCGCCGCGTCGATGCCGGTGTGCTTGGCGTAATTCTTCCAGGTCTCGGAAAATTCCTTGATCTTCTTGTAAAGCAGAGGCTGCGTGATGGTCGGGTCGTCCACCTCGCTGTGACCATGGCGGCGATAGCCGATCAGGTCCACCACGACATCGCTCTTGAACTTGTAGCGATATTCCACCGCGATGCGCGCCACGCGCACTACCGCGTCGGGATCCTCGGCATTCACGTGGAAGATTGGAATAGGCTGCCGCCGCGCCAAGTCAGAAGCGAAGCGCGCAGAATGCAAATCTTTTGGCTGCGTGGTGAAGCCGATCAGATTGTTTCCGATGATGTGGATGGTTCCACCGACGGTGTAGCCCTTCAGATCGGCCATGTTCAGTGTCTCTGCCCAGATGCCCTGGCCTGCGAAGGCAGCGTCGCCGTGCACTTCGACTGGCAGGTAGTAGTCCGTCCCGTTTTCGCCGGCGCGAGCTTGCTTGGCGCGGGTGCGCCCGATGGCAACCGGATCCACCGCTTCCAAGTGGCTAGGATTCGAGACCAGGTGAATGTTAACGGTCTTACCGCTGCGAGTGGTCTGCTGGCCGGTCGCACCCAGGTGATACTTCACGTCGCCGCTGCCGAGCACGCTGCGCGGGTCAACGTCTTCAAAGCCGGTGACGACGTCCAATGCCGATTTGCCGGCGGTCGTCACCATCACCGTCAGCCGGCCGCGGTGACTCATCGCAAGAACAACCTGTTTGGCTCCGTGATCGCAGGCGCCGGCGACCACTTCGTTGAGCAGCGGCACCAGTGACATCAATCCTTCAAGCGAGTAGCGTTTCGTGCCGAGGTAGCGTGTCTGCAACACCTGCTCGAAGAGCTCGCCACGCACCAATTGCTGCAAAATCGATTTTTGGTCGGGCTTTGGCGCTGCGGATTCCATCTGATCGGCGACCCACTGCCTGCGCTCCGGGTCGGCAATGTGCGTGAACTCGACTCCGATGGCTCCGGAGTAGACCGTACGGGCCTTTTCTGCCTCAGGGCCACTCAACTCCAGCTCCGGCACTTTGTACGGCGAAAGGGTGCCAAGCGGATCGAGGTCGGCTTCGAGGTATCCCCAGCGCCGGAATGCGTCCCAGATGTCCTGGGGACCCGGCGAGGCGGTCTGCTTGCCGTCTTTTCTGGTTTGTTTGGGCGGAGCTTGTACGGCCATGAGCTTTGGGCGGGTCCTTAATTAGCGGTCAAACTCTTAATGATACTCGACGCGCTCGATTTCGGGGAGCCGCAACGAGGGCAACAAAAGCGCGCTGCCGTCACCTAGTAGACTGTCACCCGTGCCCCTGAGCGAGACCACATCACACCCGGCACTTCCGGTCGAGTCACATCCGCGCGCGCGATGGCGCTGGCGGCTGATGATCCCGTCGGTGTTGTTGCTGGTGTATGTCCTGCAGTGCTTCTGGTTCATCCGCACCCAATCGCTGACGGTGGACGAACCCGGACACATCGCTGCCGGTCTGGCGATGTGGAGGCATGGCCGTTTCGTGATGCTCAACGATCAGCCTTCCCTCGCGCGATTGATCTTCACCGCGCCGCTAGCCGCGTTGACGTCCACGCCGGTGGACAATATCCGCGAACGGCTGTTCACCACCGAACCAGCTTTGGCATTGTGGACGCGCCCTCCGGTTGTTGTGCTGGGAGTCTTGCTTGGGATCCTGCTGTGGCTTGCCGCGCGGGCGTGGCTGTCGGAGTCGGCGGCAAATTTCGCGTTGGCGCTGTTCGCATTCAGTCCGGCGCTGATCGCGCATTTCTCACTGGCGACCATGGACGGAGCCGCCACGCTCACCATTTTCCTGATGGTGTTGCTGCTGGCGCACTGGCGGAAAAATCCTACTCGTCGACAGACGATAGGGCTTGGCATCGCCCTTGGACTGATGCTGCTCTCGAAGTTTTATGCACCACCTTTATTTTTGATCGCGCTATACATCGTCACCTTGAACACCACTGACGGCGTCAAACACAGTCGTGGCTGGCACTGGAAGCATGCTGCCGCCACCGCGGCGCTGGCCGGGGCAGTGGTTTGGGCAGGATACTTCTTTCACGTTTCAGTCGCGCGGTTCGAAAACGACACCCTGGTCATCCACATGCCTCACCGGGAACATGATTTCAGGGCGCCGGTGAACATCAGCCTTCCTGGCAAGATGCTCGTTCCTGCGGCCGAGTATATCGACGGCCTATACAAAGTGGCCTTCCACGATCTGTCCGGGCACGAAAGCATGTTGCTGGGAAAAATCTCGCGCACAGGCGGCTGGAAATCGTATTACTTTTACGTGATCGTCCTGAAGTGGCCTATCGCCGTTTTGCTGCTTGCGATGACTGGGGCCGTCGTCATCCTTCGCAAGCGAGTCAGACTGCCGGTTGGATGGCCCGCATTGATCGCCATCCCGGCCGCGCTTTTCCTGATGGCAATCTTCTCGCGGATACAGATCGGCGATCGCCATATCCTGCCGCTTTATCCCTTTGCTTTATTGTTGGCCGCCGCGGCGTGGCAGGGACTCTCGGCTTATCGCGTGGCGCGGATCATTTTGCTGGCTTCGGTAGCGGTGAACGTGGCTGATTGCCTGCGCTTCGCTCCTGACTATATGTCTTACTTCACGCCGCTGGTCGATCAGTCGAAGAGCTATCAATTGCTGACCGACAGCAACACTGATTGGGGGCAAGGGCTGATCGCTCTGAAAAAATACCAGGACGCGCATCCCAGCGCCGAGATCCACCTGGCATATTTCGGGACCGTTGATCCCGCCGTGTATGGCATTCGCTATCGCACCCTGCAGCCTGGGGAGCGCCCAAGCGGAACGGCGGTGATCAGCGCAACCGACCTTTCCGGACAATTGCTCGCAGGTCCTGATTCCTACAAGTGGCTGTTGCAGTACAAACCAAAAGCTATCCTGAATCACACGCTGTACGTGTTTGAAGTGCCGGAACAGCGACGACCATGACGGGACTCCCGGACATAAGCTCAAAGACTCGCGTTTGGGTCATCGTCGCGGTGGCATTGCTGGCGCGTCTGGCACTGATGACCATCGGCCACACCTACCGCTTCGCGCCGCGCGACGATCACTTCGGCTTTGGATGGGAGACCGGCCGGATCGCGCGCGCCATCGCGCTCGGTCACGGATTCAGCGATCCATTCCACGGAACCACCGGCCCGACCGCGTGGATCGCGCCACTGTATCCATATTTTCTGGCCGGTGTCTTCAAGGTCTTCGGCGTTTACACCAGCGCGTCGGCGTGGATGGCGCTGGCAGTGAACTCCATTTTTTCCGCGCTGACGTGCGCGACAATCTATTACATCGGTAGGGAAGTCTTTGGCCCGGGTTCGCGCGTGCCGGTATGGGCAGCATGGGTCTGGGCACTCCTGCCCTCGCAGATGTTCTGGGCCATTCGCTTTCCCTGGGAGACCAGCCTCTCCGCGTTCTTGCTGAGCGTGGTCGTGTTGTTGATGTTGCGCCATGAAGAAAACGCCGCCCTGCGGCACTGGCTGGCGTTCGCGGCGCTATGGGGGGTCATTGCTCTTGGCAGTCCAGCGCTGCTCACATTACTTCCATTCTTCGGGATGTGGTGGTTGTTGCGGCAACCCAGACGCTCGAATGCAATGTGGCACGCGATCGCGGCCGCGTTGTTGTTTTGTCTGATCAACGTTCCCTGGATGATGCGCAATTACGAGACCTTCGGGAAGCCCATCCTGATCCGCGGAAATTTTGGCGCCGAGCTTCGGCTAGGCAACGGTCCCGGCGCAGAGGGATATTGGATGTTCTGGCAGCACCCCACCCAAGACCCGGTCGAGTTTGCGCGCTACCAAGAAATGGGCGAAGCGGCGTATGTGGCCGAGCGGCAGCGCGAGGCGGTGGGGTGGATCGAACAGAATCCGGATACCTTTGCAAAGATCACCTTGAAGCGCATCCTTCTTTTCTGGGCGGGGATTCCGCGCAGCGAAGTGATCGCCGGATTCGACATCCGCGACTGGTCCGAAGCTGCTTTCTTCTTATCCTCAGCACTCAGCTTTGTAGGATTGTTCCTGATGTTGCGCCGACGGCTGCGCGGCAGTTTCATTTTTGCAATCTCGCTCTTTGTGTATCCGATGATTTACTATCTGACGTTCGCGCACGAGCGCTACCGTCACCCCATCGAGCCGCTTATGGTCCTGCTCGCGGTTTATCCGGTCGCCGAAGCGCTAGAGCACAGGAAGATATCGACAACGGCTGAACCGACCCATTGACGCCCCCGAACTACAGCACGCCGAAGAGAATCTCCATCATCATTCCTGTCTTCAACGAACGGAACACGATCGAGAACGTGGTCGCGACCGTGTTCGCGGTCAGCATCCCATTGGAAAAAGAGATCATTATCGTTGACGATTTCTCGACCGACGGCACGCGCGAGGTCCTCCCCGGCATCGAGAGCAAATATCCGGGCAAGGTGCGCGTCCTTTTGCACGACAAGAATCGCGGCAAAGGATATGCCATCCGCACCGGGCTCGCGCAGATCACAGGCGACTTAGTGCTGGTGCAGGACGCCGACCTTGAATACGATCCGCAGGATTATCCCGTGCTGCTTGCGCCCATCCTGGCCGGGCGTGCGGATGTAGTATTCGGCAATCGTTTCCATGGCGGACAGCATCGCGTTCTTTATTTCTGGCACTTCCAGATCAACCAGTTCCTCACCTTCCTGTCGAACCTGCTGACCAACTTGAATCTCAGCGACATGGAGGTCGGCTACAAGCTGTTTCGTCGCGAGATCATCCAGAACATCAAGCTCACGTCAGACCGCTTCGGGTTCGAACCCGAAGTCACCATCAAAGCAGCGCGGCAAAAGTGCCGCATCTACGAAGTGCCCATCTCCTATCATGGGCGGACGTACGAGGAAGGCAAGAAGATCACGTGGAAGGATGGCGTCGCCGCCCTGTATTTTCTCTTCAAGTACGGCATCTTCGGATAAGGCTGTCCCCTGCCTCTCGTCCACTGTTTTATAATCATTGTTTCTAGCAATCCTTTTGGAGTCCTCTGAAATGATCCGTTTCCTGCAAACTCCCACGCCGGCAAAGAGATTTGTGCTGGGTTTTATCCTGATCGCTTTTTGTCTGATCATGGTGATCTCGCTGGTCCCCAACCTCAACCAGTCGCTGCTGGGCGGGACGTCGAATCCCAACGTACTAGCCAAGGTCGGCGACGAAGAGATCACGCGCGACCAGGTACAGCAGCGCGCGGCCGCGGTTGCCGAGCGCAGCCAATATCCGCCACAGCTGATCCCGTTCCTGATGGGCCGTGCGCTCGAGGGAATGATCTCGGAGAAGGCTCTTCTCGTTGAAGGCGATCGCCTGGGACTGAAGGTCACCGATGAAGAAGTAACAGACGCCCTCAAGCGCGGCCAACTGGGTGAGATGTTATTCCCGAATGGTCAGTTCATCGGCGAAGAAAAGTACGAAGACTTCGTCGCAAGCCAGTTCAAGATGTCGAAGACAGACTTTGAGAGACTCGTCCGCGAATCGCTCCTGAATGACAAAGTGCGCGACCTCATCACACAGGGCGCCACCGTTTCTGATCCGGAAGTGCTGAAGGCGTTCAAGGAACAGAATGCAAAAGTGAAGCTGGATTACGCTGTGCTCACGCTCGACGACGTGCAGCCGCAGGTGAAGGTGACCGAACCGGAAGTAAAGAATTATTTTGAGACGCACAAGAGCGTCTATCAGGCAGGCAATCCGGAAAAACGCAAAGTCACTTATGCGGTGCTCCCTGCTGAGAAGATCCCTGGTGCCGAGATAACTGATGGCGACGTCCAGCGTTACTACAGCGACAATCAGGAGAAGTACCGCCTGCCGGAGCAGGTCAAGGTGAGCCACATCCTTATCAAGACCATCGGTCCCGATGGCAAGCCTGATCCGAAGCTCGAGGCGCCCGCGAAGGCGAAGGCGGAAGCGCTTCTGAAGCAAATCAAAAGCGGCGCGAGTTTCGTCGAGCTGGCCAAGAAAAACTCCGAAGACTCGGCCGGGCCAGATGGCGGCAGCGCCGCCAAGGGCGGCTCACTTGGATGGATACAGAAAGGACAAATGGTCCCTGAGTTCGAGAAGACCTCCTTTGAACTCGCTAAAGGACAGACCAGCGACCTGGTGAAGACCCAATTCGGTTACCACATCATTCATGTGGACGACAAACAGGCTGCGCATGTGCGTCCGTTGGCAGAGGTGAAGGGAGAGATCATGCAACAGCTCTCCAGCGAGAAGAAGCAGCGAGTCTTGGGAGATGCGGCGAATTCATTGCAGGCCCAAGCGCGCAGCACCAGCATCGAGAAAGCCGCGGAGTCCAAGGGTGCCCAGGTTTTCCATAGCGACTTTTTCGGTCCCACCGATTCATTGCCAGGTGTGAATTTTGCTCCTGAGTTCATGCAGGCAGTTTTCAGTGAGGCACCAAAGGCTGCGCCGCTTGCGGTTCCCACGCAGAATGGCGTCGTCGTTTTCCAAGTGAGCGAGGTCCAGCCTCCCGCGCCCCCACAATATGAGAAGTATCGCGCCAAGGCGGAAAGTGATTTGAAGGCGGAAAAAGCGCGCACTCTGTTCACCAGCCGCTTGCAGGAGATTGCTAATCGCGGCCGGGCGACCCACGATCTGAAAAAAGTGGCGAAGGAATTCGGCGCCACATTGAAGAGCACTGAATTGGTCAGCCCCAAGGACCAGGTGCCCGACATCGGTTCCATGTCCCAGGTTCCGGAAGCTTTCGCTATGAAGGTCGGGGACGTGGGCACCCCGGTGACTCCGTCACAGAACAAAGGGATCGTTTACAGCGTGGCGGAACGGCAAGAACCTTCCACGGAAGATTTCGCCACGAAGAAGGACATCACCCGGGATCAGATGCTGCAACGCAAGAAGGAAGAGATGCTGTTGCTATTCACCTCCAACCTGGTGGAGCAGATGGAGAAGAACGGCAAGATCAAGAAGAACCAGGCGCAGATCGATGCCATGTCCAAACGAGCGGGCGGCATTGGCGGCTTCTAGTGCCGGCTGAGGCGGGCTTTCAGTGCGCGGGCTGCGGCGAGTGGAATGACATCGGTGTCGACGACGACGGCGGCTCGTCGCAGCAATACGTGCAAGATTGCCAGGTCTGCTGCAAGCCGAACCTGCTGAAGATCGCCTTCGACCGCGAGATCGAGGAGTACATCGTCTCCGCCGTCCTTGAAAGCTAGTATCTGTGTGGCTCAGCCATCCTCGGCTGTGCGAATGTACTATGTAGAACATGCCCTTCGATCGTGCCGCTGGCATCCTGTTGCATCCCACCTCGTTGCCCTCGCGGGGCGGTATCGGCGATCTTGGCGCCGCGGCCCACGAGTTCATCGAATTCCTCTCGCGGTCGAAGCAACATCTTTGGCAGGTGCTGCCGCTGGGATCCCTCGGCTACGGCAATTCTCCCTACTCCGGCATCTCTGCGTTCGCCGGCAACGAACTCCTGATCAGTCTGGAACGCCTCGCCGATCGCGGATTGTTAGACGCTGCACGCCTTTCCAAGCTTCCGGACAAAATCGAGCGGGTGAACTATGATGCGGTGCGCGCGGCGAAGATCCCTCTCCTTCGCGAGGCCGCGGAGAAGTTTCTGGCAAGCGCGCAAGAGCCACCGCGCGAGCACTTTGAGCGTTTTTGCAGCGAGAACAACTGGTGGCTCGAGGACTTCGTTCTCTTCTCGGTACTGCGCGAACGTCACGATGGAGCCACGTGGAACACGTGGCCGCGCGAGCTGGCTGCGCGAGAACCTGCTGCGATGGAAAGGGCTCGCGAGGAACTGAGGCACGAACTACAGGTACTGCGCATCATCCAATTCTTTTTCTTCGAGCAGTGGCGCGCGGTGCGAAGGGCGTGCAACAGTCGAGGGATCAAGATCGTGGGCGACATCGCCATCTTCGTCAGCTATGACAGCGCCGACGTATGGACGCATCCCAATCTTTACTATCTGAATTCTGATCTGAGCCCGACGTATGTTTCCGGTGTGCCACCCGACGCATTCAGCGAGACCGGGCAGCGTTGGGGCAACCCGCTTTATCGCTGGGACGCGATCCGCGAGGGCGGCTACGACTGGTGGGTGAAGCGCATGCGCCAGGCGCTCACGCTCTGCGACATCATCCGCATCGACCACTTCCGTGGCTTCGAAGCCTATTGGGAGATTCCCGCCTCCGAGCCTACCGCCGTCAATGGACGGTGGGTGAAAGGCCCTGGCGCCGACCTGTTTCATGCCTTGCGAACCGCGCTGGGCGAGCTGCCGTTCATAGCTGAAGACTTGGGCATGATCACGCCTGAGGTGATCGCACTTCGCGACCGCCTCCGCGTTCCGGGAATGAACGTCTTGCAATTCGGATTCGGTGACAAGGGCGCACACGTCTACCTCCCGCACCGTCATCAGCGGAACAGCGTGGTGTACACCGGCACCCACGACAACGACACCATGAAAGGCTGGTGGACGAATGACGCCAGCGAAGACGAGAAGGCAGCAGTGCGCGCCTACTTAGGCAATGTGGATGGTGATGTGGCGTGGGCATTCGTCCGCGCCGCGCATGATTCGGTCGCGGATCTTTGTATCGTCCCGATGCAAGACGTGCTCAACCTGGGCAGCGACGCCCGCATGAATATCCCCAGCAAACTCGATGGCAATTGGGGCTGGCGTTATCAGCCGGGGTCGCTTACTCCCGAGCTTGCGCAGCGTTTGGCATTGCTGTCGGAAACATCTGACCGTGATGAGATCAGTTCAGCGGCTGATCAACAGCGCAGCCGGGAAGCTGGCGAAGACTTCGCGGCATAGCAGAGTGCGCGTCGCACTGGTGTGCAGCACCTCACCCGTGTAAAGATTCACGAACTCACCTTCCACTCCCGGCGGTAACGCGACTTCGGTGTCAGCCCAAGCGTCACCCAGCGGCGGCTTCATCTCGCCGCGCATCAGGGTGTAACTCAGACGCGGAACGATGCTGACGGCTGCCTCGCGCGTGCGCTCGTTGAAGCGCGCGAATCCCGCAACGTGCTCGCGAAATTTGCCGAATCCATACACCGGAAGGTAGCCGCCGGAGCGGAACAGCTCCGCGTGCGTCCGTCGTGCCCCCAGCGCGCCCATCACTGTCCAGAATTTGATCCGCCCGTCCTGATAGTTCGCGAGCAGCTCGGAGGCGAGTGAGCGCAAGTCTCCTTGTCCAGCCCTGGTTTGCAATTCCGTGAGCACTCTCTTTCGTTCCTCGAAATCAACGGGACGCCGGTTGTCGGGATCGACCAGGCTGAAGTCCCATAGTTCAGTCCCTTGATAAAGATCGGGCACACCCGGGCCCGTGAGCTTGAGCAGCGTTTGCGCGATCGAGTTGATCGCGCCGAAGAGCGCGACCGTCGGAGCAAAATTCTCGACGTCCTGTACGAAAGGACTAGAGCGTCCCTTCGCCGAGGTTCGCTGCAGGATCGCGGATACAAAATCCTCCAGCGCCGCGATGTACTCGGGATTCTGATTCACCCAGCTCAGGTTGACCTTCGCTTCATGCACCGCCTTGTTCATGTACTGCTGTATGCGGCGAACGTAATCTTCGCGCTCGGAGTCCTTGAAATCCCAGGGCCAGGTGCCGAGCAAGGTCTGATACAGCAGGTATTCTTCGTTGGCATCTGGAACCGTCCGGCCATCATTGATGACGCGATGCTTGGCGCGGTTCCATCGGCGCCAGCGATGAACGTGCGCTGACCACGTTTTCGGCATCTCCGACAAAACATTCAGGCGGGCACGCACATCCTCGCTGCGCTTAGTGTCATGCGTGGAGGTGCTCAGCATCGCTGCCGGCCACTGCTCTTGCCGCTTCATATTGGCGCCGTGGAATTCGTCCATCGACGTTCCGAATCGCTGCGGCGATCCGCCAACTTCATTCAACGAGATGAACCGGTTGTAGACATAAAAAACCGTATCTTCCATCCCCTTGGCCATCACTGGGCCGGTGAGCTGCTGGAACTTGAGCGTGAAATTGAGCTGCCGTCGCCGCGTATCGCGTTTATCGTGCGCCTGCCGTTGCAACAGCAGGATGTCGCGCAGGAAATCGAAGACCTGGCCCGCCATTCCCGGATTGCGGCGCTTGGCGCGCACGATGGCGCGCGTGATCTGCATGCGGTCGCTCTCGGAGATCTCGCCACGCTCGTCCACGTAGGTGCGGTAAACCGGGAAGCACGCAATGCACTCGCGCAAGCTGTCGCGCAGCATCTTGGGAGTGAAGTCGCGCGCGTGACGGTCGAGGCTGCGCAGGTCCTCCAGGAGGTGAACCAGTACATTAAGTTCGCCCGAGAGAGCGATGTTCAAGATCAGTTTCTTGCTCTGGTAGATCAGGGTCTCAATGTCATTGCTCGAGCCGGTGAAGCGCTCATACAGATTGGTGAATGCTCGCTCGTTACGCGAATCTATAAACAGGCCGTTCAGCAGCCCGCCAAATTCGTACCCGACCGTGCCTTCCACCGGCCATTCCCTTGGCAGTTCTTCGCCGGGCTCCAATATCTTCTCCGCATAAACCGGCAACGGCGGCTGGCGCAGCCAGGGATGCGATGCGTAAAGTTCCTGCAGCCGCTCTTCAATACCGTTTTCGGCCACGGGTGGCACCGGGTCCGGACCGGAGATCTGGCTGGCGGCGTACAGCATCTGCAATCGCGTGAAGTATTGGATGGGGTTGTACAGGCCATCAGGATGATCGACGCGCAGCGCCGTAACACGCTCCTCTGCAAGCAGTCGGCGAAGCAGCCGATGGGTGTGCGCGAAGACCTGCGGGTTCTCCATACGCAGGCCGACAAGATCGTTGATATCGAAGAAGCGGCGGTAGTTGATCTCCTCGGCCGATACTCGCCAGTGTGCCAGCCGGTAAGCCTGCGCTTCCAGGAAGCGATGCAGCAGGTCGAAGGAGCGCGGCTCGCCCGACGTGCCGTTGGCTGATTCCAGGACGGTTTGCACGACGCGCCTTCCGAATGGGTCGGAGGCGAGTAGCGCAAAACGATTCTTGAGTACCGGAATCTCGCGGCGACGTTGCTGGGCATATTCAGGATCGGTAGTGAAATGCGGGGGCAACTCGCGCACCGAGGCCATCCAGCCATCCATCTCTTTGGATTCAGGCAGATCGGGCCCAAACTCGGCGCGAAGTTTGGCGATGGCGGACTCGAGCAAAACATTCAGCGAGCGCAGATCGACCGGAAAACGCTTGTCGTAATAAGCGACGAAGAACTCGGTGTCGAAATCGAGCTTGATCTTCCCGCTCTCCAACTCTTCACCATACTGCAGCCCCAGCACCGGGAGGAGGAGCTTGTTCTCAAGTTCCGGCTTCAGCGGACACCAGTCGATGTCGAAATAATCGGCAAAACGCGAAGAGCGTCCATTAGCAAGTACGTCTTGCCACCACGGATTGTGCTCGCTGATGCCGACATGGTTCGGCACAATGTCGAGCACCAGTCCCATGCCGCGATGGCGCAGCGCGTCCGTCCACTCGCGGAATTCCTCTTCGCTGCCGATCTCGGGATTCAAGCGGTTGTGGTCGGTGATGTCGTAGCCGTGCGTAGAACCGGCCCGCGCCTTGAAAAGTGGTGAAGAATAGAGGTGGCTGACGCCCAGAGCCGAGAAATAATCCATCAGCCGCAGCGCGTCAGAAAAACGGAACTGCGAACTGAACTGCAAACGATAGGTGACCAGCGGACGATGACGCAGGTCGCGCGCCGCCAGGCGGTCGAGTGCTTCCGAGTAGTCGGCAGGCTGGAGCTTCGCTAAAGCGGAGGAGCCGTGGGTTCTCTGCATCGCCCGGGGTTAGATGCGAGACTCAGAACTGCTTCTGGCCGTCGCCTGCGGGCAAAAGGACATGGCCAAAAAAACTCCCCGCAGCCGTTTAGCGTGCGGGGAGTTTCAAACCTATCAGATCCGTTGTTCCCTCCGGCACGTTTCCCCCAGGAATTTTTTTGGCCGGTTGGCTTCGCGAATTCGTTTCGGTTTGGGCTAAGGTGAGTGGAGTATGGAGGTACTCTGGTTTGCCACCCATTGAATGAATGACTTAGGATGCAACCCCATTCACCCTAGGTGTTTACTAAGGTGACAAGGAGACGGATGAGCCCGGAACTTCGACGACGCATGCAGATATCGCTGGTTGTGCTTTTGTTGCTGGCGACCGCCCGCGTGGCTTACATCTTCTATGAGCGAAAGTCGGCTGCCACCGCTCGGCACCGCGACGACGGCAGCCGGGCACTTACGTCCGACGAATACGTCTACCCCAAGAAGTTCTATGCCTACGACCTTGCCTCCGCGAAAGCTTTGGTTGGCAAGTCAGTATGGGTGAAGCAGGGATACGGGAATCTGGTGTATCCAGCGGCAAGCAGCGCCGCCGATCTCTCTCGCGGAAAGGCTTCGCTGTTTCCTATCGAGAAGCTGAAGATCTCCGGTGTCGTCCGCCAAGCGCCCCCGTTGCACTGGGGTGCGCCGCGCGGTGAGACTGAGCTGATCGCCATCGCAGAGCGCAGCGACTCTTCCAAACTAGCGGTCCCGATCGGCGCATTCTCCGCGGATGGATCGTTGAAGTTGATCGCGAACGATGTTTTCTTCATCGAAGATCCGCATCAGCTTTACCAGCATTGGCCAGCAGAGATGTGGAAGGCCGTTGATGAGCATGAGGCAAAGCTCGGAATGAACGAACTCCAAGTCAACTTCGCGCTCGGCGTCCCACAAAAGGCGGGCGGCGGCGACTACGGGGAGCGCACACTGGAGTACTCTAACGGCGGTAATCCCATTCGCGTGGCGTTCTCCGGTAATAAAGCCGTCGACATCGTCGCGGTCAAGTAGAATGCATCCCCATGCGAAAACTTCTCGCCACGGCAATCCTGCTGACCACCACCGCCTTCGCCCAAGCACCGCAATTTGACGTTCTCATTCGCAACGGACGCGTCTTCGACGGCAGCGGAAATCCCTGGTTCCGCGCCGATATTGGCATCGTTGGCGACCGCATCACCTTCATCGGTCCGGCTGACGAAAAGGCGACCGCCAAGCAGACCATCGACGCCAAAGGTCTGGTCGTCGCCCCCGGATTCATCGACATGCTCGGGCAGTCCGAGACCACGCTGCTGATCGACAAGAAAGCGGTCAGCAAACTGACCCAAGGCATCACCACCGAGATCACCGGCGAGGGCGATTCGGTCGCGCCGACCAATGCGGCAGTGCTGGCGGAGAGCAAAGAATATTTCGACCACTTCGGTCTCAAGCCCGATTGGCGCTCACTCGACCAATACTTCAATCGTCTGGAGAAATTGCAGCCCGGCATCAATCTTGCGACCTACGTCGGCGCCACCCAGGTGCGTAGGATGGTGATCGGCAACGATAACCGTCCGCCGACTGCCGACGAACTGAAGAAGATGACGGAGATCGTCGACGATGCAATGTCGGACGGTGCTATGGGGGTCTCATCCGCGCTCATCTACGCACCAGCGAGTTACGCGAAAACCGACGAACTCATCGCCCTGGCAAGAGTCGCAGCGAAATACGGCGGTATCTATGCCACTCACATGCGCAATGAGGGTGACACCGAGATCGACGCGCTGAACGAGACCTTTCAGATCGCGCGCGAAGCTAACATCCCCGCCGAGATCTTCCACCTGAAGGTTTCGGGGAAGCAAAACTGGGGGAAGATGCCGCAGGTGATTGCCGCCATCGAGAAGGCGCGTGCCGAAGGACTCGACATCACAGCCGACCAGTATCCGTACACCGCCGCTGCGACTTCGCTCGATGCCATCGTGCCCCCGGAATTCAAAGCCGGCGGCCGCGATGCGTTCGTCACACGCCTGCAAGACCCGAAGCAGCGCGCTGCCATTCGTCAGGCGGTCGAAGGAAAAGACAACTTCGAAAATTGGGTGCGCGGAACCGGCGGTCCGCAAGGCATCCTGATCACCGGCGTCCTGCAGAACGAGCTGAAGAAATATGAAGGTAAGACGGTAGCCGACCTGGGCAAGATGATGAACAAGGACCCGCTCGAGGCAGCCTTCGATCTGATCGTGCAATCGCGCGATAACACCGACGCTGTCTATTTCAGCATGAACGAGAGCGACGTGAAGCTGGCCATGCGTCAGCCCTGGGTGAGCGTGAACAACGATGCCAGCGGAGTGAATCCGGAGGGGCCGCTGGGCGAATCGAAGACCCATCCCCGTGCTTATGGAACCTTTCCGCGCATCCTTGGCAAGTACGTCCGCGACGAAAAGAACCTCACCCTCGCTGACGCCATCCGCAAATTCACCTCACTCCCGGCACAACGCATGAAGCTGCGCGATCGCGGACTGATCAAGCAGAATTATTTTGCCGACATCACCATCTTTAATCCGGATACGGTGAAAGATATCGCCACCTACGAAGATTCCAATCGCCCATCGCAAGGTATCGAGTATGTGATTGTGAACGGCGTAGTCTCGCTCGACCATGGCAAGCTCACGGGACAGACGGGCGGGCGTCCGCTGCGTGGTCCGGGCTATGCTGCCGCTGCGATCTCGGAGAATGGCCTTGAGCCGAAAGGGAAGCTTCGTGGCTATGTGACTGACGAAGAAGGCTGGCCGTTACTTCGTTCCACGCTCACATTGCTGGACGCGACCGGGAAGACGCTAACGACGGTCGGCAGTAAGCGCGAAGGGAAGTATGAGATTCCGCTCGACGCTCCCTGCAAGGGGTGCAAGCTCCGCGCCGAGCGCGCCGGGTTCGCGACTCAGGAGCGCGCCGTGGATTACAACGGCACCAACACTCTGACTTTCACGTTCGCCCTGCCGCGCGAGAAGTAGAGGCTTCACGTCAGGTGCAGCCGCCAAAGCGTATAGCTCACAACTTCCTTCATCTGGATACGCATCTGCTGCCAGCGGCTCAGAGGTTTGAGTTCCGGTCGGGGAGCGCCGTAGACGGTGACTCCCTGCCGCTCCATCATGCGCTTGATGCGGAACAAGTGATAGCCGTCGCTGACCGCGACGCAACTATGCATGTTGTTTCGCCGCATGATCACCGCCACGCGCTCGGCGGATTCGCTGGTGTCGTCACTCTGCGTCTCCGCGATCAAGCCCTTATCCGGCACGCCATGGTCGAGTAGATACTCTCTGCCCACCTCTCCTTCGCTGTGGACGGGATCGCCGCCAGCGCCTCCGGTCGTGATCACAACCGCAGCGATTCCTCGCGTATACAAAGTTGCTGCGTGGTCGAGCCGTGCGCGGTACACCGGCGAAGGCTTGCCTGCGTACTCCGCGGCTCCAAAGACGACGATCGCGTCCGCAGGACGCGTCTCATCCGTATGCGCCTGATGCGCCACCCGCCAGTACTGCACCAAGAAATACACCGCAACCAGAGTCAGGACGTACCAGATCCAGCGATGGCGGGTCTTGTAAGGGGCCGCAGTGGCGGAGGTCAGTTGCATCCCTGAGAGGCCAGATATTCCACAATATCTTGCAGCTTGATGGCGCCTTCGCGCTGCAAGTGCCACTCGCCGTTCTCGTCGGAGAGATCGATGATGGTGGAGGGAATATCGCGCGGCGAAGTGCCACCGTCCACGATGATGGGGATCGCCTCTCCCAATTGTTGCCGCACGCCTTCCGCCGTGGTGCATTCGCTGGCTCCGCTCACGTTGGCTGAAGTCGCGGTGATGGGGATACCTGCGGCCTTCATGACTGCCATCGGAATACTGGCAGCCGGCACGCGCAGGGCTACGTTGCCGGAATTCGCCGTGACCTTGAGTGGCAAGCGAGAAGCGGCGCGCACGATGATGGTCAGTGGCCCCGGCCAGAATTTCCGCGCCAGCAGATAAAAGATCTCAGGCAGCGGCCGGGTCAGATCTTCTGCATGGTCCACGCTTTCGATCAAAAGCGAGAGCGGCTTATTGCGCTGACGTGACTTTACGTCGTAGATCTTCTTCACCGCGCGCAGGTTAAATGGGTCGGCGGCCAATCCGTAGAAGGTATCGGTCGGCCTTCCCAGCACCTGGCCGGATTTGAGTTGCTCGGCCACGTAGGTAACAAGTGAGGCTTCGGGTTGTTCTTTGCTGATGCGGACGATCTCGGCGGACAAGAGTCTTCCTTGGGAACAGTTTAGGACGGCAGAAACTTACTCCAATTCTACAGAGGTGGCAAGGTGAACTAAAAGCGTGTGCCCGAAAATGTATGATGACTGCTCGGCTATGCCTACCCAAGCGCACTCTCGCCTTCGGCCCGTCAGCAGCCCTCAGAACCAGCAGGTCAAGGACCTGCGCAAAGCCTTCTCTAAGGGCGATCTTACCGAGGACGGCCACGCCGCCATCGAAAGCGTGCGCATCATCGAAGAAGCCATCCGCAGCGGACTGAGGTTCCGCACAGTCTTCTTCAGCGAGTCCGGCAAGGCGCGCGCCGACCGGCTGCTGCCGCAGTTGGGCTCTCACGTCGAGACTTTGGTGCTTCCGGACGACGTCTTCGACAGCGCAGTCGACACCGAAACGCCGCAGGGCGTGGCGGCTCTTGTGAAGCTGAAGTCCCACGAGATAGAAGATCTGTTTCGAGCTGCTGAGCCGCTGGTGGTCGTGGTCTCTGCGGTGCAGGACCCCGGAAATCTCGGCACCATCCTTCGCTCTGCCGAAGCGTTTGAAGCTGTCGGCGTAGTCTTGACTGAAGGCACCGTGAGCCCGCTGAATCCGAAAAGCGTGCGCGCTTCGGCTGGGTCGATCTTTCGACTACCAGTTATCCAAACCAAGACGCGAGAACTTCTGCCGATACTCGCCAGCAAGGGCCTGCGAATTCTCGGAACCACATCTTATAAAGGGACGCCGCTGCCACAAGCCGACTGCAAGGGAGCCATCGCAATCTGCATCGGAAACGAAGGAGCGGGCTTGCCAAAGGAGCTGCTGGCAAAAGTGAATGCGAATATTGTCATTCCACATTCGAGCAAAGTGGAATCTCTGAATGCCGGAGTGGCGGCGTCGATCGTTCTCTATGAAGCCGCGAGGCAGCGAGCCGCGAAATGAGTCTCTTCAATCCCATCCCAGCGACGCAAGCAGCAAATGCTCAGCGTCCGCTCGCGGAACGCATGCGTCCGCGGACCCTCGACGAGTTTGTCGGACAAGAACAGATTCTCGGACTAGGGAAGCCGCTGCGGACACAGATCGAACGCGACGATCCCGGTTCGATGATCTTCTGGGGCCCGCCTGGCGTTGGCAAGACCACCCTCGCGAAGATCATCGCGAACATCACAAAAGCTGAGTTCATCGAATTCTCCGCCGTGCTCGCCGGCATCAAGGAGATCAAGGCGGTAATGGCTGACGCGGAGAAGGCGCAGCAGTTCGGCACTCGTACCATCGTCTTCATCGACGAGATTCATCGCTTCAACAAGGCGCAGCAGGATGCGTTTCTTCCGCACGTGGAGAAGGGAAGCATTCGGCTGATCGGCGCGACTACCGAGAATCCTTCGTTTGAGATCATCTCGGCTTTGCTCTCGCGTACCCGCGTCTACATTCTCAAGGAATTGACGGAAGTACAGATCGTCACACTCTTGCGTCGTGGCCTCAAAGATAATGAACGCGGACTCGGAAACTTAAATCTCTCGGTGGCTGACGATGTTTTGCAGCGGATCGCCAGCTTCTCCGGCGGCGATGCACGTAGCGCCTACAACGTGCTCGAAGTGGCGGCGCAGACTGCGGTGGCTCGCGCCGGCAAATCGCCGCCGACCATCACGGTCGAGCTCGTTCAAGACGCAGTGCAGCGCAAACTGTTGCGCTACGACAAGCAAGGCGAAGAGCACTTCAACATCATCTCGGCGCTGCACAAGTCGGTGCGCAACAGCGACACCGACGCTTCGCTCTATTGGCTGGGTCGCATGCTCGAGGCCGGCGAGGATCCGCTCTACGTCGCCCGTCGCATTGTCCGCATGGCGGTGGAAGATATCGGGATGGCCGATCCGCAGGCGCTGGCAGTGACCATTGCCGCACGTGATGCCATTGATTTCCTGGGCATGCCGGAAGGTGGATTAGCGCTGGCTGAAGCTGTGGTTTATCTCGCGCTCGCGCCCAAGTCGAATGCTCTCTACGCCGCGTACAACCAGGTGCGCGACGATATCGAGAACACCGCGGCCGAGCCTGTCCCGTTGCACCTGCGGAATGCGCCGACCGGGCTGATGAAATCGGTTGGGTACGGTAAAGGCTATCAGTATGCGCACGACCTGGAGTCGAAGGTGGCGGACATGCAGTGCTTGCCTGAAAATCTGCGCGATCGCGTCTACTATCGCCCCACCCCCGAGGGGGCAGAGCGGGAGTTCGCTGAACGACTTAACCAGATACGCGAGCGGCGCAAGCAAGCGTCGCACGAAGAAAAGAAAGGGAAAGACAAATCTTGAAGCAGAAGCTGAATATCTGGATCGCGATGCTCGTGGTCGCGATACTCGTTGGCTGCAATGGCCAGTGGGCACCGAACAGTGGTGGCGGCGGAGGCGGACAAGGACGCAATAAACCTCGCGCGACCGAAGATGAGGTCCGTCAGCAGTTCGAAAAGCTGATGAGTGCCTTCGCGCACAGGGACATCGCCGCGATCGAAGGCATGATGTCATCGAATGCCGCGTTCATTGACGCGCAAGCCGGCGCCGGTGTTTTTACTTGGGCCGATGGGCGGCCGCTCCTGGAGCAGGCATTTGCCCGCGGCGCTTATCAGCTTTCGAACGATGCTTCCTATCGTATCGGCGTCAATCGCGACATGGGATGGGTTGCAACTGTCTACCACGTCCGTATTCCTACAAAGAATGGCTTAGAGCAGAGCGATGGCGCGGTCTCGGTGCTCTTCCAGAAGACTCCGGATGGATACAAGGTGCAGATGTTCCACATTTCCCGATTCGCTCCGCCAGGTGCCGCGACCACGGAAACGAAGCCAGCTTCGAAACCTGCGAAGAAATGATCAGCGGGCTCGAGCGCGATGCTCTTTGAGGATGCAGCGGTCCTGGATCACGAGGATGCCTGCCTTGCGCGCCTTTTCGGCGGCGGCTTCGTGGCTGACGCCCTCCTGCATCCAGATGGCGGCGGGTTTCAGCTTGATAGCCTGCTCAACGACGGCTGGGACAAATTCCGGACGCCGGAAAATGTTCACAATGTCGATCTTCTCGGGCGACTCCGCGAGCGACGGGTAGGCCTTTTCGCCCAAAGCCCCTTTGATCTCAGGATTGATGGGGATGATCTTGTAGCCCTGCGTCTGCATATACGCGGAGACTCCGTAGCTGGGGCGCATCGGGCTCGACGAGAGGCCGACCACGGCGATGTTCTTGGAGTTTTTCAACAGATCGGTGATCTGTTCCTTCTCGTTCATGGACATGCCTTAGAGATGCAATCACGCGGGCAGTGGATTGTAAAGTTTAGTAGTCCTTTTTTGAGCCGGGAGGCGCCGATTTTTCCTTGAAGCGTTTGTGCGCGATCTTACGTAGCGTTTCCGGCACGTTCTTGTTCATGGAAAGGTTCTTCAGGTCCATGACCATTAGGTGGTTCATCAGTCCAAGAGAAAGGTCGAGCGGGGTCCGCGGATTGTTGGCCAGGTTGCGGATCACGGGATAATTCTTCTTGTACTTTGGGTTGCGCGCGATGTCGCGCAACACCTGCTCCTGCACATTTTTCAGCCCGGCGAAGCTTTCGATCTCGGATTCGCTTACCTTGGGCGATACCAGCACGGCGGCGGACACTAGCTTCGATCCGTCACGGATCAATATCGAGCGCTCTTCCTTGTTTCCGCGCATCGCCAGCTGCACCCGCTGGCCCACCGTCAGGCGCTTTATCTTCTGCAATACTGAGACGCGCTCCGTCAGCACCTCTTTCTCTACTTCCGGCACCGTCTGAGGGCTTTCGGCGCCTGCCGCACCAGGGATCGCCTCCAGGGCCGGAGCGGCTGCAGCCGCCGCTACCTCCGCTGCAGGCAAAGCAGCGGCGATGGTGGCTTGTGCTTCGGCGGGCGTAATGACTTCGGGAACTTCCGCCGCCGGCCCGGCGGTATCCTCTTCCAGCGGCCCCATCAGCTCGAATTGTTTCCCCGCCGCCTCTTCCGCCGCAATCGCAGCCGCGTTCTCGATCTCGTAGGCGGTTGGCGCATCTTCCCCTGCAGCTTCCTCCACCGGCTCGAGTACGGCATGGATCTGCACCGTGTCGAGCCCCACGTTGCGCAAAGCCATCTCGATATCCGCTTTCTCCTTCTCGGTGATCTGCGGATTGGTCCCGAGCGCGTGCAGGATGTCGGTGGACTGGCGCACGCGTCTGCTCGCGAGCATCATCTCCACGATCTCACGCGACTGGGTCTGTGCCAGTTCGATCAGTGCGGCCTCGCGCACTGCGGGATTTTCCACAAGGGCAGGCAAAAGCTTGGGGCGGCGGTTCTTAGGGTCAAGAAAATAGCTGGTGACTTCGTAGGGAGTCTGCG
>Ga0137418_10001176_pt1 | contig 24072 bp, 23 predicted proteins | sample CZODoug3_1_2_16f_FD_122242 | JGI IMG/M metagenome (GOLD analysis project Ga0137418, IMG submission 122242) | Vadose zone soil fungal communities from Angelo Coast Range Reserve, California, USA - CZODoug3_1_2_16fungal (Hybrid Assembly) | ecosystem: Environmental > Terrestrial > Soil > Vadose...
TCCGACCAAGCGAGCGTAGCCGCGAATAGGATACCGCGCCTCGACCCAAACCGAGATCCAAAGGCAACGCGACGACTAAAAGCGCGCCTCGACGTAGAGATTGGCTCGCACGGATTTCTCCGGGAAAATCCCCTTAGCGAGATCGACGCGGATCAGTCCATCCATAAACGAAGCGCCGACACCGGCACCGCTAAGCGGACGGCCAGGATGCGAGAAATTCGTGCGATCGCCAGCCCAGCCGAGATCCCCGAACACGATCTTGCGGAATCCCGTCGAGCGCGTGCCGAGCTCCAGGCTGCTCATCCAGAACGAATCCCCAATCGCTGCACCGGCTTTTTGACCGCGCACCGTCTGAACTCCGCCGAGGAAGAATTGCTTTTGTATCGGGAGCTGGCCGCCTGAGGTACCGGCCCCGAGTGTAAGCGCGCCATCGAGCGCGCTGCCGAGGCCGTGCGAGAGGGTGGTCTGCAGAGAGCCGCGCGAATAGTCGAAGGTGCCCGTCGCACCTTCGACCTTGATGTCCGTCAGAGCGCGGAATCCGTGCGGATCGAGTCCGTAGGACGAGTGATGACCCACCGCGAGTCCGACAATCTTTCCATTCACGGCATTGATGTTCGCGAGATCTCCCCTCACTCCGCCGGGATGCGCGAGCGAGAATTCCGTGTGCACCGTCGCGTCGAAGTGCTGTTCTGCGAACAGGCGCCAGTTGTTGATCAAACCGTAATCCTTCTCACCCCTGAGCTCCGCACCCCACGTGCGGTAGTAGAATCCGTCGTCACGTCCGAAAAAGAGGGCCGACAGCGAGCTGCTGAAGCCGAGCGGATCGCCCCAGTCGTTGGACGCGACCAGTCGGCGATAGGCACCAACTCCGATCTTTCGGCGGCCATCGGTGCGATCGACCGATAGCTCTCCATTGGGCGACAGGTCGGCGAGTCCAAGCCTCAGAAGCGCGTGCGTCGAGTACCCACCGCCGAGCACCTGCTCGACCGCGAACGCGCTGGAGATTCCTTCGATGCGATTGAATCGCGTGAAAGGCAGTCCCCATGAAACCGTAGGCCGCTGCGGAGCAAACTCCGGTTGTGCCCCGAGCGTAAGCGCCTCGGACACCAGCGCATCGCGTTCGGCAGTTCCGAACACCGCTTCGCCTTCATCGTAGATGGATTTCGGGAGCTCGCTCGAATGCGCCAGCGCGACGCTGTCGCAAGGCGTCCTGATCAGAATCCGCAGGTTTTCGTCTGATCTTACCTGTCTCCGGACTCGCTCAGTTCCTACCTTGCACGCGTCGCGACGGCGTTCTCTCCGCCCGGCGCGCGATAAGGAATCGGTCGCCGTGTCCATCACCGCGATTGCCACGTCGGGCATTGGCTCAGGTCCGTTCACACTCGAGTAGGTGTAGCGCTGCTCGAGCTTGAATGGAACACGCATGAAGCTCACCTGCGCATTGCCCTCGATGGTTTGCGATCTCGGTAGCCAGAAGCGTCCCTCGTGAAGGCCGTACTCTACGGTGATGGCACTGACGTTCGCCTTCATCGGAGTAATCATCGGCTTCACCCAACGGGGAATGTCGTCGTCCGGATCGTGTTCCTCCTCGTTGGCTTCCTTGGCGACGGCCATGATGTCCATTTCCTGCGCCATCCGATAAACCGCGCGCACGAGGTGGCCCGTCGCTGCATCGAACCAGAGCGAGCCGACCGCGACGTTCCACTTGGGCTGACGGGGGCGAATTCGGAGCTCGCGCAGCTCGATGCGTTGCCCGCCGGGAAGCTGGAAGCTGACGGAATCTCCCGACTGGTAGGTGTAGTACGCCTCAGCACCCTTGGCGAGCGGATGAATTATCTCGTTTTCGTTGACGTTCGCCTTGGCGAGATCGCCCGCGATCCAGAGCGTTTCACGCCCCGGAGCGTACGGTATGTCGGTGTCGGAGCCAAGGTCGACGTCTTCGGTCCCTACCCCCTCGAGCATCGGGAAGGCACTCCGCTGCCCTTTGACATCGATGACCGCGCCGTTGCCGCGCTGCCACATCACATGCGACGCTCTCTCGCTCCGCATCAGCAGCCGGTCGCGTCCGATGCGCTTGAATCCGATTCCCACCGACATGCGCTCATAGGCATTCGCATCGTAACCAGTGAGGCTCGAGTCCTGGGCGAGTCGTGCTTCGCGCGCGTGAAGCAGAAGCTCTCTGGCACGGGGATCCTTGAACGCGCTTGCGAGAACTGCCGGCGTGACCGGTAATTGCTTGGCAAGGCGGATTTCCTTTCTGACCGAGTCCTTGACTCGCGCCCGCGCACGGAGCGAATCGCGCACCTGGTCTCTCCGGACCGCTATTGAATCGCTCTTCGCGCGTGCGACGCTATCCTGCTTCTCCTTGCCGACCTGAACGGCAACGTGGGACTGCGCGAAAACGACGGCGGCGAGGAGCGTCAGCATTCTCTTATTGTCTCGTCGGACGAGGAATGGTGAAGGACACGCCGAGCTGCCAGAGGACGAGATCGGTCTTGCTGCTGCGCGGGTTTATGTTGATGGAACCGTCGGGATTGTCGGTGATATCACCCTCTCTCAGATACGTAGCGGTGCCACCATAGTGGTATCGCGCTCCAAGATTGAGGGCGCCAATCGATTTCCCGAACGGAATCATCACCCCGCCGCCGAACACCCACGCATGAGACCAGTCGTCGAAGTTGGTCGTGTGGAAGGCTGCTCCGGTGTTGTCTGTTCCCGAGAGCGACGACTCGGTCCAGAAATACGTTGCCGCTATCGCGGCGTTGGCGTAGGGCCGGAACCAGCCGTCGGGAATCTGGAGCTGCGTACCGATGGCGCCGAAGCCGATACGGTTGTCAGTTTCCACATCCAGAGAAACGCGGCCCGTATTCGGAAAGTTGACCCGCAGCGTTTCCCGTCCGTACTGAACACCACCCACATCTGCGCGGATGTTGAAGTAGCCCTTCGGGTCTATCTTGAACATTCCGGTCAGATCGAACCCGTAGCCGTTCGGAACGTTGCTCGCGAACTCGCCCTTTGGCTGCGAGATTGCGAAATCGCCCCCGAACGAAAATCGCGAAGGCAGCATCGTGACGTTGGATATCTGTGCATCGACTATTGATGCCGACGCGAAAACGAAAGCAGTGCTCAGTACCAACACGGCTTTGGACTGCATAGTTTCTCCTTCGGGTTTGGAACCCAGAGTTGGCAGGGACGGTGCCCAGGTCTATAGCCAACGCTATACCATGTTACGGTAACAGGTTAGACCGAGTTTCAAGTCCCATCAAACAGGTTATTGCCCTCTCGTCGTGACACTTCTTGTCGTCCCATGGTGACACCCTTCGATAATTCCGCGCCGGCCCTTCGAGTCCGGGGACTCCGGAAGGCGTACGACGACGTCATCGCAGTAGATGGTCTCGACCTCCAGGTCCAGACCGGGGAGTGCTTCGGCCTCCTCGGCCCCAATGGCGCCGGCAAGACGACTACGATCGAGATCTGCGAAGGTCTTCTCGCGGCTGATTCGGGCAGCGTCGAAGTGCTTGGCCGGCGCTGGGAGTCGGACGCGCGCGATCTGCGCGAGCTGCTCGGAATCCAGCTCCAGGACACCCAGCTCTCCGAGAAGCTTACGGTGGATGAGACGCTGACTCTCTTTCAGAGCTTCTATCGAGAGGCGCGCGATGTCGAAGAGGTAATCAACCAGGTCGAGCTTGAAGAGAAACGCAATTCACGAGTAGGCGCGTTGTCGGGCGGACAGAAGCAACGGCTGGCGGTCGCGTGCGCGCTGGTCGGGAATCCGCAGCTCCTGTTTCTCGACGAGCCTACGACGGGTCTCGATCCAGTCGCGCGCCGACAGCTCTGGGATCTGATCTCAAAATTCCAGGCGGAGGGAAAGACGATCGTTCTCACCACTCACTACATGGAAGAGGCCGAGCGGCTATGCGACCGGGTGGCAATCGTGGATCACGGCCACGTGATCGCGATGGGAACACCGCGCGACCTCATCGATTCCGTCGATGTCTCGCGTCTTCCTCCGCCAGAGCCTCGAACGACATCGGCGACGCTCGAGGATGTATTCGTGTCGCTTACGGGAAGGACTCTGCGCGATGAGTGAGCGAATCCCGTTTCCGATCACTGACGAGATGGCGCGCGCGGAGATGAAGCCTTTCCGTCGCCGGCCCTTCATGAAACGCTCGATGGTGCAGCTCACCCTCGTTCGGTTCCGCGAGTTCATACGTGAGCCCGAGGCAGTCTTCTGGACATTTGTCTTCCCGATTCTTCTCGCGGCGGGATTGGGAATCGCGTTCAGGCAGCGCGGTCCGGACAAGGTGCAGGTCGGTGTCGTTACGGGCACTCCTGCAAGCGCCGCCGTAATACAATCTCTCACCAGGGATTCCACGCTCGTCGTCTCGACGTACGACGACAGTGCCGCGGCGCTCGCGCTTCGCACCGGCAAGGTTGCTCTGCTCGTCGTTCCCGGATCGGCAAAAGACAGCGTCCACTATGTCTACGATCGTGGGCGAAGCGAAGCAGTAAATGCGCGGCTGATGGTTGACCGTGCAGTCCAGACCGGAGCGGGCAGAGTGGATGCGGTTCGCGCGACCGACACTTACGTAACCGAGGCCGGCTCGCGCTATATCGACTTCCTCATTCCCGGCCTGCTCGGCATGAACCTCATGGGGAGCAGCATCTGGGGACTCGGATTCTCCATCGTCACGGCGCGCAGCAAGAAGCTGCTCAAACGGTTCATGGCGACGCCAATGTCGCGCGCGCAGTATCTCCTGTCGTATCTGTGCTCGCGGCTCGTTTTTCTGATTCTTGAAGTCGTGACTCTCGTCGGATTCGGACACTGGGCGTTCGGCGTTCCGCTTCGCGGCTCACTCGCGCTGCTGTTTCTGATCTGTGTGCTGGCGGCAGTCTCCTTTGGCGGTTTGGGACTTCTAACCGCATCGCGTGCGCGCACGACGGAAGCGGTATCGGGCATCATGAACTTCATCATGCTCCCGATGTGGATCTTCTCGGGCGTGTTCTTCTCGTCTGCGAACTTTCCGCGCATGGTGCAGCCTTTCATCAAGCTGCTGCCGCTCACGGCGGTGAACGATGCTCTGCGCGCTAACATGCTCGAGGGAGCATCGTTCGCCGCGCTCAGCTCCCAAATGCTCGTGATACTCGTGTGGGGAGTAGTCTCGTTCTTCGCCGCGCTCAAGCTGTTCCGCTGGCGCTGATGAGCGATTCCGCTCCTGTCGCCGCCGAGAATCTTCTTCAGATCAACGATACCCTTTCGATTCCTCGCAACGAGCTCGATGTGCGGGTGTCGCGCGCTTCCGGCGCCGGCGGGCAGCACGTCAACAAGACATCGTCACGCGTAGAGATTTTCTGGAACGTCGTCGGGTCCCGTGCGCTGACCGAGGAACAACGCTCTCGTCTCAGGCAGAAGCTCGCCTCGAGGCTCACGACGGAGGGAAGTATCCGCGTCGTCGCGAGCGACATGCGGAGCCAGAGCAGGAACCGCGATCTGGCGGAAGAGCGACTCGCTGACCTGGTTAGACGAGCGCTGATCATTCCAAAGAAGCGAAGGGCGACCAAGCCAACCAGGGCCGCAAAGGAGGCGCGACTCGAGTCGAAGAAGCGACACTCGACCAAGAAGCGCGATCGCCGCACTACGCCGCTCGACTGAATCGACTGCATTGAACCATAAACGCGGCCACGCTTCCCGCGCGCAGGTAGTCGCTGCGTTTGCCTCGATCTACGTGATCTGGGGATCGACGTATCTCGCGATCCGCTATGCCGTCGAGACGATTCCTCCATTCTTCATGGGCGGAATTCGATTCCTGGTTTCGGGTGGGATGCTGTACCTGTGGGCGCGATCTCGCGGAGCTCCCAGACCGATGCGCGTACACTGGCGCAACGCAATCATCGCTGGCGGCTTTCTTCTCCTGGGTGGAAATGGAGCGGTGGTGTGGGCGGAACAGTTCGTCCCGTCGGGCCTCACCGCGCTCCTCGTGTCGATTCTTCCATTCTGGCTTGTGATCATCGAATGGGTCAGGCCGCCGCGTCGGCGTCCGAGCGGTGCTGTCATGGTCGGACTGGTCCTCGGCTTCTTTGGAATCATCGTGCTCGTAGGACCATCCGATATCGGCGGCCATGGAATCGTGAGTCCTCTTGGCGCGTTGGTGCTCATACTCGGCTCCTTGTCGTGGGCGATCGGCTCCTTCTGGTCGCGTGATGCGGAGCTACCCGAGTCGGGGTTGCTCACCACGGGAATGGAGATGCTGGGGGGTGGCGCGCTGCTGCTGATAGTCGGCGCACTCGCTGGCGAGTTTTCCCATTTCGACATCCATGGCATCTCAAACGCATCTGCGATCGGCCTGCTCTATCTCATCACCTTCGGGTCGCTGCTCGGCTTCACGTCATACATCTGGCTGCTGGACAAAGTCTCGCCGGCACGGCTCGGTACGTACGCCTACATAAATCCAATTGTGGCTGTCCTGCTTGGATGGGCGATTGCAGGTGAAAAACTGTCGCTTCGCACCGGGGTTGCGGCGGCCATTGTGATTTGTGCAGTGGCACTCATCACAACCGCACGAACTACAACCGCACAAAGCATTGCGAAATGAATCGGCTGTTTACAGGAGCCGGGCAGTGCCGGATCAACAGCCTCTTTCATTTTTTGTCGGGGCAGCGTATTGGTAGTTGTCGATAGGTTAACGCCGCCCGGCGGCCACCAGAAAGGAGCTGTCATGATCGCGTCCGACATCCAGAACGCCTATAACACAACCAAGTGGGCGCTCCTGCTTCGAGGCCTACTATCCCTCGTCGTTGGCATCGCCATAATCTGGCGGCCGATGACGTCTGTGGTTGCGCTCGCGCTTGTGATTGCGCTGTGGTCACTGTTCGACGGAGTCGTCAACATCGTCCGCTCATTCGGTGTCCGCGGCATAGTGCAGCACTGGTGGGTGATGTTGCTCGCCGGAATTGTCGGCGTCGCTTTCGGCGTGGCGGCGTTGTATTACTTCCCCGGTCTCTCGCTGACGTTCGCGGTCATATGGACGGCGTACTGGCTCACCCTCTCAGGAATCATCGCCGCATACGTAGCGTGGCAGGAGCGTAGCATCGGACTCTCCTGGGGATGGACAATGGCGTTCGCTCTCGTAGCGATTGCCGGAGGGGTGTTCGCGTTTATGAACCCCGCGGCAACTCTCGCCACGCTCCTGGGTGTGCTTGCGGGATTCGCAATCTTCAGCGGAGTGCTTCTCCTCATCGCCGCCAGCAGGATGATCTCGGTCCAGCAGGATGTCAAGCAAGCCGTCCCCAACGCGGCACGCGCCTGAATCTGATTTGGCGGCAGCGCGGCGAAGAAGAAAACGCATACCGCTGAACCTGAGGAAGCCTCTGCGACAAAATTGTTACAGAGGCTTCCTGCGCCAACGATCGTCTACGGGTCATACGTGTCGCGGCAAGAAAGCTCGTACTGTGTCGATCGTGTCCGCGTCGACTGCGCTCTTATCGGGGCGATATCCCTTTACGCGGGCGAAACGCAGCGCCACGCCGCCAGGATACTGCGGACTACGCTGGACATCGTTGAACGCGATCTCGACGACAAGCTCAGGGCGTACGTATACAATGTGACCGTCGCGGCGAACTTCGCGAGCGAGTAGCTCCGTCGTCTGCCACGCCAGCATTTCGTCGGTCATTCCTTTGAACGTCTTGCCCAGCATCACGAAACCGCCGGTCGCTGGGTCACGTGCGCCCAGGTGAAGATTGCTGAGCCAACCTTTCCGCCTGCCTGAGCCCCACTCCACTGCCAGGACGACGAGATCCAACGTGCGCGCCTCCTTCACCTTGAGCCACGCCGAGCCACGCCGGCCAGCCGTGTAGGGCGCGGACAGCGACTTGACCATGACGCCCTCGTGCCCGCGCGCCAGAGCATCATCCCGAAATCGCGACGCTTCCTCGAGATCCGCGGTGACGATCCGTGGCACACCCAGTGAAGAAGCCACACTACCCAGGCGCTCCAGTCGCTCGGAAAGTGGGTTGTCCACCAGGCTCTCGCCTTCGTGAAACAGAACATCAAAGAAAAACGCCGTGAGTGGCAGCTCGGCGCGAAGCTGCGCAACATCCAGGCGCCGCCCAAACCGGCGCATCGTGGTCTGAAAGGAGTGGGGCCTCCCGTCTGAAGCGAGCGCGATGACCTCGCCGTCGAGAATCATTTCGCGCGACAGCAGCGCCGCGACGGCCTCAACGACCTCTGGCACCGCCGCCGTGACATCGTTGAGGTTGCGAGTGTACACGGCCACGCGATCATTGCTGCGATGCACCTGGATCCGCGCTCCGTCGAGCTTCCATTCAATGGCTGCCGGGACGTCTCCACTCAGCGCATCCCGAAGTGTCGATGCAGCATCCGCGAGCATCGGCTGCACGGGACGGAAAAGCTGCAGCTGATACTGCGCGAGCCCCGCCTCGCCATCGCCGAGGGCCGCGCGGGCAACGACTCCGAGATCTCCGGCCATCATGACAGCTCGGCGTACAGCGGTTGCGGGCAATGCGGCGGCCTTCGCAACTGCCTCGAGCATCACACCCTCGAGCGCGCCCTGGCGTACCTCGCCGATGATGAGCCCACCCAGGAAAATCCGCTCCTCGGCGGTGGCGCGCGAGAACAGATCACCAAGCAGCCGCGCGCGTTCGCTCGTTGAATTCTTGCCTCGCGCCGCCAACAGTTGGTCGAAGAGAGAGTCTACGTCGTGCAAATCGAGCGTGGACGCTGTCGCTGCCTGGCGATTCTCCGCAGAGGCGACTGTCGCCCAGCTAACGCCAAGTCTGCCCTGACGCGGCCAGCCTGTCAGGAAGCCAATCGCGATCGGCAAGTCGTCTGGCGGAACACGCCTGAATAGATCCGCCAGCTTCGAAATCTTTTCCAGGCGGCCAGGAGTTGCCGCAACCGTCGCTGAAGCCCGGACCAGCTCTTCCAATCTCATCCCCGAAGTTTATTACATGCCTGACGGGTTCAGCCCGTCTTGGTGTTTCCAGTCCTGTCGGCGTTGTGACCGTAATTCGCTTCTTTCGGGGCTCCGGCTGCGCTTTCAGGAATCGCTAACTCGACGTACTGACAATGTGGTGCCATCCACGCTGGACATCTTAGCAGTACGTTATTCCCATCCTCGAGAAGACGGCTACAACGTGATCGCGGTCTAAAATCCGCTCATTTCGCTTTCGGATGACATCGCGGCATCCCTCCAACGGAGAACATCATGAGCACTAACGGGCGTGGCTCCAACAAGCCGACCATAATTCTGATTCACGGGCTTTGGCTCACTCCGCGAAGCTGGGAACACTGGATCGATCGTTACCAGAAGGCGGGCTACACTGTCATGGCGCCATCGTGGCCGGGGCTCGAAGGAGAGGTGGAGGCATTGCGGCGTGATCCGACGCCCCTCAAAGGCTTGAGACTCTCGACCGTAATCGACCATTACGTGCGAATCATCACCAAGCTCCCGAATCCGCCAATTCTGATGGGTCATTCTTTCGGCGGACTCATCGTGCAGGTTCTGCTCGACCGCGGACTTGGCGCCGCTGGAGTCGGGATCGACGCGGCGGCGACCGCGGGAGTTCTTACGCTTCCGTTGTCACAAATCCGCTCTTCGTTCCCGATCCTTGGCAATCCGTTCTCGCTCAATCAGGCCGTCGCGCTCACGCCCGACCAGTTCAACTACGCCTTCACGAACGAGTTGGATCCGGTCGCATCAAAGAAAGTCTACGACCGATATGCAATTCCGGGTGCCGCGCACATTCTCTGGGAGGCCGCGCTCTCCCCATTTAACCCGAGCGCTGCGTCCAAGGTGGACTATTCCAACAGCACGAGGGCGCCGCTCCTGTTCATCGCCGGCGGCAAAGATCATACGGTGCCGGCCTCAGTCAACAGGGCCAATGTCCGGAAGTACATCAACAACTCGACCGCGGTCACCGACTACAGAGAATTTCCAAATCGCACCCACCACACCGTTGGTCAGGACGGCTGGGAGGAAGTCGCCGATTTTGCGCTTCAATGGGTGAATCAGCACGCGATCGACCAGGTGACCTACGACGATGTGAAATCCGCATTTCCGGCGGGCACCACGTCATCGACGACCCGCAATCCGGAGATGCGTGCCTGAACGGTTAATTGCGAGTCAGCGCGGCACTTAGTATGACGCGGATTTTGGCAGCATCTCGACCTGTGCGGAACTTCGAGCGGACGTTCCCACGCTCACGCCCGTACAGGTCGCGTGTCTTGCTGGTGTTGTTCGCGACGGCCTTGATTGGAGCCGCGCCTGCGGCGAAAGCGCAGGAAGCCAGTCCTCCGCTCGACGGAAATGCCATTCGGATGGTGTTCGAGTATCCGGACGGTCCTTTTTACAACACTTTCACCTTCGATCCGGTCACGCGCGCCTGGTCAACGCTCATGCGCTCGAAGAACCAGAGGGGCGACTGGGTGACATTCGCGACTGAGCGATTCACGAAGTAGCGCTCGTCATTGGTCGATCACGATCGTCAACCGGACGAGGCAGGACGAGCGCTCGGGCCAGGCCACTTGATTGAAGCGCCGACAGAGAGTGCGAGCCCCGCCGCGATTACACCCAGCGACACTCCTGTCGGAACCTCGAGAAGCTCGCCCAGTAAGAGTCTCGCGCCGAAAAAAATGAGAATCGCGGCGAGTCCGACCCTGAGATAGCGGAACCGATCGACGACTCCCGCCAGAACAAAGTAGAGCGAACGCAGGCCGAGCATGGCGAAGATGTTTGAGGTGTAGACAATGAAAGGATCGCGCGTAATCGCGAGGACCGCGGGCACAGAGTCGAGCGCGAAGACGATATCGGTGGTCTCGACAATGATCAACGCCACGAGAAGCGGAGTAGCAACGAGCCGCCCACCTCGGTCAGCCTGGCGCACGACGAAGCTGCCGCCGTGATACTGCGGAGTGATGGGGATGAGTCGCGCCACCCATGTGTTGCAGATCGAGCACGCGGCGACTACCAGCTCTTGCTCTTTCTGCTTGCCCCACACCAGGCGAAACGCAGCGAAAATGATGAGCGCGGCGAAAGGGTACACGACCCAATGGAACCGGTTCAGCAGGAGCAGTCCGGCGCCGATCAACAAAGCGCGCATAACGAGCGCACCCAGCACACCCCATAGTAATACGCTCCGCTGCTGGGCCGGTGGAATTCGCAGCTCGGAGAAGATCAACACGAAAACGAAGACATTGTCGATCGAGAGGGACTGCTCGAGCAAATAGGCGGTGACGTAGGTCAGCGCGGCATTCTGCCCGTACACCGCGAGCACGCCGAGACCAAACAACAGCGCAAGAGCGACCCAGGCGCCGTTTCTTAGCGCAGCTGCTCGCAGAGTGAGCCGGCGCTGCTCGTCGCGCTTTCCGTGGAGGAGTTCCAGGTCGAGGGCAAGAGCCAATAGCACCAGGGTTCCGAAAAGGACCCAGGCCCAGAGACTTACGTGCACGGAATTGCCCGGCGAAGAGGCATTTTCAACTTCCCAAAGCCAGACGTACTCATACCTGGGGCAGTGATCACCGATTGGTCGACAGCCCACCTGGTCGGCCGATCGAAAGATCGAATGCAAAAAGAGTGTCATGCCTCGCGTGGCCAGGCCTTGACCACGACTGGGTCGATCTCACAGGTTGCAACAGCTGGCACTGCCGATCAATCCCGAATCCGGACTGGGTGACGCTTGTCGACTATTGATGCGACGATGATACAGGGACTCCAGTCGGCGGCCGCGGATCCCGAGGTCGCGCTGCCGTTGACGGACACGGCAGGCGATCATGCATTTCCCACGCTTACCGAGGCGCAGATCGCGCGCGTCGCGGCACACGGCCACTTGCGCAAGGTAGCGCGCGGCGAGGTGCTCGTGAAAGCGGGCGCCAGAAACGCGAGCTTTTTTGTGGTGGTTTCCGGACACCTGGACATTGTCCGGTTATCTGACGGCATCGAGACGATCGTCGTGGTACATAAGCCCGGTCAGATCTCGGGCGAGCTCAACCTCCTTTCAGGTCGGCGAGCGGTCTTTTCCATCCGCGCCGGCGAAGCAGGCGAGGTCATCGAGGTCGATCACGAGCAGCTGCTGGAGCTCGTGCAGACAGACGCCGACTTGAGCGAGATCTTCATGCGCGCGTTTCTCCTGCGGCGGGCGAGGCTGATCGCGAGCGGCATCGGCGACGTATTGCTGATCGGATCGGTGCACTCGCAGGAAACGCTTCGCATTCAGGAATTTCTGACGCGTAACAGCCATCCGTACCAGTACATCGACCTCGATCGTGACACCGGCGTACAGGAACTTCTGGATCGATTTCGGGTCGCCGTCACCGAAATCCCCGTGATAATCTGCCGCAGCGAGGTCGTTCTGCGGAATCCGAGCAATGGCGACATCGCTGATTGCCTCGGCTTCAACGACCCGATCGACCAGGCGCAGATGCACGACACTGTGGTCGTCGGCGCCGGACCGTCAGGCCTCGCCGCAGCTGTGTACGCAGCATCGGAAGGCCTTGACGTGTTGGTGCTGGAAGCTGGTGCTCCGGGAGGACAGGCCGGTTCGAGCTCTCGGATCGAAAACTATCTCGGCTTTCCCTCCGGGATCTCGGGCCAGGAGCTGACGGCGCGCGCCTATTCTCAAACACTGAAATTCGGCGCGCACCTGATGGTCACGAAGGCTGCAAAGCGGCTCAGGTGCAACACGAGGCAGTACGTCATCGAAACCGACGACGGTGCGCAAATCCTCGCGCGCACCGTCATCATCGCGACCGGCGCGGAATACAGGAAGCTGCCGCTGGAGAATATTTCGCAGTTCGAAAATGCCGGCGTGTACTACAGCGCCACCTTCATCGAGTCGCAGTTGTGCGCCGGTGAAGAGGTTTGCGTCGTTGGCGGCGGCAACGCGGCGGGGCAGGCTGCCGTGTCCCTCGCGCAGTCGGCGAGACACGTCCACATGCTCGTACGATCCGATGGTTTGGCTGACACCATGTCGCGATACCTGATCCGACGGATCGAAGAGGATCCGCGGATCACGTTGCACACACGTACCGAGATCGCCGCGCTCGAGGGTAATGATCACCTCGAGAGCGTGCACTTGCGCCGGCGTGACGAGGGGACGACGGAGCAAAAGAACGTTCGTCACGTGTTCGTCATGACGGGTGCCGCGCCGAGCACTAGCTGGCTGGACGGTTGTGTCACCCTCGACGATCACGGATTTATCAAGACGGGGTCGGAGCTCTCGGCGGATGAATTGTCTGCCGCGAACTGGGCGTTGGCTCGTTCTCCGCATCTTCTGGAAACGAGCAAGCCCGGAGTGTTCGCCGTTGGGGATGTCCGGGCCGGCAACATCAAACGCGTCGCGTCAGCGGTAGGCGAGGGATCCATAGCAGTGTCCTTCGTCCACCAGGCGTTGCAGGAGTGAAGAACAGCCATATGACAGATTCTGGCGGTCGCTCAAACTCGTCACGACGATGTCACTGATCTCTCGAGGCTTTCGGGGAAGACGACAGTCCGCGGACACTGCGGGGCGACTTCCTCCCGGCCAGTATGAGACCCGGGACTTTCCAGTTCTCTCCGCGGGCCCGACGCCGCGCGTTCAGCTTACTGCGTGGGACTTTACGCTGCGCGGTGCTGACGGCCGAAGCGCGCGCTGGACGTGGGACGAGTTCGTTGCGCTTCCGCGCCAGACGACCACAAGAGACATCCACTGCGTCACCAAGTGGTCCAAGTTCGATACAGTGTGGGAAGGTATCTCGGTAGACACCCTTCTCTCGGAAGCGGCAGCGAAAGGAATCGCGTCCTCGCCGTATCTAATGGCGAGGTGCGATGGCGGTTACACCACCAACCTTCCGCTCGCCGACGTGATGGGCGGGAAGGCATGGATCGCATTCATGTACAACGGCGCTCCGCTCCCGCCGGAGCACGGCGGCCCCGCCCGCCTGCTGGTGCCGCATCTCTATTTCTGGAAGAGCGCGAAGTGGGTTCGTGAGCTCCGGCTCATGGAAAGCGATACGCCGGGGTTCTGGGAATCGCTGGGTTACCACAACTACGGCGATCCCTGGCGTGAGCAACGGTACGCCGGCGACGAGTGACCAGCGTTGCCGCGGCACCAAAGATTGTCTGGCGGTTCGCGACGGTGATCGATGTCGTGAACGAAACTCCTGAGACCCGCACGCTCACCCTCGACGTTCCGGGGTGGCCTGGCCATCGCGCCGGGCAGCACGTGGACGTACGACTCACAGCGGAAGACGGGTACCAGACCGAGCGTAGCTACTCTATCGCGTCCCCACCGGAGGATTCCCGGCTTGCGCTCACCGTCGAGCGCCTCGACGATGGTGAAGTCTCACCATATCTCTCCGATGAGCTGCGCGCCGGCGATAAGCTGGAGCTTCGCGGCCCAATCGGTGGATACTTCGTTTGGGATGTTGCGACCGGAGGACCGCTCCTTCTGATCGGCGGTGGTTCGGGGATTGTGCCGTTGATGGCGATGGTGCGCCACCGCGATATCGCGCTCCGAACCGCCGACATGGGCGCCCGACATCGACTTCCGGTGCGACTGCTATACTCTTCGCGCCGGTGGGACGACGTGATTTATCGGGACGAGCTCGCCCGCCTGGCAAAGAAGGACACAACCCTCGAGGTCAGTCACACGCTCACTCGCGAGCAGCCTGATGGATGGACCGGATTCAAACGAAGGATTGATCGCGCTATGCTCGAGGCGGTCGCATGGCCGGCGACCGAACAGCCGCGCGTATATGTCTGCGGCCCGACTCCCTTGGTCGAAGCGGTAGCTGCCAACCTGGTCGAGCTCGGCCACCAGCCGGCTCTCGTCAAAACGGAACGGTTCGGCCCAACCGGTGGGTCGATCTAGCATTCAGAACAATTTCATTGAGCGGAAGGAGCCGATGATGAAACGTGCTACCCGAAAACCGAACGGCGACATGCAGCCCGTCGACGGCAATGCCGCGGCGGGAATTCTGAGCGAGCTATTCGTTCCCGATCTGACAGCCGCTCGCGCAAAGTGTGCCGGCTGTGGGACGACGCGGACGATTGGCGCACTCGTCGTCTACGCGCATGGGATGGGCACGGTGATGCGCTGTCCCGGATGCGACATGGTTGTCATGCGCATCGCGCGCACTCCGACCCACGTATGGGTCGATGCGAGGGGTGCGACTTCGATCGTCGTCACCGCACCACGTTGATGGAGGGTGACTGATATGACTGCCAACGCCCCGTGCGCTCACATCGGCGCGATCAAAACCGTCAAACTTCCGAAGAAGCGGGAATGCGAAGAGTGTGTGAAAATCGGCGCATCCTGGGTTCATTTGCGGACCTGCCAGGAATGCGGCAAAACACTCTGCTGCGACGATTCGCCCAACAAGCACGCGTCGAAGCATGCGCGCGCGAGTGGTCACCCAGTCATTGCGTCCGCTGAGCCCGGCGAGCGGTGGTTGTACTGCTACCCCGACGACGCATTCGCCGAATACTGACGTCTCCAGCCCGCAGCCATCAACTGCAAAGCTGACGGCCCCAGGCAGGTAGTCTTCAGTTGCGGTTTCTCTAAGCCAGTTTCTCCACGGTGTCGCCACTCGCCGTCGCCCTGGCCGCTCGCGGTATCGGGTGTTCTGCTGTGCGCTGCTTGTACACGCCGAACTTCCTGAATACCCACTCTCTCCACTCGTCGAGAATCTCGTAGAACGTCGGGATCACGACTAGCGTCAGGAGCGTCGACGTGATCACGCCGCCGATCACCGCGCGTCCGAGCGGCGCACGGAACTCGGCGCCTTCACCGATGCCGAGCGCGACGGGTAACATGCCCGCGATGAGTGCCAGCGTGGTCATCAAAATCGGACGCAGACGAATCGCGCCCGCCTGAATCAGCGCTTCGCGCCTCGGCATTCCGTCCTTCTCGCGCGCCCACTTGGCGAAGTCGATGAGCAGAATCGCGTTCTTGGCGACGATGCCCATCAACAGAATCACTCCGATCAGGCTCATGATGTTGATCGTCGTGCCGGTGATCATGAGCGCCAGCATGACGCCGATCAGCGACAGCGGCAGCGAGATCATGATCGCCAGCGGCTCGAGGAACGAGCCGAATTGCATGACGAGAATCAAGTACATCAGCATCACCGCGATGCCGAGCGCCGAGAAGATGCGCCCGAACACTTCGTTCTGGCTGTCGACTTCACCGCCCTGCGTCATGTGCACGCCCGGCGGAAAGGTGATCTTCGCAATCCGCGCGTTGATGTCCTTCATCACTTCGGTCAGCGGACGATTGGAGGTGTTCGCCTGAACGGTCACGACGAGATCGCCATTCAAGTGGGTGATCTGCGCCGGACCCAGACCCTGCGTAACTGTCGCGATCTGTCCCAGCGGCAACGTTCTCGGCTGACCATCGGGTCCCGTCACGACGAGGGGAAGTTGCTCGAGGTCCGCGGCACGCTGTCGTGATTCCGGAGCGAGTCGCACGTTGACCTCACGCGTCTCGTCGGTCGGGTCCACCCAGTCGCCCGCTTTGATTCCGGCGAATGCAGGACGGAGTGCCTGAGCCACCTGACCCACGGTGACTCCGAGCGTGCCCGCCAATCCGCGATTGAGCTCGACGTTCAGCTCGGGCTTTTGACCCTTGGTCGACAGCCCAACGTCCACCGCGCCCTTCACCTGTTTCACCTGCTCGGCGATCGCTTCAGCGGTCGTCGCCAGCTGCTGCGACGTGCCTCCGCGCATTTCGATCTGGATCTGCTTCTGCGCTCCCTGAAAGTCGTTCGTGAATACGGACATGGTCGCGCCACCGATGTGCCCGACTTCCTGCCGTAGCTGCCGGCCGAAAGCCTCGGCGCCGATGCTGCGATCGGCTTTAGGTATCAGTCGCACGTAGATGTTTCCGACGTTCACGTCGCCCGTACTTCCACCAAGCGTCGTGAAAGTGAAAGTGACTTCCTTATGCGTGCGTGCCATTCGAGCCGCTTCCTCAGCCTTGATTCTCGTGTAAGCGAGATTCGACCCCGGCGGAGTCTCGATAGCGACGTTGACCTCAGACTGATCCTCGGACCCGAAGAAGCTCGCACCCACGAGCCCCACGGCTGGAAGCGCGAGCGCGATAACGAAAGAGGCAAGCGCAAGCAGAACCACCGCCACCCGGTGATCGAGCGCCCAGGCAATCAGCCCCTTGTAGCGCTGTGCCATGCGGTTGAACCAGTTGTTGAACCTCTCGAGCGTGCGCGCGATCGGATTACGGTGCTCGCCCGCCTCCACCTGCGGATCCGCCCAGTATGCCGACAACATCGGGTCGAGCGAGAACGACACGAACAACGACACCAGCACCGAGGCCGCGATCGTGAGAGCGAATGGCTTGAACCACTGTCCCGCCACTCCGTACATGAACGCCACCGGGACGAATACCGCGACGATCGAGAACGTCGTGGCAGCGACGGCAAGACCAATCTCGTCGGTGCCCTCGTGCGACGCTGTCATGTGATCCTTACCCATCTCGATGTGGCGCACGATGTTCTCGCGCACAACGATGGCATCGTCGATCAGAATTCCGATCGCGAGCGACAATCCGAGCAGCGACATCGTGTTGAGCGTGAATCCGAACGCCCACACGGCTATGAACGACGCCATCACCGACACTGGCAGCGCCAGACCAGTGATGACGGTCGATCGCCACGAGTTGAGGAACACGAACACCACCAACACGGTGAGGAGCGCGCCGATGAGGAGCGCCTCTTCGACGTTGGTCACCGATGCCTTGACGCGGAGACCGGAATCTTTCACGACGTCGATCTTCACGCCCGGCGGAAGAGTCTTCTGGATCTCCGCCACCTTTGCGCGAACCTTTGCGCTCACATCGGTCGTGCTGTAACCCTTCGCCTTGACAATGTTGATGCCGACCGCCTCATTCCCGTTGTAGAGGGCCAGCGAGCGCTGCTCCTGCGTGCCGTCGATCGCGTCGGCGAGCTGACCCAGTCGCACGATCTGACCGTTTCGCTCGGCGACCACCAGGTTCATGAAATCCTGCGGCCCCTCGAGACGACCCTGCAGACGAATCGTCCGCTCGTCCAGATTTCCGTTGAGACGCCCAACCGGCGCGGCAAGATTCTGCGCTTCCAGCGCCCCGACAACCTGGCCGACACTGATTCCGGCCGCCTGAAGTGATTGCGGTCTCAGCTGGATTGTCATCTCGCGTTTCACGCCACCTACCAGCTGCACCTGGGCGATGCCGGGAATTCCTCTCAGCTTGCTGGTGATGTCAGGATCGGCGAGTCGTGTGAGCTGCGCCGGAGTAAGTGCCGGCGAAGCGATCGTCATCGACACAATCGGTTGGTCCGATGGATCGAATCGTTGTAGCACCGGCTCTTTCATCTCGACCGGAAGGTCCGAGCGGATTCCGGAGATCGCATCGCGAATGTCCTGCGAGCCGATCTGAGGATCCTTCTCGAACAGAAACAGCGTGATGATCTGAGCGTATCCGTCGCCGGCAGTGCCGTAGATCTTGTCGACGCCGGAGATTCCCTTGATCGCGTCCTCGACCGGCTTCAGGATCTCACGCTCGACGCCTTCCGGTGATGCGCCCGGATATGGTATGAACGTCAGCACGACCGGCTGCTGAATGTCAGGGAACTCGTCGGTCTGCAGGCGCCAGAGCGCGAACAATCCGAATACGACCAACGCCACCATCGTTACGACGGTGATCATCGGGCGCTTGATCGCAAAATCTGAAATAATCATAGAATCAGCTCCCCTTACCGCTATTCGCCGTCGGTGCCGAGATCCTTACGGGGGTTCCCGGAGTTATTCCCATGGCCGCGCCCATAAGCAACGTGTCGCCCGGTTGCAGACCCGACAACACCTCGATTGTCTCCGACGTCTTGTCCGTCAGACCGATCTTCACCTGAACTTTCTCCACCTTTCCCTGCTTCACACGCATCACGGATGGAATCGAACTGCGCACATCAACCGCGGACTGCGGAACGACCAGCCCCATCTTCGTTGCGGTGGACATCCGGCCGTTCGCGAACAACCCGCCGACGAGCGCGCGTCCTTCATTGGGAATCGAGACGTAGATGCGCACCTGGCGGGTCGTCGGATCCGCGGTCGGATTGATGCGAGTAATGCGTCCCACAAATTCACGACCCGGATAACCGCTGACCGTAAAATTCACCGGCACACCGATGCGTATCGATGCGAGCTGCTCGGCCGGAACGGAGGCTTCGAGCCTCATGCTCGATGGGTCGACGACCGTGAACAGCGCCGTGCCCGGCTGGACAACATCGCCCGCCGAGACGGGTCGTTCGCTGACGACTCCGCCGAAGGGCGCCGTGACGGTCGTGCTGCGGTACGCCTTCTCGGCGGTCGCCAGCCTGGAATTCGCATCTTCGAGAGCCGCCTGCGCCGCGATCGATGCCCGACGCGACTGGTCGATATCCCGTTCGGCGATCGCCCCCGCGGTGAGAAGCTTCTCGTTTCTAGCGAGGTCTTTCGCTGCCACGTCGGCCGCGTTGCGCGCGGAGACGAGCCCTGCGCGCGCCGAGGTGTAAGCGTCCTGAATTCCGCTCGCGTCAATGCGCGCGAGCACGGTGCCGGCATTCACTGCCTGGCCCTGATCCGCATATGTCTGGAGAACGCTGCCAGAGACTTGCGCGCGAAGCACGGCTTCACGGTCAGGCTCGAGCGTTCCGGAGATAGAAGGCCCGGTCATGATGGATCCATTGGAGGCAACGGTGATGTTCTCCGGCCCTACTACCATGGTTTCCAATTTTGCCGTTTCTGCCGCCGAGACCTTGTCACTCTTGCTGCATGCATTGACGAGGATCATGGCAGAAAGACCCAGCAAAACAGCCGCGCTCTTTCTCGAAATACTGCGATTTAGCTTCATGTATGACTCTCTTCTGAGTACTTACTGTGGTGGAATGCCGGTTGTTTGCTGTCCCTGCGTCTGCACGGCTTGAGTAGACGGAGTGCTCTGCTGCGACTGCGTTTGTTGCGTTGCTGCCGACTGACTCTGAGTCTGGGTCGTTCCGGTGCTTTGCAACGGAAGATCAGGAAGGAGCGCCAGCTTCACTCGCGCGACCTGCAGATTTCTCGCTGACAACGCGCGATTCGTGACCGCCTGCTCGAGCAGGATTCTCGAGTCGTTCAACTCGATCTGCGTCGAGATGCCCTCCTTGTATCGAACTTCCGCGATCGCGTACGCGCGTGCTGCCTGCTCGGCCGTGCCCTGACTCGCTTCCCACGCCGCGCGAGCCTGGAGAAGATTGTTGATCGTCACCCGGGAATCGAGCGCGGCGAATTCGCGGACCTGATCGTACCGGGCCTGCGCCTCACGCAAGTTGGCTTCCGCCACCAGTTGATCGCCCTTGATGCGGCCACCGGTGAAAAGCGGGAACTGCGACGCGACGCCGATCGTCCAGTTTGTCCGGAAGCTTCCCGACTGGGGAAGCCCGGTCTGCGGGAACGCGACCTTGCCATACTGCGACGTCAGGGAGAGCGTGGGGAATCTTTGCGCTTTCGCGACCCTCAGAAGTCCCTGCTGCGCATCGATCGCCTCGGCCGCCTGCCTGACCGTTGCGCGATCGATTGCAGCCGTGTCGCTGTTGATTCCAATGCTCGCGAGAGCGGCGTTGGTCGCCGCGGAATCATCGACGGCGGTCGTCAGCTGCAGCGGAGCCTCGAGCGGAAGGTTGATGAGCTGCTTGAGCCTAAGGTAGGCGACTTCGCGATCGCTTTGACGCTGGATCACGATCGGCCGCTGATTCGCGCTGGTGACCTGGGCACGCAGCAAATCGAACTCCGAAACGTTGCCAACCGTCCGGGCGAGGCGTGTCTGCTTCAGGACGTTGTCGGTTTGAACGGCGGACGACTCCGCCAGTGCGACCAGTCTGTCGGCGAGCGCGGCATCGAAGTACGCCTGGGTAACATCGAGGCGAAGCTGTGCGCGCTGCGCTGTCAGCTCAATGTCGGCCGAGCGACGACCCGCGTTTGCGACGGCGTTCTGCGCAGAGATGCGCCCGCCGGCGAACAGGCTCTGCGAGAATGCGAGGCCAAGGTTGTATTGGTTCTTCGCTCCGAAACCGAGGCTGCCGAAGGATGAGAACGGGCTGTTTCCGAGAGAACAACGAGCCGCGTCCTCGAGCCCTGTCAGTCGCTCGGCCGTGGTGGCTGTAGGGTCGAGAAGATATTGGTCGCACGGAGCGGGCGGCGGTTTGGGCTTGGTTGTGTCAACCGCCGGTCCACCACCCGCGACAGAGAACTGCGACGCCAGGGTGCGGGTGTAGGCGGCGGAGCCGGAAAGTTGCGGCAGTCTCTGGCTACGCGCCTGGTATTGCTGGCCCTCCGCTCGTTGGACTCCGGCGCGCGCGATGCGGACCGCTTCGCTCTGCGATTCAGCGATGCGAACGGCTTCGTCGAGCGAGAGCGTGCGAGGTGTCCCGGTCGTGTGGACCGTGGGCAGGATGGGAGTCCCCTGCGCCGAGGCAATCATTGGCGCCGATAGGCTTACGACTATGAGGGACAGGAATTTGCCGAGCCCGGAGGCGCGGAGTTGGGCTTTTTTGGGAGACACTGTTCAGGCTGAAAGTTGTTTCGATCGTTTGGTCTGCTTACTCGTCGCTTTACCAGACCCGTTTTCGACACCTAATGCCTGGAGAAGCAGCTGGGTATACTTGTGCGCTGCCTTTGTGTCGGGTTGCGGGAAGACGTCCGGCATCATGTCGCGTCCCATTGCGTCAGCGAAGATCGATCCCATGAGCATTGCCGCCGCGGTCCTTGGCTCGAATTCTTCCGTTGCCATCCCCTGGCGTTTGAGGGCAGTGAGATAGTGACAGAGATCGCTCGACGCGCGTCTTGGCACATCGGTAGCAAATTCGCACATGTCGGGTCGTTCTTCGATTTCACCCATCGTCTTACGGATGATCGAGCTCTGAAGTCTCAAATGCTGAATAAATGATTCGCTCCAATCCGTTAGCTCGCGCTCCGGGTCGACGGGTGTATCCGGCAGAAGGGCAAAGACTGCAGATTGCGTCAGGTGTCGCATTGCTTCGTGTATCAGCGCTTGCTTTGACCCGAATTGACGGAAGAGCGTGATCTCGTTTACGCCGGCGGCATCCGCAATGCGACGGGTGGTCGAGCCGCGGAAGCCATGCTTTGCGAAGACGCCGGCGGCGGCGGCGAGGATTGCATCTCTATGGTTCATGGGGGCGGAAGCTACAACTGATCAGCCAGAGATGCAAGTAGTCACTTACTTACACAGCCGTTTCCACAATTAGATATCGGAGAAGTGCTTTGGCCGCGACTGCTGAGCTAGAATCCGCATTCGATGCTGCGATCACCCAGGCGCGGAAGTGCATCAAAGCCGGAATGACGGCAATCGATGGAGAGGCGGCCGCTCCACACCTGAGAAAACTGGAGGAAGAGCTCAAACTCGAGCGGGCCAGAGCTTTGGAGCGCGGAGCCGTCGATCGGGAATGGTTTCAGAAAACTCTGCGCTGGCTCGTCGAGTGGGTACCCGAAACCGAGTTGACGCTCGTTGCCGCCCTCGGTCGAATCGCTCGCGCTACTCCAACCGCTCTATAATAGATTCGTCCGCTCTCTATTCGAAATGCGAGCGAGAACGGTCCCGACGTTTGCAGCAGGAAGCGTACAGCCGGTCGCGGGCAGCAGGTAGTATTAAGTTGGCGTTGACACAACAACTTTTCTTGATATGTTAGAGTTATGGCCGTAGCTGCCCACGATAGGACGGACCGAGCGATCGAGCTCTTCCACGCCCTCTCCGACGAGACCCGACTCGAGATCATCGAGTTGCTCCGCAAAGGCGAGCGGTGCGTTTGCGAGCTGACCGACACCCTTGACGCCGCTCAGTCGCGGTTGTCGTTCCATCTACGCGTGCTAAAGGACGCGGGGATCGTCCGCGACCGGAAGGACGGACGCTGGGTTTACTACGAGCTGGATCCCGAGGCGTTCGAGGAAGTCCAGACCCTGGTCTCAGGCATGAAGCCGCGCGTCCTTAGTCACTCCAAATCCTGCTGCGCCTGATTTTTATTTGACCTATGCATCAAGAAATATTGGTTGACTTGAGCCCGTAGCCTCTAGCTGTGAAGCCGATCGCCCCCGGCCGGTAGTCTTCAGTTGCAGTTATCAACTCCTCCGTATCGAGATACCTATGACGCATGATTCAGCTCTCAAATCCACTGTGAAGGAGAAGTACGGCCAGGCCGCGCTCCGCGTCAGCGAGGGCGCCACCAATGCAGCATGTTGCGGATCGAGCGCCTGTTGTGGAGCGACGACCGAAGCGTGGGATCCAATCACGGCCGATCTCTACGACGAGAAGCAGAAAGCGGGCATCCCCGTAGAAGCGGTGCTCGCATCGCTAGGCTGCGGAAATCCAACCGCGCTTGCCGCACTAGAGGAGGGTGAGATCGTTCTCGACCTGGGATCCGGCGGCGGTATCGATGTGCTTCTCTCGGCCAAGCGCGTCGGCCCGAGCGGAAAGGCTTACGGGCTCGACATGACGGACGAAATGCTGGCGCTCGCCAACGAGAACAAGCGCCGCGCGGGCGCGGAGAACGTCGAATTCCTGAAAGGAGAGATCGAGCAGATTCCGCTGCCCGATGCGTCGGTCGACGTAGTCATCTCCAACTGCGTGATCAACCTCTCCGGTGACAAGCGTAAAGTCCTGAAAGAGGCTTTTCGAGTACTCAAGCCGGGCGGCAGATTCGCGGTGTCTGATGTCGTCGTGCGGGGCGATGTTCCGGCAGCGGTGAGGACGAACATGGAGCTTTGGATCGGCTGCGTCGCTGGAGCACTGGAAGAGCGGGAGTTCCTGGATCTGCTGCAGGAAGTCGGGTTCAAGAAGGCGTCAATTGAGCCAACCAGAGTTTACAAGACCGAGGATGCGGCGGCCTTTCTGGACGGAAGCGGTCTCAATGCCAACGAATTTGCGTCGCAGATCGATGGAGCGTTCATGAGCGCATTCGTCCGCGCAACGAAGCCCGTTGCCGAATGCTGCGGCCCCGATTCTTGCGGTCCTGATTGCTGCGGTAAAGACTGTCTCTGAGTTGAGATGCGCACGCCTACAGTG
>Ga0137418_10001177_pt1 | contig 24067 bp, 28 predicted proteins | sample CZODoug3_1_2_16f_FD_122242 | JGI IMG/M metagenome (GOLD analysis project Ga0137418, IMG submission 122242) | Vadose zone soil fungal communities from Angelo Coast Range Reserve, California, USA - CZODoug3_1_2_16fungal (Hybrid Assembly) | ecosystem: Environmental > Terrestrial > Soil > Vadose...
CACGTCGGTCGAAGTGAGCGGGCTGATGATTGGCGAAGAATCCCCATCTCACCAATAATCTGGGTTCTGAGTGTAATCGCCTGTTAACGTCAACTGCGGATTTTCGTGCGAGAATCTGGCTCAACTGGAATGTCCGAGCAGCGCCAAAGTGGCGGGGTGACTCTGTGGGATTTACTCACGTTGATCTCTTTCGTGTTGCCGGTTGCAGGCGCTTCCGGGGTAGCAAAAGGTTCGCACGCCGGGCTCCTCGGATATGCGTTGGTGCTGTCGATCGCGCTCACTATCGGGATTTGTTGCGCCGCATGCATGCGAGTTGCGCTCGTGCGTGTCGGTGGTTATCTGGTCCGAATTAACCAATCGGCGAGGACTGAGTCCCTGTACTCGGCGGGGATGCTGATAGCAGCCTTTATTTGGATGGTCTTTGCCTTCGTCGCGGCAGTGTGGCTTGCAACGAAGATTTTGACTCTAATTCATTAGGGTTTCCAACTGGCGTAACATCGCGATAGCGCTCAATGACCAGCGGTCAAAACGTGCGATGGCCTGGTAGTGTCAGGCGATCTTCTCCCCCATTGCCACTTCGGTGTAGTCTTCTCCGGTGAGGAAACGCCTCAATTCATTCGCCTACCTGCTGCCTCTCCTGGAGCTCTTGTTTGGAGCGGCGATCATGCTTGCTCCCGCATTGCTTTTCTTCTTTCGTTTGAAACAGATGGCGCATGGCGCTGCGAGTGTGTCGCTGTCGTCGGGCGACATAGTGATGACGATCCCCTCCGACGGTTTCCTTTCGGTCGCCTTCGACCGCGCTGGATGGTGGGCAGAAAAGCCAGCCACCATTCTCAATGCTCCCGCAAAATTCGTGGAAGTTTTCGTATCGCTACTTGTGGCGCACAAGGGCTATTGGTACCCAGCCTCGTTGCTTCCATCGACTTGGCACGCACTGATCTATCCAATTTACGCGCTGCCTGCATGGGTCTACGTAGGATTGGGAATTGACGCAGGGATTGGACGTCGTCCTGTTCGTCGATGGAATGTGGTGCTCAGCGTATTTCTCGCCCTGACCTGCGCCGCACTATTCTGCGGATTCAGATTCGGTATGCCAGCGACGGAGCGCGAAGGCCAGGAACTCCTCAGCTGGTTCATCGAAGGTTTTGCTCTTTGGGCACTGCTATTTGCGATTCCTTTTGTGGCATGGACGATACGGAGGAAACGCGAGACTCACCTCGTAAGAGACGAAGTTCCCGGCCCCATCGACGATCGTTTGGCGTGACATATTTCACTCACCCAGCTATCCGGCTCTGAGTGTAATGGCCTGTTAAGAACAGTTGACCATGCGGCTCGCGAGCGTGGCATTCGCTTGGGATGTAATATTGTCGTTCGGCCATGACGACGCCATCGCTGGTTATCTTCAGTATCGCCGCATTCTTTTACCTCTTCGCGTGGGTATACATCCGACAGCTGATCCGCGATGTGAATGCCAACTCGACCGCGCCGCACGTTTCGACATGGTGGTGGCGCAAAGGATGGAATCGGCACCGGACGCAATTTCCGGCTAGCCCAGTGCGGAAGCGCATTCTGGCTTGCATCGTTCTGACCGTCACTTTCGGCCTTATCGCGTTTGGCATTGAAGCTCATCAGATGTTCCTTCGCCTGCGCTAAATGACGGGTTTAGGGCCAAACTGCCGATAAAACGCCATGTCACTCAATGACAAGTGGCAAAACGCGCTATGGCGGTTGCGTCAACACTCAGTAAGACGCGAAATCCTTGCACTCTAGCCGTGCAACTGATGAAATTGCGGTGGACCTGCTGCAAGCCGCCCTAGAGGCCATCTGCCCTCGGAGATTCGGAATGTGCAATTCACGCAGTCTCTCGCCCTTCGTTCTCTTGTTTCTTGGGCTGACCGGGTTTGTTCAGCAAGTTGTGGCGCAGGCACAATCAACGTCCAGTAACCTATTGACCGCCGAAACGATCAATCAGCTTCATGCTAGGGCCCAGCAAGGCGACCCTGTCGCCCAGCTCGACCTCGGCAAGGCCTATGAAGACGGTAACGGTATACCTAAGAGCGACAAGCAGGCGCTGAAGTGGTACCTGACGGCAGCAGAAGAAGGAAATGCCACCGCGCAGAATAAAGTCGGGCTGATGTTCGGGGCCGGGCGGGGTGTGGAAAAAGACAAGGCGGAAGCGGCCAAGTGGTTCCGAAAAGCGGCAAAACAAGAAGCACCAAAGGCCATGTTCAACTTGGGTACCGTCTACTACAACGGCGATGGGGTTGGTATCGACGATGTCGCATCTTATGCATGGTTTTTGTTGTCCCAAAGTTTCGGCAACGAAAATGCCGCCGATGCTGTTAAGCGTATGAAGGAAGAGAAGGGAAACTTAGAGTCTGAAGCTCTTGAAAAAATCGGCGACATGTATCAAGGGGGCGATGATCTGCCGCAGAGTTCAAGCGAAGCTATCAAATGGTATCGCAAGGCTGCGGAAAACGGCTCGGAGGCCATGCAGGTTAAGTTAGCCAGCCTGCTTCTTCTTAAAGGTCAGAGCGGGACCTCAAACTATGCGGAAGTGCTCGGCCTTTGCGAGAAGGCTGCAACTAGCCACTACGCCCCGGGAGCCGCCTGTATGGGCGAGTTATATCTCGGAGGGCTCGGAATAGATCAAAATTTCCCGATGGCTGCAAAGTGGTTCGGTGAAGCTGCGAGTTCGGGGAGTGCTCTTGCCATGTTGCGGCTAGGACAGATGCACTGGAAGGGAGAGGGCCTCAAGCAAGATAAGACCGCTGCTTATGAGTTCATATACTTGGCAGCAACGTCCGACCTGCAGGAAGCTAGGCAGGAAAAGGAACGATTGGAAAAAGAAATGACTCCGAAAGAGCTAGCGAAGGCGAAGACTAAAGCAGTCGAATGGGCCCGACAGCATCCACCCCTCGCACTGCAGCGCAACCCACCGAAAGACTGAGTCGTGAGCCTATTTACGAAATTGCTATTGAGGCTAATGGGCGTGAATTCCCGACTGGTCAGACATGATTATTGAAATGGCAAGGGACTTTTCTCGCTCGCGGTAAATCCCTGGCGTAGCATCAGTGGTCGAAAAATCGCCATTACACTCGCTGGGGCGGCTCTGAACGCTATGGCCTGTTCACAATAGTTGAGCGCCGCTTGATGCGTTATGGGAGCCGCAATAGCATAAGTTTGCCAAGGCGGCCTGTAGAAGGTGATGAACGATTTGCGAAATATAACCCTGTCGATTCTGTTTGTCTCGACCGCCTTAATCGCGTCCGAACTAGTGAAGCGTCTCGATTTGCAGAAGCCTTTACACAACTCCGCCGCATTGGATGAATTGGTCATCGAGTACCGACCGACTGACAATTCATTCCTGTATGTCTACGGAAACGGCAGGGTCGTGAAACAAGCGCATCCGCAGGTTGGCCCCAGTCAACTTGTCCCGACCTGTGTTGGGAAAGTTGGCCAAGCCGAGGTGAAGGGGTTGGTTCAAGAAATGATCAATCACCGCCTTTTTGACCTTCCCGTCAATGAGTACTATTTCATCACAGCATCAGATGACGGGGACGACTTCTGGAGGGCACTAAAGCTCCATTCCATCAACATCGAAGACGGGCGCAGTCGTGCCTCCCGTCAATTCGCTGACGGCATTTATCAGGGGAAAAAACAAACCATCCCAGCGGATTTCGCTGCGATTGAAAAGACTTTGCTTCGTATGGGAAAGTCAGCGATCGGCGACAAGCCCTGCCACATCGCACCGGGAATCAACTTTCCTTTTCGCCGGAATCAAACCATGTCATCGTCTTCGCCAACATAGACCCGTCTGAAAGTCAGACTTTCCGAGACGGTCCTTCCGCCCCGGGGAACAACCGTTAGCAAAAAATCGCGGTAACGCTCATTGAGGGTTCTGAGCGCTATGGCCTGTTTACAACATCAGTTAGGCTGTCACTAACTTGGTCGCGGTGTGCTCTTATTCCGCTGGAACTGCCGTACACGCCTTTTCGTTCCAGTGCAACCGTACGTGATGAGGCGCACGGCCGAGCCTTTCTGCGCGTTGTAGAATATTCCTGCGCCGGGCTTCTCGCCGTGATACCACTGCCTACCCACTCTGAGCATGCGCTGGCTCCCCTCGACTCGCACGTCTTCGACAATGCCGTCGACGGATTGTTTGTACAGGATTTCGATGTCTCTGAGTGCAACCCGCCTCAACTCCTCCTGGCGTCCTTCCTCGGTTTGGTAATGGCTGATGATCGCAAGCTCGTAAGTGTCGGCACAGTAAAGGTTATGGCCTGATTGGAAACAACCATCTGGTGCCTCCCCGACCTCGTTCGCCTTGCCGAGGGGTTGCAGGTCATTCGCGGATGCAACGAGCCATTGCATCTCGGCGGTAGAGAGTTCAACAATGTTTGGAACGTCCCCCCAATAGTGGCTGTGCAAGAGGGCCTCCGGTAGCAATATCAGGCGTGCAATCGTCCCATCGCGTGCGAAGATCAATTCAATGACATGACTCGAACCGTGCCCGTAGATGATCGCGTCTGGTGGTCCCGTTTCGGTCTCCTCGTCATAGAGCCGCAGAGGCTTCCCCGCCACCGCGGTGTAGTGCTGCACGAACAGCTTGTCTGCTTTCGCGGTCGTTTCGGCTTTTCGTCGTTCGACGACCGCGTCTTGAGCAACGAGGTGACAGAGACTCGCAAGAACTACAAGTATGAGGAAGCCCGTTCTGTTCACAGTGGGGATTATATGAATAATCACGAGCGGATCGTACTGATTGTTGAAATGTCGCCATGTCACTCACTGAACAAGGAGAACTCTCCGCGATACCGAATCGACAGTCCAGCGTAAGTTTAGAAGCCTGTGGTTGGCTTGTGGAAAAACCTTGTGGAGCATCCAAAAATTCACCGTCCTCTAACCCGGCTGCAATGTGGCCGCAACATTGCCGTCCTAGAGTTCTGAATAACTGAGGTGGAAGCCCTTTCTAGGGCACGACCGCAAGTCCCCGCGCTAGAGACGGAGCTCGGGGGCTTGCGGTTTCATCGTATGCCAGGGTGAGTGGTGGGAGGGCTAGGCGTTCGCGGTGGCTGCGGCTTCGGGCTGAGCGTTTTCGGCGGAACCGCCACGCTGCCTCCTGAGTTCCGCGAGAAAATCCGCTTGGCTCAGGTCGGAGTCGTTGCGCAAGAGCCAGAGCAGAGCATCCAAAACATGGCTATCTTGCGGCGACTGCATCACCGTAACAAATTCGCGGGGGATGCAGTGCAGCTCCGGCGCAACGCCCGGCTGGGACACAAGAAAGTCCAAAAAGCCTTCTACGGCGGCCCGTTGTTGCTCGGTTTCCGCCAGGAACTCAATTCCCATGCCATGAGCAGGGTGCATTACCCGCACCGATCCGCCCGCGCCGGCAAACGTGCCTCTTGCTTGCAGAATCAGGTCCAGCCGTGTCCCGACCGGGAACGGCGATGCCGATTCGACGTAGCAGGCTCCCAAACTCAAATCCTTCAGTTTGCAAAAAACGCCGGAAGTTGCGTCGTGTTCCGAAACTGTAGGCGCGCTGGAATCCAGCCAGGCGTTGAGAGCAATGTGCGCGTCTTCCGAAAGAGTCTCGAATCGCACCCCGCTCTCGCCTGTGGAGCGCGACCACGCCACTACACCGCGACCCTCCACTGGAGCCAGCCGCTGCGGCAAAGTAAAGCGGAAAGCCAAGTCTGTGAAGTTCGGGACGGGCTTCGAAATCAGAACATCCATGCCGCTCTCACTCACGTCCAGCAGGATGCCTTCCACATTCTCGGCATCTTGCCAGCTGAGGGTCACGGGAATCTGGATGGGAACGCGGGTGGTGCGCCGGCGTTCGCGGCTCATCAAGCTCTTCGTCGCCAGCAGAACCGCCTGCACCTGGGGCAGTGTGACCGGCTGGTACATGACGAAATGCGCGCCTAACCGCTGCGCTGCCGCCCGCTCGGATTCGTCGCTCAACAGCAGAACCGACAGCAGGGAACCCGACCCGTTCGCGGGCCGCACGGCATTGAGAAGCCAGGCTGCGTCGCCCGCTTGATCCATTTCAGCAAAAACTAAGTCCGGGGCATTCTCGGGAATCCGGGCCATCGCTTCCGCGGCGTTGGGCACACAGGTGACATCGACTCCCTGGTTGCGCAGGTGCCCCGTCAACGTCTCGACGACAGCCGCCGTGTCCGGCACTACGACCAACGCGCGAATATTCTTTATGCCCATCGCGATTCCTTATTTAAGCGGTGGGTCCCTTTTACGGCCAGCGCGGAACGGTTGTGCGGGCAGGTGCAGCAGGTTTCGCCGCAGCCGGAGCAGGCGAAGACGATGCAGAGGCTGCAGCCGCGCGGGCTGCCGGAGCTGGTGCCTCAAACTCTGGTGTCCGAGTCGGCGCGTCGCCGTCGTCCGTCAGCAGCGAAGCTACCGATTTCAGCGTGTCCGCAGCGCCCTGGAGCGCTTCAATCTGCTTGCCTAGCTCAATATACTGCGCCTGCTTGCGGCGCAGAACCTCATGGATGTCCTTCATGGGTATCCCCCTGTCAAGAATCTAGGGGCACTCGCAGCCGGGGTCAATTCCGAAGCGCCCCAGTGCAATTACGTCAGTAACGCTCGGCTTCGTCGAAAGGAACCTTGCAACCACAAGAAAAGGCTCCCGGTTGGGAGCCTCAAGTTTGGCATTTTTAGTTGAGCCAGCAGGTTAGGCGCGGACAGTTTTGCCCGGCTTTGGCTTGCTCCATCTATTCCGTGCAAGTCCCGCCATGCCCAGAAGACCCGTCCCTAATAGGCCAAGGGTTCCCGGCTCTGGCACTGGCAAAGCGATATCCACTTTCACCGTGCCAATACCAAGTTGGCCGTTTCTCATGGGCCCTGTGGTAATCAGGACAGTGCCACTTACGGTGCGGTTATTCACCAGCCCGCTGATATTTCCAGCTAGCTGCAGTGAGCCATTGTCCAACTGCGCTACGGTTACTGGGCCGCTGAACGCGCCCTGAAACAGCACCGCGTTCGGAAGGCCATTCACAGCCCCGTTGAGCGCGATCGTAAAGCTTCCACCGCCAGCGAATGCGGAGTTCGATCCCAAAGCGCCAAGGGTCAAAGCCCCAGTTGAAAAGGTCACGCGCCCCAAATTCGGTCCGCTAAAGCTATGACCGAAAAGGTTATTGATCCCGCTGATCTGCGATGGCGAGGTAAAGCCCGAGCTCGAGGAAGTTGCCAGCCCATCGCTCCCGATCCACAGTGTCCCGCCCTGGCTCGTTATGCCCACGCTGCTCGCAAGGGCTCCCAAAGGAAACGCCAGAACCAAAGCAACCAGTATGATCAGTTTCTTCATGGAAATACCTGTTATCCCCTCAGACGGCTCCCAAGCCCAGAAGTGCCGGTAGCTGTTCAAACCGCTCGATAAGGCTATAGGATGCATTCGCAGCGCCAGCGGGCTGGCATTTGATTAGCTTCGTTGAATCATAGACTTACGCGCTGGAGGCTCCGCGCTCTCCTTCTCAGATATGCAAAACATTGCACATGAGGCTCGGTTCCGTCGTAAACCCGACCTAGTCTGGCCCTTCGGTGCCACCCAATGGCCGGAAAGTTGCATTTGTCGCTTTTGGGGCCTGGGATAGTCTCGTTTTGAGCAGTTCTGGGGGAGGGCTGTTCGGGCGCTCTGTGACCTTCGGGTCCAGAGCGCTCTTTAATTTTGGGGTTTTTACTCCGCTGAGCAGTCCTGTGCCACACCCGTCAGAAGACTCGTATCCGGATAGCTATAAGCACCCTTAAACGCCCCGGACGGATCCTCCCGCGTGAACCACTGGAGTAGCGCCTCCGTTTGCGGATGGTAAGTGAAGCCGTTGAGGGTGACCGGCACGGTCGAGTTCGACAGTACCTTGATAGGGTCACCGGTTTCGAGGTTTCCCTCACATCCGCGCCCGTTCGGAAACTGCCAGGCTGGTGCCAGGTTGTTCACGAAGGGATCGTTCCGCCATTCGGAAATCTCATGGCTGAGCGGCGTCACGTCGGAGAATGAAGAGAAAATTCCTTCGCTCGTCCAACTAGCCCAGGCGAAAGTTTGCACGGCAGGATGCCCCTGAGTGCTGGCATCGAAAGCAGTATGGAAGCCCAGCACACAGCAGCTAGCCGGATCGCCAAAATAGAGGAAAACGTTGTTGCTCAGAAACAGCGGCAGCTCGGTCGGCTTCAATCCTTCGGCCTGCAACAGAGTGCTGAGATGCGAGTTGAAGAAGTCGCCATTAAGCGTGGCCAGGAATGTCCCATCGGGAAGCTGGTAGACCTGGGACTGCCCGAACGGCACGATGATCGTCACAGAGGGCAACCGCCGAGGCGCGTTGAGAGTCGTATGCCAGTTCTCCTTCATCACGTTGTAAAATTCCGCGCGCTGTACTGCATCGCCAAACTGGCCAAAACCGGTGCTGTACGCCGACTTCACGAAATCCGGCGAACTTAAAGTCTTCCGCAGGACGGGATCCACGCGAATCGAGATATTGTTGCCGGCCGCGTCGAGCCACTCTTCGAAGAAAAAATTTAGCGGGATCGCGACGGTATTCACGCGGGTCTCGCCGCCACGCAGTGGATCGCCTCCCACCATAAAATACGGATAGGGCGTCGACTTAAAAGTGAAGGCGCCGGAAAAATACGGAATCGTCCGTACGGAACCCGCCGAGGCGGGAGCTGTTGGCGCCGCACGCAGAGCCGTTGTCAATGCCAACGGTAGTTGGTTGAACCGCACAAAGCGTGGTTGCGCTCCGGTTTGCTCGAGATAATTTCCGGGAACCTGAGGCACCAACTGGCCGGTCTTGCCCTGCGCCAAGGCTGCACCGCAGGCTAGAGTTAAGATCAGTTGCGCCGCGAAAAGGGCACTCGACACTCGGGCGCTCGACAAGGATAGAGGCATGGAGCACGAACTCCGGAAAGTTTGGGTCGTACGAAGGTAGGAAGCCGCTTGGCTCCGGGGGAGGACTTCTCCAGCCTTGTAACAAGATTCTCAGCCCACGCCCTATCCGTGTCAAGACTTGGGTACTGGTTACTTCACACCGGTTGCTCAAACGAGCAACGCCCGCAATACACTCGGAATCCAACTATCCTCATGCCCAGCATTTCCAAGAATCGCAATGGTCGTTCAACGAGAGGAAATCCGCCATGTAGCAAGCGCGAATCAGCATTTCGTCTTCGCTCCGCACTTTCTGCGACCCTCCTATTCTGCCTCTCGATAGTGACGTCGGCGCAGACACCCTCCCAGCCCCACCCCTTTGCCACACGCAAAGCCGACCAGCCAAAACGCGAGAACACGACCCCGCAACAAATTCCATTGACCGTGCCTGCTGGCACCCCGATACGCGTCGCACTCTCGGGACGCGTGCGAATTGCGCGCCAGGGGACACCGCTGACCGGCAAGGTGACCGACACGATCTATGCTTTCGACCAACCCGTGATTCCCGCCGGCAGCGAAGTTCGCGGGCAGGTGACGCAAGTCGCGCCGATCCCGAAAATGCGTCGCATCATGGCGATCGCGAACGCGGATTTCTCTCCCCCACACGAATACGAGGTTACGTTCGATAAGCTCATCTTGAACGATGGGAAGAACGGCGGGAAAGTTTTCCCGCTGCAGGCGACTGCCGCTCCAGGCACTCAGGAAGTCATCCATCTTGCTAGCTCCTCCGCGCAACTCCAAAAGAAGAACGCAGCGGGAGACTGGTCCAAACGCCAGAAGCAGGCCATCCGCGACCAGCTCCGCAATGCGAAAGCTCAGGTTAACTCTCCAGGACGTATTGATCGCGCCAAGCAATTTCTGCTTTCGCAATTGCCCTATCGCCGACAGTACCTCGCCGCCGATACGCGCTTCGACGCCGATCTAACGGCTCCTCTGGATTTTGGAGTGACCACGCGATCGCCGGAACAGTTGAGCTCTCTGGGCAACGAAATAACCCCCGACAGCACCTTGCACGCAAGATTCGTGGACGAAGTTAGCTCCGCGACCGCGCGGAATGGCTCTGAGATCCAGGCCGTCGTTACCGAGCCGCTGTTCGACGCCAGCCACCATCTTGTAATCGCCGTCAACAGCCTCCTGGTCGGCAAAGTAACGCAGGCGCAGCCTGCGAGAAGGCTGCATCACAATGGCGAACTTCGCGTCACCTTTGAACAGGTCACAACCCCCGAGGGAATGCCCCAGGCTGTGCAGGGAAACCTGAGCGGCGTGACCGTCGATCGGTCGGCGAACGTCAAGATCGACGAAGAAGGTGGAACACGCGTCACGGACAACAAGTCCAGGTATTTAATGACCGGCCTATCATTAACGATCGCCGCCTTCGCTGCACGTGGCGACCCGGACGCTCCCAGCGGCTCGGGCGGAATCAATCCTGGGCAAAGCACCGTAGCCGGCGTTTCCGGCTTCAAGCTGGTGGGCGCGGTCGTGAGCCTGGGTGCCCGCTCTCGCGTGTTTTCATCGGTCCTCGGAGGATATGGCGCGGCGAGATCTGTATATTCACACTTCCTGTCGCGTGGCAGAGATGTAGTGTTGCCGAAGGATACTGCGGTCGAAGTGGCAATTGGGGATCGCCGCCCCGCAGTTACCACTAAGGCAAAATAACCGACAAAGAACGCAGCATGGGAAGCGATGCGAAAGGTATGGTGCGCCCTGAGAGATTCGAACTCCCGACCTTTTGGTTCGTAGCCAAACGCTCTATCCAGCTGAGCTAAGGGCGCGACGGATGCCGCAGACGTGCGAAGAAGAAGTTCTGCCAGATTATACCAAAGGGACATGTCCCAAAGGGCGATCACCGATCGGAGGGACTGCATCGCGTCCCGACATGTTTACTGAAACGTAATTCTTTCCCGCGAACAGCAAATCCTACTCGGCTATAAACCTTACTGTGCAAGGGTTTTCAGCCATTTAGGTTTGGCGCGGCAATTGCAACTATTTGCACAGACGAAGTGGCGCGCAACGGGGCGCAACTGAGGAACTTCGGCCAGAGGTCTCAGAAGCGCCCCTTGCATTCACTCGAAAGCCCTCCCCCGGCTCTCCCTTACTTAGTCTCAGCTTTTTCTCTGGAATTTCCAACTTTAGATCACAGAGCTGAAGTTTAGGCGAACTGACAGGATTTGCTGCGTCCGTGCGAAATTACCGAGGGACTATCCCTCCCGCGTCGCTTGAGGTCCCTATTTCGGGAACCTGTAACGTCCGGCGGCTCACGCCAGGGCCATGCGCTCCGTTAGGTCCAGCCCCGCGCGCCGCAATAGCGCTGCCACGTTCTCGTCATTCAAACGCGACGCATCGAACTCCACCCGCACCGTCTTGGCGGCCTCATCGAAGCTCACTTTGCGCACTCCATACACCTCCGACATGGTGCTAATGGCGCGCATTTCAGCCATTCCAGGCACGCGGCCGTAGCGGTAAGCAACATCTGTAGGCGTCATTTCGTACTTTCTCCTCAGCAGATCGAACTCGAATCGAAAAAGCGAGTGCAGTCATCAACATACAATCCTCGGGCACAACTAGGGAAGGGAAACATCGTCTTGGAAGGCTTGCCATCCCCCACCGACACTGCGCTTGACCCCGTTTGCGGGATGACCGTCAGGGTCGCCACCGCGAAGCACAGCCACGAGCATGCAGGCACACCCTACTATTTCTGCTCCGCTGGGTGCGCGCAGAAATTCGCCGCCGACGCTGATGGGTATCTGACGGGCGCGAAAGCGCGTATCAAAATGGGACATCTGAAGCCCGGAAGCGAGATGGTCCAGATTCAATTGGGAGCAGTGGCCGCGCCGACCGCTTCGGCAAAACCGGGGTCCGCCATAACCTCCGCCAGAGCTGTCATCTACGTGTGTCCGATGGACCCGGACGTCCGGCAGTTCGGCCCCGGTGCCTGCCCGAAATGCGGTATGGCGCTCGAACCCGAAACCATCACGGCGAGCGCAGAAGACAATTCCGAGCTGCACGATATGTTGCGCCGGTTCCGGGTGGGCGTCGTTCTTACCGCTCCGCTGCTCTTCCTCGCCATGGCGCCCATGTTGGGATTGGGGATGGAGATGCGCCGTATGGCTGCCCTGCCATATTTGGAGTTTCTCCTGGCGACGCCGGTGGTGCTCTGGTGCGGCTGGCCGTTTTTCGTCCGCGGTTGGGCGTCCATCGTCAATCGCAGCCCCAACATGTTCACCCTGATCGCACTAGGCGTGGGAGTCGCTTACACCGACAGCGTCGCCGCGACGCTTGCGCCCGGCGCTTTCCCGGAAGCGCTCCGTGGCATGGGTGGGCATCCCGACCTCTACTTTGAAGCCGCCGCCGCGATTGTGACTCTGGTGCTGCTCGGCCAAGTTCTGGAGCTCCGCGCCCGTGGACAAACGTCGAGCGCCATCCGCGCGCTACTGAGCCTTGCGCCGCCCATCGCTCACCGTCTCACCGATGGCAGGGAAGAGGATGTGGCTCTCGAACTCGTCCATCCGGGTGACCGCCTTCGAGTGAAACCCGGCGAAAAGATCCCGGTCGACGGCGTTGTTGAAGACGGATCCAGCACCGTTGACGAAGCAATGATCACTGGAGAGCCCATCCCCGTCGAGAAGACCCGCAGCGCCAGCGTCATCGGCGGCACCATGAACGGTACGGGCGCCTTCACCATGCAAGCACAACGCGTCGGCTCCGAAACTCTGCTGGCACAAATCGTGAATCTGGTGAGCCGGGCCCAACGCAGCCGCGCCCCTATCCAGCGCTTTGCCGATAGGGTTTCCGCTGTCTTCATTCCGGTGGTGGCAGGGGCTGCCGCGCTTACGTTTGTCGCGTGGGCGGTCTGGGGCCCGCAGCCGCGAATGGCCTACGCGCTGGTAAACGCCGTCGCCGTGCTCATCATCGCTTGCCCCTGCGCGCTCGGCCTGGCGACACCCATGGCAGTTATGGTCGGCACTGGGCGCGGCGCGCGCGCTGGCGTGTTGATCAAGAATGCCGAGGCGCTGGAGATTCTGGAGAAGGTCGACACGCTCGTGGTGGATAAAACCGGAACGCTCACCGTAGGCAAGCCGCGTGTTCTCTCGATCCAACCCGCCCCGGGCCGCACCGAGGGCGAACTCCTCCACCTCGCCGCCAGCCTCGAACTCGGCAGCGAGCATCCGCTGGCCTCGGCGCTAACGACCGAAGCAAAAGCGAGAAGCATATCTCTCGCGGGCGCAACGGATTTCCAGTCCCACACCGGCCAGGGCGTAACCGGCCATATCGGTGGGCAAGCCGTAATCGTCGGCCATGAGACTCTTCTTCGCGAGCAGTCCGTGGCAATTGCGGAGCCCATCCTCGTCTCTGCCCACGAACTCCGTAAGGCCGGTCAGACCGTGCTTTTCGTCGCTGCAGCAGGACAATTTGCCGGACTCATCGGCGCGGCCGATACCGTCAAACCCGACGCCGCAGCCACGGTTCGCGAGCTGCGTTCTGCCGGCGTCAATGTCGTCATGCTCACCGGCGACAATGCCACCACCGCCCAAGCCGCGGCCCGCGAACTCGGCATTTCCGATTTCGAAGCCGGAGTTCTACCCGACCGCAAAGCGCAAGTCGTCGCTCGCCTGCAGAGGGAAAACCACGTGGTCGCGATGGCCGGAGACGGCATCAACGATACACCCGCGCTGGCGCAGGCACAGGTCGGCATCGCCATGGGCACCGGGGCCGACGTCGCCATGAGCGCAGGCAACGTGATCCTGGTGAAGGGCGATTTGCGAGGCATCTTGCGCGCGCGCAGGCTCAGCCAGGCTGCGATGCGCAACATTCGCCAGAATCTATTTTTCGCTTTTGTCTACAACGCCCTCGGTGTGCCGATTGCGGCGGGGGTGCTGTATCCGTTCTTTGGCTGGCGCCTGAGCCCGATCCTAGCCGCGGCCGCAATGAGCTTCAGCTCGCTGTCGGTAATTTCGAATTCGTTGCGACTACGGAACGTGAAGCTCTAGCACCCTCTAAAGCTTGGTCAGGTACTCCGTCATTTCCTGCGCGGTCCAGTTCATCTCGCCGATCACCTTCCGCCGCAGCACGCCGTTGCGGTCGATGATATAGGTCTCCGGAAACACGTGCGTACCGTAAAGGTCGTTGCTCTTCTTGTCGGCGTCCCGGACGGTGAGCATATCCATGCCTTGCTCTTTGATGAACTTGTGGTAAGAGGAGTCGTCTTCATCAACGCTAACCGCTAGAACGACCACATTGTGTTCCCGCATTTTCCGTGACATAGCTACCAGGGAAGGCGTCTCAGCGATGCAAGGCCCGCACCAGCTCGCCCAAAAATTCAGGACGACAGTCTTTCCCCGCAACTCGCTGAGCGTAACTTTGCGGTCCACGTCCTGCACCGTAAAGTCCGGGGCCACGGTGCCAATCTTGGGCGGAGCCGTGCCGGTGTTGCAGCCCGAGAAACTCACCGCCACCAACGCGACCAGAATGCAAGCCAATTTCTTCACAAGTCCTATAATAGCGAATCCGCCCATGGCCTCGCTCCCACTGGAAGTACCCTGTCCCGCGGTTTCCGTAATCGTGCCCGCGCGCAATGAACAAGACAGTCTTGGGATGTGTTTGGAGTCGCTGATCGCGCAGCAGGGAATTGCGTTCGAAATCATCGTCGTGGACGATCACTCCACCGACCGCACCCGCGAAATTGCCGCATCGTTTCCGCAAGTGACAGCCCTGGAAGCCGGATCGCTTCCGCCGGGCTGGACCGGGAAAGCCAACGCCGTAACCTGTGGCGCGCATCAGGCCCGCGGAGCCTGGCTGCTTTTCACCGACGCCGACACCGTTCATAAGCCCGCTTCGCTGGCGCGGGCAATCCTGGAAGCGGAGCAAACGGGCGTCGATCTCCTATCTTATTCTCCCGAGCAGGAAGTGCATAGCTTTATTGAACGATCGGTCATGCCCGTCATCTTCGCCGAGCTCGCCACTCGCTACAAACCGTCGGAAGTCAGCGATCCAAAAAGCGACGCAGCCGCCGCTAACGGGCAATACGTCCTGGTCTCGCGCGAAGCCTACGACGCCGTCGGCGGACATGCAGCCATTGCCGGCAGCCTGCTTGAAGACGTCGAACTCGCCCGCGCCGTCAAGCGCAGCGGCAGAAAGATCGTCTTCCGCTTCGCCGCCGACCAGGTCCGCACCCGGATGTATCGCAGTACGACCCAACTCATCGAAGGCTGGACGAAGAACTTAGTGCTGTTGTTTCCGTGGCCCTTGACCTTGGCTTTCATCAGAACGGCCGAATTCCTCGTGATCGTCACCAGCGCCACCGTCGGCATTTCGCTCGTCCCCCACCTCTTCGCGGGGCCGTTTTTTGGTCTGTTTTCGTTTTTCCTGATGATGTTTCAAAGGCGCGTCGAGCGCGCCCATTTCCCATTCAGCTCACGCTGGTTAGGCATCTTCGGCCTGCCCATTTTTTCCTACCTTTTGCTGCGCTCCGTCATCCAATACAGACGAGGCCGCGTCGCCTGGAAAGGCCGCAATTACTCGGGCACCGCGGCCTCCTGATAAGCTTCCAATCAAGGATATTTGCTACCAGTCATGAGTTCGATCGTCTACCTAACCCGCAAAGCAGAGTTTTCCGCCTCGCACCTTTACCACAACCCTGCCCTCTCGCCGGAGGAGAACCGGCGCATTTTCGGCAAGTGCAACAACCCCAACGGACACGGCCACAACTACGTCCTCGAGGTTACGGTGAAGGGGGAAGTCGACACCACGACCGGCTTCGTTGTCGACCTGAAACAGCTGAAAGACCTGATGCACAGTGAAGTCCTCGACGCCCTCGACCACCGCTTCCTGAACAAAGAGATCCCCGAATTTTTCACCCTAACCCCGACCACCGAGAACATCGCCATCGTGTGCTGGCAGCGCCTCGCGTCACGATTCACGGCCGCCAGACTCCACCGCGTTCGCGTCTACGAAACTCCGGACCTGTTCGCCGACTTCTACGGTGAGGCATGAAGGCATACCTGACCCGGCGCTACAGTTTTTCAGCATCCCACCGCCTCAATAGCGAAGCGCTGTCTCCTGAGGAAAACCGCGCCACCTACGGCAAGTGCAACAATCCCTTCGGCCATGGCCACAACTATTTCATCGAGGTGACGGTCAGCGGCACAGTCGATCCCCAGACGGGAATGATTTGCAACCTTGCCGATCTCGACGGTTGGATCTGCGAAAACGTCCTCGAACGCTACGACCACCAGGATTTGAATCACCTGACAGAATTCGCGACCAAGGTGCCGACCACGGAGAACCTCTGTGTGGAGATCTACGAACTCCTGCATCGTGGCTTCAAGAAAGCACATCTAGATAGGGTAAGGATCGAAGAGACGATGATGAATTCGTTCGAATACAGCGGCGAGTCTCGGCCCTAACGACTCGCGGGAGGGTCCCAATCGTGACGACCACTAGTCAAGCCACTTTGACCAGCGCCACCTACGAAGATCTGATGCGGGAGATGCTCGTCCGCCTGGGCGAAGACCCCGACCGCGAAGGCCTGCAGCAAACCCCGTCGCGCGTAAAGCGCGCCATGGAGGAGCTGACCAGCGGCTACAAACAGGACCCCGATACACTTCTAAAAGAAGCGCTGTTCTCGGTCACCTACGATGAAATGGTCATCGTCAAAGACATCGAAATGTTCAGCTTGTGCGAGCACCATATGCTGCCATTTTTCGGCAAGGTCCATGTAGCCTACATCCCAAAGGGCCGCGTACTTGGCCTGAGCAAGATTCCGCGCTTGGTCGAGGTCTTCTCACGCCGCCTGCAAATTCAGGAACGCATGACCACCGAAATCGCCGAGACCATTCAGCGAGTCATCGAACCGCAAGGCGTCGGCGTAGTCATCGAAGCCCGCCACCTGTGCATGATGATGCGCGGAGTGGAAAAACAGCATTCCGCCACGGTCACGTCGGCGATGTTTGGGTGCTTCCGCGAGGAACAACAAACCCGCAACGAATTCCTCTCCCTAATCCGCGCCAAGAGCCCCAACGGCTTCTAAGGCATTTTTTAGACTTAGATTTGTCATCCCGACCAAGGGGCGGAATCGGTGATGTCAAATCTCAAGATTAACCGGCATTACCACGTTCCATACCGGTAACGCCCCTTCCGCTCCGGCAGAACCTTGATCAAAATCATCCCCACCACGAAACCCCCAACATGCGCCCAAAAGGCAATCCCCCCGCTGCCGCCTTGCCTGGCGTAGACCACACTCTCCGCCGCACCACTGAAGAACTGCACCACAATCCAGTATCCCAACACCACCCAAGCCGGCAGGGCGAAAAAGAAAAACGGCGGCAAAAACGTCGACACCCGCGCCCGCGGATAAATTAGCAAATACGCCCCCATCACTCCCGCAATTGCCCCGCTGGCACCTACCGTAGGAATCGGCGACCCCCAATTCAAAAGTACATGCAAAGCCGCCGCCCCAAACCCGCAGGCCAAATAGAAAATCAGATAAACAAAGTGCCCTAGCTGGTCCTCGATATTGTCACCAAAAATCCACAACACCCACATATTCCCGATGACATGCATCCATCCTCCGTGCAAGAACATGGAGGTAAACATGGGAAAGATAGCCCCAGCCAGCCCCCCACCTTGCCCGGCCAATCCCAACGCCACGTGATCCGGTATCAAAGCAAACTGTCGAAATAAATCGTGCAAGTCACGCTGAGAAAGTAACGCCTCAAATAGAAAGATCAAGAAGTTCAATGCTATGAGAAAGTACGTAACCGCCGGAGTGCCAAACGAGGGCTGATCGTCGCGAAGGGGTATCATAGGAAGTCAGAACTGCAAAAATCTTCGCACACGAGTTGATCACGACGCCAGCCAAGCAGCTCAAATCCAGCAACAAGATCCGAGTTGCATGAAGCAGGTCTTAATCAACCGAGTCCTGATCATCGACAAGCCCGCTGGTATGACCTCGCACGACGTCATCGACCGTGTCCGCCGCATCCTGGGCTTGCGCTCGGTCGGACACCTCGGGACGCTCGATCCCGCCGCCACCGGCGTTCTCCCTCTCGTCATAGGGAATTTCACCCGCCTCGCTCAGTTTTACCTGGGCGCAGAAAAACAATATGAAGGCATCATCCGTCTCGGCATCGCAACCGATACCTATGATGCCGAGGGCGAACCTAGAGGCTCAGATGAAGAAAGACGAGCCGCTGCCGAACGCGCGATGGCGATCGACGAAGATCGGGTAAGGGAAGTCGCTTCCCGCTTTCTCGGCCCTATCGAGCAGATTCCACCCCCTTTTTCAGCGAAGAAGATCAACGGCGTCCCGGCCTACAAGCTCGCCCGCCACCAGCAAGAGGTCCAGCTCGCCCCGGTCTCAGTCACGGTCCACGAACTCGAGCTACATTTGCTACCAGACGCCCGCGTCAGTTTGCGGGCACGCGTCAGCTCCGGCACCTACATCCGTGCCATCGCTAACGATCTGGGCCAGGCCTTAGGCTGTGGCGCCCACCTCGAGACCCTACGCCGCACCGCCCACGGCGAATTTACTCTAGCCGACTCCCACACTCTGGAAGCGCTGCCTGACGGTGCCCCCAAGGATCTTTCGCAGTTCTTTCTCCACCCCCGCAAGCTATTGCCGCAGATACCCTCTGTAACCGCAAATGAAGACCAGATCGCGCTCATCCGCCACGGCCGAGCCGTCAATCTTGCGGAGATGTCGAAGTCTCAATATGTGAAGGTCTTTGCCGGACAGAGCGAACTCATCGCCATAGCCGCGCGCGTGGCAGGCACGCTTTTCCACCCCAAAATCGTTCTGGCGGCAGAGCCACCCGACAACGGGAGGGTACCGGCCTCGATCTAGGCGTGGATGGCTCGCGAGACTAAAGGATGCGAAACTTGTCGCAGTCCATACGGATAAAACTCCAATGTCCGATAACAAGTATTATGTAAACTACAAGACGGGACGAAGTCCTATCGCCGTGATCCACACACCCACCTCGGCAGGCTCGAAACCGCTGCTCCTACTTCTTGGTTCCCTCGGGCTCGCCTGATCGCGACGAATACACGAACTGCGCAATTTCGTGCCGGTCGTGCTCTACCTGTCCATTGGTTTTCTTAGCGATACGCTGATAGATCTCTAGTTCAACTTTAGCTTTGCCGGTTTCACCTGCCATCCGATAGGCATTCGCCAACCGAAAATGTCCTTCCTCCAGCTCTGGGTCGGCGTTCACGGAACCCCGCAAGGCCCCAATCGCCTTGGGCCAGTCCTTCCGCTCGGCGTACAGAATCCCCAGCTGCAAATACCCGACCGCTAGCCTCGGATCCAGCTCAACGGCGTTGAGTAGCAGCCGTTCCACCTGCGCAGTCGCCTCGGGATGACCCTCTCGCCGCTTCCATAACGCCAACGCGTGGTAGTAAGTCGCCGTCGCGTTCTCGGGTCGCAAGCGCTCAAACCGCTCCAAACGCTCGACCACACCAGGAACCAGTCCGGAACCGACAGCCTGCAGTTTACCCAAGAACAGATACGGTTTCTCATCGGAAGGATCCACGTCCGACGCCTCGCACAGCCTCTGTGCTGCCAGGTCATACGCACCCAACGCGTACGCGGCCACTCCCACACCCATCGCCATCCTCACCGATCCCGGAAACAGCCGCCGCCCTTTGGCAAAGACCTCGCTCGCTGGCTCATAGGCTCGATGCAGCAACAGCTCCGCTCCCCAATCGAATAGGTTGATCTCGCTGGGGCTCAACTCCGCCGCCCGCTGATACTCCTTAACGGCCGCCAGTGAGTCCCCCTGTTTTTCATCCAAATCCGCCAGCGCGTGATGCCCGGTCGCATTCCTCGGCTGGCGCTCCACATCCGCTCGCAATGCCGCTTCGTCTCTCTTCTGGTCAGTTGTTTTCGCTGCGTCAACGCCCAGCCCAACGGTCTCCTTCGTCAATGCTTCAGTTGTCCGCCGCACCGTATCTGAGCCGTGTCCCCCAGTCTCCGAAGGATCCTTGACCCCAGCCACAGTAAACTGGGGCTCGTCATAAAACTGAGGCGCATTGCTAAGCGTCGTGTTCGCGACCGGCTGCACCACGACGCATGGCGGCAATGCAGCCTGCCCCAATACAGAGTGTGAGAAAGGCACCATCCCAGTCAGCACACAGAAGCTCGCGAATCGTTGCACGCGCTTTTCAATCACGCGAAAATTCTAGTCGCTGCCGCCGCAATCGACAATTCCCCAACCCAAGCGCTACCATGCTACGTTCCCTCGTGCCCGAGATTTCATGACTCAACTTCACATGTCCCGGCGCCAGTTTGTAACCACGTCGACGAGCGCTCTGGCTTCCAGCGCTCTCCCAGGCGCAATCTTCGCCGCACCCTATCCTGACAGCCCTCAGTCGCACGCGCGGACCAATCCCGCTCGCGTCATCATCGACACCGACCCCGGCGTTGACGACGCTCTCGCCTTGCTCCTAGCCATGCGTTCGCCTGAACTCAAGATCGAAGGACTCACGCCCGTGGCCGGCAACGTACCCCTCGAACTGGGGCTGCCGAACGCCCTCCGCATGGTCGAAATCTCAGCCCGCACCGACATCCCAGTGGCCGCCGGTGCCAGGGTCCCGCTAGTACGCCGTCTGGTCACCGCAACTTACGCACACGGCGAGAACGGCCTCGGCGGCGCTGTCTTTCCGGAACCGATACTATCGCCGATCACCCTGCCAGCCGCCGAATTCATCCGTCAGACCGTCCGCAATCATCCCGGCGAAGTCACGCTCCTCACCATCGGACCGCTCACGAATGTCGCTACCGCCCTAAACGCCGATCCCGACCTCGCGAGCCTGGTTCAAGGCCTCGTCATGATGGGAGGTTCCCTCTCCGGTGGCAACATCACACCCGCCGCCGAATTCAACATCTACGTCGACCCCGAGGCCGCGCGCATCGTGTTCCAATCTGGAATTCCAGTAACCATGATCGGCCTCGATGTCACCCGCAAGACTTCCCTCACCGACGAACATGTCCGCCAGCTCGAAGCGGGTCAGAATCCAGTAAGCCAGGCGGCCGCCAAGATCGCCCGCAACGCCATCAACCACAACCGCGAGCAAGGATTCCTCGTAGGTCCCAATATGCACGATCCCCTTGCCGTTGCCGCGTTCCTCGACCCGTCGCTGCTGAGGTTCAAGGACTACTACATCGATGTCGAGACTACGGGCGAACTCACCGCGGGAGAAACGCTAGGCTACAGCCCGAGCTCGGGAGACTTACGCCGCAGCCCTGAGATGGAAAGGCAAGCTACCGAACGCATGTCTATTCGTGGGTCCGCTCCCACTCTAGCCAGCACTAAGACGTCTTCAGTCCTTCGCGACAAGTTTGTGCCCAACACCAGTGTTGCCGTAGACGTAGACTCCGCAAGGTTCTTCGATCTGCTGATCGGCCGCCTGTCAGGCAAGCGGTAGGAACTGAGCTAGACTTTGCACTCACAGTCGATACACTTGTCAATCTTCTTAACTTTCCGGAGAGAACGATGAAATCCCGCAGAATAGTTTTGCCGGCCGCAATCCTTGCCCTTACGACCTGCCTGAGCTGGGCTGCCGATGAAGCCAAGCGCAAAATTATTATCGACCAAGACGCCGCCGGCCCCGCCGGTACCGACCAGCAATCAATGCTCGTACTCATCCAGTCCCCCAAAACTGACGTCCTCGGCATCACCGTCGTCACCGGCGACCAGTGGCTCAAAGCCGAAGTCGCGCACACCCTGCGCATGCTCGAACTCATCAGACGCACGGACATCCCCGTAGCCGCCGGCGCCGAATATCCCTTAGTCCGCAGCAAAGCCGAAACCGAAATGTGGGAGCAACGCTTTGGTACGGTCCAATGGCTGGGCGCGTGGACGCCTAAGCTCTACCACCCCGCCGACGACCTCGGGCCCATGCCCGAAGGCAAGCCAACCACCAAACCCATCGACGAGGATGCCGCGCACTTCCTGGTCCGCATGGTGCGCAAGTATCCGCACGAGGTCACCATTTACGCCGGCGGCCCCATGACGAACCTGGCGCTGGCGATTTCCATCGACCCTGAATTCCCTACTCTAGCCAAGGAATTAGTGTTCATGGGCGCCAGCCTCAGCCCCATTACCAACAATCCCGAGTTTCAGAACACCCCTCGCCACGAATTCAACATCTGGTTCGATCCCGAAGCCGCCCACATCGTCCTGCGGGCTCCGTGGAAGAAAATCATCTGCACGCCCGTAGATATTTCTGTCAAGACCAGAATGTCGAAGGACCTGGTCAGCCGCATTAAAGCGGGTGACTCGGCCTCCGCGAAGTACGTTGCGCAGTACACCAGACTCGAAGGCGACTTCAATTATCTATGGGACGAACTGGCCTCTGCCGCGTGGCTCGACCCCGGCATCATCACCAAAAGCGAAACCCGCTACATGGACATCGACCTAAGCCGCGGCGCAGCGTACGGCAACATTCTCACCTGGACCGACCGTGACAAGCCCAAGATCGAAGTGCAGCCGGTGGAGATCCAGGTGGATTTGGATACCGAGAAGTTCTACAAGCTGTTTGTGGATCTGCTGGGTGGGCCGACACCACCGAAGAATTGAGCCATGTCGAAGTAGCGAAGAACCCGTGAGATTACTTTTCCTCACAATCATCGTCGGCGCTCTTGCGTCAATTCAACTCGCGATGGCTCAAGGCACGAACGCGACGTCGCGCGATGTGGCAGTCGTCAAGCAAATCGAGCAACTCGAAGAAGCCCGCAGACAAGCCATCCTGAAGGGCGATGCCGGGGCCATTGAGAGAACGACCTCGGACGACTATACGTTCATCACCGTGAATGATGCGCTTCGCACCAAGGCCGAAATCGTCAACCGGCTCGCCTCCGGACCATTCAAGCATCACTCCCGGACCATCTCAGACCTAAAGATTCGCCTCTGTGGCGACACCGCTGTTGTGAGCCGGACGCTCCCTCCAACAAAAGGCGGAGAACGGGACGGACTACCGCACCGCCGTATCCCGCCCTGATCACTCGTTCGCCTCGAACGACTTCATAGATGGCAGACAAATTGAACGCCTTCGCCAAAGCACGCCCGCTCACGCCCATCGGCTCCCTGAATTCCGTCTTGAGAATCTCCACCGGATGGACCGCAAAGATTTTCCGCGCTTTTGTCATATCTGACTCCCGGTCTCAATGGTACTTCGCCTCCTGAGCTTCAATATCGCCAAGAGCACCATGCCAAGGGAAATCGTGAACGCGGCACAGGCGATTAGAAATCCTTGATCCACCCCCGCAAGTGTAATCGGCTGCGCTGTGAAGTCGCCAGCGATTCCAGTCCACCAATAGGCAAACAACCCAATGTCCATCAAGGTGTGACCAATCATGCAGGGGATGAGCGATCCAGAAGCCCATGCCAGCGCCCCCAGCAGTATGCCCGCGCCAAACACAATCGGGATCATACCGATGGTGGCCCAGTCTTTCGTGAGATGCAGCAACATAAAGAAGAACGAAGAAACTAAAATCGCAACCAGCGCGCCGGACCGCTGCTCGATCGGGCGCTGCATATAGCCGCGAAACCCAGTCTCTTCGCAGATCCCCGCCGACGCCGCAGAAATGACGACTGCGATCCACTTCCAACTCAAGGACGGAATGAACGACAAATCATAACCGCGCCGGAAGTTCGCCAGGGGAAAAGGTACCAATCGGAACAACAAAACTATCGAAGCATGGACGGTCGCGGCGAAAGCCACCGCGGCCATAACGCCCCAAACCCATTGCCCTGACGTCAACCTGCCACGGCGGAATGCCACGGCGCTGCTGCTCAACTGGCGAGGCGGCCGGCTCACCACCCGCAGCGTGGGAAGAATCATCAAGAAAATCGCGGTGGCTCAGGGTCTGTCACCCGACGTCCACCCGCACACTTTGCGCCACGCCTTCGGAACCCATATGCTGGAAGAAGGCGCTGACCTGCGCGCCATTCAGGAAATGCTCGGCCACGAGCGCCTTTCCACCACCCAACGCTACACCCAGCTCTCCATCAAACACGTGCTCCAGGTCTACGACCAGACCCATCCCCGGGCGAAGTGACTGCGTTTCCAGCCTCCCGGAAGGCCGATCACCTCAGTAATTTGGAGTGTCAGTGAATTTGCTCCACCATAGGTAAGGTA
>Ga0137418_10001178_pt1 | contig 24059 bp, 20 predicted proteins | sample CZODoug3_1_2_16f_FD_122242 | JGI IMG/M metagenome (GOLD analysis project Ga0137418, IMG submission 122242) | Vadose zone soil fungal communities from Angelo Coast Range Reserve, California, USA - CZODoug3_1_2_16fungal (Hybrid Assembly) | ecosystem: Environmental > Terrestrial > Soil > Vadose...
CGACCGACGTACCGTTGAATCTGTAAAGGCGAACAGCGACATTCGCGCGTGGGGTCATTCCAAAAGCCGCAAGGACAGGGGTTCATTGCGGCTGCCAGCATGAATGAGGCCGGAAACGTCAACGACATCGAGGCGCGGCTGATAGTCACCTTTTGATCTTCCAGGGGCTGGCGTAAGACTTCCAACACGCTGCGATCAAATTCGGGCAGTTCATCGAGAAACAAAACGCCCTGGTGCGCCAGCGATACTTCTCCCGGCCGCGGCATTGCACCGCCGCCAATCAATCCGGCATCGCTAATTGTGTGATGCGGAGAGCGAAACGGGCGCGCTGTCACCAGTCCTGCGCGACCGGTCAAGCCGGCAACCGAATGAATTTTTGTTAGTTCCAGGGCCGCTTCGAATTCCAACGGCGGCAAAATTGTCGGCAGCCGCTTGGCCAACATCGTCTTCCCGGAACCCGGGGGACCAATCAACAGAATGTTATGCGAGCCGGCGCTGGCGACTTCAAGCGCACGCTTGACTGAAAGCTGGCCGCGCACTTCGCGAAAGTCGACGTTGTAATGATCGGTTTTCATGAGAATTTCATTTGGATCGACTTTCAATGGCGCGGGAGGATCTTCGGAACGCAGTGCGGCAATCAAATCGACTGCACTGCGCAAGTCGGCAACAGGATAAACATTCACACCAGACACTACGGCTGCTTCCTTGGCATTTTCGTCCGGCAGAATTACATGCTTGATCAAAGCATCGCGCGCGAGAATCGCGATTGGCAATGCACCTTTAATTGGACGCACGCGACCATCAAGCGAAAGCTCACCCACACACAGCATATGAATGAGGTTGTTCTGTTCAGCCAGATCACCGTTGGCGCCAAGGATTCCGAGTGCGATGGGAAGATCGAAGCTTGCACCCTCTTTGCGAACATCGGCGGGAGCGAGGTTTATGGTGATTTTCTGAAACGGAAAAAAGAATCCGCAGTTGCTGATCGCAGCCCGAATACGCTCGCGCGACTCGCGCACCGCGGCGTCGGGCAAGCCAACGATGGTGACGGATGCGGGCGACTCGGCCTCTCCGCGGACTGGAGTTAAATCAACTTCAATGTCGACGAGGTCGGCATCTATGCCATAGACGGCCGCAGACAGAGTGCGAAAAAGCATGGGAGAAGCTTCCTCTGCAAAGACGGTGAAGATCGTAGAGCATCAGTAAGCGGCAATTTGAGGGTGAAAACGAATCGAGCGCGCTAGCGACATTCGAAAGCGCGCTCAACGAGGGTTTGCCAACTTTACCAGGGGAGCAAAGCGGCAGAACATGTGAATTTCAAAACTACCTGCGGCGCGAAGGTGCGGCGGCTGTTGCTACCGGCAGTCGAATTTCCTGGCCGGCGCGAAGTTCTGCTTCCGGAGTGACACCGTTCAAGCGGGCCACTTCATTTGCATCGAGATTGTGCGCCGCAGCTATCCGCGCGATCGTGTCGCCTTTGCGGGCGCGCACCTTGCTCAATGCCGGAGCTGCTGGCTGATCTGTCGTGCCGGGCTTAGCGCGTCGCCAACTGGTCAGCCGAATGCCGCTATTGGGTACTACCAGTTTCGTAGTCGACTTCAGATCGACCCCGGTGTTCATCGCTTGCAACTGAGACACGCTGACTCCGGTGCGACTTGCTACCGCTTGTAAATCTTCGCCCGGCGCCATCGAAATCACGCGCGCCGAGTCGCGTCGTTCGGCCGGAATGCGCTTTAGCAGCGCGAAGAACTGTTTGCCTTTCCCCGCCGGTACGCGAACGTTATACGCCTCGCCACGCGGAGTAACGTCACGTCGCAGTTCGGGGTTAAGGCCGCGAACATAATCCACGCTGCTGTCTGTCGCCTCGGCAACGAGTTGCAGACTGGTGGAGTTTGATACCTGAACCACGTCATAGCCGAGCGGCGCATCAGGGCGAATTCCTTTGAATCCGTACTTCTCCGGATTCTTCGCAATCAGGATCGTGGCCAGAATATTGGGAACGTAGTTGCGCGTTTCCTGATAGATGTAAGGATAGATGGCCCAGAAGTTTGCTGTGCCCGCGCGGGCGATTCCGCGATCGACGTTTCCCGCACCGGTATTATAAGCAGCCATCGCCAATTCCCAGTTTCCGTTGTAACGGGTGGCAAGGCTCTTGAGGTATTTGGCTGACGCGCGCGTGGCCTGTTCGTAGCTATTTCGCTCGTCAACCCAGGCGGTTTGCTTCAAACCAAATTGCCGCCCGGTGCCGGGAACAAACTGCCAAAGTCCGGATGCTGCTGCCCAGGAAACAGCTTTCGGTCGCCATGCACTTTCAACCTGTCCCAGCCAGGTGATATCGACCGGCACGCCTTCTTCCTTAAAAATCTGACGGGCCATCTTCATGAACTGCCCGGATCGTCGCAGGCCTGATTCCATCGTCGCGCGACCCCGACCCTGGTAGTAGTTAATGTACTGCTGGATCAGTGGATTGATCGTAAAGGCGAAATTAACATTCTGCTTAGCTTGTTCGAGTGCAAGCACATCTGCGTCGGAAACGTTTTGTTCTTCCGGAGTCAGTACGAGCTTGCTCAACTCATCGAGTGGGGAGGGTTCAAACTTCTGCTCGCGAAACCCGATCTGGGGCGGGTCAGCTTTCTGCGGAGGCGTGGTTGTCGCTGAATTGTTTTGCGCCACCAACTCGGAAATATTCGTTTGCAGCGGAGTGCGGCCGAGCGGAACTTCTTCACGGTAAATCTTCTCGACTAACTCTAAATAGAAAGTTTGGAGTCGCTGGCTCGCGCGGACGTCCAAACCAGATTCCAGGATCGAGTCGACTGCTTTATCAAACTCGTCACGAGCTTGTTCGCGCTTGTTGTCTTCGAGATTTAGCTTGCCCTTGCGGAAATGGTCTTCGGCTCTGGATATTACTTCCCCAACCTGCGCGTCGCTCTTCTCGACCTCATTGGGAATGGAGCGAGCTGATGAACCGGCTGGAATCTGTGCGGACACGACGGTAGCGAAAGCCACTAGCAGCGAAATAAGTACTATCCACCTAATGGGGGTCGCGAAACTCATTGACATCAACCGTCGTTCTCCTTGAATTCTAGTACGAAATTCCAGATCGATTTCCCTGGGGATTTAAGCAATGTCCATTTTTGCGAGGGTTTAGGGCTCCTCTTGTTGGATTGAATGCCCAAAAATGCTTCTAAATCGAAGCCAAGTCAGTCCGGAGGTTAGCACACGGTTTTCCGGAGTGTCAAACAAACCATGTATCAAATAGACGCCGAAATGGTGCATTTTTCCACCGTTTTTTGCCGGCGCGAGTGTTAGAGATGCAAGCGTCCAGGCATCGGGTTGCGTGCCATTAATGGCGGCAATTTTTGCGGTTGGAAATTGTCAAAAATTCGGCACATAGTTAACGCTTAATGTGTTCAGTTTGGAATCCAGCAAACGATGGGCTGGGTTGGATAACTACCATGGCACGAACAATCGTAGTCGGGGACATCCACGGCTGTTACGACGAATTGGTTGAGTTGCTGGAAACGGAAAACCTGGCCAGCGACGACCACGTCGTTTCGGTTGGTGATCTAATCGTTAAGGGACCGAAGAACAAAGAAGTCCTGGATCTGTTCAGCAACGATTCGCGCTTTTCTTCGGTGATTGGGAACCATGATCTAAAGGTGTTGAGTTTCTGGAAAGGTGAGGACGTATTCCTCAAAGACTCGCACAAACAAGTTTGTCTTGAGTTGGAAAGCGAAAAAGGCCGGTACGCAGCCTATCTCGACTCATTGCCCTACATGCTAAATCTGAACTTGCATGTAGTCGTTCACGCAGGAGTCCGTCCGGGCATCCCACTCGCGAACCAGTCACCGCAGGATCTGATCGAACTCCGCACGCTAGGCGACGATCGAACCAGCCGGGAAGGAATTCCCTGGTACGAACAATATGACGAAGGCCCAACAATTCTTTTTGGTCACTGGCCCTTTCCCGAGCCGCGAAAATCGAGGAATGCTATCGGGTTAGATACTGGTTGTGTCTACGGTCATAAGTTAAGTGCCTACGTTATGGAAACTAATGAATTCATTCAGGTGCGTGCACGACAAATTTATGAACCTCCGGGCCTGGGCTTTAAGCAGGACTTGGCAAATTCATTGAATTTGAAATAAGAATCAATTTCGTACAGGTGCGTAGCGATTTTGGTAAGATTTTATTGAGATTTTATACTGAGCGAACCATTGGGACGCGTTCGAGATCGTAGGGTTCAGTTTGGAACACACCTTGCTGCCTTTAAGCTGCCTTTATTAGATATTTCCAAATGGCATCCAAAAAAATAATGACCCGTATATCAAGGATTAACTAAAGACAATGTCAACTGCCTTAAAAAGTAAATCGCAAACAACAGCCGAGCTTCGAGAGGTACCGCGACTTCCCTCGTTGCATCCCACTGCAGCAAATGCGGCGCGGCTTTTCTTCAATCGCGAGCTGAGTCTGCTCGAATTCCACCGTCGCGTTTTGGAAGAAAGCTTCGACGAGTCGAATCCAATGCTTGAACGATTGAAATTCCTCGCGATTTTCTCGGCCAACCTGGACGAGTTCTTTATGATCCGGGTGTCTGGCCTTAAAGAAGAGTTGGATGAGAATGTCACCGAACTGTCGCCTGACGGTATGACGCCGGGGGAACAGTTGAAAGAAATAAGAACGCGAGTTTTGCCGCTGGTTGAAGCGCAGGCGCGATGTCTGCGCGATGACATTCTTCCGGAACTAAAAAAGGCCGGCATTGAAGTCCTGTCATATCACAAACTCAATCAGGATCAGCAAGCGGATTTGGACGCGTACTTTAGCGAGAAAGTGTTTCCGATTCTAACGCCGCTTGCTGTCGATCAGAGTCACCCATTTCCATACATCTCGCCGCTAAGCCTGAACCTGGGTTTGATGGTCGAAGCACCGCCGGGATATTCGCCTGCTGATCCAAAACAGAGACATGGCCCACGGTTCGTGCGCATCAAGGTTCCGTCGGTTGTGCCGCGACTGGTTCCCGTGGGCAAGTTACAGACCAGGTTTGTACTGCTCGAAGAGTTAATCGAAGCTAATATAGCTGCTCTCTTTCCGGGAATGATTCCCAGTAAGTGCCATCGCTTTCGCGTGACGCGCGACGCTGACATCGAACTTCGAGAGGATGAAGCGGAAGATCTTTTACGTGTTATTCAACAGGAACTGCGGCAGCGTCGCTTCGGGACGCCAGTACGTCTTGAAGTTTCCGCCGGCATGCCGGACGAAATGATTGAGTATCTCACCGAGTCGCTCGACCTTTCGGCTGAAGACGTTTACGTCAACGACGGCCCGCTTAGCGTGCAGGACTTCATGTCGCTCTACGATTTGAATCGACCTGATCTGAAAGATAAAGGATTTGAGCCGGCAATACCCGAATGGCACAATATGAGGTCGATCTTTGACGTGATCAAAGAACGTGACCTCTTAATGCACCATCCGTTCGATTCCTACGACAGCGTTACAAATTTCATCAATGAAGCGGTCGATGACCCGAATGTTGTAGCGATAAAGATTTGTCTGTATCGCACCGGGCCGGAATCTCCAATTCCACCGGCGCTAATTCGCGCCAGCGAAAAGGGCAAACAAGTAACTGCGCTTATCGAGCTTAAGGCGCGATTTGACGAGGAACATAATATCGAGTGGGCGCGGCGGCTGGATCACGCCGGCGTGCACGTTGTTTACGGGATCCTGGGCCTGAAAACGCACGGCAAACTAACGCTTGTCGTCAGGCGCGAGGGCAACTCCCTCAAACGATATATGCACATCGCGTCCGGCAACTACAATCCTACGACCTCGTGCACTTATACCGATGTTGGTCTGTTTACCGCCGATGACTCAATTGGGGCTGACGCCAGCGAATTGTTTAACTACCTGACTGGCTGTTCACGTCAATTGGAATATCGCAAGCTTTTCGTCGCGCCGGTAAATCTGCGTGAAAAATTGAATGCATTAATCGATCGCGAGATCGAGCATCAGCGCGCCGGTCGGCAGGCCCATATCATGGCCAAGATCAACCGGCTGGCGGACACGCAAATAGTCGAGAAGTTGTATGAAGCGTCGGCAGCCGGCGTGAAGATCGATTTGATCGTGCGCGGCATTTGCATGCTTCGTCCCAGCGTGCCTGGCTTGTCGGAAAACATCACCGTGCGGAATATCATTGGCCGCTTTCTGGAGCACAGCCGCGTGTTTTACTTCGCTAACGGCGGTGACCAGGACGTCTACATCGGCAGTCCCGATTGGATGGCGCGCAATCTGAAACATCGTATCGAGGTGGTGACGCCGGTTGCTGATCCTGCGATGAAGAGTTACTTGAAAGATGTTTTACTGGCCGCCTATCTGCGCGACAACGTTAGAGCGCGCGAATTGCAGATTGACGGGACGTACACGAAAGTTCCGCGTGCACCGGACGATGAGCCGTTTGACAGTCAGACATTTTTTATCGAACGAGATGCACGACTTTCAACGCACGCGTCTCGATAGTTGTGAATGACCTATGTCCTATTTTGATTCAAAACGAAAACGAGAAACCCTGACGCTGGTGGTGGTGTTTGTGCTGGTTCTCGGCGTCAGCGCTCTCGTAGTTTATTTGCTTTCGCAGCGAGCAGTAGTAAACGAACCTTTAGCCCAAACGCCTGCGCCGGCAAGCAGCGTTACACCCGGCGAACGGCAACCGACAACGCCGGCGCCGAGACCCGATCGCAACGTGTTTGACGAACTTTTCGGTGTCCCGCAAAGCGAGGCTCATGTTGTTCGCGGCGAAAGTTGGGGCGCAGTAGTTGGAAGCATAACCTTGAGGCTGCTGCTCGCAGCTTTGCTGGGCGCGGCCCTGGCGTTTCGTCCCCGCAAGCGTTTGTTAATACTTAAGAGAAATCCATACGTAGAACAAACACAAATACTGCTGGCAATAGTCGCAGCCGCGTTAATGATTATTGTCGGCGACAATGCTGCGCGCGCGTTTGGAATTTTCGCTGCTGTTTCCGTGGTTCGCTTTCGCACGAACATCCGCGACCCCAAAGAAATTACGGTGCTCTTGATAAGCCTTGCCGTCGGCCTTGCAGCTGGGTTTGGTCGCTGGGACCTTGCACTCATCCTTACGATCTTTGCGTTAGTGGTTTTATGGGTGCTCGAGTATCGCGAGGCGTCCCAGGTGTCGCGGACCATGGATGTGAAGGTAAGCAGCAAAAACGTGGCAGCGACGCAAGGCATCCTGCGCGAGATCTTTCAACGGTACAGTTTTGATGCGGAGCTGCGCGGTATCAGTCGTGAAAGCTCGGATGAACCGGTCGGAAGTCTGGTCTATTCAGTGGAGCTCAGTCCCATATTAACTACCGATGCGCTCAGCGACGAGATTATGACGCAGGATTCTGCAAACGTTGACAGCATCGAGTGGGAACAGAAGAAAAGCTTCTCTTACATTTACCAGTAAGTCTCGATTGTTCTCCGTACAAAAGAAAAGGCCGCTCAAAGTCGAGCGGCCTTTATTGTTGAACTGAGAATTGGCTTACTTCGTGACGGTCGCAGCCGTCGCTGTGGTGTTTGCCTGCGACTGTGCGTAGTCCTGAACGAAGTCCTTCAATTTTCCATGACCGAACCGAGTGTAGAAATCATAGTCTTTCATCTCGGCATAGACCTGATCAAAGTTCCAGTGATAGTGGTTGAAGCGATAAACCGCGCCCATCACGCCCGTGCGATGGCGACCACCAGCACAGTGTACAAAGAACTTTCCGGTCGAAGGATTATCAACTAGTTTCAAAAACTGGTTGACCTGGTCAGTTTTCGGGTAATCCGAATCGCTCATCGGAATGTTGACATAACGCATTCCCAGCGCCTCGACGTCACGTTTTTCATACGACTGGGGATCCGAACGTAAATCAATGACGGTCTTGATGCCCAGCCCTGCCAGGTCTTTGTAATCTTCTTCATTCGGCTGCGCGCCCCGGTAAAACCGCTGGTCCAGTTGGCCGAAATTCCTGATCTTGATATTTGAAAAAGCGGGGTCCGAATGGCCTTTGGCAAACGAGATGGCGGATACCGCCAGGATTACTAAAAAGGCCGCGATTTGAGCTTGGGGAAACTTCTTAAAACTCATTGTGCTAATTCTCCTCTGGTAAATCGAATCGTTAATAATCGTCGCGAAATCAGCGTCTCAAGTCGACGTACCTAAGATTCAAAAGGGTCTCAGAAAGTTGTACAGAACTTCACGAAAATTAGTCAAAAATGGCCCCGATGTAACCTGCCGAAAATACTGGACTTATCAGACCGGTCTGGCGACGGCTGCCTGTGGCACCCGCTGAGGCCGGGGACTCGACGAAACTGGCGGCGTAGCCTTTTCTTTCAGGGCCTCGCGAAAGACCTGACGCATATTGTCTACGAAAACAAAACGTATGTCTTTGAACGGTTCTTTTGGCACCTCATCGAGATCGCGTCGATTTTGTTGTGGCAAAATAATCGTTGAAACGCGAGCCCGGCGTGCCGCCAGGACTTTCTCTTTGACTCCGCCCACCGGAAGGACGTTCCCTCGCAGCGTGATCTCGCCGGTCATGGCTACATCTTTGCGAACTGGTCGCAGAGAAAGCGCCGAAACCATCGCAGTCGCCAGTGTAATTCCGGCCGATGGTCCATCCTTGGGAATCGCGCCTTCCGGAATGTGAATATGCAAGTCGTAAGTGTTGAAATCCTCTTCGTTAATTTCGAGTTCCTTGGCGCGCGACTTCGCATAAGAGTAGGCTGCCTGTGCAGACTCACGCATCACCTCACCGAGTTGGCCCGTCAAAACCAAATTGCCTTTTCCTTTCATTCGCAGTGCTTCGATAAAGAGCACATCGCCGCCTACAGCCGTCCATGCCAGGCCAGTTGCAACCCCGATTTGATCTTTCTTAAGCACTTCCTCAGGAATTACTTTTGGCGCGCCAAGAAATTCGTGAATGTTTTTCAACGACACCCGGATCGAACCTTTGTGTCCTTCGGCTATGCGGCGCGCAACCTTGCGACAGATGCGGCCAATCTCGCGCTCAAGTTGCCGCAAGCCGGCCTCTTGCGTGTACTGTTGAATGATTGCTGTTAGAGCAGTCTTTGAAACATGCAAATCCTTTGCGGATATGCCGTTTTCTTCCATCTGCTTCGGCATCAGATGGCGACGCGCGATTTCGCGTTTTTCTTCCTCGGTGTAACCAGCCAGCCGAATAATTTCCATGCGATCGCGCAGTGGCGGTTGAATGGTGTCGAGTATGTTGGCGGTCGTCATGAATATGACGTTGGACAGATCAAAGGTTACACCCAGATAGTTATCGCGAAAACTATTGTTCTGTTCCGGATCAAGCACCTCAAGCAAGGCTGAAGACGGGTCGCCACGAAAGTCAGCGCCAACCTTGTCTACTTCATCGAGCATGATTAACGGATTGTTTGTGCCCGCTTGCTGAATCGCCTGAATCACGCGACCGGGCATGGCACCAACATAAGTGCGCCGGTGTCCGCGAATCTCGGCTTCGTCATGTACGCCACCCAGCGACAAACGCACAAATTTCCGATCGAGCGCCCGCGCAACTGACCGCCCCAGCGACGTTTTGCCAACACCCGGAGGTCCAACGAGACAAAGGATCGGTCCCTTCGGTTTTTCTTTTAGCTTCCTTACCGCCAGGGCTTCGATAATTCGGTCCTTAACTTTTTCCAGGCCATAATGGTCTTCGTTCAGTATCTTTTCGGCCTTTAGCAAATCAAGGTTGTCTTCGGATGATTTGGACCACGGCAGATCGGTCATGATCTCCATCCAATTTCGCAGCGTTGCCGTTTCGGCCGCGTCCGGATGCATCCGTTCAAGCTTTTTCAATTGTCTCAGCGCTTCTTCTTCTGCCGACTTCGCCATGTTCGCTGTCTCAATTTTTTCCCGGAACTGGGCCACCTCTTCCGCCAGCTCGTTACCCTCGCCGAGTTCACTTTGAATTGCCTTCATCTGCTGGCGTAGATAAAACTCGCGTTGGGACCGATCAATGTCGGCACGAGCCTGGGTGTTGATTTCCTGCTGCACTGTCAACACTTCAATCTCTTTGTTCAGCAGGTCGTTGACACGTCTCAGGCGCGCCGTTGTGTCGGCAATGTCCAAAACAGACTGCGCGTCTTCGACTTTGAGTTCCAGATTAGAGGCCGAGAGATCCGCCAAACGCCCCGCGTCATCGAGGTTTGCGATTATCGCCATGACTTCGGGCGAAATGTTCTTGCCGAGATTGATCGCCTTCTCCATCGACCCGCGCACGTTTCTTATTAGCGCTTCAACTTCGAGCGAACGCTCCGGCGGCAACACTTCCTGCATCACATGCACGCGCGCGCGAATGTACTGGCCCGTAGTGTCAACCGACTCGATTTCAGCCCGCGCAAGACCCTGGACCAAAATCCGAATGCGGCCATCAGGCAATTTCAGCATGCGCATGATGACGGCGGCGGTGCCCACTTTGTACAGATCTTCAGCGGTCGGTTCTTCTTTATCGAGATCCTTTTGTGAAGCGAGCAAGATCATGCGGTTTTCGCCAAGTGCCTCATCAACGGCCTTAATCGATTTTTCGCGCGAGACAAAAAGCGGCACGATCATGAACGGATAAATCACAATGTCGCGCAGCGGCAATACCGGCAAGTCATCCGGAATTTGCAACTCCTGGGCGCTATCCGCCGCTTCGATGTCTTCCACCAGGTCTGTTTCTTTCACAATAGGCGTCGCGTTTAAATTGGCTGGCTCTTTTTTCATAAGTTCTTAATGGCTAACCATCAATTTCATCCTTCACCGGTATCTTGAATTCAACTCCGCGCCGGTCCTCGATCTTTGGCAATCGCACTATCAACATGCCGTTATCAACCGATGCTTTCGCGTCCTGGATACTGACCGTCCAACGCAGCGGCACAATGCGAGAAAACTTTCCATAGCTACGCTCTGAACAGAGATGCGACAAGATCCGATTGCGAGGCATGCGCCGCTTCTTCTCGCCCCAGATCCTTAACTGCGTATTAGTGGCACCCACTTTGATCTGCTCGGCCGTCAACCCCGGCAGCTCCACACAAACCACGATTGCTTCGGCAGTCTCGCAGAGATCCACCGGCGGCGCCCAGGTTTCAGAAGCCAGCGGGTCTTCAGCGACGGTCGCTTCCTGTAACGCCGCAAATAACCTCCCCACGCGATCGCGTAGTCGCTGAAGTTCGAGCCGTTCCAAACCGGTTGCGCGAACAGTCTTGATCATTCTCGAACTGTACTTCAATACTCTAATTCTTTCTGCTTGCCTGATTGCGGGTGCGCACCAGATGCTTCAGCTCAGTCATAAACTCAGAAACATCTTCAAACTCAAGATACACTGAAGCGAAGCGAACGTAAGCAACTTTATCGAGCTCTTTCAAACGGCGCATTATCATCTCGCCGATCTTGCTTGTGGGTCTTTCACGCTCTGATGATTCCTGCACATACTTTTCGATCGCGTTGACAATGGATTCGAGCTTTGAAGATGGCACTGGCCGTTTTTCGCAGGCACGCAACAAACCCGCCATTACTTTGTTGCGATCGAAAGGCTCGCGCCGGCCATCTTTCTTGATGACCATGTAGGGAATTTCGTCGATGCGTTCGTAAGACGTGAATCTTCGCTCGCAACGCAAACATTCGCGTCGACGGCGAATGGCTTCACCCTCGCGCGACTCGCGCGAATCAACCACCTTGTCTTCCAGATGACCGCAGAATGGACATTTCATCGCGTTAGCCCTCTAAGCTGGATTTCAAAACAGCTTCATTCAATTCTTGACTGATGCCGTCTCGAACTTTGGTTTCCCCGAAAACTTCGTCTGCGGTTATCGGCTCATCCTCTACGGCATGTTCGACCGCATCGGCGGAAGTCAGCGAACGCAGTCGTGAAAGGCTGATGTCGCCGCGAACGAAATAGAGGAAACCGAAAATGGCAGCCGGACCAAAATCAACCAGGTGCATAACGATGGAGATGGCAGCCGCCGTCTCTTTTGTTACTCCCAGAAACAGAAGTCCGGCCGCGGTTGCGGCATGAAACGCGCCGGCGGCGCCGCCAGGAGTTGGCACCAGCGAACCAACCAACGACCAGCCGAGCACAAAAATCGTTTCCGTAATTCCGAATGGCAAACCGAAAGCGCGCAAGACAAGCCAGTTTGCGAATGCGATACCCAACCAGACCAGCGCTGTCCAACCAACCGTGACGGCAAGCTCGCGCGCATCGACAAGCACTCGCAGTGCCTTGGCGAGTTGTTCAAGAATGCTCAGAACAGCTTTGGTCACTGCGGCCGGTACAAAACGTCGCGGCTCAAGGAACCGTTTCAATCCCGCGATCGCGCCTGCAGATCGTTTTCGAAATTGCGTCAGACCAAACACTCCGGCGGCGGCAACGATTAGCAATCCGATGCCAACAGCACGAATGCGCATGAGATTTCCGGCGACAATTACAGGCGGTCGAAACCACAACAGGTTCACCGCAAACAAAACTACCACAGCAATTGAATCGTAGATTCGCTCGATCATGATCGTTACGAATGAGGCGGCGGGACGAACTCGAGGCTCCCGCATGGGCAGCACGACCGGACGCACAACTTCGCCGGCGCGTCCGAAAAGGAAAACAGCTCCGAAACCTACTGTCGTAGCCACGAATAGATTTCTCAAGCTGGCGTTGGCGAGCGGAGCTAACAAAGCCCCCCAGCGCGCGGCGCGAAAAAGGTAAGCGACGGAAATCATCAGTACCGCAAGCCCGAGGAGATATGGGTTTGCATGACTAACTGAATGCCGCACTTCCGACCAGTCAAGCTTTCTGCCAAACCACCAGATAATGGCAATCGCCAACAGACAAAGCGCGACAAATTCGAGGTATTTCCGGGTGTTTGATTTCAATGGGTTGTTAATGTTGTTGACTCGCCGGGAACTTGAACCACAAGATATTGGGCTGAGCGGGAAGGCTACAACATTTCCAACGTGTCGAGCAAGATAAGCCGCGATTGCGGTAGTGTCGCACCTTACAATACCTGCCTGACCGGAACTTTCCCCTTTCACGCGTCGTATGTGGCGCTGACAAAGAGGGTTGCAGGTGGTCGCGGCGGCAGAACAGACAACGGTTAGGCGGAGTAGGAACAAAGTGAGGGCTCTACGAGTTTTGGCTGCCAACGAAGGAGCCGAATTGGTTCGCAGGTGTCGCGCCGGTGATGGCGCGGCCTGGGAGCAGATTGTCCACGACTATTCCAGGCGGATTTACAATCTGGCTTATCGCTTTACCTCTCGTTCAGATACGGCTGAGGATTTGACACAGGAAGTTTTCGTTAGAGTTTATAAGTCACTGGAGCAGTACGATGCGCGCCAGGGTGACTTGCAAAACTGGCTGATGAGGTTGGCGCGCAACTTGATCATTGACGATTACCGAAAGCGCCAGCGGACCCCACACGACAATCAGGCCGACGATCTCGCCGATCACACTTATCATCTGCACACCTCTTCCCGATCCGTGCAACAGGAGATGGAACGCCGCGAGCTCGGCGCGCAGGTTCAGGCCGGCATCGACAAACTTTCGCCGGATTTGCGTACATGCGTCATCCTTCGCGACATTGAGGAATTGAGCTACCAGGAAATTGTCGAGTTGTTGAAGATACCTGAAGGAACAGTGAAATCCAGAATCAATAGAGGTCGCATTGAGTTGGCCAAGATCTTAAAACGGATGAAAGTACTGGCTGTAAGTGAAGTTTAGAAAGCAGCTCGCCCGGGGAAAGCGAGACGCTAATTATTGAGGGGCGGAAAAGAGAGACAAATGCTTTGCAACGAATTTGAAAACGGGCTGACGGATTACCTTGATGGCACATTTTTGCCGGAGGTGCACAAGACGTTTGCCGAACATGCGATGCGCTGTCCGCTTTGCCATGACCTTCTAAGCGAAGTTAGAAACACAATGCAGGCCTGCAATGCCGCGGGTGCGCTTGAGCCGTCTCGAGAGCTTGAGGCGCGAATACTAATCAGCACAATGCCGGAAACGGCGATGAGTTGCGAGGACTTTGAGGAATTCCTAACGGATTATCTCGACGGCTTTCTTCCGGCGGGGCTTTATCATCGCTGGGAACGTCACGCCGTGCTTTGCGCGCGCTGCACGGAATTACCGGGCGATGTCGTGCGCGCGATCGGCGCCTGCTACGTTTATGTCGGCGAAGAACAACCCGTGCCGGTAGGACTGCATGAACGAATTCTGCAGGCTACTTCTGAGACCGCGCTGGCGCGCGAAATTCGTTCGTCGCTGAACGAACGAATGGCCGCGTGGCTGCGTGCCTGGTTGGATCCCATCATCTCTCCGCAACTGGCGACTGTAGCGACGATGTTGCTGGTAGCTGTTTTTGTTCTGACTAACACAGTATCGGCCGACGGCTCAATTAGCGGCGTATATAGTGCAAGCTTGCGTTTGGTTGAACAAGGCTCTGATACTGGTGCGAACGGTGGAATAAAAGAAATCACAAAAGGATTGAAGGAACTCGTCGGTGGAGAGCCCCAGGCCCCGCCGACCACGCAAGATCAGAACACGCAAAAACAGAAACAGACGGGAGCCGGAACTAAAAACCGGCAAAACAAGCCATAAGAGATTAGTGATGTTCTATTGCGCCTATCATCTGAAGAATGCAGCCGTCGTGCAATGTAATCAGTGTGCGCGCCGGCTTTGTTCCGCCTGCGATCACCGCATTCGTGGCTTTCCCTTTTGCCAGGATTGCATCGTTGCCGGTGTTGAATTACTGCGACAACAATCACAAACGTCTGCAAATCCTGCCAGCTATCGAAAGACATCCCCGGTGGTGGCAACGCTGTTGTCTTTTGTTCCCGGCCTCGGTGCCGCTTACAACGGACAAACCGCAAAAGCTATCGTCCACTTTGCCATCTTTGCCAGTTTCTTTCAGATGGCCGTGCTCACGCAGGGTGTTCATTTCTTCGTTCTCGGAGTCCTGGGCACCTGGCTATTTGCTGCGGTCGATGCTTGCCGAACCGCGCAATTGATTCGAGCCGGACTGACTCCGGAGACTGAAGAAGACGTGATCACTCGCCGCTTATATGGAAATCCTTTTGCCTGGGGTTTGACGTTGATTGTGATCGGCACGCTCTTCCTGCTCCATACACTTCTTGGAGTGCAGCTGCCCGTCCGCCAATTGCTTCCAGTAGCCTTGGTAGCACTCGGCGCTTACATGCTTTTCGAATATATCCGTGGTCGCGGTGCAAACGGACGAATAGTTCGCTTTGATTCAAGACGACCGCCGCCGTCTGTGGTTGCAAATGCAATTGAGTCTCCGACATTTCGTACCGGCGAAACCACGCAATTAGGTCGCAAGGTAATCGAAACCATTCCGTTCAAACGGAGTTCATAACTAAGAGATTTTAGGGGCATCAATAAATGGCATTACTTCTTAAGGCAATCGCCGGCGTCGCCGCGCTCGTGCTGCTGGTCGTGACATTGTTTGGACAAATCCTGACATTGGGTGGCGTGTTGCTCGCCGCCATTAAGATTGCCATAGTTGTTATCTTTCTATCTGTTCTTACCTTGATCGTCTTTTTTATCCTCCGCGATCGTTTCCGTCACAAACGAGAAGCCAACCTTAGCTAGTCCAAAACTCCTCAGTTCCTTGTTTGCAATCGCCTTTGGGGCTGTGATAGGGTCGCCGTGCTTTGCAGCCCGGCCGGACGAATTTCATCCAGATTTATTGAATTTTCTTTGTTCGCTGCAATCAAGCAGGGTCAAAAAACAAACCTCGTAAAAGAACAAGTCCCGTACAAGCCGCCTTTTTGGAGGGGCTGTGCGTTTTTCACAGCCGCGCCGGGCATTTGGTTTCTTCCGCCTGCGCGACCGGAGACACATTCATGGCCAGAGACGACCGTTTTTATGCGTTCATAATCGCTCATACCCCCCGCTCCAGCGCTCAAATTCGTAGATTCTGTGTGGAAAAACGCTCGCTTAGAATTCTTGCGCTCATTGTCGCGACCGCTTTTGGTGGCTCGCTCTATGGCTTTTATGGGCTGACACAGCAAGCCGCCCATTTGCGCGTCGAGATGGAAAATCAACGATTGCGCGCCGAAAACGAAAAGCAGCGCAGGGAATTGAACGAACTGAATAATCGCGTTGAAGCCGTCGAAGACACCTCGCGCAAGCTTGCCGAAAAGTCCGGCGTTGTTAACGACCAGGCGGCGCTTCCCGGCACCGGCGGTCCGGCATTGCCACTTGATGAAAGCGGTTTAGCAGCGCTTTCCGGCAAAATGAGCCGGCTCGAACGTAAAATGCGAGCTTACGAAACTGTCTTGCGAGAACGTGGTTACACACCTTCTGTCTGGCCGGTGATTGGCAAGTTGGAAAGCGGATTTGGCGGAAGGAGAAATCCTTTTGGTGGCAGTTCTTACGAATTTCATTCGGGACAAGACATCGACGCGGCCCCTGGTGATCCGGTAGTCGCCGGTGCCAGCGGCACTGTTACCTTTGTTGGTTGGCAAAATGGTTACGGCCAACTGATCGTCATCGATCATGGGGGTGGTTTGACAACTCGTTACGGCCACCTTTCGCATATCGATGTTGCTCCGGGCCAGTGGGTCAAACGCAGTCAGTTTATTGGCCGGGTAGGCTCGACCGGACGATCTACTGGGCCGCATCTTCACTACGAGGTTCGCATCGACGATGAGGCGGTGGATCCATTGCCGTACCTGCTCACCAGCGCAATACATTAGGTTTTTTGTCTTGACACGTGAATTTGCTTTCAATTAGTATGCGCCGCATTCAGAGAAAGCCTCTGCATTAGTTCCTAAGTTTTTCGCGATACAAGCTTTACAGCAATGTGTTTTGTAGTAAGCCCCCGTTAGTGTGCATGATGAATCGCGCCGAAAGCGCTATTCACCATGCATTTTTTGATTGTGCCTCCGTATTCGCTCATAGGCGCGTCCGGCTCACAAGCTTTAACCAGGTAGCGCGAAGGCCCCAAGGCTCTCGCCCCGTTTTACCGAATCGTTAGGAGGATTCGTGTTATGTCTAGAATAACCGGTAAGGTCAAGTGGTTTAACAATTCGAAGGGCTACGGCTTCATCGAACAGCCAGGCTCTTCAGACATCTTTGTTCACTATAGCGCCATTCAAGGAGACGGCTTCAAGACCCTCGAAGAGGGCCAGGAAGTTGAATTCGAGGTGACGCAGGGCCCCAAAGGCCCGCAGGCTGAGAAAGTGATTAAGATGTAAGTCTCCCCGGCTTGCTCTAGCAACGCCACTGACCGCTTCCGGTCTTTCGGTCCGGTAAGCGCCAAAAGGAAAGGCAACCAACGCTTGGTTGCCTTTTTCTGTTTCTAATATCGTTTAACTTTGCTCTAGCCTTTTTCTCCCCGAGCCTTAAAACTCACGTGACCACCCTCGACATCAATTGAGAAAAAAACCTTTTTGCATCCCAGGCGCTCTTTGAGCCCATCAGCCTGCGAGGCTATCAAGCGATGAAAACGCGGAAACGAGAAGTCTTCAACGGGCTCGCCGCAAACTTTCTTTGCTTCCATTAGCACACTATAAAGATTCTTTACCAATTCCACATCTTTATGTGCGTCGTCGCAAACGAAGTCTGTTCTCCTGAAGCCATCGACCGCTTGCTGCTTAGCCTGGGCCCTGGCGGCCACTACAGCGTCGCGGCCTTCTTCACGTCCCTGCATTGTACGCCGCCACAGGTCGCGGAAAGCGTTGTAGCGCGAAGCCAGAGAACCGTAGCGATATCGCTGCGCATAGCTCAAGGTCCGATCATCGCCCAGTCGTTTGATCACGGTTTCCACGCGACCCTTTGTATCGTAAGGAGGACGCTTTGAGGCGCCATTGAAGAAGACATCAAATTCGATTTTCAAACGGCGAATGTCTTCCTCAAGCCGCGTCAGTTGGTCATCGATCGAGGGTTCAACCTCACCGGTGAATCTGGTCTTAGATCTTAATTGGGAACGGAAAAGTTTGTTATCGCTCTTTGCCAATGGATGAATTCTCCTTGAGAGGTCGGAAACGGGCGGGACGCGCTGAACCAGACGCGCTAAGATGAGTCTAGGCGTTTCAAAAGCGACGTGTCAATAATTATGTCGAAGAATCCTTCTTTTTCTGGAGATTCGTTATGGACCAATATCGTTTGCCAGCCAACTAAACAACGGCTATCCTACGAAATCACCAGGCAATTTCTTTGCTATGTCCAATCCAGCCACTGCCAGTTTGCGTGCGATCCCTTCGGTTGATCAATTACTTCGGTCCGACGCTGCCCTCGAGCTTCGCCAAGCGGTCGGCGTTCAGCGGCTTACCGTTATTGCTCGCGAAATCACTGACCAGATGCGTACGCAAATTGAGTCTGGCGCGCTAAGAGGTAGATCGAAGGAAGCGTTGCTCGCGGAGGGAATTCAACAGTTGCACAAGGCCGGCGCACATGAAGCGCTGGCTGGCTTCAGTCGTGTAATAAACGCGACTGGTGTGATCCTGCATACTAACCTGGGACGCGCTCCCCTTTCTGCGGCTGCCAGGACGGCAGTTGCAAACGAGGCAGCCGGGTACTGCACGCTCGAGTACGATCTGAGCACGGGCGAACGTGGCAAGCGCGGCGGCCGCACGGAAGAATTGCTGGTCCAACTAACGGGTGCCGAGGCCGCGCTGATTGTCAATAACTGCGCCTCGGCAGCGTTGCTGATTCTCACAGTGCTGGCGCACGACGGCGAGACGATTGTGTCCCGCGGTGAGCTCGTAGAAATTGGCGGCGACTTTCGCGTGCCGGACGTAATGGCAACCTCCGGCACGCGCCTGATTGAAGTCGGCACCACAAATCGCACCCGGCTCGAGGATTATCGTCAAGCGATCAATGAAAACACGCGTCTGCTGATGCGGGTGCATCCCTCAAACTATCGCATTGTTGGCTTCACTACTTCACCCGATCTCACTACTCTTTCGTCACTAGCACATGAAGCTGGGTTATTTCTTTATGAAGATGCCGGTTCAGGAGCAATCGCGGATCTCACAGCATATGGGTTGGGCGATGAGCCAATCATCAGCGAGTCTTTAGCCGCGGGCGCAGATGTCGTTACCTTCAGCGGTGACAAGTTGTTGGGCGGGCCACAGGCGGGGTTAATTGTCGGTCGCAGCAAAATCATCGAACGCCTCCGCAGTAATTCGCTTTATCGGGCGTTGCGTGCTGATAAATTGTGCCTCGCAGCCTTGGAAGCGACGCTCGATGCGCATCGGCGCGGCGCACTCGACGAAATTCCCACCTTACACATGTTATCGCTAAGCGCCGAGGTGATTGAGAAGCGGGCGCGCAACTTGATCCAGCGTTTGGAAGAAGCTGGTTCTTCAGGTTTGAAAGCCAAAATAATTGAAGGCCACTCGGCCGTCGGCGGCGGCTCGGGTCCAAACGTACACCCGTCGACGGCACTGGTCGCATTAGATCATGAATCACTGAACGCCAACGAGGTAGAGAGTAGACTGCGAGCTGCTTCCCCTCCCGTCATCAGCCGAATCGCGGATGGGCATGTCTTGCTGGACTTGCGCACCGTCGATATTTCCGACGAATCGGAGCTGATGACGGCCTTGAAGTCCCTGAAACGCTAGATTTTCCCGCCAAAATCTCTACGTTTGTACTAGATAAGCCGCGGCCAACAATGTATAATCAACCAAGCTTTGCTCCCACGGCAAAGCTTACCCAACGAGCCTAATCCATACTCTCGCGACTAGTCCGCATCCACCTTGCTAGTTTCTTACTTCAAATCTGTTTCGACTAACTGTGCAATTGCTGCGTTCTCTGCGGCGATTGGTTTCGGCCTGGTGTGGAGCGGCGCCGCCTCGCCATTCCAAAACCTGCTTCTCATCACGCCGACGAACCAAAGTCCATTGCCGTTGTTTGCTAACTTTTGGGTCGGCGCTGTCACGATAGTCGCTGCGGCTTTCCTTGTCGCTACAGTCATTGACTACCTTGGAGTGCGGCGCCCTTTGATTTACGTCACTGGTACGCTTCTGGGTCTTGGAATTGTTGGTCCTGCTGTCTCATGGTTTTTTTTGCGAGACATTATGTTTGTTCCGCTCTTTGTTGCGGTCTTGCTAAGCGTGGCGGGAGTGCAATTCAACCGGCTGCGACGACAAGCCAACGAGTTAACGGAAAAGTTGATTGCATCTTCATGGAGAACGGGATCGCAATCCAGCGAAGGGAACCACAGATTAATCAGCGGATTGAAACTGTTGGACACTGTGTTATCACCAACCGAAGCGGTTGTCTTCCGTCGCGATGCCGATGGCCGGCTCACTTCATCAGCTCGCCTACGGGCCGCGAGTGGAATCAATCCTGAGGCTGAACGAAATTCTGTCTGGCGAGAAGGCGTGAAACTGTGCGAACGCGCAATGGCGACTCGTGAAATCGTAGTCGAAAAGGTCGGACTGGATGAACCTGCTACAAATATTGCGCTTCCGCTCCGTCATGAAGGCAGAACGGTGGGCGTACTCCTAATTCGTACGAGTCAGGAATTTGATGACGGTGATCGCGCTTTGCTGCTCGCGGTTGGCGGACAGTTGGCGCGCAACCTGCAACGCGAATACGTTACAAAAACCAGACGCAGTGCGGGCCTGTTGGATTTTCTTTCCGTGACTGCCTCGCGCAAACGACTCGACTCACTTTACCTACTCAACAGCGCCCTGCTGGAACAGCGTGTTGGCATCAATGCGCTGGCGGAAATTGGCGACGGCGTGGCATTGGCTTATCTCGACGGCCGCATAGCCTATGCAAACGAAGGGCTGCGAAATTTGGTTGGATTGGTGGGCACAGATATCATCGGCCTAAGCATTTTTGATCTGCTTGATAAGCTTCGCACGGATGTATTCGACGAGCCGGCGATTGCTGTGCGACGAGTGCTGCAAACCGGTCAAGCTTATGAAAGTGAGCTACAGAATACCGAACGCAACGAGACGCTGGGCTTGCGCATCTCGCTGGTGCTCGACGATTCAAAGAAGAGCCAAAAAACACCCCAGCCACTTTGTCTGGCGGTTGTCATCAAAGACCTCACGCGAATTAAAGAGTATGAGCAACTGAAGAGTGACATGATTTCTTTGATGTCGCATGAGTTACGCACGCCACTGACTAGTATCAACGGCTTTGCAGAATTGTTGGCGGCGGACGAGCAGTTGCCCGAACAGGCAAAGGAGTTTGTCACTATCATCGCCAACGAGGCGCAACGCCTTTCGCGAATGATCAATACGTTCCTGGCAGTGACAAAGCTGCAACGCAAGGACAAGCAGGAAGTTTTGAAAATCCCTCTTCGTCTGGACGAAGTCGTCAAGGAAACGATCGCTACGTTGCAGCCCGTGGCAAAGAAGCGGCGCATCCGCCTCGTGGAACAACCAACCGAACGCTTGCCGCCGGTGGCTGCCGACAAGAGCATGATCACGCAGGCGGTCAAGAACCTCGTGAGCAATGCGATCAAGTACAGTCCCGAGCGCACCACGGTTATCCTCTCAACCGCGCTGGAAGCTGAAGCGGTGCGATTAAGTGTGGAGGACCGCGGTTACGGAATTCCCACGGAGGCAAAAGACAAGGTTTGGGAAAAGTTTTATCGCGTCGTGCGCGAAGGCCAGGAAAAAGACGAAGAGTCCACCGGCCTGGGTTTATCGTTCGTGCGCGAAGTGGTCGAACAACACGGCGGCACTGTCGGACTCGAATCAGAAGTTGGCCGCGGATCGAAGTTCAGTTTCACTTTGCCCCGCCTCTAGCTACGGCTTGTTGATTGTTCCGCGACATGAAGGTGCGCCACAGATGCACCTTTTTTTATTTGAGTGCAGCGTTGATTCGTAGTCGATCGTGATTTCCTCGCCCGGCCCTATGTCTCGCAGCGCGATAAACAGAATGTGTCCGTAAAGGATTTTCATGAAGGCGTTTGGTTCGCACGAGTGATTGATGTAATGCGTGCCGTTGCCGCCACGGCTGCCGTCCAGGCTCCAGCGATTATTGATCGCGCAGATACGTAATTTACGGCGCGAAGCTCTCCGGTTCGCTTCCGCGTTCGTGATCTTTTGCCCAGTGTACTCCGCGATTTTTCGGCCGCGCTTAAAGGAAACGACGGAGAAGCAGCCTTTACCCTCAATTGCGGATTTTTTAATTGCCAACCCTGGCGCCAGCTTGAGCTTCATTTGTTTTGGTAACTGTAACGCAAAAAAAAGGCCGCCAGTGTTTGCTTGCACTGGCGGCCATGTTATTTCAGTACCAGGACGTATTTACTTTAACTTAAAACTCCGCGCGATTGAATCCGTCTGATTGCGGATGCGCGCTAGTTTGTCGCGCAAGCCGGTAAAGCGCAAAGCATAGATTGTGCGATTATCCGCTTGAAGATAATAGATGCGACCCATCATCGGTTTGCCTGCCTTGGTAAACTCGTAGGAAGCGGTCACGCCGTTTAGCCGGCCCGAGAATGGCTCCTGCTTGCCTTCAACAAATCCGGGAATGTATCTCAGCTTCTGGTCCTGATCGCGGTGGGCCAAATCCGAAGGCGTTGTAGCTATGTCAACAATCTCCTTGCGAATTTGCAAGTAACCATCCATGCGATCTCCATAAACGAACTCGGCACGCTCGTGCAACTCATCCGGCTCCGAGATTGATCGCCAAAGGCTGGAAGGAAGCTCAATAGAATATTCAACCTGATCGCTGGTATGTGCTTCCTGTGCCGACACGGTTACAGCACTTGCGCCGAGCAAGACCAAGACTAGAAAAGCTGTCAGGTGTTTCATTGGGTAATTCTCCGCTCTTTGCTTAATTTCGAGGTGGTTAGAAGGCGTTGCTATCCATTTTGGCATTAGCAATTGTCGAACATTCGGATGCCACAGAACTGTGTCTTCGTTGTCTGGCCGCTCGGCTATCGCGGGCATTAATCAATCTTTGGCTTGCCCCACGGTCTCACGTTGTATTGCGACCAAAGTTTCCAAACCCTTCGTCGCTAACGCCAACAAGCTGTCCATCTGTGCGCGTGAAAACGGCTCGCGCTCAGCCGTTCCCTGCACCTCGATAAAGCGACCGTCGCCGGTGCAAACCACGTTCATGTCAACTTCCGCTCGCGAGTCTTCGTCGTATTTCAGGTCGAGCAGCGGCGTGTTTTCCACTACGCCAACGCTGATGGCAGCCACTTCGTTGGTGATGATGTTACGGATAAGTGACAACTCCTCATCATTCCACTGGTTTACTTTCTTGTTTACGTCAATACCAGCTTTACCCAAAATATATTTGGCGGTAGAAACACCAATGCCATAAATATAAGTGAGGCCTATTTCTCCTCTTTTTGTTTTTAATGCCAATCTGTGTTTTTGCTCAAAAGAGTGGTTACGAAATTAACGGCTCTGTAACCGGTTTTTCACCCGGAACCGATGTAAAAATTATCAATGGCAATGACAATAGCGATATGGTTTCGGCTAAGATCACAAACGGAAGATTTATATTGAAAGGTTCTGTTGATGAACCCATGCTTTGCAAACTGGCTATTGGCAGCGAGGCGCCGCAATATATTTATGTTGAAAATAAAAAGATGGAGGTTACTCAAGAGGTACACAACAATAGAGTCCTAGAAACAGGAAGGTGAGGGTCCTCAGGCCCAGTGAAAATCATGTGGAAGAAGACAGAATTAGAAAGAAGCAAACAACAACAATAGCAGTCCAATGAACCACAACACAAGTTTGTTCTGAGCTGATTAGGGTTCTGTTAAAAAAGGACATGTTATTAACTGCAGTTAATAACTAGGCCCCAAATTGGAACCTGTTGATTGATGTTAATAATTCAGATTTCTTTCTATCAATATTTAATGGTTGCCCTTATGTGAAATTCCAAATGTCCATAATATATTATATAGTTACAAATGTGATGAAGTGTGGTCTATGATTTCTTATCCCACCAAAACATTGCATGGTTCAACACACCTCTTCATGGAAATCAAGATGCACAAACACTTGTTGACATGATACAAGTTGGGCAATGGTACAGGAAACATGAGGTATGGCTGGATCATGTCACAAATTGTTTTGGACAGTTTTA
>Ga0137418_10001179_pt1 | contig 24052 bp, 19 predicted proteins | sample CZODoug3_1_2_16f_FD_122242 | JGI IMG/M metagenome (GOLD analysis project Ga0137418, IMG submission 122242) | Vadose zone soil fungal communities from Angelo Coast Range Reserve, California, USA - CZODoug3_1_2_16fungal (Hybrid Assembly) | ecosystem: Environmental > Terrestrial > Soil > Vadose...
TGGTGGGACACGTTTGCGGGCGTCGCGATAAGCAATCTTACGGTCAACGTTGCCGATACAAACCCGGTGACCCTCAACACGCCGTCCATTTTGCGTTCAGCCGCGCTTTACGTCGGCCTTCCGGCCCAGGCGGGAGTCACCGCGCCAAATCTGACCCAGGTCGTCATCACCAATTCACGGCCGTTCAGTGTGCCGCTCACGATCACTAATGTCGGTGGGTTGCCCCTCGGTTATTCCCTATCTGTCACCGGCGCAAGTCCGGTGATGTATAGTGCAATAAACTCTACCCAGACCGGCGGACCAATTTTTGCCTGGAAGGATATTTCGGGCGTTGGACAGGACATCAGCGCCAGTTTTACCGCCCTGGCCGGCCCGAAGAAGTCGCCGAGGGCACCGGTTGGAACGCGCAGATCGTTGGGACTGCGAATTGGCACCGTCGTAGAGCAGGCAGCATCGGCGCAGCGTTGGGTTGCATTGAATTGCTGAGCCGTGTCTCCTGGGGTCAGCAACGCGCTGATATCAGGCAGGTAGTTGTTCCCAGGGTTCGAACGATTGAGCAAGTTGAACATTTCCGCGAACGGGCGCACGGAAACACGCTCGTTGATCTGGAAGTCGCGGCTCACGCGCACGTCAATCTGCTGGTAGGGCGATCCGCGAAATTCATCCAACGAAGTCTGCACGCCGTTCACGACTGCACGGTCATTCACGTTTCCGTCGCCGTTGATGTCCTGTGGAGTGAACATGGTATAGGGGCGGGCGCTTTCGAACTGCGCCAGAGTCGAGAGTTGGAACCTGTAAGGCAACTCGAAGACTCCGCTAATGACGAAGCGATGGCGCATGTCTTCGCCCGACGGACCATGATCGCCGGGGCCAAAAGGGTTCAGCGCGTCACTCACGCCGTTGACGTAGTCGAAAAGCTCACCGACCGTGGCGCCCCAAGTAGTAGCGCGGGCAAAGGTGTAGTGCGCGGTCACATCATAGCGGCCGCCGCGGTGTTGCAGGATCAACGAGGCGCCGTTGTAGCTGGAGCGGTTGTCGGTGCGAAACACTGAGGCGTTCGCCGGCCCGGGATCGGGCAGCGAATTGGGCTGAACGTATTCGTAGCGGCGATATTGATGGACTCCGCCTTGGTGTTGCGCTTGGAATGTCAAGTGCCAGCTGTTCGAGAAGGCATGCTCTACCGCGGCACTCGCCTGGATCGCGTAGGGCGTGTGGTAGTGTGGATCGATCACAGAAGGCGGAAGGCTGCCCTGGACGTCAGGATCCGGACTCACAACTGCATTGTTTACCGCCTGGAACGCCTCGGCCCAGCCACCCTGGCTTAGATCGTTGTAGTAAAGACCAAATCCCGCACGGACGACAGTGTTGCCGTCCCCGGGCGAGTAAGCAATACCTAACCGTGGGCTGAAGGCCTTGCGGTAGTCGTGCGGAACGCCTTTCGCGAACGGCACGCCGGCCGCGCGGAGCGCCTGCAATGTGAGGTTCTGATTCTGATCCCGCCCGCTGGCCTCGAACAGCCCGAACGTCGTGTCATAGCGCAGGCCATAGTTCACCGTGAGGTGTGGAACCACTTTCCAACTGTCCTCCACAAAGAGGCCGAGGCGCCGAATACTCTGTGCGAACGTCCCGTTGGTCGCACCCGCGTAACTCACGATCGCATCCGCGGGATCGTCTGTGTTGGTGCAATCCGGCGGAACAGGTCCAGTAGGAGGCGGCGGCTGTCCGGGCGCCAAACAACTGAAGAAAAACGAAATGTTCGTGTAATCGCTGGGGTTGCTGTTGAACTGAATCAACCTCTCGGCACTGTCCGATAACCTTCCCCGCAAAACCGGCTCGTGAATAAAATTGACCCCGAACTTCGTTGCGTGTCCCGCACCGGAATGGCTGATGTCGTAGCGGAACTGATACTTCTCCTGGTCGCGCTCGATCGGAAACGCCGTGATCGCGGTGGCAAACTGGTTGTCACCGAAAGTTTCAAAGCCGCTGGTGGTAATCGCCGTGGTCGAGAAAGGGAAAGCAAGCGCAAATCCTAAATTCGAATTCCGCACCTTGTTGTGCTTGAAAGTCGACGACTCCAGCACCATAGCGCCTAGCCACTCCGAACCCATCGTGAAGTGGTTGCTAAGCAAAAGGTTGTAGTAATTCGAACGTGTTGAGAACCCGGTGCCCGGTAAGGCGCCCTGCTGCACCAGATCGTTGCTCGTGCGCTCGCGGTCCAGCGCAAAGCGCAGAAACCAGTCCGACCGCTGAGATTGCTGCCAGTCCACGCGCGAGTTATACAAGGTGTCGCGGAACGGCACGCTGACGGAACTGGGCACCGCAATCGCGGAAACGTTGGGAATCTGTCCCGCCGCCGCGAATCCTGCCAATGCGTTGAACTCCGTCTGACTGTCGGCGCTGTACGCCACGCTCGGATCCTCGTGTTTGTACTCGTAGGAATTAAACAGCCACCAGTGATCCTTCTTCAGCGGCCCGCCCAGCGTGCCCACATAATCCTGGCTGGCGTAAGGCTGCTTCGGGTCAGCCTCTGGGTTGTCGAGCGCGTTCCGGGCATTCAGCGCGCTGGCGCGAAAAAACCCCGTCGCACTGCCATGCCACTGATTTGTTCCAGACTCCGTGCTGATGATAATCGAGCCGCCGTTTGTCCGCGAGGTATCGGCGTCAAACTGCGCCGTCCGCACGTTGAATTCCCGAATCGCCTCAGGAGTGACGTTCTGCAGAAAGCTACCGATAAAGTCGTCGTTGTTGTCGCCGCCATCGAGCGAGACATCCACATTCAAGCCCGAGCTGCCCGCAAACGACACGGCCGTGATCCGCGCTTTCGTCGGATCCGACGGCTCCACGGGCGCCGTCATCGGCGCAATAAACGCAATGTTCGCAAAGCTGCGGTTGGCCAGCGGCGAATCCTGAATCTGATGGGCCGTCACCGGATTCCCGATCACCGAGGAGGTCAAATCGAGGGCATTCTCCTGCACTTCCACGCTCTCGCGCGCCGCAGCAACACTCAGTTGGGCACGTACGCTGCTTGTCTGCCCCACGCGCACGGCAACCCGGCTCTTCGAATCAGCGAAGCCAGCGGCAGCCCCCGATACCTCATAGTCACCAGCCTCGAGGCCATCCACCCGGAAGGAACCGTCCGTCCCGGTTTCCGTCCTGCGCTCCACATTCGTCCCCAAATTCTTGATCGACACCTTCGCCTGCCGCACCAGGGCGCCTTGCGGATCCACCACCAGCCCACTGATCGATCCTGTCGGAATTTGCGCCAGCAGAGCCGCGCATAGAGTGGTCAGAGTCAAAGCGTTTCGCAGGAACGGTCGCAATGCGACGCTCAATGCACGAACCAACTCCGGACTAGGCGACTGTATGTATTTCACGATTTAGGCTCCGAAAGAAGTCGCCGCCACAGGACATCCGCCTCAGGGACGACTCGGGAATTAGGACTGCCGGGGCCTACGCGGGCAGGGGACCGCGCAGCCGAGGAATTGCGGCAGTTTACCACACAAGGGCAAAAGTGCTTTTGTCCGGCAACACCATCTGAAGCCAGTTCCTGAACGGCGGTTCAGCGTGTCGGCCAGGGGGTAGCGCTAACCCACTCTCTGGAGTCATACTTACTGCTATGAATGCGACCAGCACAGCCCGGGTGACCCCTGATTACGATGAAGTTGCCGAGTGGATTGAAGCCTTTGACCAGATCGTCAAGCAAGACGGGTCCGGCCACGGCACCGCTCTTTTGGACGCCCTCACCAACCACGCCCGCGAAGTCGGCGTCGACGTCCCGGCTAAGCTCAACACGCCTTACAAGAACACGATTCCCGTCGAGGATGAGGTTCCCTACCCCGGCGACCGCGCTCTCGAGCGCCGCATCAAGAGCCTGATTCGCTGGAACGCCATGGCCATGGTGCATCGCCAGAACAAGGAAGACGCCGGAATCGGCGGTCACATCTCGACCTATTCTTCATTGGCATCGCTGCTCGAAGTAGGCTTCAACCACTTCTTCCACGCCAAGTACGGCGAAGAGCCCGGGGATTTCGTTTACTTCCAGGGCCACGCCTCACCGGGCGTTTACTCGCGAGCATTTCTCGAAGGCCGCCTCAGTGAGGACCACCTCCGCAATTTCCGTCACGAGCTCCGCGAGACCCCGGGGCTCTCTTCCTATCCTCACCCCTGGCTGATGCCCGACTTCTGGAGCTTCCCCACAGTCTCCATGGGCCTCGGTCCCATCAACGCCATCTATCAAGCCCGCTTCATGCGCTATCTCGAAAACCGCGGACTCATCGCCAAAACTCCGCGCAAAGTCTGGGCCTTCGTTGGAGACGGCGAAACCGACGAACCTGAGTCCATGGGTTCCCTCACGCTCGCATCTCGCGAAAAGCTCGACAACCTTGTTTTCGTCGTGAACTGCAACCTGCAGCGCTTAGACGGCCCAGTCCGCGGCAACGGCAAGATCATCAATGAGCTCGAAGCCGCTTTCGCGGGCGCCGGTTGGAACGTCATCAAGGTTATCTGGAGTTCGGACTGGGACCCGCTCTTCGCCCGCGACAAATCCGGCATGCTTTTGCAACGCATGGAAGAGTGCGTCGACGGCGAATACCAAAGCTTCAAGGCCAAAGGTGGCGTGAATGTCCGCGAGGCCTTCTTCGGCAAATACCCGGAGACTCTGGCGCTGGTCGAGAACATTAGCGATGACGAACTCTCGCGCCTGCGCCGCGGCGGCCACGATCCGCAAAAGATTTACAACGCCTACCTGCGCGCCATGGCGCCTTCGGGACGGCCCACAGTGATTCTGGCCAAAACCGTAAAGGGCTACGGCCTCGGCTCCGCCGAAGCCCGCAACGCCACCCACCAGGAAAAGAAACTCAGCGACGAGTCGATCAACGCTTTCCGTCAACGCTTCGAGATTCCTATTCCCGAGGAAGCCGCCCATAAGGGCACGCCTTACCGACCGGCCGACGACAGCCCCGAAATTCGATACATGAAGGCGCGCCGCCAAGAACTCGGCGGCTTCATGCCCACCCGCATCGTCAAGAAGACCGATTTCAAGACGCCGCCGCTCGAGTTCTTCTCCGAATCTACCTCCAACTCGAAAGGCCGCGCCGTCTCCACCACCATGGGCTTCGTCAGCCTCATCCGCAACCTGATGAAGGAACCCCATGTCGGCAAGCTCGTCGTGCCGATTATCCCCGACGAAGGCCGCACCTTCGGTATGGAGTCGATCATCCGCCAGGTCGGCATCTACGCCAGCCAGGGCCAGCTCTACAAGCCGCACGACCAGGACATGCTGCTTTACTACCGTGAAGAGAAGGACGGCCAAATTCTGGAAGAGGGCATCACCGAAGCCGGATCGATGGCCTCGGTCACCGCTGCGGGAACGGCCTACGCCAATTACGGCATTCCGATGATTCCATTCTTCACCTACTACTCCATGTTCGGATTCCAGCGTGTAGGCGACGCCATCTGGGCCTTCGCGGATGCTCGCGGAAAAGGCTTCTTGTTGGGTGGTACCGCAGGAAGAACTTCTCTCTCGGGCGAAGGACTCCAGCACCAGGACGGTCACAGCTTGGTGTTGTCCAGCACCGTCCCCACCTGCGCTTCTTACGATCCCGCCTACGTCTACGAAGTAGCCGTGATTATCCAGGACGGCATGCGCCGCATGTACGAGAAGAACGAAAACCTTTTCTACTACATCACGCTCTACAACGAAGACTACCCGATGCCGGATATGCCGGAAGGATGCCGTGAAGGCATTCTGCGCGGCATCTACAAGTTCAAGGCAGCGGCTGGCAAGGCCACGCTCCAACTCTTCGGCAGCGGCGCCATCCTGAACGAGGCTCTGCGCGCTCAGGCCATTCTGGCGGAAAAATATAACGTTCATGCCGATGTCTGGAGCGTCACCAGCTACAACCAACTCCGCCGCGAGGCCCTAGAGACGGAACGCTGGAACCGCTTGCACCCGGCCGAAGCCGCAAAGCGTCCAGAAATTCTCAAGGTTCTCGAAGGCACCGAAGGCCCCATCATCGCTGCCACCGACTACATGAAGTCCGTTCCCGACCAGCTCGCACCGTGGCTCGGGACCCGCATGGTCACCCTCGGCACCGATGGCTTCGGCCGCAGCGACAACCGCCAACACCTGCGACGTCACTTCGAAGTCAATGCAGAGACGATTGCCGCCAGCGCGCTTTCACAACTGGCTCGCCTCGGTAAATTCGACGCAAAGAAAGCCCAGAAGGCGTTAGGAGAACTAGGCGTCAATCCCGAAAAAGGCGACCCCGCCAAAGCCTAAAACCCACGACTGGCTACAAATCATGTGGGGACAGTGCAACCCCGCCCAGCGGAGTACTCTGGTCTGACGGCAGAGAATCGTTGCACCTAAATCGCTCCGGAAGCAGCGGTCGAATCTACTGAAGCCTCAGGAGAACCCTGATAAGCTGGCTGCATGTTCCGTAATTGGCTCCGCTCAATTCGCCAAGCCATCCGTTCTTTGGAACCGAAGCCCTTCGATACCTACGCCGTGTACGCGCCACGCGTAGCGGCGGCGCTATCCCGCCGTGGGTACAATCTTTGCCTCGAAGGGGATCTTGAGGGGGCCCTGCAGGCCTTTAACGAGGCTCTCGTGTACGCGCCAAAATCTGCTGTGGTGTTCAATAACCGGGCGTGTGCTTTTCTGGAACAATGCGAGTATGACCGTGCAATCCAGGACTGCAATACTGCGCTCGGAATCGATCCGGCCCTTGCTTCCGCGTTTTGCAATCGTGGCAGCGCGCACCTGGGTAAGCTGGATTTGCAACAGGGGGCGGAAGATTACGATCGATGCCTGAGTCTGGACCCCAACTACTCCGTGGCCTACTCGAACCGGAGCTTCGTTTCCTTAGTCGCGGCCGATTTCGAGCGTGCCGTGCAGGATTGCGACCACGCAATTACGCTCGATCCCAGTTACAGCTTGGCACACCGGAACCGCGGGGCCATCGCATTTTGCCAGGGCCGTTTCGGCGAAGCAGAGAAACATCTCGGAGTTGCAGCCGAGCTTGATCCAAAGGCTCCCGAAATCGGCTTATGGCTGCACCTCGCCCAGTTGCGAACTGCCGAACCCGAAGCCTCGGAACTTAACCCGCCGTCGGCAATACTGGATCTGACCAAGTGGCCGGGCCCGCTGGTAAGTCTCCTCTCCGGCTCCGCCGAGGAGCAAACGGTACTGTCGGCGACAAAGGACCCAAATCCCGACAAAGAGAGGGGCCAGCTTTGCGGAGCCTATTTCGTCATTGGCGAGAAGGCACTGATCAATGATGACCGGGAGCGGGCTCGGCTGTCCTTTCGGAAGTCCCTGGAAACCGGAGCGATAAATTACCTCGAGTGTTCCGCCGCAAAGGCCGAATTGGATCGTTTGGACGGAGTTACAAGGGATCCCAAGGCGCCCAACTCAGAAGAAGAACCCGGCCTGAAGGAAAAAATCGCAAATCCGGACTTGCCCTAAGCCCGGAAGCGAATCCCATCCAGCGCCCGCCAGGGCTTCGTCTCAGCCAGCCCTCCAACCTGGGCGCTGACAGCCCCCTTCATCACTTCCTGCCAGGCATCCCGGAACATCGTCATTTCTTCGCGCGTGCCCACGGTGATCCGGCTATAAGTCGGCAAAATCGGCCAGATGCGGCCAATCCTTACGCTGCGTTTAGCCATAGCATCAATCACGCCTTTCGCAGGCTGTTTCGTATTCAGCATGAAGAAATTCGCCTCTGACGGAATGTAGGAGTATCCATGCTGATCAAGCCACTGAAACATCTCGCCGCGGATTTCGGCGTTAATGTGGCGTCGTTCGGGAATGAGGCGAACGTCGGCCATGCTCGCAGTCGCCGCTGCCACGGCCGTCGTAGGCATGGCGTTCCAACCCATGATGTTCTGGATCTTCGCCAGTAGATCCGGTTTGCCGATCGCAACTCCACAGCGCAAGCCGGCCATTCCATAGAGCTTGGAGAAAGTACGCAGAACAATGAGGTCTTTCTCTGCCTTCACCAGATCCACCGCGGACGGGGTATCCACGAAGTGGGTATAAGCCTCGTCCACCACTACAATCGACCCCTTAGGCTTGTTCTCAATCAGGTATTCGATATCGACGTGCGGCGTCAGCGTGCCCGTCGGATTGTTGGGCGAGCAAATGTAAAACATCCCCGCATCCGGCGCAGCGGCAATCATCGCCTTCACGTCGTGAGCGTAGGTCTTGGTTAGCGGAACTTTCACAATGCGCGCGCCAGAGGCGCTAGCGGCGAACATTCCGGCTTCGTAGCCAGGGTCGGCGGTTACGTAGCTGCGCTTCGCAGACGTAAACGCCAGCACGGAATGATGCAGGGGCCCGCTGGAACCAGGAAAGGCACTGACAAACTCCGCCTTCAGGCCTACGCTTTCAGCAAAGTTCTTTTCGAAATGATCCGTTAGATTCGAGAAATAACGCCCACCCTGCGCGGCCATCGCAGTAACCGCCTCCCGGGCAGCAGGACAAGGGCCAAGCGGGTTCTCATTCTGATCGATCCAAATGGCCGATGTCATCAATGACGACGCGGGCATCGCCAAGACCGCCGCGTGCGCCAGCATCGGCTCCGTCATCACCCGCAAGGCGGCAGCGCAGAAGCCGCGGCGGAAAACTGAAGAAACGACCGACGGGACGGAAACAAAGGAGAGGAAGAAGAGCTCTTTCGCGGCGACATGCATTTCGCTCCGGACGTCGGGAATCCAAGAATCAACGCGATTCTACGCCCACCAGTTCCGGAGCGAAACGTATTCCGTCACCACCTTAGCGGGTTCTTACCCAAACTCATCGGCCGCCCAAGGTATAGCCAATGGAGGCGCCGAAGCGCGTGGCGTAGGGAGAGCTGAACTGATTGTTGTTATGCACCAGGTAGACGTGCGCTTCCGGCCGGACAAAAAGGCTATGCGTCACATAAAAGCGTACCCCTCCGCCAAAGTGCCCCAGGAAATGGTTGGTGGTTACGTAGTTCTGACAGTTCGTACCGCAGCTCGGCGCGACGTAGAAGCGTGTGTTCTCCCCGCCGATTCCCGCCATCGCTTCCGCACGGATCCGGTCGCTCAGGCGCGGCAGCCAAACCGCATTGAAATCATAAAAAAATGGGCGGTAGGCAATGCCGGGAAAAGGCTGGTAGTTCGCCTTGCTTCCCCTCCAGGCAAACTCCGCGCCCACTCCGAAATTGTGCCTGAGCATGAAGTCTGCGCCCGCACTGGGCGTCAGGCCTCCCCCTATGGACTGCGCGGAATAGTTGCTGGATGCCTGCGACGCCGAGGTGGCATGAACGGCGTTAAAACCGAAAAACCCGTCCAATTGCTGCGCCTGAGCGGCTCCAAGCAGAGCAACAAAACTGAATGCAACGAGGAACGTTACTTTTTTCACGGGGCTCTCCGAGACAGTCCAATTGGAAAGACGTCCAATGGACGGATTTATTGGCTAGAAGTCTGATGGGTCTAGAGCGTCGATAGATGCCCAACGGGGCACCTTCGAAGTAAATGTTTGTAAAAAGCATTGAAAAAGCAACCTTCCAGGGGCGAAAAGAACTCTAAACAAAGCACAACTCTTCCTGAAATTGTGGGTTGACTACTAGAGAACGCCCTTAGGTAACCTCTCACCACTTGTGACACAAAATAGGCTTTAGGATCGAGACATATGAAACCGGAAACCCAGCGCGAAACGTGCCGGACGACGAGGTGGCCGCAGTGCGCCGCCGTTGTCCTCGTGATTCTTGCGTTCTCCCTACCCTCCTTCGCCGAATTAGGCGGCTACGCGGATTCGGTGGAAGTGGACCGGGCAAAGATGAAGGCGTCCACCAAAATCACCCAGAACAAGTCCTATGCTGTACACGAGATCACGACGCCGAACAAGATCGTGGTAAGGGAATACGTTTCGGCTAACGGACGCGTTTTTGGGGTAGCTTGGCGAGGGCCATTCCTCCCAGATTTGTCGCAGATCTTCGGCTCCTACTTCCAGCAATACGCCGATGCGGTGAAAGCGGAACACCGGGCTTACTCAGGACGCCGTCCCGTGGATATACGTCAACCTGGCTTTGTGGTCCAGGGCGGCGGACACATGCTCGGGCATTTTGGCCGGGCCTACGTTCCTACAATGTTGCCGGAAGGAGTTAGCAGCGATGCGATTCGATAGAAGAATTCTGGAACGTGTAGCTTCGGCCTTGACGCTGGTTGCGGGCACCGCCTTACTTGCGGCCTGTGGCGGAAGCAGTTCAGGCGGTGGCGGCGGAACCACCATCTCCCTCTCAGCAAGTGCTGCTGCCGTAAATCCGGGACAATCGACCACGATCACTGCCGTAGTTTCGGACGGCAAGGGCGTGACTTGGAGCCTGTCCCCAACGACCGGCCTCGGGACTCTGAATAGCCAGACTTCGACGGCAGTCACTTACACGGCGCCGGCAGTCAACGCTGCCGGGGCCTTCGCAACGATTACCGCCACATCAGTTGGCACTCCCAGCGTAAGTACCTCTGGCCAGATAACGGTTCAGGGGTCGAACGTAGTCCCTCTCACCGTTGATCTTGGCCCTGTGCCGACGCAGGCACTTGCCACAAACCTGTTCTATACGTCCGTGACGCTCTGCGTGCCGGGCACAACCACCTGCCAAACCGTCGACCACATTGAGGTGGACACAGGCTCGCAGGGATTAAGAATTCTGGAGTCTGCGATTCCGGGCCTGGCGCTCCCGCAGTTAACTGACGGTAGCGGCAACCTGTTTAACAACTGCGTCAGTTTCTTGGACGGCTCATACCTGTGGGGACCCGTGCAACAGGCCGACGTCACAATTGGTGGCGAGATTGCCGCCCAGACCTTCATTCAAGTCGTCAGCAGTGGAACGCCCACAGTGCCCTCGAGTTGTTCCAGTAACGGCAGCGGTACGCTCGAGAATACCCAACTTTCTCTCCTTGCCAATGGCATTCTTGGAGTGGGACTTGAGCCCACCGATTGCACCCAGGCGGGACTGAATTTCTGCGATGGGAGTTTCTCCTCATCTGTACCGCCGGTTTACTACAAATGTCCCAGTTCGGGCTGCGGTACATCAACAGGGCCGACGTTCCTGGACGCACCGGACCAGGTTGCGAACCCTGTCGCCAATCTGGGCCCCGACGGCAACGGCGTCCTGATCACCCTTCCGGCACTGACTCCCACCCATCAGTCGACGGTAAGCGGTTCGATGATTCTGGGGATAGGTACTTCCGGCCGCACCAATAACGGACTCGGCACCGCGACCGTGTTCGATCTGGATAGCACCGATAGCTTCACGACGACATTCAGTGCCCAAACTTTGACCTCGAGCTTTATCGACAGCGGCTCGAACGCCTACTTCTTTCCCTCGACGCAAACCGTCTGCGCTCCGCCGGACAATTCCTTCTATTGCCCGAGCACGATCCAACATCTATCGTCAATCAATCAAGGATTCAGCCAAGGCCTCAACACCGTCAACTTTGAAATCGAAAACGCCGATACCCTTTTCTCCAATGTGAACGATTCCGCGTTTAGCACACTTGGAGCGCCCGCGGGCGTTTTCAACAACTGTATCGCGGGGAGCGGCGACTGCACATTCGATTGGGGAGCGCCGTTCTTTTATGGAAAGACGGTCTTCACGGCGATCGACGGCCAGAGTACACCAGGCGGTTTTGGACCGTTCTGGGCTTATTAGCTAGCAATTTCTAAGGAGCAGATACGGCCTGCGCTCTGGTTCTTAGACGCGGGCCGTTTCTGTTATTGGTGACCGCAAAAACTCCCTCGCTCGCCCGCCGCCTACAGTTCCCACTTATAATTCCCAATGAACCAGGACTCGCGTTCTGGTTTCTTTGACGACCCCGTGCGATCACTCGGGCGTTTCTAATATGACAACCTCCGAAACCTCGGGCCCGTTTGTCACCGGCACGCTGGTCTTGGTGACTCTATCCGCCCCGCGCGAGAAATTCTGGGGAGCGATCCTTTCGCTCTCAGCCGCCGGAATCTCCCTGCGCGGGTGCGAACTGGTTTCGTTTGAGGACTTCGTGGCCATGACAAGATCGGGCGAAGGGTTTACACCCGGAGTGCTCTTCTTTCCCATGCACCGCGTCGAGCGTATCGAGATCGACGCCTCAGTCAACGGACTGCCCTCACTCGCCCAGCGCTTCGCCACTGAAGCCGGCGTGGATGTGATGCCGTTACTGCACGGAACGACGGGGCCTGCCACTTGAAGCTCTCTCATATCTTGTCCGCCCCCAACCAGCTCACTCTGCTGCGCATGGTGTTCATTCCGTTCATCGTGATGAGGCTGATTGATCGGGATTACAAGCAGGCTCTCGTGCTTTTGGTGATTGCCGGGTTGACGGATTTGCTCGACGGTTTTCTAGCGCGCAGATTGCACCAGCAGACGCGGATCGGGCAGTACCTCGATCCCATAGCGGACAAATTGCTTCTGAGCACGCTCTTCATGGTGCTGGCGATCCTTCATCTGATTCCGTGGAAGTTCACCGTAGTCGTCTTCAGCCGCGACATCGGCATCTTAGGCGTGAGTGCCGTGCTCTTCGCGATCGCGGGACTGCGGGACTTCCGGCCCAGCATCTTTGGCAAGGTGAACACTCTCTCGCAAATTGCGGCAGTGTTTTTCGTCATGTTGTTTCTGGTGCTCCCGGCGCAGTGGGTTTGGTTTGGGAAGACATTCTTTCTGAGGATGACTTTCGCCTTCACAATTCTCTCCGCGCTCCACTATGTCATTCTCGTAGGCCAGCGTATGCGCACGCTGAGTGCGGAAGGAGAAGCCCCTGATGAGATCGCGCCCGCAGCGTAGTCCCTCCCCAGTTTCTGCGGCATCGAGCCGAGAAGATCCGGATACTACCGAAACGAGCACTACAATTGCCGCGTACGGCTTTGACTTAAGGATCGCTCCAGTTAACTGAGGCCGAAAGTTTCCAATTTCAATAAAACTCCATAGATTCGGATGGTGAAATGCGCTGGTACTTTGGATTGTTTTTCATTTCAGGACTCTGCAGCATCCTTTATGAATTGATATGGTTGCGCCTTGCGATGGCGCAGTTTGCCGTCACGACAGCTCTGGCGTCCATCGTTCTTTCCGCATTTATGGTCGGGCTGGGCTTAGGCTCATGGGGTGCAGGGCATTACATGCGCACCCGTGGAACCGGGCTTGCTTCCTCGGCGTTGCGGTTGTATGCGCTAGCCGAGCTACTCATCGGCTTGTCAGCGATCCTCGTGCCCAAGGAATTGGCCTGGGGCCGAACCCTTCTGTATAGCCTGGAAGCCGGCCATCCTCTCGCGGGAGGGGTTTTCTATCTGGCGACCGGTATCGCGATTGCCTTGACCCTTGTGCCCTGGTGCGCGTGCATGGGTGCAACGTTTCCTTTTGCTATGTCGGCCATCAAGAAGAAATTCGCGGGAGGCTCGCAGCGCTCCTTCAGCTACCTCTACCTCGCAAACGTCCTGGGAGCCATGGCAGGCTCGATCGTTCCGCTGTTGTTGATCGAAGAATGGGGATTCAAGGCCACCTTGCATGTGGGCGCTTCGTTGAACTTGTGCCTTGCCCTTACCGCTTTTGTGCTTTCGTTCCGTTATCCGCAACAAGCGCCGGACTCTGCTCCTGATACAGTTCCTCTTAAAACTGCAGCTTCATCGGCAACACAGGCTTGGCCGTATTTTCTGTTGTTCGCCACTGGCGTGACCAGCATGGGAGTCGAGGTCGTTTGGATCAGGCTCTACACGCCCGCCCTGGGGACGGTCGTCTACGCCTTTGCTACGATCTTGGGCCTCTACCTTGGAGCAACCTACGTTGGCTCGTGGTTCTATCGGCGAAGCCAGTCGAACGAACCTGCTCCGAGCGGCTTGTTGCTCTCCCTGATTGGCTTATCTGTAGTGGTGCCGCTTTTAATCTGTGATCCGCGTTTACCCATGATTTACCCCTTGCGCGTCGCTGGCATTCTCCCCTTTTCACTTCTCGTCGGTTTTGTGACGCCCAAAATTCTGGACGGGGTGTCGCTCGGCGATCCGGATCGGGCTGGCAGGGGGTACGCCGTCAACATTGCCGGCTGCGTTTTGGGGCCACTGGTATCCAGTTTTCTGCTGCTCCCTGTCCTCGGGGAGAGATTCACTCTCGCGATCTTCGCGCTTCCCTGGCTCGGACTCGGCGTCCTCCAAGCTGCCTCGCGCACCCCGGCGTCCCTGACGAGCAGTGTGTGGAAACCCGCGACCGCCGCTCTGCTCGCTTTGGTTGCCGTCGCGGGCGCCAGGAGTTTCGAGAGCCAGTTCACTCCCAGGGAAGTTCTTCGGGACTATACGGCGACGGTGACTGCCATCGGCGCGAAAAGAACGGAAAAGCTGCTCCTCGTGAATGGCATTGGAATGACCGGACTCTCCCCAATTACGAAGATGATCGCTCATTTGCCTCTGGCGTTTTTACAGAGAAAGCCGGAAAATGCTCTTGTCATATGTTTCGGTATGGGAACTACACATCGCTCGATGCTTTCCTGGGGAATCTCCTCGACGGCGGTTGAGTTGGTGCCGAGTGTTGTTTCGATGTTTTCCTACTATCACGCCGACGCCTCCCAACTCCTCCAGTCACCTCGTTCGCGCATCGTTGTCGACGACGGCCGGTCTTATCTCGAGCGATCCACGGAACAGTATGACGTAATCGTCCTGGATCCGCCGCCGCCGGTGGAGGCTGCCGCTTCCAGCCTGCTTTACTCCAAGGAGTTCTACGCCAGCGCCAGGCAGCATTTGCGGCCCGACGGCATTCTTCAACAGTGGTTCCCCATGGGTGGCGGAGACCGCGTGATCATCGCGTCGGTGGCCAAAGCTCTCAAAGAATCGTTCCCTTACGTGCGCGTGTTCCACTCAGTCGAGGGATGGGGTTATCATTTTCTTGCCAGTTCGTCTCCGCTGCCACACGTCTCCGGATTGGAGTTGGCGAACCGGATGCCTGCCGCAGCAACAGCGGATCTGATTGAGTGGGGTCCCTTTCATGAAGCCGAAGCGCAGTTTGATGCCGTGTTGCAGCGCGAGCTGTCGCTCGACGGATTAATTCAGGGAGCACCCGGCGTGCCCGCGCTCCAGGATGACCGTCCGATCAACGAATACTGTCTGTGGCGTCGCAGCCAGGATCCAGCCTACTGGAAAGAACGGTGGACTCGTCTTCGCGCGCATTGGAGCAGCGCCGGAAAAGCCTGAAGCTTGTTTCGGGCCGCTCTGAGTTGACCCTATTTCTTGTCGCCCCTAGAATCGAACTTCGACCCGATTCATGCCCCTGCATCTTTACAACACACTCTCCGGCACCGTGGAGGAATTCCAGCCTCTGCGAGGCAACGAGGTCCGCATGTACGCCTGCGGGCCGACGGTGTATGACTACGGCCACATCGGCAACTTCCGGACGTTTGTGGCGGTGGATTTGCTCCACCGGTTTCTGCGGCAGAGCGGGTATGAAGTCCGCTACGTGATGAACATCACGGATGTCGACGACAAAATTATCCGCAACGCGGCGCGAGACGGGTTGAGCGTTCAGCAGTATACCGCTCCTTACGAAAAGGCTTTTCAGGAAGATTCCGATTTGCTCAACATACGGCGGCCGGAATCCACGCCGCATGCCACGGACTATATTGACGCGATGGCGAAGTTCGTCGCCGATTTGGAACGGAAGGGCTTTGCTTACCGCACCGAGGATGGATCGTACTATTTCCGGATTGCGAAGTTTGCGGACTATGGCAAGCTTTCCAAACGCGACTTCGACGGGATGAACGACGGGGCGCGCGTGGATGTGGATGAATACGAGAAAGACAGCGCCCGCGATTTTGCTCTCTGGAAAGCGCCCAAGCCAGGAGAAGCCTCGTGGGACACGGCCATTGGCCCAGGACGCCCCGGTTGGCATTTGGAATGTTCCGTAATGTCGATGGCAGCGCTGGGAGAAACGCTGGACTTGCACGCAGGCGGCGAGGACTTGATGTTTCCGCACCACGAGAATGAAATCGCACAGTCGGAATCGATGACCGGCAAGACTTTTGCCCGCTTCTGGATGCATGCGCGATTCTTGCTGGTCGAGGGCGAGAAGATGTCGAAGAGTTCGGGCAACTTCTTCACGCCGCGGGATTTGATCCTGAAGGGATTCAAGCCGTCGTCGATCCGTTATTTGCTCACGTCGGTTCCCTATCGCAACCAGCTTAACTTTACGTTCGACGGTTTGCGTCACGCGGCGGCTTCGGTGGAGCGGTTACGGAATTTTCGACAGCGCCTGACCGAAGGAAGTTTCCAGGAAGGCGAGGATACGGAATTGCGTCAGCTGGCCGAGGAGACGTCGGCGCGCATGCGGGCAGCGCTGGAAGACGATCTGAACACCGCTCAGGCGCAAGCGGCGATTTTCGAAATGGTGCGCGCAGCGAACGTGGCAATGGACGGCGGGCAGATGCGAAAAAACAACACCGTGCCGTTTCTGACGGTTCTCGCGCAGTTCGACGAGATTTTCGCGGTGCTCCAGGACGATGACGCCACCAAGATGCGAAGCACCATCGAATGGGCGAAGGCAGCTGGACGCCAGGACATCTCACAGGAGGCTCTTGCGGCTGCGGGCGCATCGGGACCTACAGACGAAGTAGTCGCGGGCAAAATCGCTGAGATGGAACAGGCGCGCAAGACGAAGAACTTTTCGCTTTCTGACAAACTGCGTGCAGAACTCGCCGCCGATGGCATCGTCGTCGAAATCACGAAAGACGGTATCCGCTGGAAAAGGAAGTAGTTTCGTCACGGCTCGAAACGGTTCCGAAGAAAAGATTGTCATTCCGACCACAGGGAGGAATCTGCTCTTCCTTAGCAACTGCGGTTTCCACACACGGAATGACAAGACTGATTTCTTTATTCGCAGGCTTGGGCTAGCCGCAGAATCGTAGCTTCGTCGAAGTGCTTGCCCAGAATCTGGACCCCAATGGGCAAGCCGGATTTCGTCGGCGCCCCCGGCACGGAGATGCCAGGAATTCCCGCCAGGTTTGCCGTAACCGTGTAGATATCCGCAAGGTACATAGCTAATGGGTCATCCGATTTTTCGCCCAGCCTGAAGGCGGCGGTGGGACTCGCTGGCGTAACTAGCGCGTCCACTTTCTGGAACGCCTCTTCGTAGTCCCGGGTCAGCAAAGTACGCACGCGCTGTGCCTTCAAGTAATACGCATCATAGTAGCCAGCGCTAAGCGCGTAGGTGCCCAGCATGATCCTGCGTTTGACTTCCGCGCCAAATCCCCCGTCGCGCGTTTTGCGGTACATGTCCGATAGAGTACGCGACTCGGCGCTGCGAAAACCGTAGCGCACACCGTCGAAGCGGGCGAGATTGGCCGACGCTTCAGCCGTGGCGACGATATAGTAAGCGGGAATGGCGTAAGGCGAATGCGGCAGAGAGACGGGTATGACTTCGCAACCAAGGCCCGCAAGTTTCTGGATGGCAGCTTCGACGGAAGCCCGCACTTCGGAATCCAAGCCTTCGCCGAAACACTCTTTTGGAACTCCGATGCGCAGGCCGCGCACATCTTTTTTCAGCTCTGCGACATAGTCCGGAACTGGAATGTCCGCAGAGGTGGAGTCCATGGGATCGCGGCCTGCAATTGTGCGCAGCATGAGGGCCGCGTCCTTCACGGTCCGCGTGAGCGGGCCGATGTGGTCCAGCGAAGAAGCGAACGCAATGAGACCGTAACGCGAGACGCGTCCATACGTCGGTTTGAGCCCGACGACGCCGCAAAAAGAAGCTGGCTGGCGAATCGAGCCTCCCGTATCAGAACCGAGCGTAGCCACGGCCATGCCCGCCGCCACCGCGGCCGCGGAACCGCCCGAAGACCCGCCAGGTACACGTTCCAAGTCCCGCGGATTATACACGGGCCTGTAGGCAGAATTTTCGTTCGAAGAGCCCATTGCAAATTCATCGCAATTCAGCTTGCCCAAAATCACCGCGCCGGCGGCTTCCAGGCGCGCAACAGCCGTGCAGTCGTAGGGCGGAATGTAATTCTCCAGAATCTTCGAGCCCGCCGTCGTGCGCAGCCCTCGGGTCACCATGACGTCTTTGATCGCGACCGGCACGCCTCCAAGCGGCGGGAGAGTCTCGCCTTTTTCCGCCAGAGCGTCGATGCGAGCTGCCTGCTCAAGGGCGCGCTCCTGCGACAGCGCGAGATAAGCGCCGATTTTGCCATCCTCGCTGGCGATTCTGGCGTAGTGGGATTCGACCCACGCCGAGGCGCTGGTGGTGCGCTCCTGAACAGTGGAGCGCGCGGCGTCGATTGTGAGTGAGGTCAAATGCATCTGTTCGTTGCTTCCGTTCGTCAACTTGCGGTACAGGATCGAAGTTGATTACTTCTCGATCACCTTGGGCACTTCGAAGAAGGTTCCATCCGTCTCAGGCGCGCCTTTGAGGGCGGTCTCCGGAGCCAGGGATTTCCGCAATCCTTCGGGAATGTCATCGCGACGGGCGTAGGCGAAGCGTGCGCTACCGGCCTTGTTGGGGTCGACGCCGAAGCGATCGGACACCTGCGCCATCGGAGCTACATCTTTGGTGTCAAGTTCGTCCAGGCGATCAACGTACCCGAGAATGGCGTTCAGATCCCGCAACATGCGCGGACGTTCTTCTTCCGTCAGTTCCAAATTAGCCAGATCGGCCACGTAGGCCACGTCTTTGTCCGTGACTTTCATACAGTCTAAATTCGCTCTCCCGCTATTACGAACGCAATGCCCAGGACGCGCCCGCTGGAATATTGGTTGATCGTCGCGAGATAGCGTGGAGCGAGCGATTTCAATTGATCCCGCCAGCCGCGATCCGGAACCTCGATTCGCAGGATGTGGTCTTCCAGCGCGACTGCGCGGGTTTTCTCCGCCACGAGAGAGCCACATGCCAGTGGCCAGGCCAACATAGCGCTTTCTTCGGCTCCCGTTTGCCGCAACGCTTGCGCCACAATTTTTTGTAGACCGGAACCTGCCTGTTGCATACGTCACCCCAAAGGGAAACTCCGATTCTAGCATCCGTGCGACTGGGATTCGCTCGCACCCGATGCAAAGAAACCCGGCGGCAATTTAAAGAGGAAATTCCTGTCGGACCCAGGCAAGGGCTTGTTCTCTCGATTGCAGCCGGCCATCCAGTTGCGCGTCCTCCACTGCCGTCAGGATTTCCTTGAAGCGTGGCCCAGGGGTATAGCCCTGCACAATTAAGTCGCCGCCCGCGACCAATGGTGAAGGCCGCAGGACTTCGGGCGGAGTTTCGGCCATCCTCTTGCGGGCAAACTCATACAAGGTCAGGTCCCCATGACTCGCCAGGCAATCGAGCCGGTGCTGCTCGATATGTTCTTCGATCTTGGGTAGACGCAGGAATTTCTTCAGCGTTGATTCCTTCATCCGCTGCAGGTCGCCAAAGCGCATGTGCTGCTGGATCAGCGCGAGAACCTGTTCGGCATCCGCGTTCGAAAAGCGCAAACGGCGACAAATCTCCTCCGCCATCTTCACGCCTACTTCCACGTGTCCATCGAAACGAATACGATCGGGAGCCACGCGAAACGTTGGGGGCTTGCCCACGTCGTGCAGCAGAGCACCCCAAGCCTGAGTGAGCGAACAAGGCTGCGGAAGATTTTCGAGCAGCAGCAGCGTATGCTGCCACACGTCACCTTCCGGATGGTATTGAGGCGGCTGTGCCACACCCTTCATGGCGGAGATTTCCGGCAGCACTTCCGGCAGGAGATGGGTGGCGTCGAGCAGTTCGAAGGCCTGGCGAGCCCGGCCTTCGGTCAACATCTTGTTTAGTTCGTCGGCAACGCGCTCGCGGCTGACTTGGTGGATTTGCGGGGCCAGTTTGCGGATCGCGGAAAATGTTGCGGGCTCAATCTCGTATCCGAATCGCGCGGCGAAGCGCACCGCGCGCAGCAGCCTGAGTTTGTCTTCGGTAAATCGTCGTTCAGGATCGCCAATGGTGCGGAGGATGCGAGCTTCAATATCCCTGCGCCCGCCGACGTAATCCAGCACCTCGTTATTCAGAGGATCCAGCAGGAGGCCATTGATGGTAAAGTCTCGCCGCTCCACATCCTCTCGCGCATCCTGGCTGTAGATAACGGAATCAGGACGGCGGCCGTCGGAGTAGCCTTCGTCCCGACGGAACGTTGCCACTTCCACGGTAAGGGCCTTATCTGGCGAGGGCACCAACACAACCCCGAACTGCGCGCCAACGGCATATGTCTCCGGAAAAAGCGACATCACCTCCTCGGGGGTTGCCCGCGTGGTCACGTCATAGTCTGCCGGCTCTCGCCCGAGAATCACATCGCGCACGCAACCACCTACGAGATAGGAAGGATAGCCCGCCTCGCGAAGAGTACGGATGATCGAAATGGCATGGGCCTTCATTTAAACTGGGAACTGGAAACTCGAAACTGATTTCATTATGCCCGACGCCTACATCCTCGGCATTGAAACCTCGTGCGACGAAACCGGCGCCGCGGTCGTGCGATCGGGCGAGGAAATCGTCTCCAACATCGTGGCATCGCAGATCGCCCTGCACCAGCCTTATGGCGGCGTCGTTCCTGAGCTCGCGTCGCGTGAGCACCTGCGAGCGATCGTGCCAGTAGTTCGGCAGGCTCTTGAGAAATCAAAGCGGACCTACGCGACGGTCGACGCAATCGCAGTTACGCAAGGACCCGGCCTCGCGGGAGCTTTACTGGTCGGTATTAGCTACGCCAAGGCACTCGCCTATGCCCTCGAGAAACCTCTGATCGCTGTCAACCATCTGGAGGGCCATATCCATTCCGTTCTTCTCGAAGAACGCGCCAAAGGCAACCATGCAGTGAATTTCCCGGTGCTGGCATTGGTCGTCTCTGGCGGCCACACGCATCTCTACCTAGCCGAGCAACACTGCGACGGTTGGGTCTACGAAAATGTTGGGCACACCCGCGACGACGCCGCCGGAGAGGCTTTCGATAAAACCGCCAAACTCCTCGGCCTTGGCTACCCCGGCGGCCCTATCATCGATCGCCTGTCTGCTTATGGCGATCCAACGGCAGTCAAGTTCGCCATCTCGCAAATGAAGCACCGTGACCGCCGGGACCAGAACCAGCCGGATAGCGCTCGCCCCCATTTCGACTTCTCTTACAGCGGCATCAAAACCGCGGTCCTGCGGCATGTGGAAACTCACAACATGCGTGAAAGAGTCGAGAAAAGGAGAAAAGCCCTCTCTGCTCTCGCTCAGCCAAAACTGGAAGACTATCTTGCTTCCTGCGATCAGGAAACGCTCGATCTCATCGCCTCATTTCAACGGGCCATCGTCGGCGATCTGGTCAGCAAAGCGCTGACCGCCGCGCGCGCCTGCAACGCTGCCACCCTCTTCGTCACCGGCGGCGTGGCCGCCAATGCCGAACTGCGGCGTTCATTCGAAAGCGAAGCGGCGAAGGAAGGCTTGCCGGCCTACTTCCCCTCCCGACCCCTCTCCACCGATAACGCCGCCATGATCGCCGCAGCCGCGTATCCGCGACTGTTGGCGCGACAGTTCGCGTCAGCAGACTTTTGCGCCGAGCCGGGGCTGGCGCTGCGTTAGATTCTTTGGAGAAAGACCTACGAGCCGAGCGCAGCCGCCAGCGTGCTCTCCAGTTGCGCTTCAATGTCGATGTCTTTGAGAATCGAGAAATCCGCCCGAGCGTCCTGCGCCGGACCCTTCGCGCCACACTGCAGGCTCGACAACGCCACGATGGGTATTTGCGCGGTACGGGGATCGTTCTTAAGAGCAGAGATCAGTTCCACGCCCGACATTCGCGGCATCTGAATGTCCGTGATGATGATGTCTGGTTCCAGCGTGGCCAGCATCTCGAGTGCTTCGAGGCCATTGGTCGCCGCTTCCACCATAAACCCGCGCTCCTCGAGAAACCGGCAAACGGTGTGCCGGATCAGCATGGAATCGTCGACGACTAACGCGATTTTCGGGGTGGATTCAAGGCGGAGCAAGCGCAGACCTCTGCACCTCTCACGCTAGCAAATTGAGGTCCGGCCACCAATGCGGGAAGGTCGACAACCCATACCTTCGTAACCGCGTACCTTGTCAAAATGGGAACGAAGCGCAATAGCGTCATCGCGAGGCGGGCGGCAACCAGCCTTAGGCCTGGTCGCCTTCTTCATCCTTCTCCACCTGCTCCTCAATGGCCATGTCTTTAAACTCACTGGATTCAAAGACATCGCCGCATTCGAGGCACTCGACAAATTCCATGTCATCTTCGCGGCTCACGACTCGGACGCGCGGGTGCTTACAGGCCAAGTTGCTGGTCCTTTCCGAAGCTGAAGGTCAAGGCGAGGCGAACACAAACGATCATGGGTGGCGAAATCTTGGGGGATTGGGCCTATTGTTCGCCAGCCCAGAGGATGTGTCAAGCACTCTCCGGCCATGTCCGAAATTCGAGTGGCAATGTGGTTTTTCTGGCGATCTTAGGCTCCTTTGGGCGCTCCCTTGGGTGAAGTCCGACCGATTTGTTCGCCCTTCTGAACCCATTCAGAACAGGCTACTTACCGCTAGGGCCCTATTTTCCACAATTCAGTGGGAAGCCTTGCCGTAACCCCGGCGGGGCAGTAGAATTGAATTGCGACCAAAACAGTCGGATTTCATCGAAGTTGGTAACCAATGCTGCGGCTGACCAAGAAAGCGGATTACGGCTTGATGGCGATGAAGCATCTGGCCGAGCACGCCGACAAAGGGGCCTGCAGCGCCAAGGATATTGCCGAAGAGTACGGCATTCCGCAGGAGGCATTGGCAAAGATTCTGCAGCGCCTGACTCGGGCCGAGTTGTTGCAATCGCAGCACGGCACGAATGGTGGCTATACGTTGACCCGCGATCCGCGGGCGATTTCGGCTTATGAGGTCATTCGGGCCATTGATGGACCGTTGTTCATTACCTCCTGCATCACGGTGCGGGGAGAATGCGACCAGTCGGAACGCTGCACCATTCGCGAGCCGCTGCGGAAAGTGAACCAGAGCATTGAGGACGTTTTGAAGAGTATCGCGCTGTCGGATATGCGTGAAGAGCGTGAAGAGTCAGATACCGGGCATCATCATCGCCACGAAACTCGCGTGAGCTTGGCGGATTTGGTAACGATTGGCCACAAATAGGCCGCAAGCAGAAGACGACATTCTAGTTCTGTTTTAGGAGAAAGCACGGATGAGCACAACGATTGTTCCCACAACGGCCAACCCAACTTCAGCGGTCTTGGACCACTCCACCGCGCCCAATGGCGTGAAGCTGCCTGTCTACATGGATAACCACGCCACCACGCCCCTCGATCCCCGCGTGCTGGATGAAATGCTGCCCTACTTCCGCGAGAAGTTCGGCAACGCCGCCAGCCGCAACCACCCGTTCGGATGGGCCGCCGAAGAAGGCGTCGAACAGGCCCGGGAACGGATCGCCAAGCTGATTGGCGCGACGGCGAAAGAAATCATCTTCACTTCGGGCGCGACCGAGAGCAACAACCTCGCCATTAAAGGTGTCGCTGAGATGTACCGCGAGAAGGGCAATCACATCATCACGCAAGTGATCGAGCACAAGGCTGTCCTCGATACCTGCAAACGCCTGGAAAAGCAGGGCTACCGCGTCACGTATCTTCCTGTTTCAAAAGATGGCTTGATCGATCTCGAAGAGTTGAAGCGCGCCATCGACGATAAGACGATTCTCGTCTCCATCATGTCCGCGAACAATGAAATTGGCGTGGTGCAACCGATTGCCGAAATTGGCAAGATTTGCCACGAGCGCGGCGTGCTGTTCCACACCGACGGCGTGCAGGCCGTGGGCAAGATTCCGATCGACGTCAACAAGATGAACATCGACTTGATGTCCATCACGGCGCACAAGATTTACGGGCCGAAGGGCGTTGGTGCTCTTTATGTCCGCCGCAAGAATCCACGCGTGCAGGTTTCGGCGCTGATCGACGGCGGCGGCCACGAGCGCGGCATGCGTTCGGGCACACTGAACGTTCCGGGCATCGTTGGCCTGGGCAAGGCCTGCGAGATTTGCATGAACGACATGGCTGCGGAGAGCGCTTACACTTCCGGGCTGCGTGATC
>Ga0137418_10001180_pt1 | contig 24033 bp, 15 predicted proteins | sample CZODoug3_1_2_16f_FD_122242 | JGI IMG/M metagenome (GOLD analysis project Ga0137418, IMG submission 122242) | Vadose zone soil fungal communities from Angelo Coast Range Reserve, California, USA - CZODoug3_1_2_16fungal (Hybrid Assembly) | ecosystem: Environmental > Terrestrial > Soil > Vadose...
GGTTGCGGCGGCGGCATCGCGAGCGGTAGACTCTCAGTAAGATGCTGCCGTTGGCTCTAGCCTGTTAAGCTAACCACATGCGAGCCAACATTCCATGTTGCGCAACAAGAGTTTAGTTCCGCTTTCCCGGCAACACCAGCACGCGCTGGCTTTATGCGTACGTATTGGCCGGGCATCGCCCATTGAAGATGCCCGTCTCGATGCCTGGCAGGATGAAATTACGCAGCACTTCCAGCAGGAAATAAGAGGGCACTTCGCCGCGGAAGAGGATCTACTCTTCCCGGGCGCGCGCAGGTTTGCGGAACTGATTCCTTTGGCGGAAGAACTGATGGTTGAACACGCAACTCTGCGGAAAGAATTTGCTCAGGCGGAAGTTCATGCTCTGTCTGCGAAGAACCTGCTGGCGTTTGCGAACCGTCTCTCCTCTCATATTCGGAAAGAAGAGCGCCAGCTTTTCGAGCGCATGCAAGAACTGCTGCAACCGGAGGAACTTGGGGCGTTGGGGGCGAGCTTAGAGATTGCACTGAAAGGCGCCGTTGACACCTGCATCCTGCCCACTCCGGCGGCTCTGCCACGAGCCAACAAGTAAATCCGCGAGCATACCAAATCACAGTGAGCGAGGCAGAAGTTTACGCTGCGAACTTCTCATCGGACGGTACAGGCAGCGGTTCAGGCAAGCGGTCAGTCACTTCGGCGAGATGCGCGAGCTTGCCGGCTAATTCAGCCGTGAGCGCAGTCGGGGCATAACGCCACTTCCAGTTTCCACCATGCAAGCTTGGAGTATTCATGCGAGCCTCGCTGCCCAGACCCAGAACATCTTGCAGCGGAATGATGCAAAGGCTGGCCGGGGATACCTGCGCCGCGCGAATGAAGGCCCAGTGGATGCCGTTGTCGCAACGACCTACATAGGCTTCGGCGTTACGGCGTTCGTGCTCGGCGGCGCCTGAATTCCACCAGCCCAGGGTAGTGTCGTTATCGTGGGTGCCGGTATAGATGACCTTATCGGCCGCGCAACGATGCGGCAAATACATGTGCGCGCCTTCATTTCCAAACCCAAACTGGAGAACCGCCATGCCCGGAATCTGCAACCGCTGCCGCAGAGCGTGAACTTCGGGCGTGATGTGTCCGAGATCTTCCGCGAAGAAAGGCAGGCCGCCCAGAGCAGCGCGAATGGCGTCGAAGAAATTGTCACGGGGACCATCGACCCAGGAACCATTGACCGCGGTTGCGTCGGAAGCCGGAATTTCCCAGAACTGATCGAAGCCACGAAAATGATCAAGCCGGATGTAGTCGCAGTTGCGCGTTGCCCATCGCAGACGCTTGATCCACCATTCGTAGCCAGACGCTTTCAGCTTGTCCCAGCGGTAAAGAGGGTTGCCCCAGCGCTGTCCCGTCTTGCTGAAAAAATCTGGAGGAACACCCGCCACCCCTTCCGGATTCAGATCCTCATCCAGACGAAACAGTTCGCGGTTGGTCCAGACGTCGGCGCTGTCGTAGTTAACAAAGATTGCTACATCGCCAACAATGCGAATCGAGCGTTCGGCACAATAGCGGCGCAAGGCCCGCCACTGCTCATCAAAGGCGAACTGCAGGGCGGCGCGAATGGCGACGTCGTCCGCTAATTCCTGGCGCGCCCGTTTTAGCGCTGCGGGATCGCGATGAGCTAACTCGTGCGGCCACTGGTTCCAACTCTGTAGCTTGTATCGAGCGCGCAGAGCATCGAAGAGAACGAAATCTTCAAGCCACCAGGCATTCTTGCGCCGGAAACCGGTGAAGCGCTCACGTTCATCGTCGGCTGCCGAAGCCACGAAATGTCGCGCTGCCTCGAACAACAGCGGCATCTTGCCGACGAAAACCTGATCGTATTCCACGAGGGGCGAAACGGTGGAGAGGCCGGCGAGCTTCTCGGGCCCAATCCAGCCATGCTCGGCGAGCCGCTCCAGGCTGATCAAAAGTGGGTTTCCCGCAAACGCCGAGGTAGCCGAATAAGGTGAATTTCCAAAACCGATGGGACCTAGCGGAAGAACTTGCCAGATTCCCTGCCGGGCACTGGCGAGAAAATCCACGAACTGATAGGCAGCTGGGCCGAAGTCACCAATGCCGCCGCGCGAAGGCAACGACGTGGGATGCAAAAGAATGCCTGAGGCGCGCGCAAAAGACATGCTGAGTGCGTCCGCGCTTACGCGCGTTACATGCCCTCTTCGCTGGCGGAGCGGGTCAGCGTTTTCATTTCTTCCTGATTGATTTTGATTTTTCCCGATTTCTGCATCTGGTCACGCAAATTGGAAATAAAGAGCCCGAAGAGTTCCTGCTGCTTGTTCTGCACAAGAGAGTCCCGGATCTGGTCACGCTTGGCGTTGAAGTCGGCGTCGTTGGGCTTTTGGCTCTCCAGCACCGCGATCACGACCCCGTTCGAGCCGCTATTGATGGGCCCGCTGATCTCTCCCGGCTTCATGCTGAATGCAACCGAGGCCTGGCCGGTCATCGATCCAATGTCAGGAACCTGGCCGTCGGGCAGAACGGAATCGCTGGTTTTTACGGTTGCACCCAGCTCTTTCGCGGACTTCTTCAAGTCGTGTGCAGCCTTGGCGCGATCGGAGAGTTCCCGAGTTTTCTGCGAGAGTAAGTTGCTCGAGCGCTCATTCTTAAATTCGTCTTCCAGCTTCGTACGAATTTCCTCGAAGCTTGGCGTAGAAGGAGGCTTCACCGCCAGCAATTGGAACACAGCGAATCCTTGTGACACCGGAGCCATGTCGGGCGGCGACTTTTCCCTGGCTGCAAAAACTGCATCCATGAATTGGGTCGCCGGTCCGAGACCGGGCAGCAGGTCTTTGCGGCCCACGAAATCCGACGTGATGATCGGCACTGTTTTGGCTGCGGCCGCGGCATCCAGTCCTTCGCTGCGGGCCTGATTGAGCAATGCTTCCGCCTGCTTCTGTGCGATCTGCTGCGCCTTCTGCTGTTTCAGCAGCGGCTCGATCTGGTCTTTGACCTCGTCGGGGCTCTTCATGTGAGCATCCTGGCGGTCGTCGACGCGGATGATGTGAAACCCGTAGCTGCTCTTCACCAAATCACCGATCTGCCCTTTGGGCTGGGAGAACGCTGCTTTCTCAAACTCTGGAACCGTGCGGCCCTTGCCGATCCAACCCAGAGAACCGCCTTCTTTGGCGCTGCCTGGATCTTCAGAATATTTCTTCGCAAGATCTTCAAACTTCGCGCCAGCCTTCAATTGCTTAAGCAAATCTTCGGCGCGATGCTGCGCATCGGCCACGCCTTTCTCGTCTACTTTGCCGCCGGGCCCCGGCAGCGGAGTCTTGATCAAGATGTGGCTTACCTTGGCCTGCTGATCAACCCGGTACTGGTCCCGGTGCTGGTCGTAATAAGCCTGGAAATCGTCGTGCGTGATCTGGATTCCGCTCTGAATCTTGCCCAGATCTACGAGCGCATACTTGACCTTCCGTTTTTCCGGGATGGAATTGTTGTATTGCCCCTTGTGACTCTCGTAGAAGGCCTTCAATTCAGCATCCGTCGGATGAAGGCCCTTGCGCAGATCACCCTGTTTTATGACGGCGTATTCGAACTTCACCTTGCTGTTTTCCTTGACGAATTGCTGGTGAATTTGATCGTCGCTCACCGAAGCGCTACCGGAGATGAGCGCTCGCAGCTTATCGAGCAGTAGTTCCTTGCGGACTTCCTCCTCGAAGATCGGCGGTGTCAGGTTGGCGCGCGCCAGCATGTCTTCGTACTCTTGCTTGCCGATGAAGTTTCCACCGGGGAAAAACGTTGCCGCATAGCGGCCATGCTGAAGATCATCCTGCACTTCCTGCGGGGAAACACGAAGTCCCAGATGCTCGGCTTCGGAGACCAGCGCCTGCCGGGTGATCAACTGGTCGACAGCCCGCTGGGCGAAGAAGGGAAGCAGCATCGACACGTTGGCCGAGCTGCCCTGGGGCATCTGCTGGCGCACCATTTGTTGGGTAGCCTGACGCACCTGCTCGACCGTAACGTCTCCGCCATCCACCTTGGCCACGACTCCTTTACCCGGGGCGCCCAGCAAATCCGATCCAAGGCCACCGGGAATAAATGTGATGACCATGGCGCCACAGATCACAAGCAGAATGCCGCTCAGGATAATTTTCTTGGCCGGCCCTTGGGTTTGCAGAAAACGAATCATTTCTTTGTCACTCCAGAGAGGTAAGCTAAACTCTAAATTATAAACCAAGGTCACGGCGCAAGGGAGTCCGAGCGAGCGCTGCTCGGATTTAGACTTGTGGGACGGTTACGTTGCGCCTGAAATAGTGCGCGGGTCTACACGGCGGGCTTGATGTGAAGCTTGGTTTGCAGCTCGGAGATGCGTTCTTTTCGCTCACTGTACTCCTGCTCTTCCACATCGCTTAAGCCGCCAAAAACTTCCTTCTCAACAGCTTCGGTTTGTTGTTTAAGCAATTGGATCATTTCGGCCTGAATCTCTTCGCCTTTCATGAGTAGACCTCTCTCTCGCGGCGGAGCGGCAACCTGCAAATATGAAGCTGGATGCTACGCTCAAAATAGCAAGAACTGGCAGATGTGTGCGATACCGCACATACCCTAGTATCGCTCATTGAGTGCCGTAGCGGCAGGCGAGCCATTTTGCGAGCCTCCCGCTGCGCATGTAGTGTAGCCCCTGGTCAGGCAGGCTCGCCGCTTCATCGAAGCTCCACGGCGTGGCCGACACCCCCCCAAGATCTCGGCGTTTCAGCAAGCGAAAGGCTCTCTATTGAAACGTATCAATAAACGTGTTATCCAATGTTCTCAGTCTTTGGACTGAATCCCCGCCTTTGAAGAGAGAAGCATGAACCTGGGAAAGTTCCATGGCGCCTGCACAATCCTGCGCATTATGATGGTCTCAATATCCGCTGGCTTACTCATCCTCCCAAGCCTGGTGTCGGCTCAAGTCTCCACCGTAGGGACGCCGCAAGGTAAGCGACATGGCGTGACTGCTGGCCAGAACAAACTGCCGCTGCGCGAAGGCTGGAGGTTGCAAACTTCGCTGAAGGTTGAGGCCAACGGGGAGGCCATCTCCACGGCGAAGTTCGTTCCCAACGGGTGGCACCGCGCCACCGTGCCCACCACCGTGGTGGCCGCGCTGGTGAGCGATAAGACGCTCCCCGATCCTTTCTTCAGCATGAATCTGCGGCAGTTCCCGGGCGTGAGTTATCCCATCGGCGGCAATTTTTCTAATATCCCGATGACGCCCGACAGCCCCTATGCAGCCTCATGGTGGTATCGCAAGGCATTTCTCGTTCCCCCCGCATATAAAGGCAAAATTGTTTGGCTGAATTTCAAAGGCATCAACTACCGCGCCAATATTTGGCTGAATGGTAAACCGATCGCCAGTTCCAATGACGTGGCCGGAGCGTGGCGGACATACGAGCTCAACGTCACCGATGCCGTGAAACTGGGCGCGGGGAATGTTCTCGCGGTACAAGCCTTCGCACCGACGGAAAGTGATCTCGCCATTACCTTCGTTGACTGGAACCCCGCGCCTCCGGACAAAAATATGGGCCTGTGGGGTGAGGTTTATCTCACCACCAGCGGCCCGGTCGCTCTGCGTTATGCCACCGTGGTGTCCAAACTTGATTTGCCAGCTACCGACCAAGCTCACCTGACGGTGACTGCGCAACTGAAAAACGCCACCGGTCAAGCGGTCAAAGGGACCATGAAGGGCAAGATTGAAGACGTTGTGTTCGAGCAGGAAGTGGAGCTCTCTCCGAACCAAAGCCAGGACGTCACTTTCACGCCCGAACAATTTCAGCAGCTCAATTTTGCGAGTCCGAGGATATGGTGGCCGGCACAGATGGGGACGCCTCACCTGTACCCTCTCACGATGGAATTTGAAATCAACGGCGTGGTTAGCGACAGCTCTGCCAGCAAGTTCGGAATTCGGGAGGTGACCTCTGAGCTGAACGCGACAGGGGGGCGCGCCTTCCGTATCAATGGCAAGAACATCCTGCTACGCGGCGGCGGCTGGTCCCCCGATATGATGCTGCGCGAGGAGTCGCAACGCCTGCGGGATGAACTTCGCTATGTTCGGGACATGGGACTCAACACCATCCGCCTGGAAGGCAAGCTGGAAACGCAAGAGTTTCTCGACCTGGCGGATCAGCAAGGAATTCTCGTGATGGCCGGATGGTGCTGCTGCGATTTCTGGGAGCGCTGGTCACGGTGGAAGCCGGCAGACTTTGAGATCGCCCAACAATCTCTGCGTGACCAGATTTACCGATTGCGCAGCCATCCTAGTTTGGTGATGTGGCTCAACGGCAGCGATAATCCACCTCCGCCCGATGTCGAGCAGACGTATTTGAACATCGAGAAGCAGCTGCTGTGGCCGAATCCCGTGGTGTCTTCAGCCACTGGAAAACCGACTTCGGTTAGCGGCGACAGTGGCGTGAAGATGACGGGCCCATATGAGTACGTGGCCCCCGCCTATTGGGAACAGGACACGGTTCAGGGCCAGCCCGGCCGTAAGAAGTGCAATCCTGGCGGCTGCGGCGGGGCGTACGGCTTCAACACCGAAACCAGCATGGGGCCAGCGGTTCCGCCCATCGAGAGCATTCGCGCCATGGTGGGCAAAGATCATCTGTGGCCGATCGACGACGTGTGGAACTTCCATGCCGGCGGCGGAGAGTTCAAGACCACCCAAGTTTTTGATGAGGCGCTCACTCATCGCTACGGGAAGGCTGACAGCGCGGAAGACTTCGCCTTCAAGTCGCAGTTGATGACCTACGAAGGCGTTCGTGCCATGTACGAGGCCTACAGCCGGAATAAGTACGAAGCGACGGGCGTGATTCAATGGATGCTGAACAACGCCTGGCCCTCGATGATTTGGCATTTGTACGATTATTATTTGCGTCCGGGGGGCGGCTACTTCGGTTCTAAGAGAGCGATGGAAGCGCTACATCCCATCTATGGCTACGATGACCATTCCATTTGGGTGGTGAGCAGCCAGTATCAGGACGTGCAAGGTCTGAAGCTCACCACCAAGGTATACAACCTCGACGCGACCGAGAAGTTCTCGCAGGAAAATCCGCTTGACGCTGCCGCGGACAGCACGGCGAAGATCTTCACGCTGCCGGATGTGTCTGGGCTGAGTCCGACGTACTTTGTTGGGTTGCGGTTGGAAGATTCCACGGGCAAGCTTGTCGGCTCGAACTTTTACTGGTTGTCTACGAAGCCTGAGACCCTGGACTGGGCTAAGTCGAACTGGTGGATGACGCCGACGGAATCCTACGCCGACTACACCGCACTTTCACAGTTGCCCAAGGTTAAGTTGAACGTGACCGAGCGAACTGAACACCAGGGGGAAGAAGCGGTCACACACGTTACATTGTCGAATCCGAGCAAGAGTCTTGCCTTCTTCGTGCGGCTTAAAGTGGATAAGGGCTTACACCGTGACGAAATTCTTCCAGTGATCTGGCAGGACAACTACATTTCGCTGCTTCCGGGCGAGAAGCGCGAAGTGACCGCGACGTACCGCGCCAGTGAACTGGGCGCGTCGAAGCCTGTCGTAGAAGTCAGCGGCTGGAACGTGGAGTAAGGAGGATTGGAAATTGGTAATTGTGTAGTCGGATAATTGAGCAATTCAAAATTCCACTCCATCCGAGCCACCTTGAGCTGCCAAAGATCGGGTTTGGATCCGTACGCCGTTGATTTTCAATCCATCATCAAAATTTCAACAATTGACAATTCCTAATTGTCGCTGAAGTCGATCATCACCGGCGCAGCCCGGAACCAGTTCGTCTTGTATCCCACATAAAGCAAACCGACCGCGAACCATATGCCACCGACTGTTTTTGCCAAGCTGTTCAGATTCCACCAGATCAGTCCACAGAAAGCGAAACCGATCAACGGCAGTATCGCGTCGCGCAAGAGATTCCTTTTGTAGCCCGGCTTGGCCAACATTGAAAACTGCCAGAAACAGGCGAAGTTGACTCCCATGAACGCCAGGAATGCACCGAAGTTCAGCAGTTCGCCGGCATGTTCGTAGGCGCTGCCGATGTGGTTAAGCAGGACAGCCCCGGCGAAAGCCAGCCCGCCAATGAGAAGGATGTTGTAGGTCGGCGTGCTGCTGCCGGGTTTCAGGTATCCGAAGAACTTGCGGGGCAGGACGCCATCGCGGCCCATGCCAAACAGCAAGCGCGCGGCACCCAGAGTGCCGGTCAAGCCGCTACCGAAGGCGGCGACGATCAGAATCGCGCCCATGGCATTGAACAGCAGAAGGCCACCAACCCGGCGACAGATGTCCATGTAGGCGGTCTCAAGATTGGGAAAAGAGTGCCAGTCGGGCCACACCCGTGCCCCTAGATAGGCTTCAAACCCGCTGCACACCCCGGCAAAAATGCAGGTCAGCACAACCGCCAGGAGGACGTTGCGTTTTGGATTCTCGACGTCTTCGGCGAGCGTAGTGACGCCGTCGAAACCAATGTAGGTGAGTGCCGCGAAGGAAGTCGCGGTCAGGATGCGATGCGAATTAAAAGTCTTGGGGTTATAGAACGGCTCCGTCGATAACAAGCCAGCCCACCCTTGCCCATGCCACAAGTAGCGAATCGCGAGCCAGACGAAGAAGGCCACCACCACCGACATCACCGCCAGCAGCACCTTGTTGGCGCGCGCCGATGACTTGACTCCGGCGAGATTCAGTACCGTCATGATCCCGGCGATGACCGCCGCCCACGCAATATACGGAACCTGGGGTAGGTAACGCTCGTGCAGGGCTGTAGAAATCCAAACCGTGTTGATGAGCGGCTGCAGCAGGTAATCCAGGATCATCGCCCAGCCCGCCAGAAATCCCAAGTGCGGATTGAGCCCGCGGCCTACGTAGGTGTAGGCCGAACCCGCCGTCGGATATAGCGCACCCATGCGTCCGTAGCTCACGGCAGTAATCAGCATGGCGAACAGAGCGATCAGAATAATCGCGACAAAGTGGCCGTCCGAAAGCTTCTGGGCAACGCCATAGAGCGGCACGGGCGCGACGGGCTGGATGAGAACGATTCCGTAGAAGATCAAGTCCCAAAGCGTGAGCGTACGGCGCAGGCGTGGCGCTGAGGATGAAACTGCAGCGGAGGCGGTTTCCATAAGTCCGGCTATTGGATTATGGGAGGGTGGAAAATGTCAATATTAAAACGGTTCTATAACCTTCCGGATTCGGAAGCAAGCTTGGAGAAGGCAGACGGAAGCCCCGTTGTGCGCAAAACAAGCAGTTCAACCAGACTACCTTCCGATTTGTTGCGATCTCCAGCACAACATCGAGACCGGGCGATAGAGCGTTGTCGCATCATCTATCTTCGATCGCCGTAGTCGAACCAATACCCACGCTGCTCGTTTCCCGACATGTGCCGCGTGTTGTATTCGAGAAGGTAGTTCAAGTGCGCGTCATCCAAGGGGAAGGATTTCTTTCCGGGATACGGATACTCGCCCATGCTGAGGAACGGCAGCGGAGCTACGTAGTTTCCCTCAGCGGCATAGAAGTCCATGTCTTTCTCGTAGCCGTTGGCCGCGAAGAAATAATCGCGCACCCAGTGCTGGGGCAGCGCGGGCAACGTCGATGGATCGAAATCCAAACGAACTTCGTCGCCTGATCCGAATACTGCCAGCTTGTCATCGGTCGCAGTGAGTAGCCGGAGTACGTCGCCGTAACGCGTGTAGGTTCCTGCCGGACGCGTGTAAGGGCCGGTCGCGCTCACTGTCTCGTAGATGTATTGCACATTGCCCGGGGGCGAGCCCTCGATCTTCAGTGGAAATCCGTGGAATTGCAGATCAGCGCGGGTGAGCGGTACGAGGGCCACGCGTGTTGGGATCGTGGCGATACGCGGCGGATCCTTCGCTCCGCCTGAAGAACGGCTGCGCTCAGGATGACGCCCTTCCCATCTGCGCTCGCTGTCCCCGTACGGTTGGGGTGTACGGTCGATCAGGATGCTGTCCCAATAAATCTGCAGATTGGTCGTGATGCGAACCTTCTTCGTTCCCAGCGGCAATTTGCCGGTAAGAACGGCGGTCATGGTGCGCGGCCCGCCCGCCGGGAAGCCCATATCGTCTACCACGCGCCGCCATTTGCCGGTGGCATCGAGCGCCTCAAGGTATGGAGAAATAGCCGTCACCCCGGCCTGCGAAGCAGCATACATGCTGTTCGCGGAAAAATATTCGACTTCCCCATGCAGCAGGAGCCAGAGTGGGCCGCCCCGATAAGGCTCTCCCAAATCGAGTTCAAGGCTGTGCGGTTTGGCGAATCCCTGGAACTGCGTCAGCTCGAAATCACCGAAGTAGCGATGTGCCAAAAGAGCGGGCAGCACATTGTGTCCGTGTTCGTCTTTCGCCGCCTCCGGCGGACGCGCGTGTCGGCTCACAACAACTTTGAATTCCGGATACGGGGGATTCGAAGCGAAATATTCGTTGGGATAAACTTCGACATCGGCAGGATGATCGACGGCCAGCACGCGCACCTGATCGAGGTAGACAGCTTCTTCAAGCGGCTCCATAAAGCGAAAGCTGAGCTTACCGTCTTTCTCGCGAATGGCGTTGCGATCGATCTTGATGTATTCGACAGGACGCGGGATGTCGCGCTGGTTGGGACCGACCCAGTGTCCGACGACGCCAGCACCCAGCACGTCGGCGACGAACTCGTAGCGCTCGCCATTCCACACAAAAAGCGTGGGGCAAGAACTGCCGCGGCGGTCGATCTCGAGGAAGTTTTGTGGTTTGTCGCCTGCGACCTGAATTTCGTCCTGCAACACTCCGGTGGGCCATAGCATGCGCACAATATCGGCCTCTTTGGCGTCGCCAAGGCCGACCACGATGTCGGTGGAATTTTGTCCGAAGTAGCCGTTGGAGCCATTGATCTCAAATTTCTGTCGGTTCCCGCCCGAAAAAACTTCAACCTTGGTGCCGATGGCAGACTTGTTGTCATTCAGTCCCTTGAGCGAGAGGCGCAGCCAGTGATTCTGATTTCCGCCTTGGTTGCGCAAGAGCACGGCTGGGCCGTGATTCTGCGTGATCAGCAGGTCGGTCGCGCCGTCGCCATCGTAGTCTCCGGTGATGATGGCGCGGGGGTCTTTGAGCTGAACCTTGTCGAGACCAACGTCGGCGGTGACGTCCTTGAAGGCCTCAGGCCCGAGGTTCCGGAACAGACGCACTTCGCCCTTGCCGTCTTGGGTTTCGCCGACTGCGACGAGGTCGACCCAGCCGTCGTTATCGTAGTCGAAGGCAGCGACGCCGTAAGCCCGGACCCAATCTGTCTTCGGCAATTCGACCGGATCGAAAGTCTTGCCATGATTGTTTCTCCAAAGCGTGACGCCCGGCGCTCCCAGGTGTGTGAAAGCCAAGTCCATCCAGCCATCGTGGTCGAAATCGAGGATGGCGACACCCACAACCGGCGCCGGCATGGGTCGAGACCAAGGCTTGCGGGGCAGGAACTTGCCTTCTCGCGGGTTCTCGAGAATTGTTGGACCTTGATCGGTGACCACCAGATCCACCGCACGGTCATTGTTGTAGTCACTGCCGACTGCAGCAAAACTCGGTCCAGAACCGATCAAGCCAACCCCCACCGATTCAGTGACGTTCGTGAAAGTGCGGTCCCCGTTGTTGCGCCACATTTCGTTTGGTGAAGGCGACTGGTCGATCGGAAGTCGGAGAGGTTGCCCGGCGCGCGGAGCTGGAATATTGAGAGAACTTGCCGCATAGAGATCAAGATCGCCATCGTGATCGTAGTCGACCAAGGTGAGTCCGGTATGCACAACGTCCGTGTTCTTCTTGGGCTTGGCGATCCCCGCCGCCTCAGTTGTGTCTTCGAACCTTCCGTTCTTCTCATTGTGCAGCAGCATCACCCCCGCACCCGAACTCACGACCAGATCACTCGCACCATCATTGTCGTAGTCCCCCGCCGTGCAACCCATCGCATGCCGGGCCGGATCAAGACCGGCCCGCTTCGTGACCTCTTCAAACTTGCCGTTTCCCAGATTGTGGTAGAGCGACATGCCACCTTGCGCGCCGTTATCAGGCAGAAAAATGTCGATGTTGCCATCGCTGTCAAAGTCTAGAAAGCAAGCGCCCGGACCTATGAACGAAGCTATGTCCGCTGCGGTACCCGCGACACCCTTCGGAGCCAGTCCCGCCTCCCTTGTCACCTCTGCAAACCGAACCTTGATCTGTCCGGGCGGCTTCAACACCGCTGACGGCGATTCCACCGCGCGCGAATACTGGCCCTGCTCGCCATACGCCAGGCTCATGGGCGCGGCAATTTTGTTCTGCGTGATGTACTGGAATTTCTTGAGATGTTCGCGGGCGTGATCGACATTGCCGGACTGCTGGTAGGCGCGCGACAATCCGAACTCAGCCGAGGCGTGCAGCGGGTTGAGTTTCAGGGCTTGCTGGAATGCGTCGATGGCCTGCGAAAATTGTTTCGCCTGCACGTAAGCCGTGCCCAGGAAATACCATGTGTCGGGGTCGTTGGAGTCGATCTCGATCACGCGTTTGAATGCATCAATGGCTGCTTGGGCGTCACCGGTGTTCTTGGCGAGCAGGCCGAGGTTGTACCACGCGTTCGGATTCTTGGGATCCTGCTTGAGGGCCGCTTCGAGAGCGGCTTTGGCGTCGTCTGCTTTCTGCAGGTTTAGAAAGGCTATGCCCTGGTTCAGCCGTGCAATGGTCAGGTTGGGATCAAGCTCTGCTGCTTGTTGGAAGGCCTTCAGTCCCTTCTCAAAAAGCTGCTGATTCATGTAGGCCGAGCCGAGATTGTTCAGTCGCGCCGCCTCAATTGGTTTCGAGGCATTCCGTTGGATTTGGGGAGCGCTGGCGAAGAGGCCAAAGGCGGCCAGCATCATGCCGGCAAGAGCAGCTGAGATTCGGGGAGTCATTCGAATAACGATTTAACCACAGCGGACACGGAGGTCGCAGAAGGAATCTTCCATTGCGTCTCTACCGGCTGATGAGTCCCTTCACTTTGCATATCTCGCCGGCGCTGCGTAGAGACGCGTAGTCACGATTCCCTTCCCTTCCTCGACCGTGACCGTCTGACCGGTGCTGATGTTTGAAAACTTGTCCACCTGGCCGCTGGGCCATTGAATTTCGACAGTGTCTGCTTTCGCATTGCTTCCCAGCCCGAACGTCAACACCAGTTCGCTTTGCGAAAGGTAACTCGACCCGGAGCGCAGCATCTTCCACTGCTTGTCATTTCCCGACGACACGCGCACCACAGCGCCAATGCCGTCGCGGTTCGACTTAGTGCCTGCCAGCTTTACGCGCAGGCTATGGTTCGTCCCGCCTTCGTTATGAAAAAGATATGCGGGACCTGCGTTCGTGGTGAGCAGAACGTCAGGGAAACCGTCGTTATCCATATCGCCGTAAGCAGCGCCCCGCCCCACTTTCGGAGCGGCGAAGGCAGTTCCCATCTGCGCAGTCACTTCGGTGAACTTGCCGCCTCCCAGGTTACGGAAAAGGTGTGGCGGCTCGGCGTAGCTCACACGTTTCTGTACGCGCTCGATTTGATCCTCAATGTGGCCGTCGGCGACAAGAATATCTGGCCAGCCGTCGTTGTCATAGTCGAAGAAGAAACATCCAAAGCCGAGTGTGACCAGCGTGGCCCGCCCGACTTCGGATTGTGGGGCTTCGTCGACAAACAGGCCATTGCCTTCGTTGTGGTAGAGCGAGACCATCTGATTGGCAAAGTTGCTAATGATGACGCTGGGATGACCGGTGCGATCGTAATCGGCCGCGTCCACGCCCATGCCGGCCCGCGCCACGCCGTCTTCACTGAATGCGATGCCGGCGGCGACGCCGCGCTCTTCAAACGTTCCCTCCTTCTTATTGAGATAAAGCTTGTTGGGCTGCGTGTCATTGGCAATCAGAATGTCGGGCCAGCCGTCGCTGTTGTAATCGAGAATTGTGATGCCTAGACTCTTCGAAGTCGGGTCGCCAAGCCCGGCTCTGGTTGTGGCATCTTCAAACTTACCTCCGCCGAGGTTATGCCACAACCGCACCGATGTGCCTTTGTACGACTCAGGAGTGCAGTAGGATTTGTGCGCACCGTCAAGAGTGCAGTAAAGATCCGCCTGCGGCGTCCACTGCACGTAGTTGGAAACCACGAGGTCGAGCTTGCCATCGCGGTCATAGTCCACCCAGGCGGCGCTGGTTGAAAATTCATTCGGCCCCCACATGCCTGCAGACTTCGTCACATCGGTGAAAGTGCCGTTGCCGTTGTTATGGAAGAGATGACTCTGGCCGAGAGCGGTGATGAAGAGATCGTCGAAACCGTCGTTGTCGTAGTCGCCGACGGCGACACCTAAGCCAAACATAGACAGCGCGAGCCCGGCCTTGCGAGTGACGTCGCTGAAGGTGCCGTCATGATTGTTGCGGTAGAGCTTGAGCGTGGTTGCGCCACCGTTCGCTCCGCCGCGAGGATGCGCGGGCCAGTCCTCCCCGTTGACTAAAAGAATGTCGGGATAGCCATCGTTGTCATAGTCGATGAAAGCGCAGCCTGGCCCCATTGTTTCCGGAAGCCACTTCTTTCCAAATGCGCCATTGTTGTGTACGAAACGGATTCCGGCCTGCGCGGTAACGTCGTGGAGGTGAATCTGCTGGGCTTGGACTAGGGGAAATGTCAAGCCGGCGGATAGCGCATAGACCAGCCGCAGGGCGGCAAAAGAATGCCGCCCACAGCTTGCCCTGAGCCTGCCGAAGGGGCGCAAGCCGTGGCGAAGGCGCGTGAAACAATGCAGCGCCATCGGGGCGAAAGAACAAGAGGATCGAGATGCTGAGATCTGCATTATCTGAAGGCCCCGGCCGAGGCGGCAGTAGAAGTGAGCCGGGCTTTGCCCGGCTGGACAGCCGAGGCGGCTCTCCCTGGGGGTTTCGACGCGAGCGCCGGCAGGGGCACCGACACATGCTCATGCACCGCCTGCCGCTCGTTGTTATCTTCCGCATGCAACTGACGATAAGGCCCGGTGATGGCCTGCGAGGACTCGTCCGCTTTGAAGCGCAGATAGCGTGCCTGATGCTCGTTCGCCTGCTTCTCGTCGCCCAGGCCGTTGTAGCAAAGCATCAAGTTGTAGTGCGCCTGCAAGTCTTCGGGATCCACGGCGAGCACCGAGTTCAGCACTCCCACGGCTTCCGTATACTCGCGCTGCAGAAAAAGAATGCGCCCCAGATCGTTCAAGGCCACTCGGTCTCGCGGATACTGCGCGATCACCCGGCGCAGCCGCTGAGCCGCACCTTCATAGTTTCCATCTGCACGCAGAACCTTGGCATAGAAGAAATTTGATCTCGCCAAATCTGGAGCCAAGGCGAGCGCCCTTTCCAGCACCTTGCGGGCGCGCTCCATATCGCCTTCCTGCACCGCCGCGCGGCCAATGTTCAGCCATCCATCGGGATTATTCGGATCGGCTTCCGTCACTTTTTCAAATGCCGCGGCCGCGCCCTTGAGATCACCCTGCAGGAATAATCCGATGCCATAGTCGTTCCAGCGCTGCCACTCGGCTTTGCGCGCCAGAGTTTTCGGTTCAGACACCGGCGCGTTATGCGCCACGACTGGCAGTGTAACTTCGATTTCCGCCACGGTCACAATAGGAACGTCAGGTATTTTTTCGGCCTTTGCCGAGATGCCCTGCAGCGGTGCGGTAAAGACGAACGGCCGATCATCGTAGTCGGAGCTGACTTCGCTTGGTTTGCTCAGATCTGGCATCCCCGCGAACGCAAAGTGCGTGCCCCACCATGAAAACTTCCGATAGCAGAGGCGGGCATGCAGCGTGATCTTATTTCCCGCGTCTTGGGGAATGGACATTCGATAGTGGACCGTGTCCGCCGCACCCGGAGGAATCAATCGCACGTACACGACGGCTCGCGTCGCCCAGGCATTGCGTTTGTTGATGGCATTCCCGTGTGCATCCACCTGGAGTGACTTGTAAAAATGAGCGCCCTTCTCCACCGGGCCCTTGCCGTTGTCTTCAACCATTCCGCTCCAGAAAATGGTCTGGCCTTTGTCATCGGTGGCTTTGAGCTCCAGCCACGTGTCGTAGGCATCGACCGTGCCACCGGGAAAGAAATGGCCGACCTTCTTCGTCCGAACAACCACGTCGACACGAACGGTTTCGCCGCGCCTCAGGGCAGGCTGTACTTCATTCAATGGTGCGGTCACCGGCGCAACTTCACCGTTGGTGTTTGCAGTGACCTTGCTCTCGGCTTCTTCTCCTACGGCAAACGTGGTGGAAAGCTCCGCTTGCGAGGTCACGCCGGGTTTCGGTGCAGCCTGCGCCGGAGACAGAGCAAATATGTCGACCGTCACGGCACCATTCTTTAGGAAGTCTTCGGTCAGCTTGAGTTGCGGAGCATCCTCATTGGCCGTCGGAACCGCGGTGTTGGCGCCAGGAAAACGATGCGAATGCACGAATCCATGAATGTTACCGGCATCGTGAGAAGCCTCCAGCGGCATGTGACAATCCGCGCACTGCGCCGGTTTTGGAGGATAGTAAAACGAGCGCGCGCCCTGTCCCGACACCCCGCTAGCTTGCCAATTGTCATATTCGTTGAAGCCGCGAAACCACCGATAGTGATTCACCGGCACATCGAGATGCACCTTGTGGCAGGAAGAGCAAAACTCCGCAGTCTGCTCTCGCATGAACGGCTTCAGAAAAACGCGGCGGTGCGGCTCGGGATTGAGTTTGATCAAGAAATCGTGCAACTCCCGCACCACCGAATTCTTGCTCGCGGCCAGTTCGTGCAGCTTGGGATATTCCAGATAAAAATCTCCCTGACCCATCGTGCTTTTCACGTTCGCGATGGAGTGGCACATCATGCAGCCGAGTCCGGCTTGCGATTCGGGCCTATGCACGATCTGTTTGATCGGAGTATCCATCAGTCCGCTGTACAGCACCGCGGGGTCATGGCAGCCTCCGCACCACTTCGAAGGCTTGGTGCCAATGGTGTCCTGCATGTACTCGATGGACTTGCGGTACCACTGATTGTTAAACGAAGAAAAATGGTGCACGGAGCTGAACCATTGGTTATAGATGTCTTCGTGGCAGCGCTTGCAGGAGTCTGATTCCATGAAGAACTTGCTGGGAATTTTCTGCTTGCCGTAGACCTGCGCCGAACTGGGAAAGAAGGGGCCGTCGGGACCGTCACCCTCGCCATTCATATTGTCCGGCGGCATTTGTGGGTTCTGAATGCGAGCGCGAGTTTGCCAGCTCTCACGTAGGTATCGCGCGGCGTAGCCCAGTCCGATTAGCGCAAGCAAACAAATCGCAACCCGAATGATCGCTGAAGCGGCGCCGGACAGCATCCAGCCACGGCGGCCTGCCCAGTCGGCAAATAGAAGTCCGACTCCGGCCAGCGAGATCACAATGTGCAAGTACAGCCACTTCCACTCGCTGCGGGCTGTGCCCGTTTTGATCAGGAGCAATCCCAGAATCGCTGCCGCAACGATCAACAACCATCCGGTGCGGGACAGAACATCTCCCCTTCGCAGCAAGTGAATCAGCGTGCGGACCAGCAGGATCGTCGCCGCGACCCCGCCGAGCGCATGCAGCAGGACGACCACCGCATAAAAGACGTTGGACTGGGGAAAGCTATAGAGGTATCCCGCTGAAACCACCAGGAAAATCAACAGCCAGAGCAAAACGTGCCGGGCGATGGCGGGTTGGGGTTGCAGATTCTGTGGCATCGAATACTAACTTCTCGAGGAGTGCGCTCTGGATCAGCCAGACCACGTCTCTGTCAGCACGGCGAAATAAACTTAGCCATTGGAAGGTGCCAGCGAAATAGTACAAACATACTATGCGAGCGGACATCAGACCGGCGGAGACTTCCAAGCTCCGCTCTCTTGCTCCAGTGCGGCTGCAACCGCCAACACTTGCTCCTCTTCCCACGGCCGCCCGACGAGTTGCACACCGATGGGTAAGCCCCCGGGCGAGCGGCCGACTGGAACCACCGCGGCGGGATTGCCTAGCAGATTGAACCACTCGGTGTAGCTCCAGGCGTCGAGATACTCCACGGTTGTCCCGTCAATTTTCCAACTGCGCTCACCGTGGCCGAATGCCGGAATCGCAGCGACCGGGCACAGCAGGATTGGATACTTCTGCATCTGCGCAAAAAACTGTTGCCGGACTGCATCACGGCGAATCCATGTGTCAAGAAGCGTTTCTCCAGTGTGTGGCGGCTTTGCCGTCGCCCATCTGAAAAATTCTTTCAGAATCGGACTCACGTCGTTCTCCGATCCTTTCAGCATCGGATCGAGGAGCATTCCGCCGGCGATGCCAAAAAAATTCCACCACAGGAGCCGAGCTTCTTCGAGGCCTTCCGGACGGAACGACTCGACTTCGAATCCCGCGTTCCGTAAGGCTTCTGCAGCGGCACGAACCGCCGCGCGAGTCTCCGGGGTCACGGGCGTCCGGCCATCGTCTTCGAAATAGCCGATGCGGAGTTTTTTTACTTCTTCGCCATCCGGCCAGCGCGCTGGCACCGGTGCGGAGCACGTATCACCGACATCCGGTCCTTCGATCGCTTCGAACAGCGCCTTTACGTCCGCAACGGTTCGCGCCATGGGGCCGACGACTCCGATTAATGCGAACGGTCCAGCCGACGCTGGAAAATGGCCGGTGGATGGAATTCTTCCCGGCGTCGGCTTCAATCCGCATATGCCGCTGAAATGTGCCGGCACTCGAATGGAGCCGCCGCCATCGCTGCCGACTCCTGCTGCGGACATACCTGCGGCAATCGCGGCTGCCTCGCCGCCGCTGGAACCGCCCGCGGTACGCGTGATGTCCCACGGATTGTTGGTGCGGCCGTAAAGCAGGTTGTCGGTTTCCCATGCCATCAGCAGTTCCGGCGTGTTGGTAACACCAAGTACAATCGCGCCGGCGTTCCGCAGACGCTCTACCAACGGCGCATCTTCGCTGGCGACGAAGCCGGCGCGCAGACGGGTCCCGGCCTCGCATCGCAGGCCGGCCACGTTGATCGAGCTCTTGATGCTGACCGGAACTCCATGCAGCGGGCGCAATGTTTTTCCGCTCATGACGGCAGCCTCGGCGGCGCGCGCGTCCCGGCGTGGGCGATCTGTGTCGATGTGAACGAATGCGTTCAGGCTGGGGTTGAGTCTTTCAATTTGTTGGAGATGCGCTTCCACGAGCTCGACCGGAGAGGTTTTCTTCTGGCGGACTTGTTCCGCCATGGACACTGCAGATAAAAAGTTGAGATCACTCATGCAGATGTTGCGCTCGCTCGAAACGAAGAGTGAGTCTAGCATGGGCTCAAGTTGCGTGTCAGCGCTGCTTGCTCACGGAAGTGGCATTGCGCCGCGCTTTCCTCTGCAAGCATCGCGCCATCCAATGACCGCTTCTCGTCTGGGGTTAGCGGGCGGAATGTGCCTTTGGGTAAATTGCCTAACTGCAGCGGACCAATCGCAACTCGCACCAGCCGCAGAACTTCCACGCTGCGTGCCGCAAGCATGCGGCGAATCTGACGGCTCTTGCCTTCGTCGAGAATGATCTCAAGCCAGCAATTCTTCTGTCCGGAGCGCAAGACGCGAGCCTGCTTCGCTCGCAGGGCTCCTCCATCTTCGTCTCTCACACCGGGGATTAGCGATTGCGTCCAAGCTTCTGCGACGACCGTCGCGATCTGCACGTGGTATGTCTTGTCCAGATGCGTCGTGGGCGCGGCCATGCGCGCGGCCCATTCCGAATCGTTGGTTAGCAGGAGCAGGCCTTCGCTGGCTTTGTCGAGTCGTCCAACGGGCGCAACCCAGGGAAGTTGTTGTTCTGATTCCGTTGTTGATGAATGGTCTTCCGGAGAGGCATATGTTGCGGCATCCGGTCGTTGTGCTGCTCGTTCTGAGGGGTCAGGTTGTGACGACTTGTGATTCGGTTGGGACTGCATTGCCGCGCGCAGCACGGCGTAGACCGTTTCGCGGCCCTTTTCGTCCGAGGCAGTGGTGACCAGACCGCGCGGTTTGTTCATCACCAGATAGACTTTGGTTCGCGCTTCGATCGCATTCCCATCCACAGTGATGCGGTCGTGGTCCAGGTGAACTGGCGTTTCTGGGTCGCGGCGTAACCTTTCGTTCAGGTGCACATGGCCAGTGCGGATTAGCTCTGCAGCCTGCGTTCGCGAACAGTATCCCAACTTCGAGAGCGCGCGAGCGAGTCCGATGCGGCGCGATTTCTGCTTCGGCTTCATCGACATCATGCTACTTCAAGTCCCGCCGTTCCGCGTGTGGTGGAGAGCGCGTCTGAATCAGGGCTGCTGCACGCTGCGCCTGCGCTTGATACCATATTTACGAAGTCTGCGTGGTTAGGGATTCGAACGGAGTGCAAGGAGTTTGACCATGGCACATCAGCATCCGCCGCGCTTTTTGAAGATTGTGAACGACGCCAAGACGCGCGTGCGCGCAACGAGTGTGGACGAAGTGAAATCGAAGCTCGATCACGGAGAAAAATTCATGCTCGTCGATGTGCGCGAGGAGAGTGAGTTTGCCAAGGACCACCTGCCCGGCGCCGTTCATCTCGGCAAAGGCGTCATTGAGCGGGACATCGAGGTGCGTGTACCTAAGCTTGACACGCCGCTGGTGCTTTACTGCGGCGGAGGTTTCCGATCTGCTCTGGCCGCCGACAATCTGCAGAAGATGGGTTACACCAACGTGATCTCGATGGATGGTGGTATTCGCGACTGGCGGGAGAAAGGGTATCCGCTGAGCAAGGGGTAGTCCTCAGCTCTCGGCTCTCGGTTGGACCTTCGATGGGGACGGCTCACGGGCGTTCACACGCGGGGCCATTTTCGGCCGTTCCCCGCAGGACGCGATTGGTCGCAGGCTGGGCACAGCGGCGCCCGTTCAGCACGTATTTTGCCTCAGCCCACGCGCTGCCCGGCTCCCTGTTTAACGCTCCTTCTCCAGCTGCACACGGCATTCTTGCGGGACGCACACGATCTTAGCTAACGTGCAGTTTTTTCTGCATTTCTTCGAGCGTCACGCCTTTGGTTTCGGGGTAGACGAATAGGACCACGAAGAATTGCAGGACCATCATGGCGGCGAAAAACATGAAGGGAACGGATTTTGAGCGGGCGGCGAGGATGGGAAAGGTCAGTGAGATGGCGGCGTTCATGAGCCAATGGGTTAGAGTGCCTAGGCTCTGTCCTTTGGCGCGGACTCGGTTGGGAAATACTTCGCTCAGGTAGACCCAGATTACTGATCCTTGCGAGAAGGCGAAGCTGGCGATGAATCCCACGAGCAGCCATAGCAGCAGTTCGTGGTGTTTGTTCGTGGCAAAAATAGCGGCGACTCCGGCTAGGCAAATGGCGGTTCCCACCGCGCCCACCAAGAGCAATTTCTTGCGACCCATGCGATCGATGATTGATATGGCGATTACCGTGAACAGCAGATTGGTCAGGCCGACCACCACGGCCTGGAGATCGCCCGACATCTTGCTGAAGCCGGCGAAGGCGAAAATGTCATTCAAGTAATAAAGAATGGCGTTGATGCCGGAGAGCTGGTTAAACATTCCGATGGTGATGGCGAGGAAAATCGGCAAGCGGTATTTGGCTGAGAACAGAGGCTCGTCGGCAAGACCGTGCTCGGCGTCAATGGATTCGACAATGTCTTGCAGTTCGCGTTCGTAATTTTGTTCTCCGATGAGACGCAGCACTTCGCGGGCTTCGCTGACTCGCTGCTTCTTGACCAGCCAGCGTGGGCTGCGGGGGATGGTGAATAGCAGTGCGAGGAACAGGAAGGCCGGAAAGGCGGCGACTCCGAACTTCCAGCGCCACTCGTCTTCGATCCGTAAATGCTGGGCGCCTACAAAGAAATTCGAAAGGTAGGCAAGCAGAATTCCTGAGACCACGTTGAACTGGAAAATTCCGACCAGGCGTCCCCGCCAGCTTGCAGGAGCAATCTCGGCGATGTACATGGGGCCAAGAACGGATGAGCCTCCAATGCCGAGTCCGCCAATGAAGCGGAACAATACCAGGGCGGGCCAATTCCATGCCAGAGCACAGCCCAGGGCAGAAACCACGTACAAGACGGCCATAACGCGCAGGCTGTCGCGGCGTCCGAACTTGTCTCCGGGGATACCGGCGAACATGGAACCTAGGATTGTGCCGACCAGCGCGGCGAAGACAGTCACGCCTAGCTTGAGGGGGGAGAGGTTGTAGACCCCTGTGAGACCGCCGGTGGTGCCGGAGATTACGGCGGTGTCGAAGCCGAAGAGGAGGCCTCCGAGACCGGCTACGACGGCGGCCTTCAGCAGGTATGCGTTTAGTTTATGCGGCGCTACGGCGTCGCTCGACGATGCAGTAGGCATTGGATTTTTTCCTCAGCGGCTGAGGCCGCGGATATCATCGAACGTTTACGGCAGGCCTGAAGGCGTGCCTTCCGTTTTTGGATAGAGCAGTTGTGGAAGGTTATGAGAGCGGTCAAGCTTTGCTTGGTGTCCCAGTCTCAAAATCGAGACTGGGGACACCCGACACTCTGATTTAGATGTGGGCCACTCGCCCTCATCAACAATTAGTCTCTAGTTATGAGAAACGTTGCCAATTTCATAAAGAAGCTCTCAGATGTGCCTACCTCGGCGGCAGGCTATGAAGCGTGGATTGAAGGTGCGGACGCAATCGCATTTCTAGAGCAGAATCTCCTTGATACTGAATTGGCGATAGCAATTCACTCTCGATACGTTTATTGCCACACCGTACTCGTTCGCCAATCTTTAACTGATCCCTTTCCCGTTGAAGAATGTCTCAACTGGGATGTAAATTCCGAATCGACTTGGAGCGTAAGCGTTCGCTTCACAGACCCCCCACAAATTAAAGTCGAACCACCTTTGAGTAGTACCGAATCCAAGCTATTTGATGGAGCAGAACAAATCATTTACTCTCGCGAATTCCAAGGGAGTTCTGGCGAGAAGCGCTACTACGAAATCTCCCAAAAATTCTTACACGTTATGGACCTCCATCATGTCCCTGAGCGTAAAGCGTGGTGCAAGCTTGACGACAACGGCGACATTCAAAACGTTATTAGAATTGTCACTCTTCCAGCGACCCAGAGGGACTGGGAGGGCGAAGCTATCTTGATTGATCGCGATCTACTGGACAGGTATCTCGCATTGACAGAGATGTCAGCCTTGCGAACATTTGACTTTACAAGATATCCAACTTCAGGTTTTACAAGTTGGCATCACGATGTTGAAGATAAGACGATTGTTATGGAAACAATGGCTTATCGCTCCCATGTTCAGAGGAACGATGCAAGCTATCTGCGTGGCGCGCAAGTCGTAACGCCCAAAGGACAACGCGACTTAATACGAAAAACCTGCGCGTCATTTGGCAGGGAATCTCAAAAATATGCGTCGTTTATCGTTCAGGATTGGCGACATGATTTGATCGTCGAGGTTTCATGTGCGCCTGGAGCAACCGCGAACTACTTCGTCAAATCTGATCTTCCTTTTGAACTCAGCCCCGCCTTCTTTCGGCCAGAAGTTCTCGCGAAGTATAAGGCTGACACTACAAAATATAGCATCGAGGACCGACGCATCTATTGTCGTGGCGCATGGAGTTTAAAAGGATTCGACGTAAACGAAGCAGGGCAAGTACATGAGCGAGTGTGAGGCAATCAAAAACGGTAATCGACCAGCATACGGGAATGCTTGCGGATCAGATTGCAAATAGGCCCAACCTTCAAGCATGCGCTGGTTTTCCGCGCATTACTCGCTACGACCCTCGGCTATGCCAGCAAACAGCATGACTTCAAAGGGATGGAAGGGAAAGCACCTACAAAACGACCGCGATTTCACACCGCGCTATTTTTCTTTTTTGGGAGCTGTTTCCGGTAATACCTTTTATCCAACTTATCCATAACCGCTCTGGTTAAGAACTCGAAATCACCACTTCTTATGTGGCAGCCAAGGGCTTTATTTAACTGCTCGCGAACTACGATCAACGTTTCAAACACTACGCGCCGTGCTTCGTTCCGATTTTCCGGTAACCAAGGCATTTCTTCTCTCCCTTCTTTGTGCGAATAGCAGCGTG
>Ga0137418_10001182_pt1 | contig 24009 bp, 20 predicted proteins | sample CZODoug3_1_2_16f_FD_122242 | JGI IMG/M metagenome (GOLD analysis project Ga0137418, IMG submission 122242) | Vadose zone soil fungal communities from Angelo Coast Range Reserve, California, USA - CZODoug3_1_2_16fungal (Hybrid Assembly) | ecosystem: Environmental > Terrestrial > Soil > Vadose...
AGCAGCACCGGTGCCGAGAATCAGCGGCGATCCCCATCCGGTGACCGGCCCCTGAACCAAGGTGAACACCAAAAGAAGGGCGGCGGCGGTCGCGGCCGCTGCTCCGGGCAGGTCGAAGGCGCGGCCCCTGCTACGGGGCGGGTCAGCGGGCAACACCTTTGGAGCGATCAGTATTGCGGCCGAGGCGAGCGGGACGTTCACGAAGAACACGGCACGCCAACCGAATGCCTGCGTTAGTAGGCCGCCGAGTAGCGACCCCAGGATCAGGCCGCTGCTTCCGGTCGCGGCCCAGATCGAAAGGGCCCGGTTGCGTGCCGCGCCTTCTGCGAATGATGTGTTGACCAGCGATAACGTCGCGGGGAAGAGCAGTGCTCCGCCGAGGCCTTGCAGCAGCCGGCCTGTGATCAGCAGGCCCGGGTTTGCGGCCAGTCCTCCCGCGAGGGAGGACAGCGCGTAGACCGTCAGCCCACTGACGAACATTCTGCGCCGGCCAAGAAGGTCCGAGGCTCGTCCGCCGGCCAGCAGCATTGCACCGAACGCGACTGCGTATCCGCTGACGACCCACTGAAGAGTCTGGGGCGAGAAGCCAAGAGAGGTGCCGATGCTCGGCAGCGCGACGTAGACGATGTTGTAGTCGAGTGAGGTGATGAGGCTGGCGAACGCGAGCAACCCGAGTATCACAGTGATCTTCCTTCCTGTGGAGCCGGATTTTCAGACGGCCAGGAAGTCGAGAACTGTCGCGGTGAATGGTTCGGGCTGCTCGAAGACGACGACGTGGCCGGTGTCGAGTTCGACGTAATCGCTGCCTGCCAGGCCTGCGTGCAGCCGCCGGGCGTTCTCGACAGGCATCGTGGCATCTTGGGTGCAGCCGATGACCAGCGACGGTGCCTGGACGCGGGGGAGCAGGCTCCTGATGTCGAGCCGGAGGTTCAGATCGATCTGGCGGAGAACCCCGGGAGTCGGCTGCATGAACTTCGTGTTGTCCTCGACGGCGTCATGGCCGATGCTGATCAGGTAGCTGCGGCTGAAGGCGGTGAGTGTCGCCAGGCGGCCGAATGCTTCGGCATTGTCCTCAATGACGAAAAGTTTGTGCTTCTTCGCGAACTGCGCGGCTTTCTCAACATCCACCAAACGCACCGTGGGATTTGTCGGACTCTCCACATACAAAACGCGCGTGTGCGAATTCACCAGTTTTTCAATTCCGTCGAGATCGGTGCCGACGTGATGCACTTTGATTCCCAGGCCGGAGAACACATCGCGCATCAGCCGATACGTTCCGCCGTAGAGTTGCGCGGTGGAAATCAATTCGTCGCCGCATTTCAACGCACCGAGCAACGCGCTGGAAATTGCAGCCATACCGGAAGCGGTGACGACCGCGGCTTCCGCGCCTTCGAGCGCGGCAATTTTCTGTTCGGCGATCGCCAGCGTGGGATTGCCATAGCGCGTGTAGATGTACGCTTTGCTCTTGCCTTCCGCCCACAATTTCATTTCCTCGGTCGAAGAAAATGTGAACGTGCTGGTGCGCGCGATCGCCGTGCCCACTCCCACGCCCACACCGTGCTTGTTTCCTTCACCGGCATGAACCGCATTGGTCTGGGAGCCGCGCGGCCGCGAATTTGTAGTTTTCATGGTCCGTCCATTTTGGACGCGGATTTCCTCGCGGCAAGCACCAATTTGGGCTGGCAAGGAGCAGGTGCCCGCAACAGGGTGCTCTTTAGGAAAGGACGGACTTAGTTTGCCAATACGGCCACCAGCGATTGGGCGAAAATGGCTTTGAGGACCATGAATCAAGATGTGCTGTGAGCTCCAGCGTCAAGGGCAGATCGGAAGTGGCTTGTGACAACGGACAAGTCGGCTACGGAGCCTTCGGTCTCCAAGGCAAAAAATAGGAGGAGCGACCGTTACCCGGTAGTTGTCCCCGTGAGGGTGAAATGGTTAGAGCCTAGCGGCGCAGGCGTCATCGAGTTTGCTGAAGCCAAAGAAGTCAACATGCACGGTGGGCTGCTGGACATGAAAGGCCGGCCGGCCATCAACAGCGTAATCGAGCTGACTAACCTTAGCTCGACTAAAACAGCCTCCGCGCAAGTGGTATCCCTGCGTGCCTCCCCAAGGGGCGAGGTGTTGGGAGTGGCCATCGAGCTTCTTACTCCCAGCGAAACATTTTGGGGCGTGACGTTCCGACTGAAGGTGGCGATCGAAGACCTGCTGAAATTGGAGAAGGACATGAAGGACAGCAGGTCGGGCGGGATGGATCCTCGAGTGCTTCGTGAGTTTCGCGACGCCGTCGATTATGTACGGAAGACCGCGTGGGCTCTTCAAGAATTGCAGGAGCGCCAGGCCCATCAACGCGATACCGCCACAGTGCGCTCGTTACTTACTGACGAACGCGTCCGCCGCGCCACGCAGCTCAGCAAGGCGCTGGCCTCGGATTTGGACTCCCACGACGTGACCGGCGGAACCGCGGGAGCCGCGGAACTTTTTCGAGCGATCGAAGGCCTAAATCAGCGCCTGGCAGGTTTGTTCAAGATCCGAGAATCTCGCTAGCCGCTCCCAGCCAGGAACGCATTTCCTTCGCACCCGACAAACGCACCGGGCCGCGCCAGAGCCGCGATCGGGGAAGTGGCAGCAACTCCACCGTCCGGTTCGTGCGGGCTTGTATAGTATTAAGGAAACTGGCCCTAATGCCGCGCCAACTCGCGTCAAACGAACATCTCGATTACGTTGCCGCGCTCCTGGACGATATATTCCGGATCCCTGGAACCAAGATTCGTTTTGGCCTGGACGCCTTGATTGGGTGGGTACCGGGCATTGGAGATGCCATGGCGGGCATCGCATCGTTCTTAATTGTGTTCGCGTCCTGGCGTCGCGGTGCGAAAGCGGTCACGCTGGTTCGCATGATCGCTAACGTGCTCCTGGAAACTGCAATCGGAGCTATACCTGTAGCAGGCGACGTGTTCCACGTGGTTTGGAAGGCCAATCGACGTAACTATCGGCTGCTGATCCGAGAAAAGGAAGAGCCCGGCGCCAACACCCGGCGGGATTGGATGTTCCTGGCCGTTCTTTTATTCGCGGTGATTGCGGCGGCGGTGATCCCGATTGTCGTTTTGACTTGGGTGATGCTGTCTGTTTTCAAATTCCCGTGATTTGGGACAATCGGAAAAGGGATATTTTCTGCGCGGCGGTGATTTTGCCGGGTGGAGCTTGTGTGCTAGGTTTCTTTGTTTATGGGTAAGCGGATTGGGGTGCTGCTGAGCGGGCGGGGGTCGAATTTTGAGGCGCTGGCGGACAGCGTGGCGGTGGGGCGCATACCGGGAGCGGAGATTGCGGTGGTGGTCAGCAACCGGGAGGGGGCGCCGGGAATTGAGAAGGCCAGAGAGCGGAAGATTGCGACGCGGGTGATTCCTTCGAAGGGGCTGGAGCGCGAGGCATACGACCGGCAAGTTGTGGCGGTTTTGAACGAACACAAGGTGGATTTGGTGTGCCTGGCCGGGTACATGCGGCTGCTGTCGCCGTTTTTCGTGGCTTCGTTTCCGAATCGCATCTTGAATATTCATCCTTCGCTGCTGCCGTCGTTTCCGGGGCTGGAATCGCAGCGGCAGGCGCTGGAATATGGCGTGAAATTCGCGGGGTGCACGGTGCACTTTGTGGATGAGAATCTGGATGCCGGGCCGATTGTGCTGCAAGCGACCGTGCCGGTGCGCGATGACGATACGGAAGAGACGCTTGCATCGCGGATTTTGGCGGAGGAGCACCGGATTTACACGGAAGCGGTGCGCATCGTGCTCGAGGGGAGATACAAGATCGTGGGACGGCGCGTGGTCAAGACAAACTGAAACGAGATCGCTGAACGGGACTAATGATACAAGCAAAATTTAAACCGGTGGACGAGCAGCTCGCGTACCTAAAAAAGGGCGTGGCGGAGATTATTCGCGAAACCGATCTGAAGGCGAAGCTTGAAGAATCGCTGAAAGCGGGCAAGCCGTTGCGCGCAAAGCTCGGGGTGGACCCGACGGCTCCTGATTTGCATCTGGGCCACACCGTCGTGATTCGGAAGCTGAAGCATTTTCAGGATATGGGGCACACCGCGGTGTTCCTTATTGGGGATTTCACGGCGCTCGTCGGCGATCCCACTGGGCAATCGGAGACGCGGCCGCCGCTTTCGCGCGAGCAAGTGGACGCGAATTCGAAAACGTATCTGGAACAGGTGTTCAAGATCCTAGACCCGAAGAAAACGGAGGTGCGGCGCAACAGCGAATGGCTGGACAAGCTTTCGAGTTACGACATTGTGCGGCTGTGCGCGAAATATCGCGTGGCGCGCATGCTGGAGCGGGAAGATTTTCGCAACCGGCTGGAAAACGAGCTGCCCATCTCCATGCACGAGCTGCTGTACCCGCTGATCGTGGCCTATGACTCCGTGATGCTGAAGGCGGACGTGGAGCTGGGCGCTACGGAGCAAAAATTCAATTTGCTGATGGGGCGGGAAATCCAGCGCGAGTACGGGCAGGAATCGCAAGTGTGCGTGACCATGCCGATCCTGGTGGGAACGGATGGGCAGCGGAAAATGTCGAAGAGCCTGGGAAATTATGTGGGCATCACGGAAGCGCCAGACGAGATGTTTGGCAAGCTGATGTCCATTTCCGATGAGCTGATGTGGACGTATTGGGAGCTGGTGACGGACCGCACAGAATCGTGGATTGCGGAGATACGCAAGACGGTGGAGGAGGGCACCACGCATCCAATGGATGTGAAGATGCGGCTGGCGCAGGAGATTATTGGCCAGTTTCACGGAAGGGATGCCGCAAAGCAAGCGGAACAGAACTTTCTGCGCGTGTTCCGCAATCGCGAGGCGCCGGAGGAAATACCGGAGATTCGCTTGAAGCGCGTTCCGGGCGGGGTGCACGTCACGCTTCCAAAATCGGGACTACTCGCTGAGGAAATGACGGTGCCGATTTCCAGCGGATCGGAAAAATGGTCGAAGATTTTGGCGTTATTGGAACAGGTGCCGTCGGCATCGGAAGCTGAACGCGTCATGAAGCAGGGCGGGTTTGAGATCGATGGCCTGCCGGTTAGCGACCCGACGAGTAAATTGAACTTGGAGCAGGCGAATTCCTATCGCCTACGATTTGGGAAGAAAAAGTTTTTGCGGATCGTTGTCGAGTAGGGCTTACGAAGATACGGGCGCAGGCTTGCCCCAAAAGCCTTGCCGATCCAATCGTCGCCGCGCAATATTTAGCCCAACGAGCGCGATGACCGGGTATCCCGTAATGAATTGGGCAGCGGTGCCCATATGTCCTGTTCCTCCAACCGCTCCCATGCTCATCCCGATCGCTGCTGCACTGCCTCCATGCATCATGAATTCCACCGACAGTCCCGCACTACAAAAAACGGCAGCTTCTTCTCGTGCGCGATCCGCAGCAGCACCTCGAATAATTCTTTGCCATTGTCGTACAAGCGGTACTGGTGCGAATCCAGGTGCGTCGGCCGGATCCCCATGGCGTACCCTCGCTCAATCTGCGCGCGCAGCTCCACCTCCACTTCCTTCGGCTCGATTCGCGTCGCCGCCGTCCAGTCGTGATGGAAATATCCATTCTCATCAACAAGGCTCGTTACTTTGTCCCGCGGTGCCACCGGCCCCCATCGGTAGTACACGCGTTCGCTGGTCAGCGTCAGGTGCAGCCCGAAATCCGCCTCCGGATGCGTTTTCGCGTATTCCGCAATCTCCGGAAACCACGGGCACGCCACCATGATGCTCGCGGAGTTCACCCCGCCGCTCTCCAGCGCCTTGATCGTCGCTGCGTTCACCGCATGCGTCATCCCCACATCGTCCGCGTGAACGATCAGCAACTTTGCATCGCTCCCGAATCCCAGCCGTTCCGCAACCGACACTTTATTCTGCGCCAGCGCCACCACTGGTGATCCTGCGGCAAGCAACAGCAACAACCTCACAATCCCCTCGCATTTCATTTTGCCGTTCCTCCTCCGATTCGTCCCCCGCGGGGCGCAGCATTGCTGCACCCCTACTTAGCGCGATTGATCACTCTTCCTGTTCTTGTTGCGGCGCAGCACGTGCTCCATGTCTCTTCTCGATATGATTTCGAATTCACGCCGGTCGCCAGCGCTTCAAATCCGTCTCACCAACCCCTCCTCCGTCGCCCGCGAATTGCGCACCAGCAGCAACACCAAAATCATCCCCACGAACGGAATCACGCCCGCCGCAATCATAATTGGATCAAACGCGTGCGTGGCCGAGGCCTGCCGCGAATCCGAAAAATGCCCAATCAGTTCAAACGCGACGATCGTCCCGATCCCCGCTCCCGTTCCGCTCAAACCGCTCACCGTAGCTACCGAATCGCTCTTAAATAAATCCGTCGGCAACACATTCGCAATCGTCGAAAAAGATGCGTACGAAAATGTGGCTAGCCCGAACAGCAAGGTAATCACGTAAAGGTTCCTCGTAAAAATCGTTGGAATCAGCAGTGTCACCCCCAAGCCTCCAAACACCACTAGCGCCTTCCGCGCCGTGCCCAGCGGCCATCCCCGCCGGATCAGGTATCCCGAAGCCGCGCCTCCAAAGAAATTCCCTAGGTCCGCGGCAAGAAAAGGAATCCACACCGCAATCAACCCGCTCTTCAGCGAAATCCCCTTGGCCACCAGGTAAATTGGGAACCAATCCGTCACGAAAAACCAGACCGGATCGGTGAGCGCTTTCGAAATAATCGTCCCCCACGTTTGTGGGAGCTTCAAAAGTTCGCGCAACTTTGTCTTCCGCGTACTCGCGAGTTCCCGCGTTTCGCCCAGAATCATCTGGCGCTCCGCTTCGCCGATGCGTGGATGCTCCTCAGGCCGGTGGTACATGCGCCGCCAAACCATCAGCCACAAAAATCCCAGCAGCCCCGGGATCATAAATGCCACTCGCCATCCCCATTGGAAATAGATCGGCAAGATCAGAAATGGCGCCACTGCCCCGCCAATCGAAGACCCGCTGTCGTATAGCGCAGTCGCCAATCCCCGCTCGCGTTTGGGAAACCACTCGGATACCGCCTTGTTCGCCCCCGGCCAGTTCGCTGATTCGCCCGCTCCCAGCAGAAACCGAAAGAACGCAAAGCTCCTGAGTCCACTCGCCAGCGAGGTCAGCAGCGAAACCGCCGAATACCACGCCACGCTGATCGTCAGGCCCCGCCGCGTTCCCACCCGATCCATCAACCGCCCGCAAACGGTTTGTCCGATGGAATACGCCAAGCGAAACGCAATTGCGATGTTCGCGTAATCCACGTTGCTCCAGTGAAAATCCTGCTTCAAAAACGGAGCAAGAATCGAAAGCGTCTGCCGGTCGATATAGTTGATGACCGTGGAGGCAAACAAAATCCCGCCAATCCACCAGCGCAATGACGGAATAGCGTGCGTACTCGTCGGCTTGATTTGCTGGGTTACCGCCATGCAGACTCCGCTCTCATCGCCATCACGCGATGGACACGATAGCCGATGAATGCGGCCGCCGTCACGCCATAGTCGGAGAGGAAAACGATGCAAGCGTTGCCGGGTTCAGCAAACGCGCGGAGTCTCTGTCCAAATACACTGTAGTGGCCAGATGCGTGCGCAAGATCGAAGCCGGCGCCATCGCGCTGATCTCTCCCTCGAAGCACGTCTTCACCGCCAGCGCCTTCCGCGCATCCGGCACAATAGAAATAGCTTCCTTCGCCTTCAAAATCTGCCGCACGGACATCGAAATCGCCTGCCGCGGCACCTCAGAAATATCGCGGAACCATCCTTCGCCCACCTGCTGCCGTCTGCACGCTTCATCCAGCTCGACCACCAGGTAAGGCTCCTCCGTTTCAAAATCCGCGGGCGGATCGTTGAACGCCAGGTGTCCGTTCTCTCCAATCCCCGCAAACGCCGCATCCACAGGCGCCGCACTCAGCGCCTCGCCAACCCGCCGTGCCACTTCCCGCGCATCGCCCGTCCCATTCAGCAAATGGTATTGCGTGATTCCTGTTCTATCGATCAGCCGCTCCATCAAGTAGTTGCGAAAGCTAGCCGGATGCGTAATCGGCAACCCCACGTACTCATCCAGATGAAACATCTCCACGCGTTTCCAATCAATCCCCTCCGCCTTGGTCAGCTCCGCCAAAAACGCAATCTGCGACGTCCCCGTAGCAACCACAATGCGCGCCAGTCCGCGCCCGGCAATGGCGCGCCGCATAGCCGCAGCAGCCTGCTCCGCCGCCGCCCGGCTCAGCGACACCTTATCCTCGAAAACTTTCAGAATCACGCTGGAAACGCCCGGTTGGAATGATAGGGCCGCCGGGCGCGAAACACACAAGGGAATTGGTAGCGCCAGCATCTTGCTGGCGCGTAACGCAGTCCATGTGAGAACAGCTGCTGAATTCCTCAGTGAGCTGCTTCCGCGCCGCAGCTCCCCAAACTCTTGACCACTTTCGTCGGCTCGAACATCTCTGCGCCACCGTTTCCGCTCGACTTCTTCCCCTTGAGCTCCACGCGGTCTCCCGGCTTCAAATCCACGCTCCCTGCCTCCAGCGCATACGACTTGTTCTTCTTATCGTCTACCAGGCGCAGCCCATCGTCAGTCTGCCGGACGCAGCCCGTCACCGCACCACGGTGATGCAGAGCCAGAAACAGCACTCCAACACCTGCCGCAGCGCCGACTCCAATCCCGATTGCCTTGCCCGAGCCATATCCGCTTTTCGGTGCCACATACCCCGGCGTGCCCGGGGTCCCCGTGCCCATTCCCGTTCCTCCGCCACCGTACTGCGCAAGGGCCGAACTCGCCAAAAACGTTGTCAGACAAATTCCCAGCGCTATTCTCACCACCTGCCGCATCAAGCCGGTCTTCTCTGCGCGGTTAGCGCAAACAATCTTTTTCGTCTTCAAGGTGTTCCTCCTGGCAGGTGAAGCGCATTACTGAGCACCTCGTGTCCCGCCGCCAACAGATTCGTCCAATCCGCAAAGTCTATTGTCCAGCAAATGTGAACACCCAGTAATTTTCCTGTCGCCCCGTCGCCACGGGGGTGCACGTACCCTCTCCAGAGTTCCCTTTCAAGACTTCGCGGCCTTGGTGGCAAATCCCATGTTCTCAGAAACTTGCAGCCTCTTTGTCGTCTCTTTGCCCTCTTTTTTGCGCTCGTTCCCTTTGTTTTCAACAGCTTGCAGCCTCTTTTTGCAAAACGCCGGGGTGGGGGAGTGCCCACGACCACATTCGCGTCTGCAAGCCGGCCCCGGATTGTCGCCGCCTCTCTGATAGACTCGGGAACTAATGACCGTACAACGCGAACAGCTTGAGGCCGACGTCCTAATCGTCGGTGCCGGCCCCGCCGGCCTGGCCTGTGCCCTCCATCTCGCCAGCCTCATCAAGAAGCACAACGAATCCTCCGGCGCCTCCGGTGGCCCCGCGCTGTCCGCCGAAAATATCTACGTCCTCGAGAAGGGCCGCGAGATCGGCGCGCATCAACTCTCCGGCGCCATCATGAACCCCAAAGCCCTTGCCGAGCTGATCCCCGATTTCGAGAAGACCGCCCCGCTAGACACGCCGGTGACCGACGATGCCGCTTTGTTTTTCACTAAGGCCTCTTCATTCCGGTTTCCCATCACTCCGCCCCCCTTCAAAAACAAAGGCAATTACGTCGTCTCCCTCAACCGGCTGGTAAAGTGGCTCGGCAGCCTGGTCGAAAAATCCGGCGTGAACCTTTTCACACAATTTGGCGGCGCGCAACTGATCTACGAACGCCAAGGCATCGCCGGCGTCATCACCGAAGACAAAGGCGTCGACAAACACGGCAAGCCCAAGGACAACTACACGCCGGGATACGAATTGCGCGCCAAGGTCACCGTCTTTGCGGAAGGCGCGCGCGGCTCTCTCACCAAACAGCTCGTCGAGAAAAACAAGCTCGACAACATCAATCCGCAGATTTACAGCATCGGCGTCAAGGAATTGTGGGACGTGCAGCCCGGGCGCATTCACACCGGCTACGTTGCGCACACCCTCGGCTGGCCCGTGCCCACGGACATGTATGGCGGCGGCTGGATCTACGGCCTCGCGAACAATCGCGTTTCCATCGGCCTGGTAATCGGTCTCGAATACTCTGATCCGCAATTCGATCCGCACGAAGCCTTTCAGATTTGGAAGACGCATCCCTTCCTGAAAAGAATTCTCGAAGGCGGTAGGCTGGTCCGCTACGGCGCAAAAACGATTCCCGCCGGCGGATGGTATTCCATGCCGCGCTCTTATGTGGACGGCGGTTTGATCATCGGGGATTCCGCCAGCTTTCTCGATTCGCAGCGGCTCAAGGGCATTCACATGGCCATCAAGAGCGGGATGCTCGCCGCGGAAACCATCTTTGAAGCGTTGAAAGCGGGAGATACTTCCGCGGCCAAACTGAGCGCGTTTCAGAAAAAAGTGGAAGAGAGCTACATCAAAAAAGAATTGCGCTTGGTGCGCAATTTCCACCAATCCTTTCAGTACGGTTTGCTCGGCGGCCTCTTCCACGCCGGGTTGCAGTTCGTCACCGGCGGCCGCGGCTTAATCGATCCCATGCGAGGGCGCCCGGGTTACGAGCACTATCACAAGAATGGGCGTCCGCCGCGCGAACGCTTCAAAGGCGACGGCAAGCTCACTTTCGATCGCTTGACCGACGTCTATCACTCCGGCACGCGCCACGAAGAAGATCAGCCCTGCCACTTGATCGTGCACGATCTAAACGTTTGCGCCAACCGCTGCACCATCGAGTACGGCAATCCCTGCCAATATTTTTGCCCCGCCGCCGTCTACGAACCCGTGCAGGAAAAGGACGGATTCAAACTGAAGATCAACGCCGCCAACTGCGTGCACTGCAAAACCTGCGACATCGCCGATCCTTACCAAATCATCGACTGGGTAGTCCCCGAAGGTGGTGGCGGCCCCAACTACGAAGGCATGTGAAACATGATGAATTTGGCGCAGCGATCCGCGGCTCAGGAGAAAAGGCTGCGGAAGAAGCGCTGATGCGGCTGATATCTCACCGTAGGTTCTCACATCTAGCGGCGCATGAGGGCCTCGAGTTCCTCGAGCGTCCGCGGCCAGTCCGATCCCAAGAGCCGGGACAAACTGCGATCGGCAAGAACTTTTCCGCCTGTTTGGCATCGAGCACAATAATTCGTTTCGTTGTTGGCGTAGCGAATCCGCTGAATCTTTTCTCCACATCTGGAGCAGGGCTGGCCATAGCGTCCGTGAACGGCCATGTCCTTGCGAAACGCAGTGACGTTTTCGGGAAAGCCACCTTCTGCCTCCCTGCGCAGGCGGTCTATCCAGAGCCCAATTGTGTTGCGCGTGGCAGCGAACAACCTTTCCCACTCGCCCGGCCCGAGCTTGTGCGTGAGCGTGACCGGCGACAATTGCGCGGCATGCAAGATCTCGTCCGAATAGGCATTGCCGATGCCGCTGACGATGCGTGGATCGGTAAGAGCCCTCTTGAGCGTGCGGTTTTCGGCTGTAAGGGCGGCGCGAAACGAATTGAGATCGCTCGTGAAGATGTCGATTCCTCCGGGATCGATGGAACGCAAACCCTCTTCGCCCGTGACGACATACAACGATGCTCGGTGCTTTGTACCGGCTTCGGTAAGCACGAGAGAACCGCTGGGAAAATCGAAAGCCGCCAGACTCCGGCGGCCCGCGAGCTTCGCTCTTGGGATTTGCCAGTGCAACCGGCCGGCAATCATCAAGTGCAGCACCAGCCAGAGATTGCCTTCTACTCCAATCGCGATTCGCTTGCCGATTCGCCTCAGTTCGCGCACGACGCGGCCCTCCACATGTGTAAGTGGTGGTTGTGCGGTCCGCAGCAGAAAAGGACTGGCCAGGCGCACTCGCTCGACCGGCTGCGCGACGATACGTGATTCGAGCGCACTGATGTAGGCGGCGATGTCAGGCAGTTCCGGCATGCTTATCAGCTTGCTGGTTGCACCCATATTTTTGCAACTTTCCTATTCGCTATGGGGCGCACTGCCGTAGCGCCGCTGGGGGGTTGCATCAACGCCGCGATCTAAGAGAAAAGGCTGCGGAAAAAGGCGCGGATGCGGGCGAAGATGGAGTTGCTGGTTTGCGGATTTTTCTGCTGCGCTTGTTGGTTCTGCGGCGCGGGCGTTGGCGGAGCCGCGGGCGACGCAGTTTTTGTCACGGCAGGGGCGTCTTTGACGGTCCCCTGAAAGACTAACGTCGGGCGAAGGCGGACGCGGCGCACTAGAACGATGAGTTGGGGATCGAAATAGTCAGGCTGCACTTTGGCGCTGGCGTCGTAGGAGAGCGGCGGCATGAAGACCTGGTAGACCGGATCATCTTTTGCGGCGGGTATTGGCGGGGCGGCTGGAGCTCTCGCCGCTGCGGTGTTGGGCTTCGCGGCTTCCGTGTTGGCTTTCTGCATTTCTTCGGGAGTTGGGAGGCGGCTGACTTCGGTTTGCGGCGCAGGTGGGGTCAGAGTTTTCGCCATTTGCAATTCGCAAGAGCAGTGGGTGGCGCCGCTGCGCAATGTTTCGAGCTGACCGTTCGTGATGAGGACCTCGCCAGCCTGGGGCACGACGATACTTTGCGCCGTGAGCTGCTGCTCGACGCGCACGGCGCCGCTGTCGGCGCGAATGCACATCGCACCGGTCTGGTCGAAACCGACCAACGTATCTTGCGGCGCATCGCCGATGGCAAAGGGCTTGGCCTGGATTTGCGCGGTGTAGATGGTGAGCGCCGGCTGGGGGCCTTCGATATGCGCGTGAATGACGCCGGTATCAAGGGCGAGCGTGAGCAGGTTGACGGATTTCAGAACGGAGAGATGCGCGGGGCCACAAACGACGATTTGGCCACCCTCAATGAGGTCGATGCGAGCCCGGCCAGAATTGACGTGGATATCACTGCCGCTGCGCAAGATCGTTCTGGTGCGGCCCTGTACGACTTCGATGTTTAGCGGACCCTGCACGGTGATGGCTTCTCCCTCGATGGCGCCGACGGTATCGTAAGAAGGCTGATCGGTGAGGGCGGAGGGTGGAAGATATAGAGCGGCAAAGAAAATTGCGGCCAGCGACAGACACAGAAGTATGCGGCCGACGGTTGCCTTTGTGGCGTGACACGCCGCCGTGAAAGCGCCGGCCAGCCACCGCACTCCAAAAGATCCGTTTCGTATGGCGCGAGCTGGCGGCAATGAAGAGGGCTCCGAGGAACTTAGATGCAGGGACGGGACGCAACGCGACGGCGCGACGTTAGAACACTATACTATACGCCGATGAGCGCAAAAGATGCAGCCCGCGAAGCGGAGCGAGGAACCGACCACGCCGCAAGGAGTGCACCGGCTAGCGAAAATAGCGCAGACGCAGTGAATGCGCACTACGACACGCGGCTGCCGGAGCTGCCGTGGTCGCGGCGGATACAGATTCCGGTGATCGCCGCGGCAGTCTATAGCGTTATTTGCTTGCTGGGGCCGACGCTGCGCTACGAAGTGCTCGGCTGGGAGCATGCGGAGGGCGTGTACGCTTCGGGGAAGCGGTGCATTTGGGCGTTCTGGCATCGCGTGATTATTCCGATTGTGTGGTGGCACCGAAATCATGGCACGGTGGTGATGAACACGACGGCTTTCGATGGCCAGTGGACGCGCAAGGTGATCGAGTGGCTGGGATTTGGGACGGCGCAGGGAAGCTCGTCGCGGGGCGGACTGCGCGGACTGGCGGTGATGGCGCGGCGGCTCGAAGAAGGGGTCGATTGCGCGTTCACGATTGACGGGCCGCGCGGGCCGCGTTACGTGGCGAAGCCCGGTCCGGTGATGCTCGCGCGCAAGACCGGCTGCCCGGTGATGGTATTTCACATCGGGGTCGATCGCGGGAAAACATTCACCAACACCTGGGATCATTTCCTGCTGCCGATGCCGTTCGCCCGCACGGTGATTTTATTTGCTCCGCCGATTTACGTGCCCGCCGATGCAGACCAGCAAATGCTAGAGGCTAAACACACGGAGATGCAGTGCGAACTTGAAAGAGTACGAGATATCGCGGAAGGCTGGTTTGCGCTGAGCGACTCGCAACGTGCGAAGTATCGAACAGAATTTGGGGACTCAAAGTAATTGGAGCCCGGTTAACTTAAGCGCCGGGGCGCTCGCCGAGTTTTACCGGGACTTCTACTTTTTTGCCGCCGCGGAAAACGGTCAGCGTGACGGTGTCGCCGGGGCGTTTGCGATTTAGCAGGATGTTGAGGTCGAAGGGGCTGGCTACTTTTTGGCCGTCGACCGCAACGATGAGATCGCCGCCGACAGCGATGCGCTGCATTCCGGCGCGCACCACGCGGTCGCCACCGCGAACGCCGGCCGCGGCGGCGGGTCCGCCCTTACTCGCGGATTCCACCAGGAGGCCTTCCTTCGCGGGAAGATCCAGCGCTTCGGCGAGCTGGCCGCCAACCGAAATCGTCTGCACGCCGAGAAAAGCCTGATGGACGCGGCCGTCGGTCATGAGGTCGTGCGCGATGCGCTTGGCACTGTTGATGGGAATGGCGAAGCCGATGCCGGCGGTGGTGCCGCTCGGCGTGTAAATCGCCGAGTTGATGCCAATGACTTCGCCGTGTGAATTGATGAGCGGGCCGCCTGAATTGCCGCGATTGATGGCGGCGTCGGTCTGAATGGCTTCGTCGATGAAGGTGGTCTGGCTGGTTTGCACGGTGCGGCCGACAGCGCTGACCACGCCGGTGGTCAGCGTGCTTTGAAAGCCAAACGGGTTTCCGATGGCGAGCACCTTCTGGCCCACCTGCAGCGCCGAGGAATCGCCGAGTGATAACGCGACCAGGCGCTTTCCTTTCGGCTCGATTTTGATGAGCGCAACGTCATTGCGCTGATCAGCGCCGATGAATTTCGCAGGATAGCGCGACTGATCGCCGAGGACGACCTCAATGGATTGCGCCTCCTGCACCACGTGAAAATTAGTGAGGATGTGGCCCTTTTCGTCGATCACGAAGCCGGAGCCAGCGCCTTCGACAGGTACGGGATCCATGAAGAAATCGTACTCGGTGGCTTTGGTGAGAATGTTGGCGACGGCCGGCGAAACCTGGCGATAAACGCGGACGTTGATGGCCTCTTCGTCGGTTAGAGCGGCATCGCGCGCGACTACGTTGGCGGCGGAGAGATCTTTCGCGGTGCCGCCGCTGCGCGGCAGGGCAGCCACGCCGATGGGTTGGCGCTGGCCCCAGCGTGCTCCGGCCCAGTACGCGCCGAAGGTGATGACGACTGCGGCGAGCAGCAAGCGGGTGATGCTGGAGGTGCGGTGTACGGTCATGGTCGGGATCCTTTGCCGAGTGTTGAGAACAGTATAAGGAAAATCTGGGAATAGTTCATGGGCATTGGCTCGCAGCTTCAGTTTGGGGCAAATCCCAGGTTGACGTCCTTCACCTACCCTTGTCGGATAGGTTCAGGATGACACCTTCGTGGAGGGGCGGCGGAGCTTGGCGGCCAGGGCTGCGACCTGCGCGCGAGTGTCTTCCAGCGAGCGGGAGCAGTCGATTTTTTCCGTAGCGAGGCGGAGTTTTTCGACGACGGGGAGCTGGGCGGCGATGCGGCGGCGGGCGTCTTCGTCGCTGAAGCCGCGGGCGCGGAGACGCTCGAGTTGCTGCTCGGGGCGACACCAGGTGACTACGAGACCGTCCAAATTTTTGTGATAGCCGGCTTCGACGAGGAGCGCGGCTTCGACGAAAGCGGCATCGCGGGCGCCATTGCGCGACCATTCGGCAAATTGCTGGTGGATGACGGTCTCGACGCGCGGATGAACGATGGCGTTGAGGCGAGCAAGTTTTGCCGGGTCGGCGAAGACGATGGCGGCGAGCTTTGCGCGATCGACGCGATTGCCGCTATCCAGAATGGACGCGCCAAATTCGCGGACCACTTCTTCGTAAGGGGGCTGGCCGGGCTCGATGAGGGTGTGCGCGAGGGAATCGGCGTCGAGTACGGCGAAGCCCATTTCGCGCAGCATGACCGCGACCGTGGTCTTACCACTGGCGATGCCCCCGGTGAGGCCGAGGCGAAGCATTGCGTGGGTCACCGCGCGCCGACGGTAGATTGCGCGGTGTCGACTCTCGACGAGATCTTGCCGCGCCGCAGGCGAGCGGCTTTCACGGTGTTGCTCATGAGCATGGTGATGGTCATGGGACCGACGCCGCCGGGCACGGGCGTGAGCGCGCCGGCGGTGTTGACGGCATCGGGATGCACGTCGCCGACAAGCACGGAGCCCTTCTCGCGGAATTTTTCCAGGCGTGCGGGGAAATTGCGCAATAAGGATTCAGCTTCCTCGGTGTCGGTGATTTTGTTTGTACCGACGTCGATCACCGCGGCGCCAGGACGAATCCAGTCGGCTCGCACGTAGCCGGCTTTGCCCATGGCGGCGACGACGATATCTGCGCGACGAACGACTCCTGGCAGGTCGCGCGTTTTCGAATGGCAAATGGTGACGGTGGCGTTGGCGTGCATGAGGAGAATGGCCATGGGTTTGCCGACGATGTCGCTGCGGCCGAGAACAACGGTGTTTGCGCCTTCGATGGCGATGCCGTTGCGGTGAAGGATCTCCATGCAGCCCGCGGGCGTGCAGGCGACGAGTCCGGAGCGGCCGCTGACCAGGCGACCGAGATTTACGGGATGAAAGCCGTCCACGTCTTTTGCGGGATCGACGGCCTCGAGAACGCGCTTGGTGTCGACCTGGGAAGGGAGGGGAAGCTGGATGAGAATGCCGTCGACGGCGTTGTCGAGGTTCAAGTCCTGGACGAGGCGCAGGATCTGGTCCGTTGTGGCGGAGGCGGGAGGCGTGTGCGTCCAATTGGCCAAGCCGAGCTGCTGGCACGCGGCAATTTTTGATTTTACGTAAAGCTCCGAAGCGGGATTTTCGCCGACGAGGACGGCAGCCAGGCCTGGGCGAATGCTTTCGCCGGCGAGGCGGGCAATTTCGCCTTTCAGTTCAGCGAAAATTTCTTCGCGGATCTTGGTTCCGTCGAGAACGCGTGCGGTCATTCCGTGCTCGCTTTGTTAGAACGAAAAGAGATGATAGCACAGGAAAAATGAGACTGCGGGAGGGGGCAGAAGGCTGGCCTGCGGCAACAAAAGGTATATGATAGAGCCCGGTCCCCGACGGATATCCAGACGGAGTGGGTCATGCTACGAGCGCTTACCTACCGCAGTACCTTCGCTTTCACGTGCGCAATGCTTTTTGCCGCGACGATTCCCGCGCAACAGTCCACCTCTCCCCTGGGGAATGTGCTGGGAGCTCGAGCGCTCCCTGGTGAAAACGGGTTCAATGCGGTCATCGCCACATCGAATGTGGACATTTATGTCCAGGAGGCCAGCGGGGCACCGGTCGAGGGAATCACAGTGATTACCTTGAAGACTTTGTCGGGGCAATTTTATCGGCAGGCGACGACCAAGGCGGGCTATTTGAGATTTAACGACGTGGCGCCCAGCGAGTATACGATCCAGGTCGTCGCGCCCGCGTATGAACGGGCCGTGAAGCAGGTTGACGCGCCGGCCAATTCGTCGGCGCGAGTGACCGTGGTCCTGCGCCCGGGCTCAAATTCCGGAGACACCGCCCTGGCCGCGGGATTCGCTTCGCTGGCCCCGAAAGCGCAGAAAGAAATGGCGAAGGCTATGGAAGCGTTGCGCGCCAACAAGCCGACTTTTGCGCGGAGCCATCTCGATGCACTTAATCGCATGGCCCCGAATCAGGCGGAGGTCAGCTACTTGTTTGGCGTTTATTCCATGCAGGTGGGCGATTCGGGGCAAGCGAAATCTTATTGGACAAAAACGCTGGAACAGAATCCAAGGCATTTTCGTGCTCTGCTTTCGTTAAGCGAGATTGCGATCCACGAAAAGAAGCCCAGTGAAGCAGCGGAGTACCTGAAGCGCGCGAGTGAAGTGGAACCTTCCTCGTGGCGCCCGCACGCGATTCTCGCGGAGGCATACTACCTGCAGCATTCCCGCGATGAAGCGATGAAGGAGGCGGAGCGGGCATGGGAGCTAGGCCGCGGGCAAGCGGCGATAGTGCAGCCGCTGCTGGCGCAGTGCTTCACCGAGCGCGGAGAAAAAGATCGGGCGGTCAGTATTCTGCAGGCATATCTAAAAGAGCGTCCGGCCGACGCTGCGGCCAAAAAACAGTTGGAGAGCTTGCAGAATCCTCAGAGGCTAGTTGCTTCACCGGACGCCCCTGTTTCGACAAATGAGATGGATACGTCGGCCCTGACGGCGGAGGCCGAAGCGCTGCCAGTTCCTTCCAGCTGGATGCCGCCGGATGTAGACGACAAAATGCCGCCGGTGGAACCTGGCGCCGCGTGCGCGCTCGACGAAGTGGTGCAAAATGCCGGCAAGCGGTTAGAAGAGCTGGTCAAGAACGTCGACCGATTCACCGCGACGGAATTGGTCAGCGATGAGTCCATCAACAAATGGGGCCAGCCGTCGAGTCCTGAAAAAGCACAGTTTGACTATATCGTTTCGATGGAAGAAACCCGCCGCGGCGCTTTGACCGTGGAAGAGTATCGCGAGCGCCGGGCCGCGTCGAAGGAATTTCCGGAAGCGGTGATGACGACCGGGCTGCCGGCCCTGGTGGTAATTTTTCATCCGTATTACGCGGGCAACTTTGAGATGACCTGCGAGGGATTGGCGCGATGGAACGGCGGACTGGCCTGGCAGGTGCACTTCCGCCAGAGGAAGGATAAACCGAATACGATTCGCAGCTACCGGATGGGCCCGGAAGGGCAAGGATACCCGGTAGCGTTGAAGGGACGCGCATGGATCGCCGCGGATAGCTATCAAATCGTGCGGCTGGAAACAAATATGGTTGCGCCGATGCCGCAAATCCGGCTGGCTGCCGAACACGTGAACATCGAGTACGCTCCGGTGCAGTTCCGCAACGGCGCGCTGGAAATGTGGCTGCCCGCGAACGTGGAAGTTTATTACGACTGGAAAGGCCGGCGCGTTCACCGCCGACACAGCTTCAGCAACTATTTGCTGTTCTCGGTGGACGACAAGCAGAAGATTTCCGCGCCGAAGGGCCAGGATTCGGCGCCTCTGGAAAGCGAAAGACCACGCTGAATCCAGGGTGAACACGTAGAAGGAGTTTCCACCTTCAATTCTTCGAATGGTCCGTTGAACGTCCCAAATGCCCAACATCAAAAAATGAAATGATGCAAATCGATAGCAGTGTCGTGAGCATTTTTGCGCACGAAGCCGATGAATTCTTTGCGTTGGACTTGAATTAGCTTGCGTGCGAAATTTGCGATGTAGAATTCGCGCGACTTCTATGCAGCAGCGTGCCAGAAGAACCCGGAGTTCTTTGGCACACCTTACGCGGTCACGCAGCGCGCAGTTTGCGGGCTGACCCGCGGTTCGCAGCAACTCAGTGTAAAGCGAGGCGCAACAAGTGTGCGCCTACTCCAAGAAAGAACGAGGAAACGAAAATGGCAATTCTAAACATCAGATCGATTTATCGGAAGGTCTTGGCAAGAACCCTGGCATGGGCAGCGCTGGCGCTTTGCGCAAATGCGACCCCACTCCTGGCGCAAAACGTGATCGGCGGGAATTTCACGCTCAACGAAAGCACGCGCTTCGGGAACACCGTTCTCGGAGCCGGGCGATACAAATTCTCCATCGAACCGATAGGCACCATACAATCCATTCGTTCGATTCAACAAGGCGCCGGCCATCTGGTGCTGGTGGTGCTGAAGCCGGAGAAGTCCGGTCCAGTTGCCAGCATGTTTGCAATGGCATCGCCAAGCGGCCATACGCGCGCGGCGAGCGAATTGGTCCTCGAGCCTGAAAAGGCGGGGACGCTGGCGGAAACGTTGTACCTTGAAAAGGAAGGCTTGATGGTGGACTTCCTTTGGTGGAGTCCGAAGGCCAAAAACCAAGTGGTTTCTCAGCTAGCGGTGCCGGTGCAAACTGCCGCAATGCCGCGAGCTGGAGCAAACTAGTAACCGCAAGTGGCTGGAAATGCGGGCGGACCATTTTTCTGGTCCGCCCTTTTTTTATTTGCTGATTACGGGTGGAGGCCCGCGGCTAGTTACCGGTTAATCCGCGGCGGCATTTTGAGACTTGGTGGGGTCGATCTCGATGCGACCCTTGAATTGCGCGCCGTCCTCGATGCTAATCCGCGCGGTGGAGATGTCGCCGATGACGGAGCCATCACTCTTGACGTCGACGCGGTCGCGGGCATGAACATTGCCGACTACCTTTCCGTAGACGACAACTTCTCGCGCGTGAATCTCTGAAGTGAGTTGCGCCGTGGGCCCGACGGTGAGCCCGTGGCCACGCAAGGAAATGGGCCCATCGACTTTTCCGTCGATCTGCAAATCTTCGGTGCCGGTGATATGACCTTTGATTTGCAGGCTGGCGCCGAGACGCGCTTGGCCCCGAGCGGGGCTGCTGCCGAGCGCGGGGGTAGACGGGCTGCCGAAGGCGACGACCGAGGGTTTTATTGCTTGGGGCGGTGCAGATGGTTCAGTCTGGGGCTGCTGTTTGGTCCACATAGTTTTCTCCCTTAGCGGATGAATGAATTCGGCTCCGGGTGGGGAGGAGCAGCGTGGATTCAATCTAGTCGCGCAGGTGGAGGTGTTGCAACCCGAATTTACGTTGACTTGCGCAGGTCGAAACTGGCCGCAGGGACAGGTGAAGGCACGAGGAATTGCACGAGCCGTAGTGACGACGTGCCCGGACACGAGTGTGGCGGATATGCAGGACAGGCTGAATGCCTATCCTACCTAGCAGATGTCGTACTGCTCCCAATGCAGCGTGGCGTCGGATTGGATAATGATGTGCTTGTGCGTGGTTTGCTCGAGCTCGTCGATCAGCATGGATTCGCGCGTCTTCAAGGCTTTGGCGATTTCGGGATGCACGCGCAGCGTGAGATTCGGCGCTTCGTTATCGGCGGTGGCGATGGCCATCTTGCGCGCTTCCGCTTGAATTTCGTAGCAGAGCGTGGGGATGGACTTTACCATACCGGAGCCGGTGCAGTACGGGCAAGGCTGGCAGAGCACGCGCTCAAGCGCTTGTTTGGTGCGTTTGCGCGTGATGCAGACGAGGCCGAATTCGTTGAAGGACAGCGCTTTGGATGGGGCTTTGTCCTGCTCGAGGGCCTGCTGCAGCGCCATGAGAACCTTTTCGCGGTTGCGGCGCTCTTCCATGTCGATGAAGTCGACCACGATGATGCCGCCGAGGTCGCGCAGGCGAATCTGTCGGACGATTTCCTTCACGGCTTCGAGGTTGGTCTTGACGATGGTGTCCTCGAGGCGGGTGGAACCTTTGCCGACGAATTTTCCGGTGTTGACGTCGATGGCCACGAGCGCTTCGGTGTGATTGATAACGATGTAGCCGCCGGATTTGAGCCACACTTTCGCGCGCAACGCTTTGTCGAGCTCGTGCTGGATGCCGAACTCCTCGAAGATCGGCGTTTCCTTGCTGTATAGCTTGACGCGATTGACCAACTTGGGTTGGAAGCGGCTGACGAATTCGACGACCTTGCCGTATTCCTCTTCGCTGTCGATCCAGATGGCGGTGAAATCGTCGCTGACGTAATCGCGAAGGATGCGTTCGACAAGATTTAGGTCGCGGTGCAGAAGCGCTGGGGCTTTGCGCTGCTCGCTACGCTCCTTGATTTCGTTCCAGGTTTTGCCGAGGAACTCGATGTCCGTGCGAATTTCTTCGTCGGAAGCGCCGCCGGCCGCGGTTCGAACGATGAAGCCGCCGGGATAGGCGCCGCGCGCTTCGCCGACGAGACGGCGGAGGCGCGAGCGATTTTCGGCAGAAGCGATTTTGCGCGAGACACCGATGTGATCGATGGTCGGCATGTACACCAGGAAACGGCCAGGGAGCGCGACGTGGCTGGTGATGCGCGCGCCTTTCTTGCCGAGCGGCTCCTTGGCGATCTGGATGACGATGTCCTGGCCGGCCTTCAGCATCTCGGAAATGAGCTGCGGGCGGCGCGAAGGTCCGGAGTGGCTGCCGTGCTGACGGTGAGGGCCGCCCGGACGGCGTTCGAATCGAGGACCGCCGCTGGGACGGCCGCCGCGACGATCTGGTCTGCCGCCGCGATTGTCTCGGCCGCGGTTGTCGCGATCGCGTCCGCCGCTGCGATAAGGCCGCTGGAAGCGTGCGCGGGGATTGCCGCCGATGCGCGCGGAGTCGCGGGGGAAATCCTGGCGGGGCTCGGGAGCGCCGGAGCGCGGGGCGCGTGTTTCGCCGGGAAGAAGGATGCTGTCGTCTTCGGCAATGACGGGCGCGGGCGCGGATTCGGTTCCGGTGGCCTCGACGGGTTCGTGCCCGGTTTCCTCGTGGATATCGTGATCGCCGATGGCAGCGGCGTGCAACGCGCTTTCGTGGGCTGCGTCGGCTTCCGCTTCGCGGAGCGCGTGAGCGTCAAGAGCGCGCGTCTCGATCGCCGCGATCTCTTCCGCGCCTACATCCTGGGACTCGGCTTCCGCTTCGCTGGTGCGAATCTCTTCGCGTTCCTCAGCGCTGTCTTCCGCCTCGGTTTCTTCGTTTTCTTCCTCGTCCTCTTCCTCCTCGAAAACCGCGCCCCCGACGAGCGTGTCGGCTGCCGCGTGCGCTTGCGTTTCTTCGTGCTTGGCCTCGATGAGGCTAGAGGAGATAACGGCGACGTCTTCTTCACTGAGCGAAGCATCCGTGCGAGTACGCTCCCGCTCGACCATGTCCGACGCGGCACTGGGCGACTGCGGAGCCGTGGTTGCGGTGTCGTCAGGGGAGGAGGTCAATTCTTCCGTGCCGGTTGACGATGTCTCGGCTTCGTTGCCGGTTTCCGCAAGCAGCCAGCGCGGCAAGCCGCCGGAGGAGCGGCGCGGAACGTTCGCACCGGAGGGTGTCCCGGCCTGCTGAGCATTGCCGCGGGGAGAAATGGAGTCTCCGAGATCCGGCTGGGGTTCGTGAATTTCCGGCTCGATGATGGCTGGCGCGGGGGCGGCTGCAGCAGCGGCAGCGGGCTTGTTACGGTATTTTGCCAGGGATTCGCCCGGCAATACGATTTCGTCTTCACCGGAACTTACCGGAGCAGCAGGCGGGCTGTACCGCGAGCCTTCTGGGCGGCGATGGTCGCGCGGCTCGAAAGTGCGACCTTGCTGGCCGCGCGATTCAGAGCCGCTCCGGGAATCCTGCGGACGTTGATCCCCCTGCGGAGACGCGTATTTTGAAGGGGGCAGATTGCGGCCGCCTTGCGGGCGTCCTCCACTGCGGCGGCGCCCACCGCGGCGCCCCCAGCGTCCTCCGCGTCCGCGGTCGCCACCGCGATCGCCGCGGAAGTCTTGTCCGCCGCCGCGGTCATTGCCGCGATCGGGGCGAGAGTATTTCTGCGTGGGATTGTACTGGCCAAAGTTTTGCGGAGCAGAGGCGTTCGATTCCGGCTGGCGCTCCTCCGCTTCAGCGTGGGGCTCGCGATTTCCGTCCAGCTCAGCTTCGCCGTGAGCTTCCTCAGCGGGAGCGTCGTGCCCGTGCACGAAGTCCGCATGCATCGGTTCTTCGTGAGGAACAGTTTGCTGTGCGGCGTCATCCGCGCTTAACGGAGCGGCCTCATCGGAGCTGTGCGCGTTGGCCAGAGACTCGCCCGGCAAAGCCTCGACCAGCGCAGCCGCGGGTGGAAGCGCGGATACTTGCGGTGTGGGCCCATGACCATGGTCGTGATCGTAGTCTTCCAGATTCTCGAAGACGTCGCTGACGTAGAGGAATGCGTCGCCGTCTAGTCCGATATCGACGAACGCCGACTGCATGCCCGGAAGCACGCGAGTAACGCGGCCTTTGTAGATGCTGCCGACCAGCGCGAACTCTTTTTCGCGCTCGATGTAAATTTCGACTAACTGACCTTCTTCGAGAATCGCGACCCGGCGTTCGTGGGAGGCCGCGGAGATAACCAATTCTTTCGACATGAAAACTCCTTGGGACGCATGGCCGCGAGCTTCTGCCCGAGGTAGGTCCGGAATAGCGGGGCCGGCCCCGGTAGAACCGGGACACACGAGCGCGACACCTGTAG
>Ga0137418_10001183_pt1 | contig 24005 bp, 19 predicted proteins | sample CZODoug3_1_2_16f_FD_122242 | JGI IMG/M metagenome (GOLD analysis project Ga0137418, IMG submission 122242) | Vadose zone soil fungal communities from Angelo Coast Range Reserve, California, USA - CZODoug3_1_2_16fungal (Hybrid Assembly) | ecosystem: Environmental > Terrestrial > Soil > Vadose...
GACGATGGTGTGGAAGGTGGTGACGCCGATGAACACCGCCAGCGAGTGCAGCGCGTACATCACGTGGGTGTAGCTGACGAGCGACTCGTCGACCGAGGGTGCGGCGGCGGTCATCTGCGGATTCGGGTCTGACATGACTCACCTCACTGGGGCGCTGCGGTCTGCGGCCGGCGCTCCACCACGGCCATCGTGAGGCGCGAGACACACACCAGGCGCTCGCTCTCATCGCGGATCTCGATGTGCCAGACGTGGCTGCGCCCGCCCAGGTGAAACGGGCGGGCGGTGGCGGTGACCGTGCCCGTGGATACGGCCCGCAGGTGATTGGCGTTGATCTCCTGCCCCAGGCACATGGACTGCTGCGTATCCACGCACATCATCGAGGCGAGACTGCCGACCGTTTCCGCGAGCGCGACCGAGGCACCGCCGTGCAGCACGCCGAAGGGCTGGTGGGTGTGCTCGTTCACCGGCATGGTTGCGCGCAGAAAGTCCGGGCCGATCTCGGTGATGCGGATGCCGAGGTATCCGGACAGGCTCCTGCTGCCTCGCTCGGTGAGAGCCTCGGGAGTGATGCTGGCGCGCCAGATGCTCATCGGCGCTAGTCTAGCCGTTTGCACAGTGGCAATCTGCACCACCGCTGAAGTCCGGAGCTCGAGTGTGAGACCCCAGTTTGCCTTGCCGCCGCCCGAGGCGCCGAGCGTGGCCGTGGCCGCCAGCCGCCAGCGCTTTCCGGTGCACCGCATCTACTGCGTCGGCCGCAATTACGCCGACCACGTCCGCGAGATGGGCGCCGACCCGCAGCACGAGCCGCCGGTGTTCTTCATGAAACCCGCGGACGCGGTGGTGGCCAACGGCGCCGCGGTCGCCTATCCGCCCCGCACTGCCAACTTCCACCATGAGATCGAGCTGGTGGTGGCGATCGGCCGCGGCGGCCGCGACATCCCCGGGCCGCGTGCACTGGAGCACGTGTTTGGCTACGCGGCGGGCAATGATCTGACACGGCGCGATCTGCAGCACGCCGCCAAGCAGCGCGGCCAGCCGTGGGATGCCGCCAAGGGCTTTGACTGTTCGGCGCCGGTTGCCGCGATCCGCCCGGCTGCGCTGGGCGAGGTGTCGCGGGGGCGCATCTGGCTCAGTGTCAACGGCGAGTTGCGCCAGGAGTCGGACGTGAGTCAGATGTTGTGGAACGTGCCGCACATCATCGCGGAGCTGTCGACGCTGTTCGAGCTCAAGGCCGGCGATCTCATTTTCACCGGCACGCCCTCCGGTGTCGGTGCCGTGAAGCCCGGCGACCGGCTGGAAGGCGGCATCGAGGGACTCGAGGTGCTGCGCAACACCATTGCTGCCAGCGCAACGCACTGAGCGGCCAGCTGATCGGAGTGTCATGAAGCTCTACCACTATTATCGAAGCTCCGCGGCCTACCGCGTGCGCATCGCACTCAATCTCAAGGGCATCTCCTGGCAGACGGCGCTGGTGGATCTGCGCTCGCCGGCGAACGCCCAGCACACGCCGGAATTTCGCGCCCTCAATCCGCAGGGACTGATACCGGTGCTGGCCGACGGCGACACCACCATCACGCAGTCGCTCGCGATCATCGAGTACCTGGAGGAGACCCACCCGCAGCCGCCGCTGTTACCGGGTGCTGCCGCGGACCGCGCGCAGGTGCGCTCGCTCGCGCTCAGCATCGCCTGCGATATTCACCCGCTCGGCAACTTGCGGGTGCTGAACTACCTGCGCTCGGGCTTTCACGCCGACGAGAACGCCGTGAATGCCTGGCTGCGTGAGTGGATCGGCTTGGGGTTCAAGGCGCTGGAGCAGCGCGTGCAGCACACCAGCGGCGACGGCCGGCACATGTTCGGCAGTGAGGTCACGCTGGCCGACCTGTGCATCGTGCCGCAGATGTACAACGCGCACCGCTACCAGCTCGACGTCGAGCCCTACCCGGCGCTGCGCGCGATCTGCGCACACCTGGAGGCGCTGCCGGCGTTTGCCCGCGCGGCGCCGCGGGCGCAGCCGGACGCGCCGCCAGCCACACCATGAGCGCCGTGCCTGCACGGATCGGCCTGCTCGCGCCGCTGTCCGGAATCCTCGTGCCCCTCGAGCGCGTCCCGGACCCGGTGTTCGCGCAGCGCACGGTGGGCGACGGGGTCTCGATCGATCCGACCTCATGCGAGGTACTGGCGCCGGCTGCCGGGCTCGTCACGCTGTTGCACCGCGCCGCCCATGCGCTGGCGATCACGACCGACGAGGGGCTCGAAGTTCTGGTTCACATCGGCGTCGACACGATCGGTCTGAACGGCAAGGGTTTCACGGCGCGCGTGAGCCAAGGCGATCGCGTGGCGGCCGGACAGCCGCTGATCTCCTTCGACGCGGATCTCATCGCGCGCTCGGCGCCGAGCCTGCTCACGCAAGTGCTGGTGACGAACCGCGAGCGCATCCGCGGGATGACCGTGGCCACCGGCCTCGTCGATGCCGGCCGCAGCATCATCCTGAGTGTCGAGCTCGCCGCCGCGGGCGCCCCCGTCGAGGGCACGCCGGCGAGCGAGGCAACCGCCGTTTCGGCGGACATCCGCTTGCCCAACCGCCAGGGGTTGCATGCCAGGCCGGCGGCGGTCTTCGCCGCCGCGGCCAAGAAGTTCCGCTCGGACATCCGTTTGCTGCGCGGCGCAGAGACCGCCAATGCGAAGTCGGTCACAGCCATCCTGCTGCTCGCCACCAGCCCGAACGATGCGATCCGCGTGAGTGCCACAGGTCCCGATGCCGCCGCTGCGGTCAGCGCCCTGGCGGAGCTGCTCGCTTCCGGGTCGGGCGAATCGCAAGCCGCGGGCGAGAGCGCGGTGCCGGGCGCAGGCCCCGTGCCGGGCGCAGGCCCCGTGCCGGCGGCAGCGGCGGCGAGCGCGATGGGCGCAGCGGCTCCGACCGACCCCCGCAAGCTTGCGGGTGTGAGCGCATCGCCGGGAGTTGCGCTGGGCAAGGTCGCGCAGGTGCGCCGCACCGCGATCAGCGTGGCGGAGCAGGGCGCAGGCGTCGAGCGCGAGCGCGCACACCTCGACGCCGCGCTCGAGCGCGCCCGGCAACAGATCAGCGGACAGCAGGCGGCCAACTCGGGGGACGCGTCCCGCATTCTGGATGCCCACCTCGAGCTGCTCGCCGATCCGGAGCTGATCGATCTCGCCGTGGCCGGGCTTGCCGGCGGGCGCAGTGCCGGGTACGCGTGGCGGGAGGCCTATTCGAGCTACGCCGCGCGCCTCGAGGCGCTCGCAAGTCCCCTGCTGCGCGAGCGCGCCGGGGACGTCCGGGACGTCGGCGGCCGGGTGCTGGGGCTGCTGGCCGGCGTGACGACCGCGCCACTGCAGTTTGCACCCGGCTCCATCCTGATCGCCGATGAGCTGACCCCGAGCGAGACCGCCTCCCTCGATGCGGGCAAGGTGCTGGGCCTGTGCACCACCGGCGGCGGACCCACGAGCCACGCGGCGATCCTCGCCCGCGCTTTAGGGCTACCCGCCGTCTGCGGCGTCGATCGCGCCGCGCTCGAGATCGAGGACGGCACCGCGGTTCTGCTCGACGGGACGGCCGGCACTCTGCTCGAGCGACCCAACGACAGCGAGGTTGCCGCGGCGCGCGCGGTGATGGGGCGCCTCGCCGCACAGCGCCACAGTGAGCGGGCGGCGGCGAGCGAGCCGGCTGCGACGACCGACGGGCATCGCATCGAGATTGCCGCCAACATCGGCACCGCCGAGGAAGCCCTCGCCGCCGTCGCCCAGGGGGGCGAAGCTGTGGGACTGCTGCGCTCGGAGCTGTTGTTCCTGGACCGCGATACCGCGCCCGACGAGCGCGAGCAGGCCGAAGTCTACCGTGCGGTCGCGGCCGCCCTCGGCCGCGAGCGCCGGCTCGTCATCCGCACACTGGACATCGGCGGCGACAAGCCCCTGCCGTATCTGCCGCTGCCGCCGGAGGAGAATCCGTTTCTCGGTCTGCGCGGTATCCGCGTGAGCCTGGCGCGGCCCGATCTGCTGCGCAGCCAGCTGCGGGCGATTCTCCAGGCAGCCGCCCTCAGTGACATTCACGTGATGTTTCCCATGATCGCGACGCTCGATGAGCTGCGCGCGGCGCGCCGCATCCTCGACGAGGAGCAACGGGCCAGCGGCGGCTCGGTGCGCGTGGGCGTGATGATCGAGGTGCCGTCCGCGGCGCTCATCGCGGAGCATCTGGCGCGCGAGGTGGACTTCTTTTCGATCGGCACCAACGATCTGACCCAGTACACGCTGGCGATGGACCGCGGCCACCCGCAGCTCGCGCCGCAGGCCGACGCGCTGCACCCGGCGGTTCTCGGGCTGATCAGTCTCACCGTGGAAGCGGCGCACCGCCACGGCAAATGGGTCGGCGTGTGCGGCGGAATGGCCGCGGAGCCGCTGGCGGTGCCGGTGCTGCTCGGCATCGGAGTCGACGAGCTGTCCGTGCCGGTGCCGGCGATCGCGGCCGTCAAGGCGCTGGTGCGCCGGCTGTCGCTGCGCCACTGCCAGGATCTGGCGCGCGAGGTGGCAGGCCTGGGCACCGCGGGTGAGGTTCGCGCGCGGCTCGCGCAGTTCGGCGGCAGCTGAAGCGGCTCGAGGGGGAGTTGTGTTCAAAGATGCATTCGTAGTCCTGCAGAAGATCGGCCGGTCGCTGATGATTCCGGTGGCGGTGCTGCCGGTCGCGGGCCTGCTGCTCGGCATCGGCGCGGCGCACTTCGAGTGGATCCCGCCGGTCGTGTCGGCCCTCATGAAGGCCTCCGGCGACGTGGTGTTCGGCAACCTGCCGCTGATCTTCGCGGTCGGCGTCGCGGTGGGCCTCACCGAGAATGACGGCGTCGCCGCGATTTCGGCGGTGGTCGGCTATGTGGTGCTGCTGGCGATTCTCGGCGTGATGGCCGGTGTCTGGGGCATCGCGCCCGTGACCGTCATGGGAATCAAGTCGATGCAGACCGGCGTCTTCGGCGGCATCCTCGTCGGCGCCATCGCCGCGACGATGTTCAAGCGCTTCTACCGCAGCACCCTGCCGCCATACCTCGCGTTCTTCTCCGGCAAGCGCTCGGTGCCGATCGTCACGGCGCTCGCCGCGGGGTTGGCAGGCGTGGTGCTGTCGGCGATCTGGCCGCCCATCCAGCACGGCATCGACACCTTCTCGCACTGGGCGGCGGTCTCCAATCCGCGCACGGCCGCGACCGTCTACGGCTTCGTCGAGCGGCTGCTGATCCCGTTCGGTCTGCACCACATCTGGAACGTGCCGTTCTTCTTCGAGATGGGTGCTTACACGGACGCGAGCGGCACGGTGGTGCACGGCGACATCAACCGCTTCTTCGCCGGCGATCCCACGGCGGGAATCCTCGCCGGCGCTTTCCTTTTCAAGATGTTCGGGCTGCCCGCGGCCGCCGTTGCGATGTGGCACGCCGCGAGCCCCGAGAACCGGGTCGCGGTCGGCGGCATCATGATCTCGGCGGCACTGACCTCGTTCCTCACCGGAATCACCGAGCCGATCGAGTTCGCATTCCTGTTCGTCGCGCCGGTGCTGTACGTGGTGCACGCGGCGCTCGCGGCCTCGACGCAGTTCCTGGCCAACACGCTCGGCATGCACATGGGCTTCACTTTTTCGCAAGGTGGCATCGACTTCCTGGTCTTCAACGTATTGGGCAAATTCGCGCAGAACTGGTGGCTGGTGCTGGTTCTCGGCCCCGTCTACGCGGTCATCTATTACCTGGTCTTCCGCCTCGCCATCCGCTGGCTCGACCTCAAGACCCCCGGCCGCGAGGAGGGGGTCGCGGCCGCCCCAAGCGCCGCGCCCGCGGCGGGCGATAACCGCGCCCGTGAGCTGGTGCTCGCCTTCGGCGGCGGCGACAACATCGCGAGCCTCGACGCGTGCATCACGCGGTTGCGGGTTGCGGTGAGGGATCCCGCGCTGGTCGATGAGCGCGCCCTCGCCGCGCTCGGTGCGAGCGGGGTCATGCGTGTCGGCAAGGGCGTGCAGGCGGTGTTCGGGACGCTCTCCGAGCACCTGAAGACCAACATGGAAGACTACCTGCGTGCCTCAGGCGCAGCTCCCGGCGCTGTCCGCGCGCCGGCACCCGCAGTGCACGGCCCGGCGAGCGCTGCCGCGGCCGCTCCCGACCCCGCGCTGCGCGCGACGGCGGCGCGGCTTCTGGCGGCGCTCGGTGAGCGCGCCAACGTGCGCGAGCTGGAGGCGGTCGCCCACACGCGCCTGCGCATCGGGCTCGCCGACCCGGGTCGCTTCGACGAGGCGGCGGCGAAGCGCGCCGGGGTGCTAGCCGTCATGAAGGCGGCGCCCGGGGTGCTGCACCTGATCGTCGGCGAGCAGGCCGGCCAGCTGGCGAGAGTCATGCAGCTCGCCTGAGCCTCACCGCGCGCGCCTGGCGTCGCCGCGCTCAAGTCCTGTCTGGCCGCCGCAGGAACTTCACGTAGCCGGCGAGAAACTGCTTCAGCTGCTCCTCGACGGTGGCGTCCTTCAGGCTCCCTGCTTCATCGAACACGCCGGCGGCGCGCGCCACCAGCAGTCGCCCGCCGAACCAGGTCTGCGTGCCGAGAGTGCGCATCACCGGCAGCCAGGCGGCCTGGCTGAGGGTGGTGCCGAAGCCCGAGGGTGAGGCGCCCATGATGGCGAACGCTCGTCCGCCGAATACCCGCTTGATGTCCGACGACGGCCGCGACAGCCAGTCGATCGTGTTCTTGAACACTCCGGGGATGCTGTTGTTGTATTCCGGGGTGGCCAGCAGCACACCGTCGGCGGCGACGAGCGCCTCCTTCAGCTGGCTCACCGCGGCGGGGATACCCTGTGCCTCGACATCGCCGTCGTAGAGCGGGATGCCGCGCAGGCTGGCGACCTCCAGCGTCGCATCCTCGGGCATGAGACGCGCGGCGGCGCGCAGCAGGGCGCTGTTGTAGGAGCCGCGTCGCAGGCTACCCGAGATTCCCAACACCCTGGTCATCGCATCTCCCTCGTCCCGTTGCGAGCGTGCGCTGCGCGGCTGGCGCTTGCAACCCGCGCCGCCGCGGCGGGCTGCGGCTGCTGCGTGCGGCGGCTAAGCCTTCAATTTCGCGGCCACGCGCTGGTAGGCCTCGCGAAACGGGATGCCCTGCGTGACCACCAGGCGGTTGGCCTCTTCGGCGGCGTGAATCGCGGGATCGAGCCGGATGGCCTCGCGCCGGAACTGCAGCGCCTCGATGGCCGGCGGCAGGATGGCGAGGGTCTCGAGAGCCAAGTCGATGGCGCGAAACAGCGGGAACTTCAGCAGCTGCAGGTCGCGGTGGTAGCCGGAGGGGAGCTTGGCGCACACGCCGAGGACCTCCGCCAGACACGCCTGCGCGCTGGCGGAGCGGCCGCGGATCAGCTCGAACACGTCCGGGTTGCGCTTCTGCGGCATGATCGAGGAGCCGGTGCTGAAGCCTTCCGGCAGCGTGACGAAGCCGAACTCGAAGGTGGCGAACAGCAGCACGTCGGCGGCGAAGCGCCCGAGGTCTTGCAGCAGCAGCGTGATCTCGAGCAACAGCTGCGCCTCGGCCTTGCCGCGCGAGAGTTGTACCGCGGTGACGGGCTGGTGCACGGTGGCGAATCCGAGGCTGGCGCGGGTCGCTTCACGGTCGATGGGGAGCCCCGGGGTGCCGTAGCCCGCCGCCGAGCCCAGCGGGCTCTTGTCGATACGGCGGCGCACCTCGCCGAGGCCGGCTGCGTCGTCGCGCAGCTCCGCCGCAAAACCTCCGGCCCACAGCGGCACCGAGCTCGGCATGGCCTGCTGCTGGTGGGTGTAGCCCGGCAGCACGGTGCCCTGCTCGCGCGCCGCGAGCTGCTCGAGCGCATCCGCAACCGCGAGCGCACCGCTCCCCAACGCCTCGATGGCTTCGCGCAGATACAGGCGGATGGCGGTGAGCACCTGGTCGTTGCGCGAGCGCCCGAGGTGGATGCGGGCGCCGGCGGCACCGATGCGCTCGGTCAGGCGCCGCTCGAGTGCCGTCTGGCCGTCCTCGTCGGCGAGCTCGATGCGCCACTCCCCGCGCGCGTGCTCGTCCGCCAGCGCGGTTAAGGCCGCGCGAATCGCCGTGAAGTCCTCGTGCGTCAACAGGCCCTGCGCGTGCAGCATCTGCGCATGCGCGATCGAGGCGCGCACGTCGTGGCGCACCAGGCGCTCATCCAGCGCGTAGTCCTCGCCCGCGGTGTAATGCAGCACCTGCTCATCGAGCGGCGCGCCCTTGTCCCACAGCCGCGTCATGGCGTGCTCTGCTGCTCGGCGGGCGTGAGCGCGTTGACATCGGCGACGATCAGCGTGCCGGTGCCCTCGTTGGTGAATACCTCGCCCAGGATCCCCTCCGCAGACTGGTACGACACCACGTGCACCCGGCGTACGCCGCCACGGATGGCGTCCTCGATGGCCTTGGCCTTGGGCAGCATGCCGGCGGCGATGCGACCCTCCTCGCGCAGCCGCTTCAGTCCGTTGAGGTCGGTATAGGAGATGAGTGAGCGCGGGTCATCGATGCTGCCGAGAATCCCGGGCGCGCCGGTGCACAGGATCAGCTTCTCCGCCTGCAGGGCCGCGCCGATCGCGGCCGCAACGGTGTCGGCGTTGATGTTGAGCAGCGTCCCGGACTCATCCGCGGACAGCGGGCTCACCACCGGCATGAGGCCGTTGTCGAGGAGCTTTCTGAGCACGGTGGTGTCGACCGTATCGATGTCGCCGACGAAACCGAAGTCGACCAGCTCGCCGTCGGCGGTGAGTCTCACCGGCGCTCGCTTGTGGGCCCGTACCAGGCCGGCATCCACGCCGCTGATCCCGACCGCCTCGATATTGAGGTCGCGGCACATGCCGAGCACGCGGGTGTTGATCAGGCCGTTGAGCACCATCGCGGTCACGTCGATCGAGCGCTGGTCGGTGATGCGCCGCCCGTCCACCAGGCGCGTCGGCACACCGAGCGCTTCCGCCAGCTCGGTGAGCTGCGGCCCGCCGCCGTGTACCAGCACCACGCGCACGCCGAAGTGGTGCAGGATCGCGATCTGCTCCACCAGCGAGCGCGTCGCCTGCGGGTCGGCAAACACCCCGCCTCCCGCCTTCACGACGAAGGTCTTGCCCTTGTACATGCGGATGTAGGGCGCGGCGCTCCTGAGGGCGCGGATGGCGAGAGCCTGATCGCTTCTGTGCATGATCATGTCGGATTTTCGCTTACCCTTTAGGGCTTGAGCATCTGATGGAGCACGGCCATCTGCACCGGCAGACGGTTGTAGGCCTCGCGCTGCACCACGCTGCGTGCGCCGTCGAGCACCTCATCGGCGATGGCGGTATTGCGTCGCACCGGCAGGCAGTGCATCACGCGGCACTCGGGCGCGGTGATCGTGAACCAGTCATCGCGCACGCACCAGCCGGTCAGGGTGCTGCGCAGGCGCGCATCCGCGGCGGCGTCGCCGTAGCACTCGCTCGCGCCCCACTCCTTTACATACAGGACCTCGGCGCCGGCGAGCGCGTCCTCGCGCTCGGCGGTCTCGCGCACCGAGCCGCCGGAAGCCGCCGCCGCACGCCGCGCGCGTTCCATGATGGCACCGGGAAGCGCGAAGCCCTCCGGACGCAGCACGATGACTTCCATGCCGCGCAGCGCCGCCATGTGCAGCGCCGCCGCCGGCACCGCCAGCGGCAGGGCGCGCGGGTGGTAGGCCCACGACAGCACGAAGCGCCCGGCGCGCGGCACCGCGAGGTCATCCAGCGTCTTCCAGTCGGCGAGCGCCTGGCAGGGATGGTTGACCGCGGACTCGAGATTGATGAGCGGCTTGTCGATGAGGCTCGCCATGGCGTTGAAGGTGGTCTCCGCCAGATCGCTCGCCAGGTCCTTGCCTGCGGCGAAGGCGCGGATGCCGAGCGCGTCGCAATAGGCGCCGAGCGCCGGGATGCCCTCGCGCACGTGCTCGGCGGCCGCGCCGTCCATCACCACCCCCGGGCGGGTCTCGAGTTGCCAGCTGCCTTGGCCCGCGGTGATGACGAACGAGTTGCCGCCGAGGCGTGCCATGGCGGCCTGAAAGGACGCGAGCGTGCGGAGCGACGGATTGAAGAACAGCAGGCCGAGGATCCGGCCGGCCAGTGCGCGCGGCTCGGGCTGCTTCTCCAGGCGCCGCGCGAGCTCCAGGAGCGAGAGCACCTCGTCGCGCTCGAAGTCCGCGAGATCGAGAAAGCGCTTCATGCGGGCAAGTCGCGCAGCGCGTCGCGCAGCAGGTCGACGTGCTGCTCTTGGAGGATCAGCGGCGGCAGCAGGCGCAGGACGTGTGGGTCGTTGGCGGTGCCGGTGAGGATGCAGCATTCGAGGAGCTCGGCCTGGATTTCCTTTGCTGGTCGCGTCGTGCGCAACCCAACGAGCAGGCCCGCGCCCTGGTGCGCGCTCACCGGGCCCAGGACACAGGTCCTGCGGATATACGCGCCCACGCGTCGCACGCGCTCGAGCAGCCGCTCGTTCTTGATGGCTGCAATGACGGCCTCGATCGCCGCGCACGCCATGGGTCCGCCACCGAAGGTGGTGCCGAGGGATTCCAGCTTGACGGAGGCGGCCACCAGCGGCGACAGCATGAGCACGGCGCAGGGAAAGCCGTTGCCGAGCCCTTTGGCGGTGGTGAGCATGTCGGGCCGCACGCCGTAGAGGTTGGCGGCGAAGGGCTCCCCGGTGCGGCCGACGCCGCACTGCACCTCGTCGAAGATCAGCAGCGCCCCGACCTCGTCACAGCGCGCGCGCAGCGCGGCGAGGAACGGCGCACCCAGATCCACCGCCCCGGCGAGCCCCTGCACCGGCTCGACGATCACGGCCGCCGTATGCTTGGTGACCTCGGCGGCAATGGCGGCCGTATCGCCGCGCGGGATGAAACTCACCTCGAAGGGCGTGCGCGGAAACCCGTACCATTTCGCCTGCGCGCCCCAGCTCACCGCGCCTGCGGCCGCGGTGCGGCCGTGAAAACCGCCTTCGATGGCCGCGACGTGCGGCCGGCCCGTCATGCGCAGCGCTACTTTGAGCGCGTTCTCGTTCGCCTCGGCGCCGCTGTTGACGAGGAACACGCTGGCGAAGGGCAGCCGCGAGAAGCGCACCAGGCGCCGCGCGGCTCGCGCGCGCACCCGCATCGCGACCGCGTTGCTCTGGAACTGACAGACTTCGGCCTGGCGTGCGAGCGCCGCCGTCCAGGCCGGATGCGCGTACCCCAGGCATGCGACCGCGTGTCCGCCGTACAGATCGAGCACCCGCTCCCCGAGGCTGTTGGTGAGCCATACGCCCTGCGCCGATGCGACTTCCACCGGGTATTGCGAAAATACCGGGGCGAGAAAATCGCGTGCCCGGGCGGCCGCCTGAATCCCGCCGTCCGTCATGGGCGCTGGTCGCTTCTTCGCCGGCATTCCCGTGCCCTCAGGTCCAGCCCGGCGCGGGTGCCGTGAGACCGGTGGTTTCCGGCAGGTCGAACATGCGGTTCATCCATTGCAGCGCGCCGCCGGCGGCACCCTTGTTGAGATTGTCGATGGCGCACAGGACCGCCACGGTGCCGCCCGCGACCGCCCCCGACAGGTGCGCGTAGTTGGTGCTCGCCACGTCCTTGACGCGCGGCGCCTGCTCTGCGACCCGGACGAACGGTGCGCGCGCGTAGAACCCGTGCAGCGCCGCCAGCAGTCCCGCAGTGTCCAGGGGGCGGGCGAGCTGCGCCTGCACCGTCACGTGTATGCCGCGCGCGAACGGCCCGGAATGCGGCACGAAGGCAAAATGCGCGTCCACTCCGCAGGCCGCGCGCGCGCACGCCGTGACTTCCGGCACATGCCGGTGCTTGAGCGCGCCGTAACTGTACAGATCCGCGTGACGCAGCGGATGGTGCGTGCCCTCCACGGGTTTGCGCCCCGAGCCGGTGCTGCCGGTCACGCCGCTCACGAACAGCGTCGGTGCGATGAGGCGGGCGGCGAGCAGCGGCACGCTCGCGAGCAGGATCGCAGTCGCGAAGCAGCCGGGATGGCCGACGTGCGCGGTCGGCAGCTGCGGCAGGTGCTCGGGCAGCGCACAGCTGAATTCCGCCAGGCGCGCAGGAGCGGCGTGCGGCTGCCGGTAGACCGCGGTGTAGGCCTGCGGCGTTGCGTAGCGGAAATCCGCCGAGATGTCGACTATGCGCGGCCGGGCTCCGGTGCGCGCGGCGCCCGTGAGCAGTGCGTCGATGAGCGCGGCGGAGGCCCCGTGCGGGGCGGCCGAGAACACGGCCGACACGCGCGCCGCGCTCACGATCTCCTGCAGCTGCGCCTGGGACTTGAAGCGCTCATCCGGGTAGGCGCTGGCGAGGTGCGGGAACGCCGCCGCCAGCGGCTCGCCCGGCTGGGTGTCCGACATCACCGCCGCGAGCTCGAAGCGCGGATGCGCGGCGATCAGGCGCAGCAGCTCGCCGGCCACGTAGCCGGTGCCGCCGAGCACCACGGCGGGGATGGCGCTCACTGCACCGCCGTCGCTGCGAGGCCGAGCGCATCGATCACGCGATCCCCGAGCGCCGCACCGTTGCCGATGGCGTTGAAAGCCGGCACGCCCATCTGGGTGGTGATGATGTCGACCCCCACCTGGTTGTCGGTGGAGGGGCCCGTGACCGCGCACGGCTCGATGAGGAAGCGCTCGCGCAGCAGCTTCACGCCGCCCCAGGCCGCGACCGGATCGTTCGCCGACAGGATGACGGCGCTGAGTGCGGCGCGGATGTCGGGACACTCGAGGATCGCATCGACCCCGTAGGTGCCGAGGATGCCGTCGCCGAGCTCGAACAGCAGTACGTCGGGTTTGCCGGAGGCGAGCTCGCTCAGCATGGTGCGGGTCAGCGCCGGACCGTTGCTGCGCGTCGTGGAGACGACGCCGAGATCGGTGAAAATCGCGCAGCGGCGGGCACCCGCATCCTCCATGGCGAGGATGTCGCGGCGCAGTGACACGCCGGTCGCCTTGAAGGCATCGACGGTGAGGCCGCGGTGGCGCATGCGCGTGATGATGGCGCAGGCGGCGGCGGTCTTGCCGGCCTCCATGCAGGTGCCGGCGAGCGCCACCACCGGCACCCCGCGCGTGTCGAGCGCGGCGTTGGCGTCGAGCGCCTTGTGACCCACGCGGGCGGGTACTCCGATGCGCTCGCCCAGATAGGGAAAGTTGAGCGCGACGCCCAGCACCCGGCAGTCGAACGGCTTGCCTTTCTCCGGGTTGATGGAATCGCACACCCCGAGCACGCCACCGATGTTGAGCATCTGGATGATGTCCCCGGGCTGCAGCGTCGCGGGCACGTGGCCGGAGTAGCCGAACAGCGCCTGGCGGTGGCCGAGCGCGCCGGCGACCACGTCGCCCTTGCCGAGCTTGGCCATGCGGCCGCTGGTCAGCTCGAGGGTGTTGTAGGTCGACTTGTTGTTGAGCACTTCGACCACGATGACGACGCCTTCCTCGGCGGGAATGTCGGCGGCGACGCGCACCTCGTGCGACAGGCCACAGGCCTGGGTCACGGAGGCCAGCTTGTCGACTGCGACGCTGCGCATGCCGCCCAGCACGGCTACTGCTCCTCGGGGAGCACGCCCGCGCGCTCGCCGGCGCGGGTATAGAACACCCCCGGGAGCGCCGCGATCCGCGAGAACCCGAGCGCATCGCTGGCCGACCACTCGCCCGCCGCTTCGCCGTACACGCCCCGCGAGGCCGCCATGAGCGAGAACGGCGACTCCACCCCCTCGACGAACACGCTGCCGCTGCGCAACAGCAGGTGCACCTCGCCCGTCACCCGCTGCTGCGAGCTCAAGAGCAGCGCCTCGATGTCGCGGCACACCGGATCGAGCAGCTGGCCCTCGTGCACCAGATCGCCGTAGGGCTGCGCGAGCTGCTCCTTGATGCGCTGCTGCCGGCCGGTGAGAGTGAGCTTCTCGAGCTCGCGGTGCGCCGTGAGCAACACCTCCGCCGCCGGCGCCTCGAAGGCCACGCGTCCCTTGGTGCCGATGATGGTGTCGCCCAGGTGAATCCCGCGGCCGATGCCGAACGGCGCCGCGACAGTCTCGAGCGCCTCGATGATCTCGACCGGGGAGCCGGCCTTGCCGTCGAGCGCCACCGGCCGGCCGCCCCGAAAGCCGAGCACGTGAGGCTGCGCGGGACGCGGGCGCGTGAACGCATCGCGGGTGAGGAGCCAGGCGTCTTCCGGGATGCTGCCGGCGGAGGTGAGCGTCTCGCGGCCGCCAATGGTCACGCCCCACAGGCCGCGGTTGACCGAGTATCTGGCTCCCGTGGGCGGCAGCGGCAGCCCGCGCTGCTGCAGGTACTCGAGCTCGTCCTGGCGCTTGAAGGCCTCATCGCGCACCGGCGCCAGCACCTTCAGATCCGGGGCGAGGGTGCGCAGCGCCACCTCGAAGCGCACCTGGTCGTTGCCGGCCGCGGTGCAGCCGTGGGCGACGGTGTCGGACCCGAGCTTGCGCGCCAGGCGTGCGATGGTCTGCGCCTGCATGACGCGCTCCGCGCCGACGCACAGCGGGTAGAGCTGCCCGCGCCGCACGTTGCCCATGATGAGGAAGCGCAGCACCTGCTCGAAGTAGTCCGCGCGGGCGTCCACTTGGGTGTGCTCCACGGCGCCGAGCGCGCGGGCGCGCGCGGCGAGGGCGCGCGCGGCTTCCCGGTCGATGCCGCCGGTGTCGACGGTGACCGTGATCACCGGACGGCGCTCGTGTTCGATGAGCCACGGCACCAGGAACGAGGTGTCGAGGCCTCCGGAGTAGGCGAGGACGATGGGGGAGCCGGTGCCGGCGGCGGTGTTGGACATGCTCAGACCCGGAACAGCGCGCGCAGGCGGCTGATGAGCTCCTGCTGCGCACGCACGTTGGCGGTGGCGATGAATATGGTGTCGTCGCCCGAGAGGGTCCCGGCCACTTCCGGCCACTCGGCCTTGTCGATCGCCACGGCGACGCTCTGCGCGGCGCCGATGGTGGTGCGCAGCACGGTGAGCGAGGGGCCGGCCCGCCGCAGCTGGCGCACGAACTGCGCCAGGGCGCCGAAGTCGCCGTTGGCGCGCGTCAGCTCATCGGGCGGCAGCACGTAGCGGCCGCTCGCCTTGAGCACCCCGAGATCGCGCAGGTCGCGGCTGATGGAGGACTGGTTCGCGCCGTGACCCTCCTTCTTCAGCAGGCGCACCAGATCCGTCTGCTTGCGGACCAGGCCGTCGCGCAGGATGCGCACGATGGCGCCGCGCCGCTCCAGCTGGTGGGCGTCGCTCAGCATCGCCGCGTGTCTACGCGCATAAACATGCGCGCATTGTGCATTTTAATGCACAAGAGTCAAGCAGTCCGGGCCCGGCCGCGCACCGAAGCGCTACAATGCCGGCTGGCCCGCGCTCCCACAGGCGCCCAACCGCGAAGGGATCATCATGCATTCACCACGCTCAACAGGCGCGGCCCGGGCCGCGGCGCTCGCAGCCGCCGGCGTGTGTGGCGCGCTGTTCGCCCAAGCCGTGAACCTCAAGCCGGGTCAGTACGAGGTCGTGTCCACCTCGCAGGTGACGCTGACGCCGGAAACGCAGAGCCGCCTGCCGCCCGGCTACCTGGCAAGACTGCAGACACCGCGGACGCAGCACCAGTGCATCACGCATACGGACCTCAAGCAGGTGGGCAAGATGCTGTCGCAGGAGCGCGGCAACGACCCGAGCTGCAAGATGACCGATCCCAGCGTCGCGGGCGGCAAGGTGAAGTTCGTCATGCAGTGCCAGCGCGCGACCAGTCACTTCGAGGGCACGTTCTCCTCCGACTCGTTCAAGGCGGTCATCCGCGCGCAGACCGATCAGGGCCCGATGACCATCACGATGACGGGGCGGCGGATCGGGGGCTGCGCGAAATAGCGCCGGCCGCGCCGCCAGCTTGCGCCACCCGCGCGGCCGGCGTCGCTACTTCTCTATGGAGTACACCAGGTCGGCGCCGCGCGCCTGGCCCACCTCGGTCCTGACGGTCCAGTGATCACCGAGGGTGTAGCGCAGCTTGAGGGTGTTGAGCTGCTGGGTGAGGCTGATGCCGTAACTCACGTACAGGCGCGGCGACAGGTAGCGGCCGAGCACCAGCGAAGTCTCGTTGGTGATGTCGGACTCGAGACTCACGTCCTCTATCCCGACGCGCGAGCCGAGCTGCTGCGCGAGGATCGCGCCGCCCTGCGCCAGTGCCGCAGTGCCCGCACCGCTGTTGCCGGTGGTGCGGTTCTGCGCCGACTCGAGCGACCCGCCGGCCAGGATCAGCGACACCACCTGCGACTGCGGCAGCGGCGGATCGGAGAAGAACGTCATGTGTGGCTGCAGCAGCGTGCCGCGGACGTTGACGCCGGCCTTGACGTCCGGGAATTCCTTGATGGCGCGCAGGTCGATGCCCGGATTATCGATCGGGCCGCCGGTGAAAATCAGCCGGCCGTGCTCGATGTCGAGTTTGCGCGCATAGGCGGTGTACTTGCCCTCGGCCACCGACAGCTCCCCGGTCGCGCGCGTAATGGCATCGTAGCCGCTGCGGATGGTGATGCTGCCCGTGAGCCGGCTGGTGAGGCCCGAGGTGTCGATGCTCACGTGCTCGCCGAGGCTGAGCGTGATGGTGCTCATCACCTCCAGGCGCTTGGTCGGATCCTCTTCCTCGCTGCCGACGATCACTTCATCCGGTGAGGCCCGCACGGCGCCGGCGAAGTCCTTGGGCTGGATCTTCGCGTACGGCACCGTGACCTTGCCGGTCACTTCGATCCTGCGGCCGCTGACGTTGAAGTCCAGATCGGGGGAGGCGTCGATCTGCGCCTCGGGAACGTCCGCGACCCGCAGGTTGGTTCCCTGCAGATGAAGCTTCCCGTACGGCAGCAGCTGGCGCCACTCCAGGTGCCCGCCGGCCGTGACGCTGCCCGTGCCCGCGTGCGCACCGCCGTTGAAATCCAGTCCCGCCTCGCTCAGGCGGGCGTCGAGCTGCACCTGGCGCAGGGCGAGGTTCACCTGATAGACATCGATCTCGCCGTCGCTCACCTTGACGGCCCCGGAAAGCTGCGGCATCCCGGCAGTGCCGGCCAGCCGGACATCGGCGCTGAAGTGGCCGGCGGCGCGGTCGATGTCCGGCTCGTACAGCGACACGAGGCCGAGCTCGGCCGTTTGCGCATGCAGCTCGCCGCTGAGCGGCATGTCCTGCCAATGCGCCAGCGCTTGCGGGGGTGATGTTCCCTGCGCGGTGGTGCGGCGTGCCTCGAGCCGGCCGTGCAGGGTGCCGACCTCCCCGTCGCCGAGATCGGCCTGGGCACTGACGAGCGCCGGGGTCGCGTTCAGCGTCACCGTGCCCGAGCCGATGCGGGTGTGCTCGATCCGGTGGCTTGCGAGCTTGTGGGCGAGCTCGGCACCGGTCAGCTCGGCCCGCAGCGTGCCCACGAGCGGGGTGTCCGCGCCGCCCGAGAGGCGCGCGAGTGCGGTGACGGTGCCCAGATACTCCACCGCGGGCGTCATGCCGGCGGTGAGCGTATTGAGCGGCAACTGGTTCGTCGTGAGGGTCGCCGACCAGGCCGCTGCGCTCCACTGCCCATCCGCGCACACGCTGCCGGGCGTGCCCACCAGGCACAGCCATTCCAGCCGCAGCTGATCCGGTGCCGCGCTGAAGGCCGCCGGGCGCTCGAGCGACAGGTGCAGCGATTCGTTGCCGCTGACGGTGAGCGCGTTGAGCTCGCCCGCGAAGGTGCCGTGCGTGTAGGCCCCGCGCGCCTCGGCGCTCGCGCTGAGACCGGTGGCGGCGAGGGCGAGGTGCACCCGGTAGGCGGCCGGCGGACCGCCGAGAGTCAGTGTGACGCTCTCGAGCGTCCGGTTGCGGTAGCTCAGCTTGCGCAGACGCGCGTCGATTTTCGACTCCTGCCCGGATGCGCCGGGATCGAAGTTCACGTCCGCGTCGACGCTCTCCAGTTTGATGCCCTGGTAATCGAGGTCCCCGCCGTGCGCCGTGGCGACGATCACCGGATCGGCAAACGTGCCGCCCAGGGTCCCGGAGGCCTTGAGCTCACCGCGGGTGCCGGGCGCCAGCAGGCTCAGGTCCTCCGCAGAGACGGTAAAGCGCAGATCCATGCGTTCGTTGACGTGCCCATCCAGCGCGACGCGCGCGGATCCCAACCCGACGCGCACCGCACTGAAGCCCCAGGTGTTTCCCGCGCGTGTCACGCTGCCGGAGCCGCTCGCCGCCACGCCGCGCAGCTTGCCGCTCAAGCCGCTGAACGAGGCGCTGAGATCACCTCTGGTGTCGAAGCCGCGCCCCGATGCCGCGAGCATGAAGCTGACGCTGCCGGGCAGATCCGCGCGCAGCGCACCCGGGTTGATGCCGCTCACGTGACCCTGGACCGACCAGCTCTCGAGCGGCGACCACACCACCTGGCCGCTGAGGCTCGCGTGACCGCCGAGCAGGTCGAGCTCCGCACTGTCGAACGCGAAGCTGTCCTTAGCGAGTGTCCCGCTCACGTCCGCCGGTATCAGCGGCAGCTCGCCGGCGCGCGCGCTGCCGTTCACCCGCACGCGATACGGCAGCACGCCGGCGAGGATGAAGGTTCCGGAGGCGCTGTGCAGCGCCGGGTCACGGCCCACGAGCGGCCAGCGCAGGTCGCTCACGCTGCCGCTCAGATCCAGTCGCGGCCCGTCGATGCCGATGGTACCGGCGCCGCGCGCCACGGCCCCGGAGCCCGGGTGGCGCAGCTGCATGTGCCTGGCGGTCAGCACGCGATCGGCGTAACTGCCGGAGAACTGCGCCTCGAACACCCCGGCGTGTAGTGCGGTGGGATTGACGGATCCGTGCGCGCTGAAGCCGGCGTCGTCACCGGAAACGGCGAGCTGAGCGGTGATGCTGCCGAAAGGCGCGCGCACGCCCCAGGCGCGCAGATCGAAATCCTGCACCAGCGCCTCACCCAGCCAGTGCCAGTGGTCGGTGAGATCGAGCCCGCGTCCGTTGAACCTGGCGCGGAAAGGGCTCTGCGCCTGCGCGACGATGTTGAGGGCCCTGAGATCGCCGCGGGCCGTGCCGGCGACGATCCAGTGCGGCTGCCCGGCCGGACTCCAGTCCAGGTGGGCATCGACCTCCATCCCGAGCGGATCGGTGGCGCGCAGCTCGCCGGTGGCGCTGACGTGCGCCCCTCCCAGCAGGCCTTCGGCCTGAAAGAAGCGGATGACGCGGTGACGGATGACCCCCGCGCTGCGGATGTCGGTGGCGCTGAGCCGAAAGCCGTTGGGAACGGTGACCAACAGGCTCCCCACCTGCGCTGCTTCCGCGCTGATGCTCAGCCAGCGTGGCAGGAACACCGGCGCCCCCGGGGCGCTCGGCCGGGTGCGGCGCTTCACCTCGATGAGTGCGCTGCGCACCGACCCGTGGGTTGCGCGGATGGTCTGCAGCAGCAGCGGCATGAGGGCGACGCGGCCCTCGATGCCTTCGAACTTCAGGTGCACCAGGTCGTGGTCGATCTCCACGCGCTCGACACTGAGGCCGTCGGCGATGGTGCCGCTGGCGCCGACGATGTCGAGCTGCACGCCGGCGAAGCGGTGCGGTACGTGCCGGATGGCGAATTGCAGCCCGCCGGTGGTGAACAGTGCCGACCAGATCAGCGCCGCCGGCGCCACGATGGCCGTGACGACTGCCACGCAGGCGAAGACGAGCAGCAGGCGGCGCACGGTGAACATCGCTACAGCTTCGGCGAGAAGTTGATGTGCAGGCGCGGGCCCGGGCGCCGACAGCTCGCCGGGGAGCTCTGGGTTGCGGGCGAGCACTGCTCGGAGAGGGGCTCGGCAATGTCCACCCCGAGCGTCATGACCGGCAGGCGCACCCGCAGGCCGATCCCGACCGAATACTGCAGCGAGGTACACACCTGCTGCTGAGCGGCCGCGGGCGAGCACTTGCGCGCGAGCTGGGCGAAGCTGTCGAAGGCGTTGCCGTAGTCGAAGAAGGCGGCGATCCCGAAATTTTTGGGCAGATCGCGGATCACCTCCACCGTGCCGGTGATCACGTCTTTTCCCCCGACCTTGATGTACTGGGCGATCGCCTGGCAGCTGCCGTTGGGATTGCGCAGAAACTGCCCGGTGGGACTCCGGGTGCACACCGCCTCGGTCGGCGACAGGTCATTGTAGGCGAAGCCGCGCACGCTGTTGTCGCCGCCGGCAAAGAAGCGGAACACCGTGGGGAGCTGACTGAAGCGCGACACCAGGCTCGCGCCCACCTCATCGCGCAGCAGCAGATGCCATTTCTTGCCGAGCCGGAACACCCGCTCGGCCTGCACGTGCAGCTGGATGAAGTTGGCGTCCGAGCCCAGCGCGGCGTGCGAGCCGCGCAGCTCGGCGAAGAACGGGTGCTCGAACAGCGCCTCGCCGAGATACCCCTTGGGGACCGAGGCGAGGTCGGCCCCGGGCACCAACAGGCGATCGGTCCGCGACCCGTTCAGATCCTCCCCGGTGGTGCGCATCCCCGTGAGCAGCCACACGTGCTGCCAGCTGCCGGTGACCTCGGTGATGCTCGGGCCCGCCGACAGCGTGCGCGTGGTGACGTCGGCAAGCTGGCGCTGCTCGACCGTTCCCCCCAGGGTGAGTTTCTCGACCGCCGGGTCGCCGATCGGTACGTTGTAGCGGGTCTGCAGGCTGTACTTGGTCACCTGCGCGGCCTGCACCTCGACGCTGAAGCTGTGGCCGCGTGAATTGAGGCGCCGGTCCTCGAAGCCGAACGTGCCGCGCGGCCCGGTATCGGTGGCATAGCCGGCGCCGAACGAGTAGCGGTGTCGCCGGCTCGGGTCGGCGTGGATGTTCACCGGCACGATGTGCGTGCTGCGATCGGGATCCCCGGGAAGCACCTCGAGGTTGGAAAAGTACTGCGAGTCATCGAGCGCAAACTGGGTGCGCAGCACCTGCGTGAGATCGAAGGCGTCGCCCTCGTGGTAGCGAATGTAACGGCGCACCAGCGCATCGCTGATGACGCTCTGGCGGATGCTGGTGGCGCCGAAGTGATAGCGCTCACCGGTATCGAGCTCGAGCGCGATGTTCGCCTTGCGGTTGGGCGGGTCGACGACCAGCTCGTTGCGAATCAGGCGTGCGTCGAGATAGCCGTAGGTGGCCGCGGTGCGCTGCAGGTCGGTCTTGATGCTCTCGTAGGCGGTATGGTTGAGGCGATCGCCATCGTGCAGCGGCAGGTGCCGCAGGATGCGCTGGAACAGCGGATCGTTTTCCCCGGAGCCGTCGACGCGCACGTCGATGTGCGCGACCAGCACGGGCTTGCCGGGGTTGATGTTGATGGTGACGCGCCACTCGCCGTGGCCCAGGTCGCTGACGCTCGACTCGACCTGCGGCTCGTAGTACCCGAAGGGTCTGAGCGCCGACTGCACCTCGCGCTCCACGCGGTTGTGCAGCCGCTCGATCGTGTCGGCGTTGAGGTCCGCGCCGCCCTTCTTGTAGCGCTCGAAACTCAGATAGGCGAGCACGTTGGCGCGCAGCTCTTCGTCGACGCCGTGGATCTCCACTCTTACGCCGGCGGCGTGCGCGAGCGGGCAGGCGAGCAGACACAGGGCAACCACCGGGGCCCGCCTGTGCCGTCGACGAGCCTGCGGCAGGGGATTGCGCTGCGTCATCTCAACGGAATTCTAGAGCCTCGCGAGCGCTGCCGCTCGCCCCGCACCTCACGGCCACTCCCCCGGGTTCAGCTCGAATTCAGTTTCGCCGGCGGGTTCGCCCCGCGGGTCGAAGCGCCGCTCGGCGAAGTACAGCCGGCCGCCGGGCTCCAGCAGCACGACGCTCGAGCAGCGGGTGCCGTACTGCGGGTGCAGCACGAACGGCGCCGACAGGATCCGGTCCCACTCCGACGGCAGCCCGCTGCCGCTGTGGGGCAGCGCGGCGTCGTCCGGCGCCTGCGTGCGGTCATTGAGGAGCTCGAACAGCGCGGCCGGCGATGCGGGCTGCGGCCGGGTGAGCCACGCCTCGAAGCCGCGCCGCACCCGCTGCAGTTTCGGCCACGGTGTGTCGAGAAGCTCGTTCGACAGACCATAGATGCCGGCGGTGAGCGCTCGCGCGAACGGAGTGGCGCGGTTTGAGCCGTACCAGAGCGAATCGCGGTCGGCGAGCAGCAGGTTGAATCCCGAGTAGCGTTGCGCCTGCGCCTGCAGGGCGGCGAAGAACTGCTGCGCGCTCTGGTGAGCCGCCGGCGCACTCAGGTAGCGCGGGATCAGCTCCCCGCGCGACGGCGCCCCAGGCCGCGGCCGCTGCAGCTCGCGAAAGTTAGTGACGACGCCGAAGCGCCGCTCACGGTCCACGGCGAGCCAGGCGCCCTGGGCACGCAGGTCGCGTCCGCCGATGAGGGCTGCCGGCGGCGGCCACTTCGCCAGCGCCGCGGCCGGGCGCTCGTGATACTCATCACGGTTGGCGGCCACCACCAGGCGGTAGCGGGGATGTGCCTGCCATGCGAGCACCAGCAGACACATGACTAGCCGCGTCCTTTCAGCCAGGTCTCGATCAGGCGCCAGGAAATGGACTGCGAGGGCGGCGCCAGCGCCTCGCCCGAATCGATCTGCGCGCGCGTGAACCAGCGCGCGTCCTCGAGCTCCCCGCTCACGCGCACGCTGCTGCCGGCGGCCGCGGAGGCCTGAAAGCCGATCATCAGCGACGACGGAAACGGCCACGGCTGCGAGGAGTCGTAACGCAGGCCCGTCACGACGACGCCGGTCTCCTCCGCCACCTCGCGCTCGACCGCGTCCTCCAGGCTCTCGCCGGGTTCGACGAAGCCGGCGATGGTGGAGTAGCGCCGCGGCGGCCAGCTCGCCTGGCGTCCGAGCAGCGCCCGCTCGCCGTCGCTCACCAGCACGATGATGGCCGGATCGATGCGCGGAAACAGCTCCTGCGCGCAGGCCGCGTTCGAGCACACCAGAATGTGGCCGGCGCGGGTCGCGATCGTGCGTGCGCCGCACACTCCGCAGTGGCGGTGACGGGTGCGCCAGATCGCCATGGCACGTGCATAGGCGAGCAGTCCCGCTTCGTCCGCGGCCAGGAGCGGCGCGAGCGGCCGCAGCTCTTCGAACGCCGTGCCGGCCGGCGCCCCGACCGCCTGCCCGGGCGGCAGATCGAGGAGCACGCAGCGCATGCCGCGAAACCACCCGAGCAGCACCAGGCTCGCCTCGTCCGCGGCGCGCACCAAGGGCGCGCTGTGCGCGAGGAAGGCGATGCGCGGCGGGCCGTCCGCATGCAGCAGGTGCGCGGTGCCGTGGCCTACCAGGTAGAGCGTCGCCGGATCGGCGCGCGCGGATGCGATCCACTCCGGGTCCTCGCGCGCCTCCGCGCGCCGCTCGAGGTAGGGACCGGAGAAGAAGTTGGCTCGATCGTGATCCATGAACGCGCGCTCGCCGCACAGGCAGTGGCGGCGGATTCTACCCCAGGAAATTACGCGTCCTGGCAAGCGCCGGGCGCTCATTCGTCGCGGCAGGCGCAATTTCCCGGTTCAGCGCGACCGCATCGGGCTCGCGCAATGATGGCAGCGCCGCTCGCGCAGCGGAAAGCGTTCGGTCACCAGGAGTCCCCCGCAGTCACTGCAGCGACCCAAGCGCAGCTGGTCGCCGCGCGCGAGTGCGGTGGCGAGAAACACGGTGTGCTCGAACGAGATCTGCGCCGCGGGCAGCAGCAGCCGGTAGGCCTCGAACGCCTGGCACAACAGCTCCCCGCGCGTGAGCCCCGGCAGTGCGCCGGGCGTTCCCGGGGCAGGAACCGCCGGCACGACGCCGAGCAGCGACAGCACGCTCGCGAGCAACGCGGTTTCCTGCTGCAGGCGCAGCGAGCGCGTGAAGTACGCGACCTGGTGCGGGGACTTGCCGCGATGACGCGGCAGGTAGCGGCGCGCCTGGCTCATGTAGGAACGGTACAGCTTGCGGATGCGGTCATCCGACAGACCGGTCCAGGCGCGGATGGTCTGGGTGCGCGCTTCGTGCCGCAGGAAGCGCAGCGCCAGCTCCATGCGCGCCCGCTCGCGCCGGTAGCGATCGTCGCAGATGCGCATGGG
>Ga0137418_10001185_pt1 | contig 23986 bp, 23 predicted proteins | sample CZODoug3_1_2_16f_FD_122242 | JGI IMG/M metagenome (GOLD analysis project Ga0137418, IMG submission 122242) | Vadose zone soil fungal communities from Angelo Coast Range Reserve, California, USA - CZODoug3_1_2_16fungal (Hybrid Assembly) | ecosystem: Environmental > Terrestrial > Soil > Vadose...
AACCTGATCGCTCCCGCGGGATTTCATGAGGAAGACCATACGTTGTATCTTACGGTCGTTGACGGCCGCCTCCGTAGCGAAGACCAGATCGCCGACCTCACGATCACTTCTCGCGCTGGACGACCCGTGCGCATTCGTGAATTCGCGCGGGTTGAACGCAATTCCGAACCGCAGTTTAACATCGTAACTTCCGAGGGCGTGAATGCGGTGCTGCTCAACATTCGTGCTCAACCCCAGGCCAGCACGCTTGAGATTGCCGATCAGCTTCGGCAAGAGATTGCCCGGTTAAGAAACGAACTGGACCAGGTTGAAAAAGAATTGAAGCGGCTCAAGCCGGAGCGAACCGACGTGACCGTATCGGTAGCGGCCCAGCGCGAAGGAATCATCTCCTTTGTCGGCACTGAAATCAAAGAGGGAGAGAAAGTGCCTGCCGATCAGAAGATTTCTAAGCAGTATCGACGCGTGAAAAAGGGACCCTCGTCGGCGGTGTGCTTGGAGCCGGCACGGGCGCGATCATCGGAGCTGCTGTAGGAGCGCCCGGAGCGGGAGCGGCGATCGGTTGCGGTGGGCGTGATGCGAATCGAGAAGTAATCGGTCAGAGGAGGGACGCCCTCCTCGGAGAAAGAGCGTCCCGGTCAGATGTATTTGTGGACTTAGCTAGTAGCGACTGTACGTTGATCGCAACGGACACGCCATCAGGTATTTACCTTAATTGGGGACGTGGGAGGTGAACTTTGAACTGCCGTTGTTGTGATAGAGTTGAGCATCTCCAAATCTCGAATGGTTGGGAAGCCCGGTGCAAGCTGGGCTTTTTCCTTTGAATCGTGAGCGGCGCTAGCTCTGTTTTTCGCGTCGATAATCCTTGCAATCGCAGCCGGGACCAGCATCCATGTGTCACCGCTTTGGGCGTAATTTTCTTGTGATGAGCACTGGTGATTACTACGCGCAGCCAAAGAAGCTTGTCCTACACGCCCTAAACAACTCGGGCAAAGACATCGTTGGGTACACGATCCGAATCCGACATCAGAACCCGGATGGAACACTGGACAAAGGAGGCTGGTCGGCGTCTGGGTCGGATATGCTGAACCTGCTCATCAGCATCCAGATGGCAAAGGACCCCACCGCCTCCGAACGCATACGGCAGCAAAACGTCGGAAACGAGGCTCTCAATGCCGCAGGCAACGGCATCTTTGTCACAGGCACGGCCCGCGACATAACTATGAATCGAATAGACAGCGGCTCCGAACTGGACTCCAATGCTGGAGTGGTTTTCTACGGTGACGGCTCATTCGACAAGCAGGACGAGGACGCATTAAAGCAAATGTTGGCTACGCGACAAGGCCAGCTATTAGCCATGAAAATAAGTCCCGCCGGCCCCACACGCCGTCCCGACAAACTCGCCCTCGTCATTACTTGCGGCTGGGGCAGTCCCGGAATGGACAGAAATTTCACAGGCGGGACCTCTTCCTTGTTTGGGACTTGATTGCGTGGCCCATAATTAAGGGTATGATCGTTCAAATAGATGAAGGTCCGTAAGTCATTCATAGGGCACTCTAACGAGAACCATAGTAGGCAGTCTTTCAAAAGACAGGGACCAGTACGTCGCGGAAAACAATTTGCTTCCAATACGAAGCACACTCAGGTCCACAGCTCCGCCGAGCCCCTCTGGGCATTCCATCAAGTGTCCACGCTTTGGAAAATATCCGTATGATCACTTCGCGTGCGGGACTCGAATCGTGAATCGGACCTGGCCATACGGCGTCCAGTTAAACAAGCCGTATGCAACGACTGAGCTTTTAGGAAGTGATTGTTTCCAGACAGCAAATTCCTTGCACAGATCGGATTCACGACTTAAGCGGATCGTCCGAAATGTTCTGCCGTCCTGCTCCGTGTACCGCGTTTCGCATGGACTGTCTAAATTGAAGAAATGCCCGCCCACTGACCGCTGTATGCGGCGATCAGATTCTCAAGATTTCAAATCCACGCCTTCCCTCGCTTCGGCGACTGGCGTCTCGATCAGCAATTCTTCGCGAGGAGCCAAGCTTCATGCATACAATCCTGATTGTCGATGATGATCCATCCATGCTTGGACTTCTTAGAATCAATTTATCCGATACGTATAACGTGGTCACGGCAAGTGACGCTGAACAGGTATTAGGGCTCGCGCTTAAGCATAAACCTGCGGCAATTCTTTTGGATCTCATGATGCCGAAGTACTCCGGCTTTGAGCTGTGTCAGTGTCTCCATACACTGAGTTACACTTCGCGAACTCCCGTCTTTGTGGTCACCGGGGAGTCGGCAGAACGATACAAAACCCACTGCCTGAACCTGGGAGCAAGAGAGTTCATTGAAAAGCCGGTGGACTTTGATCTGCTCCGGTCAAAACTCGCCAGCGAGTTGCAGCAGGAACGCCCCGAACGTCGCGCCCATGTCCGCGTGCCTCTCCGAGCCATCGTGACGCTCAAGGGGGCCAACACCGGCGCTGCAGCATCAGCAGAAATGACGATGACCGAAAATTTGAGCGCGGGCGGGTTTATTTGCATTTGCCAATTAACGCTGCCGATTGACGCTGTTGTTGAAGTTCATCTTGGGATCGAACTAGACCGTTTCGTGGGGCGCGCGCGTGTCGCCCGCAAGGAGTCCCCTCGCACTCCGTGGCAGCGCTATGCGTTTCAATTTCTTGAAAGCACCCGCGAATGGGTCATGAATCCTGCGTAGGTCCGATTGTTGAAAGGGTCAGATCGTGCTCGGGCGTAACAGAGGGCCCCGGCTCGGAGCCGGGAACAATTGAAATATCCCACAATTCGGGATTCCAGCTTGAATGCTACCCCTTGGATCTGCCAGCTATGGTTATGCGGTCGCGCCCCATTTCCTTGGATTGATAGAGGCTAGCATCCGCTACCCGAAGTAGTTCCACTCCATCGCTGGCATGTTCGGGATACGCTGCAATTCCTATAGAGACACTAATCGTGTCGAGGGCATTCCCCAGGTGCAGGACTCTGCGTGTCTTAATTGCCTCACGCAAACCCTCGGATCGCCTGGCCGCATCCCCTGCCTCCGCTTCTGGAAGAAGGATTGCAAATTCCTCTCCGCCATAACGGCAGATTACGTCCTCACCGCGGTAGTGGAGGCGCAGCGTCTCTGCCATTAAGCACAGAACCGCGTCGCCGGCCTCATGTCCAAACGTGTCGTTGAAGTGCTTGAAGTGATCGATATCCAGCAGGACAACCGTGAGCGGGCACCCTTTCCGTTTCGAGCGGAGTATTTCGCGGTCCAGTGATTCCTGCATGAATCGGCGGTTGAATAGTCCCGTAAGAGGATCGCGAGTGGACTGTTCCCGGAGTGAATCGCGCAACCGCAAGCTAGCCAAAGCCAACCCAACCTGTCCGGCTACCGCAGCGGCAAGCCGCTGCTGGGATTGCTGCAAGGACTCAAAGGCTTCCGTTCCCTTTGCGCTTTGACTGCGATTGTACTGCACGTGCAAGATCCCCAGAGTGTCCCCTTGCGCCGCCATCGGCACGCATAGATAACTGGCCGCGACGGGATCTTTCAGGTGTGGGCAGATAACACCTTCGCCCGGCTGTTCACTCCAGTGCGGTTGCCCACGCCGCAACGCCCAGCAGTCGGCTCGAGAAGTCACTGACTCAGAGGCAAGACACTCTCCCCATGTCGCCGCTGCCTCGAGCGCCTCCTTAGACGGCCCGAAGACGAACACCGTGCCTCCCGTTGACGCTGAGAAAAGCTTTCTTGCGGATTGCGCTACAACTGCAAACGCCTCGTCCATGTTTCCGCAGCACTGCAACAAGGCTCCCATCTCATTGAGGAGCGACATTTGCATGGTTCTCAGCTGCAGCTCCGTCACCAGGTTGTTCAATGACGTTGCATGTTCCTCGGCTTCCGCAGCCGATTTCACTTCTTCCGAGATGTCACGGAAAATCGCGTAAGCCCCTGGATGCCGGATGTCTAAATCGATCGCCACTTCATGTAGTTCCACGTCGAGAATCTTTCCATCCTTGCGGGCTCTCTGGACCGCCTTGTGAACAGATTCACCTGACCCTGGGGGTGCGGCCAGCCTAAAATCCCCCGTCAGGCTTTCTGAAGGGCAAATCAGCCGGTCAAGCCGATTTCCGACCAGCTCCTCATGAGAGTATTGGAAAAGCTTTGTGAATGCGTCGTTGCAAAAACGCACTCTTCCCTCGCCGTCCTGTACGGCAATTGCCAGAGGATTGTGCTCGATCAGTGAGTTCAGGAAGCCGGTGCGGTCCCTCAATTGGCGTGCAGTGCGGTGTCTCTCGGAAACCTCCGACGCGACGATTAGCCCTGTGGCTGAGACGGCAAGCATGAGTACGCCTACCTTGAGCTGAAAATCCGGTGGCAACGGAACGATCCTCAGCGCAACCACAATTCCAAAGTTGAAAATCACCAGCGCCGTGACGACACGCCGAATACCTTGGCGCATCGCAATCCAGATGATGGGCACGAATGACAAGTAATAGAACTGCTTTGGTCCGAACGAGCGACCGAACATGATCCACAAAACCAGGACAATCGCGCTTAATTGTCCGACCGCCTCCAGAATCTCCCTAGAGTGACTCCTCGGGAGTTCGGTCCTCCGCCCCTCGATGCGTCGCCCCGCCTCCCGGCGAAGGGTCGACAACTCTCTCTCGACCCGCGGAAACACATGGATAAGGAGAAATGGCGCAAATCCCACTAAACCAATGGCGTCACCTACGTACCATTCCAGCGCCGAGCCCCAAAACTGATTTGGCGCAATCGTGTGGTCTTTCACGAGGGATGCAACTCCCGCGAACATGGCTGGAACAACCGCAACCATCGTTACGAAGACATAACGCACAACATCTCGCCGATGTCGCAACGTCCAATCGATCCTCAGTGGACCGCGAAGAAGGTACGCAGCAACCGCATATGAGCCCGCGCTGATGACGGGTGCGACGGTTTCACTACAGGAAAACAGGGGTTGGTGGTAGATGGTAAAGCCTGCGAGCATGTCAGCCAAGACTAATAGGGGAAAATAACGCGGACTCACGCCCAACATGACTGCGAAAACGAGGCCCACCGCCGGGTACCAAGCCGTAAACCCAAGGTCAGGAGATACCAATATAATCTTTGGTTGACTGAGCAGAAAGTAGACTAGGATAACGGAAAGCGCGAAGAGCACATGACGTGCAATTAAACGGTCATTGTGGACAACGGTGGCCCGGTCACTGACATGATCGACCCACCTTTCGGCGCTGTTTGATGTTGATGCCATCTAGTCTTTCGGATGCACCTCTTATCTAAACATGCGCGACATTCCGATGCATCAAAACAGAAAAAGAGATTCCCCTTTGAGTAAATATGCGATTAAGCATTTCGAAGGACTGAATTTACCGGCTCGTATTTTCGATTCGAATCGCTTCCCGAACTTGCACTGGAATGCGGAGAAAACTATCACAAACCTGGGGATAGTATCGAATCCCCGACCACCGTCGAATTTCTTCATACGTCTCTTTAAAAGAAAGGGCAGATCGGTACGTACGATCCGAGGTCATGGCATCCAAAGTGTCCGGCATCGACTCGAAACTTCGCGAGCTGGGTACCATTGAAAAAACAACCATTCTCCAAAAGCCGTTTGACGCCTGGCAACTGGCCAACAAGCTGCGAGAGGTGATGGACCGCAAGGAGACCTAGCTGAAGTGTGCCTGCTCAAAGATTTCCTGTTCTTCGGCTCATCGCACTCCCGAACTCTCGCGCACTCGCGGAATTCGGGCTCCGTTCTTGCAGATGACAACTCCTAGCTTCTTCCACTTCTCCGAGTGGTCAAAATTGTCTTCGTCAGATGAAGAACTAGAGCTCGGTCGTTTTGGTCCAGTTTGGTAAGACATTGTTGCATCTCGGAGAGATAACGATCAGCCAGCACGCTCGGCCCCGCTCGTCTGGATGACATTCCCAGGTGCCAGATGTCCTTTGGTATCTTCGGCGGCGCTTCGCCTTCGTAAAATAGCTGGTACATGGGAATTCCCAAAGCGCGTGCCCACTTCTCCAGCGTATCGATGGCTGGGACGGTGTGCCCATTCTCCACCCGGGAGACGTAGCAGCGGAGGAGTCCCGATCGCTTCTCGACATCACCTTGTGACAACTTCTTCGCTGCCCTAAGGGCACGCAGACGATTCCCAATCATCATGGCGAGTTCTCCTTATCTCAACGTGTCTCCCCCAGCCTCTCCGACCGGCTTGCTGCGCATCATACAAGGAGTCCTCGGCAGAAGTAATTCCATATTTCGTTTTTTTTATTTATAGGGATAAAGAAACGCTGTGGTACGAATCCGGCTCGGTCGCTGTTCAGGACCACGAGAATAGGAACACTCGGCACAAGCGCAAGCTTGGGCGGACAGCTTCTCCCCCACGCGCCATTTCAAATTCAGGTGCGTGCTTGTCCTCGATGCCCAAATCAATATCGCGAAAAACGATGGCTAGCTCGTGGGTTTTCCATTCGAATGACAAAGTCCAGATCGATTCCCATTTTGGAAAAGCTTTCGTTCACGTTCCTGCAGGGATTTGGACAAGATCAGGATTAATCAAAGTGGTCGTTACCTAAGTCGGAATTACTGCGAGATCTGTCTCAATCAGTCCCTATCCGTATCAGATTGAGACAATTCCATAGGCACACGATGGTGGTGCTGGCGAATTGCGTCATTACGTGTGTTCGTCTCCCGGAAGATTACACATTATAAGGCACTTACCTTTATACATCCGCGCTACTTAACGCCATCAGTGGCGCTCGTCTTGCAACATGCCTAATCAGCAAATGTCTCTGGACTGGATATTCGATATTGGCCTCAAAGAGAACTCATCAAGCCGTGGGGCCCGCCCTTCGCGCAGGATGCTGATTCCCTGCTTGCTGTTGGTGTCGCTATTCGGGGCTTGCGCTCTCTGGGGGCAATCCCAAATTCCTGACTGGCAAATACAAGTTCGGAAGTACTGCGACACAAAGGATTGGGAGTCAGCGTTGCGTGCCGTGGATCAGGAGATCTCCCGGGCGCCGCAAGACATGGACATCCGGGCATGGCGTGCACGGGTTCTCGCTTGGTCAGGGCATCTTCCGGAAGCAGAGAAAGTGTATCTAGAAATCCTAAAGGTCTCCCGGAATGATCCGGACAACTGGATGGGCCTCTCCAATGTGTACTTGCGTGAGGGAAGAATCGTTGAAGCCCTGCGCGCACTGGACACTGCTGTAAAACTCGATCCCACCCGGGCCGACTTGCATGCCGCCCGTGCTCGGGTGTTGCGGGTGGCGGAGGAGCGAAACGAAGCGCGATTGGAATTTCAAAATGCGCTCAATCTCGATCCCACCAGTGAGGAAGCGCGAGCTGGACTGGTTTCCCTGCGCCCCCCACTCAAACATGAACTACGGTTCGGCCAGGGCAACGACCTTTTCAATTTTGCCGATGCCAATCATGACGAATGGATAAGCCTCGCCTCGCAATGGACGCCACGTTGGGCCACGGCGGTTGCCGGCAGCTTTTATCAACGTGGGGGCGTCGAAGCTGGAAAATTTGTAGGAAGTGTTACCCGGCGCCAGCCCCGATGGGGAGCCATAACAGCGGGCGGCGCGGTCGGGAATGACAACGCGGTGATCCCCAAGAGTGAAGCCTTTTTTGATCTTGACCACGGGTGGAAGGGTGGCGAAACAACCTTGGTGCGCGCGGTCGAAACCGTGTACGGGCAGCACTGGTATTGGTATCAAGCGTCCAGGATCTTGACTCTGACGGGAACCGCAATTGTCTACCTGCCTCGCGAGTGGACGCTATCGCTCGGAGCAACAGGTGCGCGTAGCGCCTTCTCGGGTACGTCCGCCGAATGGCGCCCTTCAGGGATCACGCGCCTCGGATTTCCACTGGCAAACTGGGGCCCAAAACGGCTTTCCGGAAATGTGTTCTTTGCGGCTGGCACGGAAAATTTCGGAGTGCTGGACCAAATCGGCCAATTTGCCTCGCAAACCTACGGTGGAGGTTTGCGCCTCCAATTCACTGCCCGGCAGGACCTGACGGGTTACGGCTCGTATCAAAAGCGGACGGAAAACAGAACGGACACATCGTTCGGACTAAATTATGGAATCCATTTTTGAAAAGTTTTGGCGGCTAGGCCCCGCGGCATTCGTGCTGAAGGCCATTATCGCGGCGCTCGTGGCCATCGGACTGCTGCTCGCGTTCATTTTTCTGCGGAGAGCGTATCGGAAGTGGTATTTCGCGAAGCGTGACGCCCGCGTCTACGAATTCCGCCAAAGATGGGATGCGCTCATCTCGGGGGAGATTCCATACGAGACGTGGCGAAGGAAACCGTTCGACCGACGAATCGTCGAGACGATCGCGCTTGATGCGTTCGAAGCAGCCGGCCCAGAGCAATCGGCCCGATTGCTGAAATTTCTGCGGACCAGCGGGCTGATCGAAAAACGCATCTTTGAAGCCCGGCAACTCAAAGGCTGGCGCAGGATGCGGTCTCTGGTGGCACTTGGCCGTACCCGCGCACCGGAAGGCATTCCCGCGTTGGCCGAAGGCTTGCGGGATCGCGATTTGGAAACGCGCATGGCTGCGCTGCGGGGATTAGGGCGGATGGCTTGTCCCCAAGCAGCGGAGGAGATTCTGGCGTGGTTGGGAGAGAAAGGGCTGACTGTACCAGAGCTACCACTCCAGGGCGCACTGATCCAGTGCTGTGCGGAGCGCCCCCAGTTGCTGCTTCCTTATATTCAAAATATGAATAACGCCCAAAAGCACCTGCGCGAAGTGCTGGGACGGGTGCTCGGCGAGGTGGCGACACCCTCGATGGGACTGGATCTGCTGCAGTTCGTGGAAGATGACCTTGATGAATTGCGAGCCGCGGCGGCACGGGCCATGTCGCAGACGCAATCGGCACTCGCGCCCGAGGTCCTGACCGACCTGGCGGACGACCCCGTTTGGTTCGTGCGCTTACGCGCCATCGTCAGCCTCGGTAAGTTATCTGACTCCCGCGTCATTCCGCCGCTGCTGCGAGGACTGACGGATTCCAACCGTCTGGTACGATTGCGCTCGGCGGAAGCGCTGGTGGGACTCAAGACGGAGATGGTTCCCATATTCGAAAAGGTGGTGGCGGCGCGCGATCGTTACGGCCTCCATGCCTATTTGACCGCGCTCGAGAATGCAGGCATGCGAGGGAAACTCGAGGCTGAAATTCACGGGAGCATTCGGGTAAGCGAAGAGGCGATGAAGGGTCTCAAGATTGTTCTTCAGACGGGGACACTGCCGGCAGAAGAGCCCGCAACCGAGGCAAGCCTCCCCATTGTCACAGCGGAACCCCGATGATTCGGTTCCTGGAGATTTCAAATCACGCACTATTCTGGTATTACCTGGCCAGCAATGTCGCCTATCTAGCTATGTTAGTCGTGGCGCTAAAGACAAGTTTGGCCCATCAGCGGAGACTCCAAAGTCATCGGCTGAAATGGATCAAGGAAACACCGCTGGCCCCACCAATCACGATCATTTCGCCTGCGCATAACGAAGAGGGTTCCATCCGTGTGGCAGTGCGAAACCTGCTGGAACTCGATTATCCGCATCTCGAGGTGATCGTGGTCAACGACGGATCACAAGACCGAACTTTCGAGGAGTTGCGAGACGAGTTTCGCCTGAGACTCGTCCGGGCGGTGTACGTTCCGGAGGCGAAGAGCGCACCGGTGCGAGGGTTGTACCGAAGCGAGGTGGACGCAAAACTGCTGGTCGTGGACAAAGAGCCAGGAGGAAGCAAGGCGGATGCCGTAAATGCGGGTTTGAATGCGGCGACCTCGCCCTACGTCTGCGTCGTCGATGCGGATTCGATCCTCGAGCGCGACGCGCTACTGCGAATCATGGTGCCCATCCTGAATGACCCCAAGCGCGTCGTAGCGGTCGGCGGTATCATCCGTGTATTGAACGGATCGGAAATCGCGCGAGGGCAGTTGCGGCGTGTGCGCCTCCCGCGTAAGAGCATTGAAGTGATCCAAGTGGTCGAGTATCTCCGCGCGTTCTTGATTGGCAGGGAGGCGTGGGGTCAGGGAAACATGCTGATGATTATTTCGGGCGCGTTCGGCGTGTTTCGCACGGATTTGGTGCGTGCGGTAGGCGGCTATCGACCGCAGGCGATTGGGGAAGATTTCGATCTGGTGGCACGTATGCACCGCCACCTGCGCCAGCAAGGGATGGACTATCACATCCAGTTCGTTCCGGATCCGATGTGTTGGACGGAAGTCCCTTCGGACCTCAAATCCCTGGGAAGGCAGCGAGCGCGCTGGCAGAAGGGATTGGTGGACGTGCTGTGGTCCAGCCGGGACATGCTCTTCAAGTGGCGTTACGGCAGGATCGGCACCGTCGCACTTCCTTACTTGTGGTTGTTTGAACTGTTAGCTCCCATAATCGAGATCGGAGGAATTGCGACGATCGTGCTCGCGGCTTGCTTGGGGGTGTTGAGCCGGGAATTCTTCGCGCAGTTCCTGCTTTTCGGGTATGCGTTTGCCACAATGATTTCAATCGGTTCGGTCTTGCAAGAGGAAATCACCTACAAACGATACAACGACTGGCAGGATGTAGCCCGCCTCGTGAGCTACTGCTTTCTGGAACATTTTCCCTATCGGCAACTGCACATGGTCTGGCGGCTGCAAGGCCTGTGGCAATACCTGCGCCGCGACAATGTTTGGAGACCGCTTACGCGCAAAGGCCTTGAGTCCGCAAATATCCGATAGCTCCTCTGCACCCTCCCTAAACCAGGGACTACTCAGTCCTGCTTCCCCTCTGTCTCTGTGAGACCCCGGTTATCAAGGCTGTGATTGTTCCGCATGCACCTCTCCGCAAGGGCGGCGGCCAACTCCCCGGACACGGCAATGACCGGTAGCGTCCTGGTGTTCTTTTCTCTCGCTAGGGCGTCGCAGCGGGAAACACTTCTTGGATATCCTCCCGATTGCCTGTTCGCAAGCTGGCATTCGCTATCGGTGGCCCAGAGGAGGTTGGGAGGTAGTCCAAAGGCTGCCTCCCTTGCCTGCTCACATCCACCGAACGGTTTTGATGCGATCAATTGGAGGACGCTGTAGCTAGTTCAAGAAACGACGCGAGCTTCGCGGTTGTCTTGAACTGAGGGATCGGGTCAAGGTCCTTGAACGCGCTCGTGAACGCGTTGGACAAGCTCCACACTGTTCGCCGAGCGAACTCCTCGACCCGAGGGTTGAAATACGCGTCGTGAACGCGCCGGGCCAGGTGTTTTGGGACGTCAAGCTTGCCTTCCACGAATGCCCGGTAGATGACCAGTTTCGCGGTGTCGTCCGGCAGGCGCGTCCCCTTCCACGCCTCGACTTGTTTCCTCATCGGCTCGAAGTTCCGCTGCATGCGGTCCACTCCAACCGAGAGGATGTCGACGAGGCTCAGATGTTTGGTGTGCTTGGCGAGCACAGGCGTGAAATCGCCATGGAAAGCCATGTTGTCGCACACGAGCACTCTGTAACCTACAGTGAGGGCCAGCCTCATGGACTTGTCGTTGGAGTTTCGAACGCCAACTGAGAATCGGCATCCGTCGAAAGTGGTTTCAAGGTCGAGGACACCGAACATCTTCATGCCGTCGGCCGAAACCGCGTATTCTTCCCGCACCACCGAGATCTGCCGGAAGCCCAGGGTTTCTACCAGCGCCCCGACAATCTCGAAATGCGGAAGGGGTTGATGGGTTGCGCTCCCCGCGGGCGTCGGGACCACCCTCAATTCTTCTCGGGTGATTTTCGAACTGCCGCAGTGCGCCAAGAGTTGGGACTGTTCCATTTTGTCGTTCTCCTTTCCATTCAGAGGTTCAACTCCGAGATCCGCGAAGCGAGGCACTCCACGAGACACGGACTTCGGATTTCGCTAGGAAAGTGAGCAGGCCGCATTCACTTGAAGCCCGGGGCGAGCATCGATGGGGAGAATTAGGCTCGGAGGGACACTGGAGAGAGGACGCACTGGTTCTCTCAGCCTGAAGCGGGGCACATGGGTATAGTGATTAACAAGGCTTCTCTAAAGGAGTTTATCCAGGGTAAATCCTAGAACCTGAGACAGCCGGCTTATATAAAGGGAGGGATTATTATTTTAATTCCGCACCCAAGAGGATCGATTGCGCCCGCAATTCATCGGGGGGGATTTCCACCACCTTGCCATCACGCCAGACGTAGATTGGCATGCCCTTGCGGGCGTGTTCCACAATCACTTTTTCGACAGCCGTCTTTAGCGCCCTCAGACCGCGCTCAGCAATTGGCAATTCGAGGACATTTGGATGTACCTTACTCATGGCTTTGCGTAGCGCTCCACTAAACCATTATACAGTCTTGCCTCGCCTACCTGAAGCTTGCCGCATTCTTCGTATGCAATGATTCTAGGCACTGCGGTTGTGTTGTCGTAGAGAGTCCATGAATCAGCGAGCAGCCGATAGTGAACCAGGAAGTTTCGGATCGACCGGTCGAAGCGACGGCGAACATCTACCGCAGGCACATCATGGCCCCCCAGCAACACCCGCCCCCTGATTCTCGAAAGGACCAGTTCAACACTTGGCACCCAAAGATAGAAAAAGTGCACCTCGTACCCCTGTCTCTTGAGATGACGGACCAACCCCAGATAACTCCGACCCGAAAGGGTTGTCTCGAAGCCGAAGTTCGCGCCGCGCTTTGCATAGTAATCGATCTCTTCAAGCATGAGCCGCCCAGCGCGGAAGGCGGCAGCTTCCGGCGAGAACGGTGACACACCCTGTGCAATCAAATCTGCGTTGATGAAATTCTTGCAGTCGGCATAATTCGGAAGGAATTCTTTCGCGAAGGTCGTCTTTCCGGCACCGTTCGGTCCCCCAATGATGTAGAGATTTGGACTCATGAACGCCCTCATTCGGTGGTGTGCAATCATACAGCACGGTCAAAAACGCAGCTGGATTAGCACATAGCGGTATTGCTCTGATCAGACGCTCGCACCAGCAACCCCGACGACACCGACGGGAGTGGCCAGGTAATGCGAATGCGAGCATCCAACACAACTCACGCCCTTAGCTGCCGCCCCAACGGCTGAGGCAAATACCCCTGGGACCATAAGCATCTCGCCGGCGCGGGACCAGAATTCGGGAATGACTGATTGCCCGGCCAAGTCACCGCTTGTACGTAGGCATTCCAAACCAATAAGGCCATTCACCCCGCGAAAGAGAACTCTGTTCTCCAGAGGGGGCCGTCTACCATTTTCGACCTTTCCAGGTTCATGCTTCGAGATGAGTAATTGGCAGGTGCGACCTGTTCGAAATATCTCGATTCGCACGAGGACTGGAGCTACTGCCACTGCATGAACTCCGTTCACACCGATGGCATCGATTGGATGCAGATATGGCACCGCCTCACCCTCCGGCCCACAGAACGTGACGTAGCGGCCGAGGTCCTTCACGGCACCGCCTGATTCGATTCCTCGCACCACATAGCGTTTGGCCAGATGCTGGTGTTCAAGGCTCACCTGGGATTGCGCAGATATGCCTACTTCATTCAAACGCCGTAGCACTCGTCTCGACAGAGTGAGCCCTCGAGAAGCCAAACAATCTTGCTTGTCTGCCATCCGCCACCTCCTTATGCGAATTGCCGAACGGGGATCGGGCAACCCACCGCTCGACGAATCATTTCTCTCGTGCAGCCCGCCCAGCAGATGTACTTCCGCGGATCGTCAATTGAGATCGCCAAGTTGTCGCCGCTCCGGTCTTGTCCGGCCTCCGCACAGGATGGGCATCGCGTTACATAATTCCGGCCCACCTTCCGGACCTTGGCCACATGCTCGAGAATGCGAAACTCGCCTCCAGATGGGGCGGTCGGAACAAATTCGGTTGGCGAGGAACGCTTCCGGTCAAACTCGGGTGGCATGGTCTTGCCCGCAATGAACTTCCGCAGTTGGTCGTCACTCACCTTGCGGAGCTGGCTCAAGTACGCAATCTGTTTTTCCAAATCGTAGTCGGCCCCGTAAAACCAGTAGCGCCTGTTTGCACCACGATGAATTCCGAGTGGCCCGCGGATCGCGTTGCCAAATTCCCCATCTCGAAGCTCATCGTGCTTCGGAAAGACTTCGATTCCCTCTCCCACGCCAGCGCCTTTGATTCGCACTCCGAGGTTCAACGCCAAGTTGTAAATGTAAATTCGGCACTCGCGAGCCAAGGCAGGCCTCTCCATGAAAATCCAGAGATGCCCGCCCCGCTTGCTCATCTCCAAGGCCGCCTCCACCCTGTCCTGCTGGACGGAATACTGGAGCTTGAGCAGGTCCTCTATCGCGTTGGGATAGTCGGCGTCGATGGCGACCCATTTGGATCGTTGGGTGGTGGGATTGATTGCGTATAGGCCGATTGTGATTTCACCCTCCAAATGCCGCCGGATTGTGTCCGCAGTCAGCCCTAGCTCCCCGCCACTTCCCCTTGCCTTCGGTCGAAAGTAGTAGTGACGCCCACTCTCAGGATGAGGCCGTGAAGATTGAAGCGTATAAGCCCCGCGATTTACAAAGAGGCGGTTGTAGGCCCGAACGATCGCGGAAGCGGCTTTAATGGCAGTCTCCATGGCTCCTCCTTCTGAGCAGTTCCCGACGCAGAAAGCTCGTGCCGTACCTAAACCCACTCCTAGCACTTGTCAAATAAGTGGGACTAGGCGGTGAGTCTTTGCTCCGATTGGGCTTACCGCGGATGAAACAGCGCAGGGGAGGGGGCGTATTGCCTTAGGCGGGATTCTGCATCCCTGCTTCCACACCCTCGTAAGTCCGCTGCGGTCGAAGACCGGGCTGCACGATCCATTGATTCTTGCCCGCAAGCAGATGGGGATACTCCACGACGTCCAGGAAATGACACTCTCGGACAAGCCGGTCGAAATCGCTGACCGTGTAGCCTCCGAACTTCTCGTCGTCAAAATCCACCCAGAACCAAATCCTTGCAAGGCGGTCGTAGACGTAGAAAGCGCCGGATTCGGGGTCCCCGGGAACGATAAGGAACACGAATAAGGCCTTCGGGAACTGGACCCATTTTTCGATCTTTGGGTGCTCAGTCACATCCAGCAGTCTCTTCACCGCCCCATCCGAACATCTGACGGCATTGTCTGGTGGGTTCCGAAGATCAACCACAGGGATCACATTCATCTTTCCAAACATTGGGTTCCTCCTCTCAAATCCGAAGTAGAAGTAAAAAACACGAAGATACGCTTACCAAGGGTACGAACCAAAGGTCCCACGCTGAAGGATGCTTCCTGTTCGCGCAACACAAATCAGCCTGGCGCACTCATCCAACATTTAGCGAACCATTCCACTTACCATCGGGGTCAAGTCGCACTAATGATGCGGCAGCTTGCCGCTGAGCCGCTTGCCACGGACTTCGCCATGTTTTTGATGGAGGCCGCCACGAGAGATCCGACGCACAGTAGTCTGCCCAAGGTTTGATAGAGCCGAAAAACTCGTTTCGAACGCAGCCAAGTGTACTCGGTCGGAGGAGCCGACGCCGTCGTCCAAACAGGCTCGTTTCCCAATGCAGACACACCGTGCCGTGTCATCTACACCTTGGAAGCAACAAAAAATAGGAAGTGCTGCCGCAACAGCGACTTAATCATGGCCATTGACCTGCTCCTGCTGTAGTCGAGTCCACGCCTTGCACGAGTAGAGCGTTTTGGTCGTGGCGAGCATCAAAGTATAGGGGACCAGCGGTGGGTCGTGTGCGCAAAATTTGGCGCTTTTTGGGGAACCTGATTTTCTTTGCCGGGGTCGCACTGATCGCGGTGGCAGTGCTTGCGGGCTACTATTTATGGCCGCGGGAGATTGATGCGCATCCGTACGCATGCCTTCCCCGTCCGGAATTCGTGCGGGGCCACCTTACACTCCCCTACACCGACGGATATGCGGTTGCTCAGGTTGCCAGCTACGACGATGAACTCGAAGCGTTTTTATATTTCCAATTTTTGCGCGGGCGTACCGCTTCGGAAGGGCTCCGCATACTCCTGACCGCCGTGCAAACCAAGACCGGACCGTCATATCGCATCTTTGTTGTTGCGCAGGACGATCTTCTTATAGACATTCCGCAGCTGGGCAAGCTGGAGGGCCTCCGGCTCGCCCCGCGTACCGAGATCACGGTGTGGTCCGAAAACGAATTCTCGCATTACGAATATCAGAGCCACATTTTTGAGGTCGCGGATAATATTCCTGCCGCACAGAAGCTCGAAGCGCTCGATCCCGCACAATTACAATCGGCACTGGCAGAATTTCTCTTGTTCAAGTCGCAGACGGACGTCCGCGTGCTCGAAGAGATGGAACCCAAGCCGCGACCGCTGACCCGCGCGCAGGCCGAGCAGTCTGCCGCAGATATCATCTCCGTTGCCCGGTTTTATGACCTGCCGCTGGATTATTTCCTTGGCGTGGGCGCCATGGAAAATGACTATATGGACGTGAACGGGGACTTGACGCACACCGTTTGGAAAAACCGCGCGCAGAACGGCGACATCGTTCTGAAGCGGCGCCGCAAGCGCGTGCTGGTCAGCGATTATTCCGTTGGGGCGTGGCAAATCACGCGCGAAACCATTCGCGCGGCACACAACCTTTATCTGCGGGACAAGCGCGATTATTCTCTTTTGCCCGAGCACTTGCGCCCGCCTCGACAGCTTGATCTGAACTCAATCGACGGCCCGATCCTTACCACCTACGCGGGCCTGCTGCTACGTGAGCTGCTGGACCACTACCACGGCGACGTTCAGAAAGCGATTGCCGCCTACAACGGCGGCACGAAGACGCCGAATTCCCATTATGCTGTCGCGGTGACAGGCATCGCGCAGTACGCGCGGCGCGTCATCGAACACGCTCCCATCCTCAAGGAGCAAGATCCCGTGCAACTCGTGACTACAAGCTCTGGGTCGCCTTGGGATCTGCAGCCGACCAGCACTTCCGGTAGCTCATCGGCTCCGAGATAGCCAGAGACTTAATAACGCAATTTGACTCGGTTGAGGTGTGGCTTAGTTGGCGGACTGTCCGTAATAACATCCGTCATTTCTCGCCTGAGAGGCGTTGTAGGCGAGACCGCTGAGATCGAGAGGAGATAGCACATCACAGCGACGTCAATCCGACGCGGCGAACCGGGACCGTGAACTTTGGGCCGGACCGCAGGCTGTCAAAAGCAGGGTCCATTTTCAGGTGCGACAGCCAATCGATTCTACGGCGGTGTCGTACGGCAGCGGAAGTTCGGTCCTAGATACCTTGACGCGGCATTCCGCAAGCGCCTGGGCGGATTGGTAATGGGAAGTCGGCTTGTGGGAATGGATCTCCGGGCTTGACATCGATCCTGCACGGTTTAAGGGGAAACCCGAATCGATATCCCACGAGCATCCGCTCACAGCCTCCCGCTGAAGCAACGCACAACTCGAAGAGTTCATTCCCGAACCCCAAACACCATCAGAATCCAGGATAGTAAATGGATAAGCGATGGAAGCTCACCGACTTGCAGGGAACCAAAAGAGCTAATGGCGATTCAATGCGCGTCCATAGAAAGGTCAATGAAAGGGCAAACGGTAGCTAGTCGCAGTCGACATGGCCTCGACTTTCGGTGTGCCGCCGTTCAAAGCTTGCTGCAATGGAAATGCGCGTTTCCCAAGACCGTCTAAGACTGGCATTTCAAGCAGATGGGAATGCCAATCCGTAAGCAGGCCAAAGAAGACCGGGTACACGGCCTTTGTGAAGAAGCCTGAAACGAATCGAAGGATGTCGTAGTTCGCAACCAAATAAAGGAGCCGATTCACGTGAACTTCCTGGCTCATGCAAGAGGCGATTGCTCGGTAGCATTTCGCCGGCTTCGGGGTTCGTTCGTACTCGAGTGCAAACCTGCGTTCCCCAATATCTGTGCGAACCGTCACGATTGCGTCGTAGTCCTTTGCAAAACCGAACGCGGTGAGCTCATTCTGAGAACGGATCGCCATCGATCCCATCCAGCGCACGAGCAATCCGGCGCGCAAGGCGCTGAGCTGGATTTCGTTGAGTCCGATGGCATGCAAAACGTTTCTCTCTGCCTTTTCCGCGTCCGTTCGGCCACCCCCAACCAGACAGTACTCGCCCATGCTCTGCAGCAACATTGCTGCACTGCTTGAGACTGAATACACAGCGTCTCCGGTTCCGGCCACGAGTGTCTGTCGCAGCACCAGTCCGCGGTCAACTAATCTTCTCATCCTCCAGTGGAACGAATTACGACTCCGCTCGTAGTGGTTAAGTTGCGTGAACTCGAACAATTGAGAATGGGTCACGAATTCCGAGCGTAAGATCTGGCGCAGGAGCGGCAGGTCGCGTGATTGGTTGAGTTGAATAGAGCCTCTCGGATATCGCATTGCTCACCGTACTTTATGCAGACTCCAGCTGAAGCCGCGCGCTCCAGGGCCAAGACACGAATGGCCGAAGCACAAACTTGCCGAGATCCGTGCGCAACCAACTGTCGAGTGGCATCAACAGCATCGCCTCCTGCTCTTCCCGACACTCGCTGAAGGAAATCAAAAGCGTGCCTTCCGATCTCCATGCCGGCGACCCTACCTCCAGGTGTCCGACCTCATTGGCTCGGACCACAACTAAGAAGTAGTCGGGCTGCTGCGGGGCTGACAACTTTCGGCTAAAGAGGACCTTATTCTGTCCCTGCCAAATGCATGGCTCGGCGCACTCAAAGACGCTATTGATCATTCCCAGTGGATGATTCGGGTCGAATCCTCCAAGGCCATTGAATCGCACATGACCGACAATCCGAGGTCGGGTCCGGATCTGCCCACCGACGGGAACACCGGTTGTGTTGAAATACGCCGCGCGCGCAAAGCGCCTTGGATCGCTCTGGTCCTTTCCAAAGCGCCGCCGCCAAACACTCCCAAAACCTGTCACGGTAACGAGCATTTCTGTCATGCTCCCTTCAAGCGCTTGTTCTTCTGCCGTTCGGTATACAGCTCTTCCTGCAGCCGGTTGATCTGACCGACAAACCTTGTGCCGTCCCCGTTGGCGCCGGTTAACACCGGCTCGCCAGCACCACCGCCGGGGTCACGCGGCCCGTTTATCTTCTTTGATAAAGCATCGAGTCGTGTGGAAAGGTCGGCAACGATAAGTGATTTCTGCCTGAGCTCTTCCTGAAGCTTGTTGCGGTCCTGCGTCGTGACTTCGAGTTGACTCGCGACGCGCCGGAGTTCCTCTTTCAGGCTATCGACCTGCGTCTCGCCCCAGCCGGGTCGTGCGTCTCCCGCTTCCGAGGCTTCGATGGCACGATTGCACTGCTCGATGTGCCGGTTATATTTCTCGATAGCTTCGGTTGCCACCTGACGAGACAAGAGATCGTGGCTGTAGACGTCGGCCATCATCTCCGCGGTGACGCGCATGCTGCGGCGGTGGTCCAGATATAATTTGGTGCAGGCAGCCATCGTGAGCAGCATCCCCACCGTCACTGACACGCTGTACCAAAAGTACGGTTCCTTCACGGTCGCTTCGAGGAAAGCCTCACGTCGTTTCTCAAGCCAGGCTCCGTAATCGAAATTGTGCGGATTGAATTGCTTCAGCAGGAATTCGTACCACGTGTCCCGCCCAGCGTTCTGCCGGTGTGGGGTTTGCGCCGGCACACTTGGCCCAACAAGGGAAAGAATGATGATCAGAAGACCGCAGCAAGCTAGTCGTTTCATCTTCTTCACGCTCGGTGCGCGCGTCTTGCGTACCGCGTTCCCATGAGTTCAGCGCTTTTGAATCGGAGATTTGCCCCTACCGATGTTGCGCGCGACTGCTTCAGTCGAGGAAAGAGCGCAGGCTCGAAGTGGGGCGCTCGAACATCCGCCGGGGGCCGGACATGCAAGTGCGCGTGGAGGGTTCCGCGTGTGTCATCGGTCATGAGAATTTCCATCTGACCTTTTGGCAGGTTCTTGATGTGCTCGTCAAGCGCGCGCGTTTCGACGGCCTGTATGTCGACGGCTCGGCCTGTCTCCTCATATCTTTCATATGCGAAGAACTTCCATCTCTCCATGGACAGGTTGCGCCGCGTCACGCAATGTTCGGCTGAAGCCCGCAGGAAATAACGCGCGGTTTCCTCGTCGCGGGTCCTCAGAGTCATGGTTGTGTTGGGAGCGGAGGCAACATCCTCTTTGAACCCGCGGCCGACATGCATGAGCTGGGGGAGACTCTGCATTGAGAAGAGGAATGCCGTGTTTGTTCCCCGCGCCGTTTGCAGGATCTGCGGAAAGTTCCTGTAACCAAAGGGCGCGAACTCGTCAAGGACAACGCTGAAGAGCGGCCGATTGACCCTGCGGCGATGTTCCTCGCTTCCGTATCTCTTTCCGACCATAAGCTGAAGGTTTTGAAGCAGCATCTTGCCAAGCGCACGGACCGGCTCCGTGTTCTTGTTCACGTTCAACGTCACGAACAGAATGAGTTCCTGCTCGATCACTTCGTCGAGCGACAGCAGGTCTTCATAGGGCCCCGTGATAACGCTCAACTCGTCGTCGAGAAACGTCATGCACTCGTTCAACAGTCCCTGAATCTTTGGAACCCGCTCCCGGTCCTGGAATGACTGGTACAAATTCTTCACGGACATGGCAAAGTTTAGTTTTCGTTGCATGCTCACGTTTACGCCCTGCTCGAGCTGTCGCGAGGCTTTCGCCACTTGTTCCCGGAGCACCTGTTCGTCTATCGCCATGACCAGCACGTCGTAAAAATTGAATTTCAGGCCGGTATACACAAGCACCCGAACGATGTCCGCAAGGTAATTCAATTGATGCTTGCCGAAAAACTCGTCGTGCAGGTTGAACGAACCGAACACCATGTTCACCACCGGCATGTAGTCCTCATCGCCACAGTAGAAGGGGTTGTATCGAACCGATACGTCCGGGCGGCCGGGGTTGAGAACACGCAACTTGCTAAGGCGGCCAGCATGATGGATGTGCGGGAGGATGCTGTAAAAGAACTCCATGTCACCTTTACCGTCAAAGATCACCATCGGTATGTGGTGGCGGTCTTCGGGAGGCCCAACAACTCTGCACAAATCCTGAGTAATGATGTTGCGCAGCAGGGTCGTCTTTCCTGATCCAGTCATCCCCAATACAATTCCTTGCATCACCCGAACGCGGTCGGGCCAGAGCCACGGTTTTCCGTGCACGTCGTAGCCGAGCACAACGGCACTTTGGTCCCAAGCCTTCTGCGTTGCCCGTTCATCTGTGCTCAGGCGCACAACCAGGGGCGGATGGGGCCACTGTCTTTCCCGGCGCGAACGTTTGGTCAACAACAGGTATGCGGTCGAGTAGAGAGCGATGACAACAATTGCGAGATAGCACGCCAACTCGGCGACTTGCCGGTCCGTCATGTGGTACCGCTCGCACGCCAAGTACCAAGCGAACCAGCCGCCAGCGAGTACGAACGCTGTGATGACAATCTCATGCGCTTCGAGCAGAGGAGAACGTACACGCGGCGCTGAATACGCGGGGTTCATGACTCGATCACCGCGCCTTCGTGCCCGACAGGTTGCGCTTTCCGCGTACATGGCAATGACTCGCGCCCTGCCTGCTCGACATTTGACTCGGACGGAGATGAGGTCGTTATTGTCGATCGTGCTGGAGCCTGCAGAGATCCAATGATGTTGGTCGCGATGGTGACCAAATATCCGAGGACAAGCGAGATCTTAAGCGGCAAGTCATTGTCCACAGCTCCGGCAATACCGAGCGTCCTTGCGATGCAGCAAAGGCTAAAGAACGCAGAAGCAACCAAACCCAGTGTGAGAAAATCCGGCATGAATACCGCGACCAGTTCTAATAATTGGACGAAGAAACTCATGGAGCCACCAGCATTAACGTGCGAAATTGAAGTAACAGAAGAAGCCTAGTGATGCGGCAAATAGGATTGCGCCAAGCGAAAATCCAGTTCTCGGTTTCCGTCGTGCGCTGACTTCGAATGGATTCCGGGGCTCGAAAATCATGCTGCTTATTGCGTTCCAGAAACCGATGTCGCAGCGTTGTGCCAAGGACTCCTTGATCCAGGCGTGGATGTCGCGCGGTGCAACAGGCGGCGGCATCTCACAGCACCAGCGTGGCGTTAATCGGGCCCTTGGGACTTCCAAGGAACACGAATTGAAGCACCGTCGGCTTCGCGTGAGTCGGAGGCAGCTTGATCGCAACGATTCCAGTCGTTTCCTCGCCCGGCTCGATTCGCGGGGAGCGAATTTCGCCCTTTGCCACCTCGATACGCGTCTCACCACTGCACTTCAAACGTGCCGCAGCGTCTGGGCTCAACTGAGAGTTGGAAAGAGCGTAGAGCGACTCGCGGTACTTCGGCGCATTGAGCGCAACCACCTGCGGGGCCCCTGGCACATAGGTTTTTGAGGACTGGTTCCGAATCGTGTAGCGGATGAAGACTTGCCCATCGTGCTCGAGCAGATCTGTCAGGTAAACAGCAACTCGATTCTTCTCAGGAATCGACCCGTACAAACGGACCGGTTTGGCTTCGATGAGCACTTCCGCCGGCGAGGGACCACTGGGGTTGCCCGACCGATTCACAGAAAGAGCGGCTTCTGGTGGGTCGGCAACAGTCTGGTCAATTGCGAAGTCCATTTGGGGAACAGATCCCGCGGGGTCGAGCTCGTAGTTGAAGCGCCCAGACGGTGTCCACACAAACAGATTCGTCGCCACATTTGGCTCTGACGGTTGAATAAAGACTTTGTTCTCGCGCCACTCCACTTTGAATACGGGACTGCCCACTGCAACTGTGCTGACCGGCTCAGTCATCTCGAGAACCGTCAGGTGGTTCAACGCGGTTTGAACGTGGAGGATCAGTCCGCGATCCAGCTTCTGCACTTCCACTTTTTGTCCCAATGCAGACCGTGAGAGGGCCGTAACTGCAAGAAAAGAAAGGCAAATCTTGTTCACTTCCGGTTCTCCTATCCTTATATATATATGGGGGTGCCCAGGAGGCCCTGTGATTGAGCCTCCCGGACAGCTTATTGGTTTACGACGGGGTTTCGTCTTGCGCTGAAGCCGTGGGCCTGTCATCTGTCGGCTCGCACAAGCTGCTGACTGAACGTTTTTTTACGGCAGTATGCTGGCGAATGTCGTTGAACACCAGATTGCCATCACGGATCGTGCCGGACCCGTATCGCATCGGGAATGGCTGTACGCGATCGACAACCTTTCCGTCGACGAGCACTTCTCCCTGCTTCAATATCTGCAGGAGGAAAATTTTGCGCTCGTGGGTGCTGCCGTCGCCGTTGGGGAACTGTTCCACGAGAAAGACGCGGCCTTCCTCGTCAAATTCAATTTCCCCGTCCACGAGATCGGGAACGAAGACCTGCACAGGGGTGCTGCCGGTCTCCTCCGCAATCTTGTCGATGATTTCTTGTGGAAAGGCATGGAAAAGCAGCGAGCCATTGCCCTTTCCCGCACAAATGACTGCGTGCAAGGACTGGCACCAGCCGCGCCGGTTCTGCTTCTTTCCGTCTCCCCAAGCTCGAATGATCGACCGCAAGGCCTGAAACTCCTCGCGGGACCGCTCCTTGAAGGCATAGACGGCACTTCGGGCGGCGTTGCGCCGCGCACGCGCTTCGTTCCTGGTTGCCTGGTCGTTCCGGTTGGCCTGATATTCAGCCTCGGCTTTCGCCAAAGTTTCATCCACGGCCTGTTTTTCCTTGATCAGTTTTCCGATTTCCTCGGCATAGATGCGGTTGACCAACCGACACTCCTGGGACATCTCCCGCGTGAAGTGCTCGTTGGTAATCAGCCCGTGGAAGTCGGCGATCAGCAGTTTCGCGGAAAAGAAGTCTTCAACTTCCTTTCTCGCGAGGTTGTAGAGGTACCCGATCTTGTCGGTGGGCAGAACTTCAACATGCACCGGCATATCGCTGACCCGCTCCTTGTCCTTCAATTGCAGCCAGGGCGCGAGTGGTACCTTCTGGCGGATCTCGGCGATGAGCTGCTGGTTCACCTCGGTGCCCCACTTCAGGCTGTCCAAGGCATGCTG
>Ga0137418_10001186_pt1 | contig 23971 bp, 19 predicted proteins | sample CZODoug3_1_2_16f_FD_122242 | JGI IMG/M metagenome (GOLD analysis project Ga0137418, IMG submission 122242) | Vadose zone soil fungal communities from Angelo Coast Range Reserve, California, USA - CZODoug3_1_2_16fungal (Hybrid Assembly) | ecosystem: Environmental > Terrestrial > Soil > Vadose...
GATCGTTGGCAATCGGCGAATGAAATCCTGGAGCAGCTCGAGCAGATGATGACGCCGACCGGCGGCATCACGCCGACCGCCAGCGCGCCATACGACGCCGTGGCGGTTGCGGCAGCACGGCGCGCCCGGCCGCTGCGCGTCGCCGCATTGTTCGTTGCGGCCTCGGCCGTTGTGCTGGGACTCGTCTATGTCGTGCGACAACTCCTCGGACTTCCCGACTGGGTACTGCCCAGCGCCGCAGTACTGCTCGCCGTTGGACTGCCGATCATGGTGCTCACGGGGCTTTTCGAGCGGCGCCGCGCGCTCGCACGCAGCACCGGGCGGATTGCCCCCACGGCATCCGGCGCCTGGCACGGGCTGTTGACGTGGCGCAAGGCGACGACGGGCGGTGTCCTCGCCTTCGCCGGCCTCGGACTCGGGGCGGCGGCGTACATGGGGATGCGCGCCCTCGGCATCGGCCCGGTTGGAACGCTCGTGGCGAGCGGCGTGCTCGATGACCGCGGCCGTCTGGTACTGGCCGATTTCGAGAACCGCACCCGCGATTCGACGCTCGGACCATCGGTCGGTGAAGCCTTCCGGATCGATCTGGCCCAGTCGCGCGCGATCCGGTTGCTCGACCAGTCGGCGATCGGGGACGCGCTACAGCGGATGAGCCGCGCGCCGGGCACCACGCTCGATGTGCCGCTCGCACGTGAGCTGGCGCAGCGCGAGAACGCCAAAGCCGTGGTGCGGGGCCAGATCGATCCGGTGGGACGCGGCTACGTGCTCGCCGCCGAGCTGATCTCGGCCGCGGATGGCTCGGTGCTGATCGCATTGCGGGAGAACGCCAAGGACGACGGCGAGATCCTCGGAGCGGTCGATCGACTGTCGAAGCGGCTGCGCGAGCGCATCGGGGAGTCGCTCAAGACGATTCGCTCGAGTGAGGCGCTGGAGCGCGTGACGACCGGATCGATCGAGGCGCTGCGCCGCTATACCCAAGCGATCGATGCCGACGACCGCGGTGAGGCTGACCGAGCGGTAGGTCTGCTCGAGGAGGCGATCGCGCTCGACACAGGTTTCGCGATGGCCTACCGCAAGCTGGCCGTCATCCTCGCCAACACGGGCGCAGCCCAGTCGCGGATCAACGCCGCGACGGCGAGTGCGTTCCGCCACCGTGAACGGCTTCCCGCGCGGGAGCGCCATCTGACGGCAGCCGCCTACTACACAGATGTCGAGTACGACCGCGCCAAAACCGAGAGCGCGTATCGCGCGGTGCTCGAGATCGATCCTGACGACCCGATCGCGACCAACAATCTCGCGCTGCTCTACAACGGAATGCGCCGGTTTGCGGAAGCCGATTCGCTGCTGACTACGCAGCTCACCGGACGGGGCGCGCCGACCTATTTCAACGCGACCCGCGCGCGTATCGGGCAAGGCAAGTTCGCCGCTACAGCCGACGTACTGCGGATTTACGAGCGGAACGCGCCGGGGCATCCCGCGATCACGGTGATGCGCGCGTTCCTTGCGGAAAGCCGGGGCAACTATGACAGCGCCGAGGTATACCTCAGATTGATCGCTCGAGCGCAGCCCGATCTCTCGCGGCAGGCGGCAAACGCGAGCGACCTGTTTTTTCTGGCGCAGCTGCGCGGCAAGCTGGGGGCGGCCGAACGAGAAGCGCAGCGCTTCATGGACGTGAACGAGCGGCGGCAGTTGCCGGGCACCTACCTGGTGGGCGCCGTACAGCTCGCGCTGCTGCAGCTGCGCTTCAAAGACCGATCGGCGGCGGCACGTCAGACGGTTGAGGCAGCCCTGGCGCGCCACCCTCTCGCGACGCTGAACCCCGGTGATCGGCCCTACACGACGCTCGCCTGGTTCTATGCTGAAGCGGGCCAGCCCGACCGGGCGCAGCGCTTGCTTGCGGAGTACGACGTCACCATTCCCGAGGGCATACGGCGGGGCGACGATTCCCGCCACGCCGCCTCAGCCAAGACGGCCGCTGCGGAGGGACGGTCCGCGGATGCGATTCGCGACTACCGCGCCTGGTATGATGAGGGAGATTGCACGACGTGCGGACTCTATGAGCTCGGCGGCGTGTACGACCGCCTCGGTCAGTCCGACTCCGCAATAGCAATCTACGAGCGCGCCGTGACGACGCCCGCGATGGACCGGGTGTCCGTCGACGCCCCGAATATGGCGCCAACATACAGGCGGTTGGGGGAATTGTACGAGCAGCGGGGCAACGCCGTCAAAGCGCGCGAGTACTACGGCAAATTCGTTGACCTCTGGAACGACGCCGACCCTGAATTACAGAAGGCCGTGCGCGACGTGCGCGGCCGGCTGGCGAGACTGACGGCGGAAAAGTCGCCGTAGGTCCTAACGGACGTGGGCGGGTGCGCTTGCTGCGGCTGTGCTTGCCACCGAGTTCACGAACGCGTCATACACCGGTTCCGACCACCAGCCGCGACACTTCTCGATCTCCAGCATCGCCGCTTCATGCGACATCGCCGGCCGGTATGAGCGCGCGGTTGTGAGCGCGTCGTAGACGTCCACGATGCCCACGATCTGCGCCGCGACGGGGATCTCCTCACCGCGCAGGCGGTCGGGATAGCCCGTGCCGTCATAGCGCTCGTGGTGCCAGCGGATGATCGGCTTCAGGTCCCACGGGAATTCGACGGCCGCGAGCAGCTCGAGGCCCCAGATCGGGTGCATCTGCACGATCTCGAATTCCTCGCGCGTCAGCGGACCCGGCTTGTTCAGGATCTCGTGCGGCACGCGCACCTTGCCCAGATCGTGGAGATAGGCGCCGAGCCGGATCGTCGTCTGCGCGGTCTCATCGAGGTCCAGGCCGCGCGCCACGGCGCGGGCGCGTTGCGCGACCCGCTCGCAGTGGCCGAACGTGTAGCTGTCCGCCGATTCGATCGACTGGCCCCACTCGCGCACCAGGTCGAAGTAGGTGGTCTCGAGCTCGGAGACTTTGCCGCCGACGTAAACCAGATCGACGCGTGCGTCGAGGCGCCGGAACAGCCGGTGCGCCGTGTTCAGCAGCTTCAGCGCGTCCTGGTTGCGGCCCATCGCCTGGAGCAGCAGCGCCAGCTCGCGTGAGGCCTCCGCTTCGTTCAAGACCGAGCCGGCGCTGACCGCCAGGTCGATCGCCGTGCGCAGCCGCGACTCGGCGAGCGCGGGGCGCCCCGTCTCGCGGTACACCATCCCGATCATCTTGTAGGCTTCGGACTTGTCGGCCTGGGAGTCGAGCTGATCGAAGATCGCGAGCGCCGACTCGGCGTTGCGACGCGCCTCTTCGTACCGGCCACGCATGTAGTGCGCCTCGGCATGATTCACGAGGCAGATCCCCTGCAAATGCATGTCGCCGGAGCGTTCCGCTATCGCCAAGCTGGATGTGAAGTAGTGATCGGACTTGTCATACTGCTTCAGATCGGTGTGCGCGATGCCGAGATTGACGTATGCCGTCGCGAGCCCGTGCTCGTCGTTGGTGGCGACGTGCGCTTCCACCGAGCACTCGTAATGCGCCACCGCGGCGGTGATATCGCCCCGGATGTTCGCGAGAATGCCGAGGTTCTGCTCGACCCGCGCGAGCAGCTCGCGGGCTTGCCCGCCCCGTTCGAGCGCCTGAAGGAAGTGGGCGCGGGCTTCCTCCATGGCGCCGGTGCGCAGGGCGAGCCCGCCCATCGTGTTCAGCGCTTCGGCGGCGAGTATGTCGTTCTTGAGGTCGGTGGCGACTTTGTAGCTGCGATTGCACAGCTCGCGCGCGCGCGCGGATTCGTTGCGGTGATGCAGCACGACAGCCAGGCGGCGCAACGCCTCAGCCAGGACGGCGCGCTCACCCGTCCGCTCCGCGGTAGAGATGGCCGCTTCGTAACAGGCAATGGCTTCGGGGATGCATGCGGCGCGGTCGCGGGCGCGTGCTTCATGCAGCAAGTCCCCGGCCGGGCGCGCTGCCGCCCTCGGACCCGCCTGCCCCGGACCGGGGATCGCTGCGGAAGTCATTTGCTCCCCGCTCCCAGCTTCCAGCTTCCTTCCATTACCACGCGACGGCGTAATCCGAGAAGTGATTGACTTTGCCGGTGACGTACTTGCTGAACAGGTTGTCGAGCGACAACAGGTAATACAGGATGTTGAGGTTGTTGTCGGTGTAGGCGATGCGCTTGGGCAGCAGCTTGCCGAGCAGGCTGCAGTTCGCGTAGCTCATCGAGAGGGCTGCCGGCGCGATGAACCTTAGCCCTGCAGGCTGGAACTTGACGGCGTTCACACCGAGCCCGGTGGGAGCGGTCATCGTGATCTGAGTCGGAGCGAGCAGCGCCCCGGGTGGGATCACGAGGGTGTGCGGCCCGGCGCTGATCGTGCCGCCCAGCGGCCCAATCGTCTTCGTCTCCGAGTCGTACGGCAGATTGGAGCACTTGAGCAACCCCGTCGCGCCGAGCAACGAGCCGATGAGATCGGCCTGGGGCGCGGGGGCTGCGGGGGCTGCGGCGACAGGAATCGCTGGGGCTGAGGGTGGCTCGCCACAGGACTGCGAGACCAGGAGAACGAGGACGAGGACGGCGAGCGCGCGAACGGCCTTCATGGGCCTTCTCCTAAGGGTCGTACCGGGTTCGGATTCAGGGGAACCTGCCGAGGTACAAGATGGGACTATCCCCGGGTCCTTTCCGTGAGAAATGTCACACAGGTCCCGTTTGGGGACCTATGAGGTCCCTGTTCTGTCCCGTTTGCGCAGGGTCCTGCAGCGCCGCATAGTAGCGCCCATGGCTGAGCCAGCCTCGGATACGATCTCCAAGCTCTCCCGCGCGCTCGGCGCCAAGTACGAGGTCAAGCGCCTGGTCGGCTCCGGCGGCTTCGCCGAGGTCTACGAGGTGTGGGACAAGGACCTGGAGCGCCGCCTCGCGGTGAAGGTGCTGCGGCCGGACGTGGCCTGGACCTCGGGGATGCTGGAGCGCTTTCAGCGCGAGACCCGCGCCGCGGCGCGGCTCGAGCATCCCAACATCCTGCCGATCCACTTCGTGGGCGAGGGCGAAGGGCTCGCGTACTACGCCATGCCGTTCGTCGACGGGATGTCGCTCGGCGAGCTGCTGAAGCGCTCCGGTGCCCTGCCTCCCGAGCGCGCGCTCGCCATCATCATCCCGATCCTCGACGCGCTGGACCACGCCCACAAAGCGGGGCTGCTGCACCGCGACATCAAGCCCGACAACATCATGCTCGACACCGCGCGCGGCCGGCCGCTGCTCGTCGACTTCGGCATCGCGCGCCGGCTCGACAGCGACAAGGGCGCGGGACTCACGCAGACGGGGCTCGTGATCGGCACGCCGCACTACATGAGCCCCGAGCAGGCGCTCGGCGATCCCAATCTCGGGCCCGCCTCGGATCTCTACTCACTCGGCTGCGTGCTTTTCCAGATGGTGACCGGCAGCCCGCCGTTCGACGGCGAGTCGTCGCAGCAGATCGTCGGCCAGCACATCGCCGATCCGCCGCCCGCCGCGAGCGACGTGAACCCGAAAGTGCCGCGCGAATTGTCGGATGTGATCCTGCGCTGTCTCGAAAAGCAGCCGGCGAATCGCTTCCGCTCGGCCGGTGAGATGATCGCGGCGCTCGAGAGCGACAAGCAGCCGAGCACGCTGCGTTCGCGCGCGAACGCGGCGCAGGCGGCGACTGAATTGCTGGTGAGCGGTGCAAGGACAGCACCACGGGCGGGCGGACGGACGGCCAGGCCGCGACGGATCGGCTGGGTGCTGTTGGTCATCGTGCTGCCGCTCTTGTTACTGGGTGCGGGCGCGCTGTTCTTCCGGCAGCCGCAGCTCGTGTTCGAGAATCGCCTCACCGACATGGTCACGGTGCAGGTCGCCGGTGAGGAGCGCCGCATTCTCCCCGGCGGCTCGTTCACGCTCAAGCTCGACCGGGGACGTCGCCTCGATCTCGCGTGGCAGCTCGTGCCGCGGCTTGGCACGGCCTTGGGCGACACCATCGCGATCGCGGGGCCGCGTGGCACGGTGCACGTGCGCGCCACGGCGCGACCGACACATGGCGCCTACTTTGCACCCGTCATTACCAACGACACGGGCCAGCCGCTCGCGATCACCGTGAATGCAGGTTTGGCGGGCGCGATGCGCTGCGGCTGCACGGTACCACCGGGCGCGGTGCGGATGGCGATCGGCTACTACCCACTGTTCGCGAACTCCACGGTGCGTGCCGCAGACCCGAGCGGCCGCGCGGCGACGTTCCAGAATCTGGGTTCACAAGTGAACGCGATCGACGGCATCGTGGGACTGTTATTCCGTCCTGAAGATCTCCGCACAGCACGCTGACATCCTTCGCTTTGTTCTCTCTCTTGTGGAAGGCGGTACCTGGGCGCAGGCTCCTGATGTCTTCGTCAGGAGCCGACATGTCGAGCTTGCATCGCCCTCTCCTCGCCGTTGCCGCTTCGTTGCTATTGTCTTCTTGTGCCGCCGGACCACCGCCTTCCGGCCGTGATGTCGCGGCGCTCGATGCCGTCACCAGCAGCATCAGTGGCATGCCGGTCACGACGGCCTCGGCGGACGCACGCAATCAGTTCCTCCAGGGACTGCGCGAGCAGGATCTGGGGCGCAACTTCGACGCACTCGATCACTTCAAGCGCGCCGTGGCGGCTGATTCCACGTTCGCGATCGCCTATCTCGCAGTCGCCAATACCGGCAACTCGCTGGACGAGTTCAAGACCAATCTCGCACGCGCCGAAGCGAACGCGTCGCGCGCGTCGGACGCAGAGCAGCTGCAGATCCAGATCGCACGCCGTGGCTTCGAGAACGATGTCGACGGCCAGCTCGCGGCGGCGCAGCAGCTCGTGGCGAAGTATCCGCAGAGCCCACGCGCCTATCTCGCGCTTGCCACCATTCAGGGGATACTGAACCGCACCGTGGACTCACGCGCAGCGGTCGAGAAGGCGCTCGCGCTCGCACCGCGCCTGGCGGTGGCGCATGCCAGCATCGGCAACTCGTATCTGTTCGGAGAACCGCGCGACTTCAACAAGGCGCTGCAGCATTTCCAGGCGGCCGAGGCGCTCGCGCCCAACGAGCCGGTGATGCACGACTTTTTGGGCGACGCGCAGCGCGCGCTGAACAACCTTCCGGAGGCGCGGGCGGAGTATACTCGCGGCCACGAGCTGAATCCGCGCGATGCCGGATTGCTGCAGCAGCGCGGCCACGTCAATTCGTTTGCGGGCGACTACGCCGCCGCCCGTGCCGACTACGATTCGGCGCTGGCGGTGAGCCGTGGCAACGAGCGGGGTTTCTTTGCACCGTTCCGCGCCTATGTCAGCGCCTACGCGGGCAACGCGCCGGCCGCCATCGTCCAGCTGAATCAGCTGGTGACACAAGCCGATGGAATGGGGCTGCCTGATCCCGTCACGGTGAAGATCAACGCCCTCTCGAACGTCGCGTTGATCGCGATCGACACGCGCGATTTCCCCGCCGCGGATGCCGCACTCAAGCGGCGTACGCCGCTAATGATGCAGCAGGCGGATCAGGCCGGCAGCGCCGGCTTCCGCCGGGCGCAAGAGCAAGGCATCGCTTACTTCAACGCGTGGCTCGCCGCGCGCAAGGGTGACTACAGGACCGCACAACGCCAGACCGCGCGTCTGACTGCGCTGGTCAGCGCGGACGCGAACCCACGCAAGATGGAGCCGGTGCACCAGCTGAAGGGGTTCATCGCGTTGTATCAGGGACACAACGCCGAGGCGGCCGCGCACTTCGGGGAGGGCAATCTTCAGGATCCGTACATCAAGTATCACTACGCCATCGCGCTGGATGGTTCGGGCCAATCTGAAAAAGCAAAGCCGCTGTTTCGAGACCTCGCGGTTTACAACTTCAATAGCCTGGGCTACGCGCTGATTCGGAAGGAGGCGCAGCAGATGGCGATGTAGTTAGGGTCGCTCTTCCCGCTCCTCATCATCCAGATCGACCGCCATCGGGAAGAACAGCGATCGTTTGACCCCTGGGTACGGTGTGTCCCACCCGCGCGCGTCATGCCACAGGATCCGGTTCAAGCGCTCCGTCGGCGCAGCGTCGGGATCGCGGAAGTTCATGCGCGACGACGCGATCGCGGCAAGGCGCCGCTCGGCAGCCCGCTCACCCGTGATCGACCCCACCCGCTGATTGATCTCGTACAACGACTGCGCCGGAATGAGCGCCGTGTACGGCGCGAGGCTGGGGGATTCGTCGGGGCCGATGAAGCTCGCCCGCATGTCGGTCGCGACCAAGTCGAAGATGCTGAGCGCCGGCAGGCCGAGCATCAGCTCGATCGTCTTCACCATGCTGGGCTGGCCGTAGAACGTCGGATCGATGACGCCGCGCCGGGCGTACGGGCTCGCGACGAGCGCCACGGTGCGATGCCCGTCGATGTGATCGACGCCGTATTGCGCATCGTCCTCCACGATGAGCACCGCCATCGACTTCCAGAACGAGCTGCGCGACAGCCCTGCGACGATCTTGCCGAGCGCGAGGTCGTTGTCTGCAACGCACGCTTTGGGCGTACACCAGCCGGGATTCGTGCCATCCGTGTGATCGCTCGGGAGAATGATGAGCACGAGATTCGGCATGGCATGCTTCGATTCCCATGCGCGAAGATGCTCGAGCACGATATCGGCCTTCACGACGTCCGGAACCGTCAACGTCCAGCCCGGATACTCGCGGACGAGTACGCGATCGAGCGAAGGTATGTCAGACCGCGTGTTGTAGAGCCTGGCAACGGCAGCGCGGAAGTAGGCGGCGTTGTGGGGCTGTGAATCGCGGTACTGCGTGAGAAGCGACGTCCGGATCGTGTCGCTGTACCACTGCGGCGACGGCGCATACTCACCGAAGACGCTCACCGTCTTGCCTCGGGATTGCGCCGCCTCCCACAAGAATCCGCCCGCCGAGTAGGCCAGCGGGTCCATCCCTTCCGACGGATAGCTGCGGCCCGTGTAGAGCGGCCACATCGGATACTCGGTCTCGTTGGCCTGGGTGAGCCAGTTGTGCCCGTCCGCCGAGTTGCCGCCGGACGCAAAGAAGTGATCGAGCAGCACGAATTGCTCGGCGAGGGCGTGGGCGTTGGGCGTGACGTCGCGGCCGTATTGCAGCAACGAGCTGTCGCTCGCGCCCTTGCCGATGTCGCCGAGCACCTGGTCGTACGTGCGGTTCTCGCGGACGATGAACACGACGTGGTCTATCAGCGACGGCTCGCCGGGGCGCTCGGGAACAGCGCGCGCCGCAACGTTGCGGCGCGCGGCCCGGGATGGCGCCTGGGCCGTTTGATTGAGCGTGAGCCGGTTGTTCTGGGCCACTGACGTGGTGTAGGCGGCGAGCTCTGCCTCGGTCGGTTGCTGAATGACGTTGACCGATCCACGGTAGGAGTGGACGTACCGGCCCGTCAGGCCCTGGGTCGTCCCGACGCCCGAGCCCACGCCGAACAGCGTGCCGACGGCAATGGTGTGGCCATCGGCACTCACGTCGATGCTCGTCGGGTACCAGCCGGTGGGAACGAGACCTTTGAGCTGAGCGGCGGGCAACGCGTACACCGCGACGGCGTTCACGCCGCCCAACGTGACGAACAGCGTCGTCGCATCGGGTGACAGTGCGACCGCGGTCGGCGCCAGTCCGATGCTGCGCTCACGGAACGGCGCGATTGCGATCGTGCTGCTGACGACGTCGCGGCGCGTGTCGATGACGCTTACGGCGTCGGAATTGCCGTTGGCCACGTACAGGCGCGCGTTCTTCTCGTCCCATGCGAGCCCAGTCGGATGGCGGCCGACCGGAATGACCTTCGTGACGGCACCGGTGACGAGATCCACGCGCGTCACGCTGCCGCGCTGCGCCAGCCCTCGCTGGTCGACCCGCACCAGTTCGGCGAATGGATCGCAGCACTGCCGCGCCGCGCGATCGCCTTTGACGGGCTTTCTCCCACCGAGGTTCGAAACGTAGGCGACCGACCCGTCCGCGCTCACGACCGCCGCCACGGGCAGAACGCCCAGCGGGATCATCTTGAGCAACGCCCCGCTCTCGGCGTCGAGCACCGCGAGCGTGTCGTTGGCGGGCAGCGGGACGACGACTACACGATGGCCGGAGACATCAGCGGTCCGCGCGACGGCGGGTGCGCCCGCCATGTAGTCACCGAGTGCGGACGATGTGAATCGCACGACGGTGCTGTCGCCGTCGTACGCCGTGAGGTGCGCGACCGACTTCGCCTGCGCGAGCTGCTCGGACCCGGGGATCCGGCTCAGCGCGAGCTCGGCGGGCAGCCGGCCGACGGAAGTGACGAGCGCGCGGCGGTTCACGGGATCGATGGCGACGCCCTGGACGCCGGCGCGGCCGTCGAACGCCGCGCTTCCCAATACGGCATTGTCATGCCAGCCGAGGCGAAACACCGCGCCGTGCACGCTGACCCAGATCTCGCCTGGTCGCGCCCCGAAGCGGACGCCAAACACGCGGTCGGTGAACACGCTCTGCACGCCCGCCGGCGTGACCTGCCGCTCGGTGGCGATGACGCCCGGGTCGGGGATTTCTCGACGCGGTTGCGGCGGGCTGGGTGGATTTGCAGTCGCTTGCAGCAGCAGTAACGAGAACAGCATCCCATCCCCCGAAAGGTTCGTTAGGTCAAAAGCTGCCCTTTCAATCCCGCCGGAGGAAGGCCAGCACCTGCTGGATGACACTCGGATCGTTGACGATCCGATGGTGACCGAGACCCGTCGTGGTCACGAGCTCGGCGCCGGGCCACTCGCGCGAGATCGCCGCGCCATTATCCCAGTTGACCTCGCGATCGTCCTGATCGTGGATGACGAGCAGAGGAACGCGCATGCCGCGGGCCAGGATCGGCACGTTCATTTGTGCCCAGGTGAAGCCGAGCCGGCGCTCCAGCCGGCCGCGCATCGACGCCATGACCGGATCGTCCACGCCGAGCACGGCCGCGAACTGGGCGGTGTAGGAGTCCGGGTTTGCCGATGGCGCGAGCAGCACGGCGCGGCGCGCCTCGAGGCCGTTACTCAGGGCCAGCGCTGCTGCAAAGCCGCCGAGTGAGTGGCCAACCACGAGGCTGACCGATCCGACCGCCTTCGCGACGGCAACCGCCGCGCGAGCGAACTCGGGGCCGGAGCTGAGCCGGCCTGAAGAGGCACCGTGGCCCGGCGCGTCGAACGTCACGACGCGGTAACCGCGCGTGAGCAGCGCATTGCCCAGGTCGATGAAGCGCGCGCCACGACTTCCCCAGCCGTGCACGAGGAGGACGCCGGGCCCGCGCTCGCCCCACGACCATGCGGCGACGCGTCTCGTTCCCACGTCCACGTCAATGCGCCGCGCTTCACGCAGCCACGCGGCCATGCGCTGGCTGATGGGGCGGCGAGGCGGCGAGCAAAACAGCCGCTCCGCCCAGCGCGCCGCGAGCCGGGGGGAGGCGCGCTGCACGGCGCCGAATGCGAAACGTGTGAGTCGCAAAGTCGTGCTCATGGACGCTCCGTAACGGCAACGTAGAGAGATCCCCCATATGCGGAGGGACGGGTCGCTGTGATCGCGGGCCTCGAGAGGCCCAGGCCTGCAACGATCTCGGGCAGCCGCTCAGTCGCGATGGGATATGGCACCCACCTGCTGGGCTGGCGCCCGTCGTACTCGACGATCACGAGCCTCCCGCCGGGGCGCAGCCACGTCAGCAGCTGCTCTAATACGACCCGGGGATTGGCCACAAAGTGAAGGGCGTTCGCGAACAGCATCCCGCTGAGCTGGCTGACCCCGATCCCCGGCAGCTTCAAGGGACGGGTGAAGTCCCCGGTGACGGGAATCACCTCGACGCCATCGGAGACCAACCGCTCGAGTGACGCGATCGCGGCACGATCGCGGTCCACCGCATAGATGCGGCTTCCCGCCTGGAGCCGGTGAGCGAGGGCCCGGGAAAACGTCCCCCTGCCAGCCCCCACGTCGGCCCAGTCCCCTGCCTGCCGCGGAACGGCCGTGGCGAGCAGTGCTTCAGCGTCAGTGATGTTCATGGGTGACAATCCAACCAAACCGAACGGCGGGAGGTTCCTCGCTAGCGAGGGCGTGATGCAGCCAGCAGCTGCGGCCCGAGCACCCAGGGCGCGCAGCTGCCGGAAGTACCGACCTCACGAAACCAGCGGCATCAGAAGGAGACCGTCACCCCGCCCTGCCACGCGATGTCGTGCTGCGTCTTATCGAAGCCGTAGCGGTCGAACTTGTAGATGTAATCGCGGCCCTCGGCGCGCAGGCCGATACGGCGGAAGCGGTATTCGACTCCCGCGCCAACGTTGCCGGCAAACTTTGTCCAGGTGCTGTCGGATCCCAGCTGATGCACACTGATGGCGCCGGCGCCGCCCAGCACGTACGGCACGACCGTACCGGTTCCGGCTGCCAGCGGATAGCGGAGTACGACATCCGCGTCATAGGCGAACTTGTTGAATTTGCCGCGTCCAGAAAGCGCACCACCCCGCAGGCTGTCTTGCGCCCAGGTGCCGCTGGCGCGCACGCCAACCCGTGGCAGGATCCAGTAGTTCGCGTCGATCGAACCAGCCCAGCCGAGGCGCCAGTCCGCGGTGCCGGCCGGGTTCAAGTTCGCGGCGCTCGAAAGGCCGCCGAACGCCACAGCTACGGTGAATCGATCCGCCAGGGGGTTTGTGCTCTGGGCGTGCAGGGCCGCCGGCGTGATGGCGAGCGCTGCAACGGTGACTGCCAGGGAAAGAGATTGCTTCAGCATACGATCCTCCGAAAAGGGGTGAATGTCGGACAACAGGGGAACAGTGGATTCACGCGGGCCGCCGCAGCGCGGCGAGGCGCTCGTAGTTGAGCCGCAGCAGCGCGATCACCTCGCGCACGTCGCCGTCGCTCTGGATGCGGCGTGCCGCGGGGCCTACGGAATCGGGGAAGAAGGGATGACGCTCGATGCGACCCTGCTTGCGCAGATCAATCCAGACATGGCGGGGAAAGCCGAAATGCGCGGCGCTATCACCGTGCAGGTGGCCGATTTCGCGGCGGCCCAGCCGAAACCACAACTCGCCCCGCTCGCCCCGCCCTGCCGTGACGCCCGCCCACGTAGTGACTTCTGCAATGATCGATTCACTGCTCGACATGCCGCGCTCCGTCCTCGGGTCGCTCCGAGAACGTGTGCACAACACGTAATTGTTCCTGGCGGGTCAGCCGGTCAGTCGGCGACGGCTTCCGTGAGACGCGTGAGCTGCTGGAGCTGCGAGGTACTGAGGGACTTCGTCAGCCGCCGGGCGGCGGCGGCGATTTCTGGATCGACGCGTTGCAGCAGGGCGCGACCCGTCCGGGTGAGCGTAGCGACGGAGCAGCGCCGGTCGGCAGGGTCCAGACGCCGCTTGGCGAATCCCTGCCGCACCAGGCGATCGATCATTCGCGTCATGTCTGGCGAGCGGCTCATGCACCGCGCCGCGACTTCGCCGCGCGCGTAGCCGGTGGGGGGAGCGTCGCGCAGGATCCGCAGCACACGATACTGGTCGGTCGTGATGTCATGACTCTCGCAGATTGCGGCAAACGACTGCCGCAGCAGGTCCCCGGCGATCAACACGCCCACGGCGGCCTGTTCTGCCGGACTCACGACTCGTGGCTGGTTCACACGCTTGCGAACGGCCATACCGCAAAATCTGTTCCCAACACGCATTGTCAAGACTCTCGCCCGTGGGAACAATTCCGTGTTGTAAACACGTTCTCCCGCAATCCGGAATTCGTCCGGACGCCGTGTCGTCTCGTCCCGACACTGCCGTGACATCGCAATGGTTGTCGATTTGGATCACTGTCATCCGACGATCTCTGTGAGTCACCACCGTCACCATCCGTCGTTCCGCCTGGAGGTCGTCGCTATGCGCAGTCGCATTCTCGGAGAAACCGGTCGCGGGTCCGCCATCCTGCTCACCGTCGTGCTGGCCATCGGCATCGCGCTCGCCGGGTGGAAGACGGCATCGGCGCGCGCCGCGGCGGCTGCGGCCGCGCATCAGCCCGAGCCGATCGAGGTGGTTACCACGGCCGTGGCGCGCGAGGAACCGCACCGCGCCACCACGACATCCATCGGGACCGTGCTGGCCCTGCGGTCGATCACGCTGCGCACGGAGTTGTCCGGCACCGTGCACGAGGTATCGCTGGTGCCTGGGCGCATCGTCGATTCCGGCGTCGTGCTGGTCGCGCTCGACATATCGGTCGAACAGGCGGACCTGCAGGCACAGGCGGCGCAGGCCAGTCTTGCGGCCACGAGCCTCGCGCGGCTCGAGCGGCTGCGCCAGCACGGCGCCGTCTCGGAAGAAGAGATCGATCGCGCCCGTGCCGAGCGGGATATCGCGCAGGCGCAGATCGCCCGCACCCAGGCCATCATCGCCAAGAAGACGATTCGGGCGCCGTTCCGCGCCCGGGTCGGTATCGCCGACGTGCACCCCGGCCAGTACCTGAACGAGGGGACTCAGCTCACGACGCTGCAAGGCGTCGATGGCGCGGCCCATGTCGACTTCGCCGTGTCGCAGCAGGTCGCCGCTGCCCTGCGGGCGGGTGAGGCGGTTCAGGTCGTGACCACCGCCGATTCGACCCCGATCGTGGCACGGATCGTGGCCGTGGACGCCCGCGTCGACCCCACGACCCGCACCACGACGGTGCGCGCGACGATCCTCGGCGCCACTGCGGCGCCCGGCTCGTCGGTGCGCGTCTTCGTCCCGGCGGGACCGGTCGTCAACGCCATCGTCATTCCCGTGAGCGCGCTGCGACGCGGGCCCGCCGGCGACCATGTCTTTGTCGTCACAGCGGACGAGAGCGGGAAAATGCGGGCGCATGAACGGGCGGTGCGGAGCGGCCCGATGCTGGGCGATACCATCGTGATTCTCGAAGGATTGAAAGCGGGAGAGCAGGTCGCCGCGTCCGGGTCGTTCAAGCTGCGGGAGTCCGTCCTGGTCGCGGTCGGCGGAGGTGCTCAGTAATGCGATCCTTCACCGACCTCTTCATCCGGCACCCCGTGCTCGCGGCGGTCGTGAATCTCGCGATCGTCCTCGTGGGGTGGCGATCGCTCGCCACGCTGCCGGTGCAGCAGTACCCCAACATTCAGAGCTCGTCCGTCGTGATCAACACCGTCTACTACGGCGCGAGCGCCGAGGCGGTACGCGGCTTCCTCACGACGCCGATCGAACGGGCCGTGTCGGCCATCAGCGGCATCGACTACGTCGAGTCGACGAGCCGCGCGGGCGTCAGCACCGTCACGGTGCATCTCAAGCTGAATCAGAACAGCACGGCGGCGCTGGCGGAAGTGACGGCGCGCCTGCAACAGGTACGATCCGAGCTGCCGGCGGAGGCTGAGCCACCGCAGGTGGAGGTGCAGCGCGCCGACCGCCCCTACGCGTCGTTCTACCTGAGCTTCTCGTCCAAGCAGCGGGACATCCCGGCCATCACCGACTGGCTGTCGCGCACGCTGCAGCCGCAGCTCGCGACGATCGCCGGCGTGCAGCGGACGGACATCGTCGGCGGCCGCCCCATCGCCATGCGGATCTGGATCGATCCGGACCGCCTCGCGGCACACAACCTGTCGCCGGGCGACGTCTTCGCGGCGCTGCGGCGCAACAACTACCTGGCGGCAGTCGGTCAAACCAAGGGCAACCTCGTCCAGGTGAACCTGCTCGCCAATACCGATCTGCGTTCGACCGTTGAGTTCGAAAACCTCATCGTGACCGACCGCGACGGCTCCGTGGTCCGTCTGTCCGACGTGGCGCGCGTCGAGCTGGGCGCGGAAGAGCCGGACATGATCGCGAAGTTCAATGACGAAGAGGCCGTGTACGTCGGCGTATGGCCGACTATCGGCAGCAACGAGATCGAGGTCTCGCATCGCCTGCACGCCGAGGTCGCGCGGATCACGCCGACGTTGCCGCCCGACATCCAGCTCCGGATCGCGTATGACGGCACGATCTTCATGCAGGACGCGCTCAAAGAGATCACCAAAACCCTGATGGAGACGATCCTCATCGTGGGGATCGTCGTGTTCCTCTTCCTCGGCTCGATCCGCACGGCACTGGTTCCCCTGGTGGCCATGCCCGTCTCCCTGATCGGCGCCGGCGTCGTCATGGCGGCGTTCGGATTCAGCCTGAATCTGCTGACGATTCTCGCGATCGTCCTCTCCGTCGGCCTCGTGGTGGACGATGCGATCGTCGTCGTGGAGAACGTCGAACGCCACGTGCACCTCGGCAAGACACGGCTGGAAGCCGCGCTCGTCGGCGCGCGTGAGCTCGTCGGTCCCATCATCGCGATGACCATTACGCTGGCCGCCGTCTACGCGCCCATTGGCTTCCAGGGTGGCCTCACCGGTTCGTTGTTCCTCGAGTTCGCGATTACCCTCGCGGCGGCGGTCGTCGTATCCGGCATCGTGGCTGTCACGCTGTCGCCGGTGATGAGCTCGCGCTTCGTGCATCCGCAGGGGCAGGAAGGCCGGCTCACCAAGCTCGTTAATCATGCATTCGAGCGCGTGCGCAATACGTACGCCCGGCTGCTCGACGGCGCGCTGCAAATGCGCCCTGCGATCGTGGCGGCCGCGATCCTGATCATGCTCGCCGCGTGGCCGCTCTACACCTACTCCAAGCGGGAGCTCGCGCCGGTCGAAGACCAGAGCCACATCAGCCTGTTCATGCAGGTACCGCCCGACGCGTCGCTTGCGGCCAACAACCGCGCGTCACTCGAGGTCGTAAAAGCGATCACCGCATTTCCAGAAGCGAAGTTCATGTGGTCGCTGACGGCGTCGTGGGGCGCGTTCGGCGGCATGGTCGCAAAAGACTGGAAACACCGGGAGCGCTCGACCGTGCAGTTGTTCCCGGCGGTGTACGGCGCCGTCTCGCAGATCCCCGGTGTGCGCGTATTCCCGCGGCTCGACCCGCCACTGCCCACGCCCGGATCCTATGACGTGGAGCTGGTACTTCAGAGTGACGCACCGCCGGAGCAGATGCTCGGCACGGCTGGAGCCGTCGTCGGTGCGGGATGGCAGAGCGGCAAGTTTCTCTACGTCGATACGGATCTGAAGGTCGATCTGCCCGAGGCGCGCGTCGTGATCGACCGCGACCAGGTCGCCGATCTCGGCCTCGATCTGGCCAGCGTCGGGCGCGAGCTCGGCACGGCGCTCGGCGGCGGCTACGTCAACCGGTTCAACTTTTTCGATCGCAGCTACAAGGTCATCCCGCAGATCGGGGACGCTGATCGCACGACCGTCGGGCCGCTGCTCGACCTCAAGATCAAGACGCCCGGTGGCCAACTCGTGCCGGTGTCGACGTTCACGCACATCGAATCGAGCACCGCACCGCGCACGCTGAACCGCTTCCAGCAGCGTAATGCGGTCCGCGTATTCGGCGCGGTCAATCCCGGAGTCACCAAGGACGAAGGATTGCGCGTGCTCGAGAATGCCGCGGCGAGCCTCAATGCCCCTGGCTTGAGCGTGGATTACGCGGGCGAGTCACGACAAATCCGCCGCGAGGGTGGAACGTTGACCGTGACCCTCGGCTTCGCCGTGATTCTCATTTATCTCGTGCTCGCGGCGCAGTTCCGCAGCTTCCGAGATCCGTTGATCGTCCTGCTGGGCTCGGTCCCGCTCGCGATCTCGGGCGCGCTGATCTTCAGCTTTCTCAACCTGACGACCCTCAACATCTATTCGCAGGTCGGGTTGATCACGCTCGTCGGACTGATAGCAAAGAACGGCATTCTGATCGTGCAGTTCGCCAATACACTGCAGCAACGCGGCCTCGCCAAGATGGTGGCACTGCGCGAAGCCACATTGACGCGCCTGCGCCCGGTCTTGATGACGTCGGCCGCGACGGTGTTCGGTCACTTCCCGCTGGTCCTCGTGTCCGGCCCCGGGTCGGCGGCCCGCAACAGCATCGGCATGGTGCTCGTCACCGGCATGACGCTGGGGACCCTGTTCACGCTGTTCATCGTGCCGGTCTTCTACTCGTTGATCGCGGCGGAACACAAGCCCGCGCTGGAATACGAGCCGGTCGGCCAGGAGGTACTGCAGACATGAGACAGAAACTCGGGGCGCTCCTCGCGCTGCTCCTCATCGGGGGTGCCACGCAGGCTCGCGCCCAGGAAGCCTTTTGGAAGCGACTCGGCGATACGACGCTCGAGCGGCTCGTCAGCGAAGTCGTGACGTCCAATCATGACGTCCTGGCTGCGCGGGCGCGGCTGCGTGGCGCGCGCGCGTCGCGGCTCCAGGCGGCGCTCGATTTCGCACCGACCGTTACCGCGACGGCCAGTTACACACGGCAGCGGCTCTCGAGTGCGGCCTTTCCGGGCAGTGTCGCGACCGCCTTCCCCGATCAGAACGTGTGGGACGCCGGGCTGGCGCTCTCCTGGGAGCTGGACGTGTTCGGCCGCATCCGCAAATCGACGCAGGGACGTGGGGCGTTGATCGCAGCAGCCGAGGAGGACATCGAGGATCTACAGGTTCTGCTTGCGGCGGAACTGGCCACCGCCTATTTCGATCTGCGCGGCGCCCAGGACCGCCTGCAGGTGGCGCGCCGCAACGCCGAGAATCAGCAGCGCACGCTCGACGTGACGCTGCAGCGCCTCGAGGCAGGTCGAGGCAACGAGTTTGATTCCGAACGCGGACGCGCCCAACTGAACTCGACGCTGGCAGGAATTCCGCAGCTGGAGGCATCGATCGACGCCGTGGAACATCGCATCGCGGTGCTCATTGGCCAGCCGGCGATCGGACTCGACCAGGAGAATGGAGAAGGCACCGCACTCCCGGGGCTGCCGGATTCCATCATGGTACCCAATCCCGATGCGGTGGTGCGGCTCCGGCCGGACGTACGCAGCGCCGAGCGGCAGCTCGCCGCCGGTAATGCGTTCGTCGGCGCGGCGAAGGCAGCCTATCTGCCGCGAATCTCGTTGGGAGGCGGCCTGGGGTACGTGGGCAGCTCATTCGATGCTCTGGGAAACTCGAACACGCCTCGCTACGCCATCGGGCCGGTGATCTCCTGGCCCGCTCTCAACCTCGGCCGAGTGAAAGCCGGCGTGGACGTAGCGCGTGCCCAGGAAGCCGAAGCGGACGCGTATTACCGCAAGACTCAGCTCCAGGCGTCCGAGGAGATCGCCACCTCCGTCGTCGCGTACAACAAAGCCCGCAGAAGTCTTGCTTATCTCGATATCGCCGCGCGGGCGAGCGAACGGGCCGCGGCGCTGGCGCGCTTGCGGTTCGATGAAGGCCTCACGGACTTCCTGCAGGTGCTGGACGCCGAACGCACCATGCTCGAAGCGCAGGATCGGCTGGCCACGGGTCGCACCGCTGCTACGAACGGCCTGATCGCGGTATACCGCGCATTGGGTGGAGCGGCGATAGTGCCCTAGACCGCAACCTTCGCGACGGTATCCCAGGTGCGCGTGGTTTGCTCCTTGCCGAACGTCTTCTCGATCAGGCTCATGAAGACGGGACCCTTGGGAGTCGGCAGATAGGCACTGAAGATCTCCCCATCCTTCATGGACAGGATACGCGCACCGTCCATCTCGACCGGCAGCTTGATCTTGGCGTTTGGCCGGCCGCGGAGAAACGTGACGATGCGCTTCGCCTGGGGATCGACCTTGAAGCGTTCGTAGGGATCCGACACCAGCAGCTTCCGAAGTTGGTCGATCGGTCGGACGATGGTGAAGAACGCCCGGCCCAGTCGCTCCTCCATGGCAGCCTCGGCCTTTTGCTGCAACGCCTGTTCCGATGTGCTACGCGCGCTGAACACCACATTGCCGCTGCCCAGCACCGTCTTCACCTCGGTGAATCCGGCGGCTTCAAACGCCGCCTTGAGCGCCGGCATCTTGCAGTTCATCGGCATGACGCCGCGGAGGAAGGCTGCGTAGCGTGGCATGTCGAAAGGTAGCATCCCCAAACGACTACTCAGCGAGGGCATATTTCGAACTTTCTTGGAGGATGCAATGAAATACCTGTGCCTGGTATATCAGGAAGAGAAGCAGGAAGCGAACGTCCCGCGGGACCAGATCGAGCAGGCCAAGAAGGACTACTGGGCCTTCGCCGAGGACATCAAGAAGAGCGGCCACCTTCTCGGGAGCAATGGGCTAAAGCACACTGACGCCGCCACCACTGTCAGGGTTCGCAACGGCAAGGTCTCGACCACCGACGGCCCCTTCGCCGAAACCAAGGAACAGCTGGGCGGCTACTTCCTGATCGAAGCCAAAGACCTGAACGACGCCATCCAGGTGGCGGCCCGCATTCCCTCGGCCAAGTGGGGTTCCATCGAGGTCCGCCCTGTTTGGGGCCAGTAACGCTCGAGTCGGTCTACCGCGCGGAATCCCGCCGCGTCCTCGCCACCCTGATCCGCCTGCTCGGCGACTTCGATCTCGCCGAGGAGGCGCTTCAGGATGCGTTCGCGGCTGCGCTCGAGCGCTGGCCGGTCGAAGGCACGCCGGCAAACCCGCGCTCGTGGCTCATTTCGACGGGCCGATTCAAGGCGATCGACCGGATGCGCAAGCGCCGTCGCGAGGTCAGCGATGAGGTAGACGTGCCGCAGGAGCTTACAGAATCCGAGGATTACGCCGTCGCCGACGACCGGCTGCGCCTCGTCTTCACCTGCTGCCACCCCGCCCTGAATCCGGACGCGCAAGTCGCGATGACGCTGCGCGAGGTGTGCGGCCTGACGACGGAGCAGGTCGCGGCGGCGTTTCTCACCACCGCCCCGACGCTGGCGCAGCGCATCGTGCGGGCGAAGTCGAAGATCCGCGACGCGCGCATTCCGTACGATGTCCCCGAGCGCAGCGATCTTCCCGAGCGCCTGGCGAGCGTGCTGCACGTCGTCTATCTCGTGTTCAATCAGGGCTATTTCAGTCAGGCCCATCTCGCGTTAGAGGCGATCCGGCTGGGGCGGCTGCTGGTCGAGCTGCTCCCCGAGCCGGAGGCGATCGGCCTGCTGGCCTTGATGCTGCTGCACGACGCGCGCCGCGCCACGCGCACGTCAGCGGCGGGCGAGCTGGTCCCGCTCGAAGAGCAGGATCGCTCGCAGTGGAACCACGCCCAGATAAAGGAAGGGGTCGCGTTGGTCGAGCGCGCTCTATCGTCCCGCAGCTTCGGGCCGTTTGCCCTCCAGGCCGCCATTGCCGCGGTCCACGCCGAGGCGCCCACGGCAGCTGCCACAGATTGGCAGCAGATTGCCGGACTATACGAGGTGCTGCTCAGGGCGGAGCCGTCGCCGGTTATCGAGCTGAACCGCGCCGCGGCGATTGCGATGCGCGATGGCCCCGAGCACGGCCTGGCACTGATCGATGCGATTCTCGCGCGCGGCGACCTTCAGGAATACCACCTCACGCACGCCGCACGGGCCGACCTCTTCCGGCGACTGGGGCGCAAGGCGGAGGCCCGCGCGGCGTACGAACGGGCCCTGGCCCTGGCCGTGGAAGAGCCGGAGCGGCTTCTCATCCAGCGGAGAGTGCGGGAGCTCTGAGGGCGTTATGTCGTACCGCGCGGCCTGCCTTTCGAACCCGACACCCCGACGGTAGTATCACCGGCATGCGGAGCAACCTCTGCATCAGCGCCACCCTCCTGCTCGCCTCCGTCGGACCCGGGTTGGTATCGGCACAGGTGTGCTCCGGCGAAGCGAGTTTTGATGGATCGCCCGTCCGTTTCTTCGCGAGTGGCGCTTTTGGCTCTTCTTCGACCTACCACGGTGGTCTCGCCCTCGGCCGTTCCTTGCTGTTTGGCTCGGTCGAGGCGGGAATGACGACGTACGCGAGCGACGAAACGGTGGATTATCGAGGGGCTTTTGGCGTGCAAGTCCCCCGTCATGACGACAGGATCCAACTGTGCCCGCAGCTGCTTGTGAGCCTCAACGTCGCGAAGGACGTTCACGGCCTCGGCGTCGATTACAAGGAGATGATGGCCGGTGGCGGTATCGACGCGGGCTACGTCGTGTTTCGAAAAGGAAATACGCGAATTGTGCCGACAGTGAGCTTCGGACTGCTGGGCGGCCGCATCAAGTACAGCTACTCGAATGGGGCGCACCGCACGCGCGACGCGGATGCATTCGGCGTTCTTACGACCGGTGTGGGATTCGGCCTCAACAGGCAGTTCACGATCAGTCCGTCGGTAGCGGTTCCGTTCGGTCTACCGGGCGCGACCACGTGGTACGGAGTGGCGTTCTCGGTCAGGATGTCCAAGGAGGATTAAATGCGTCGGCCTACGACAGTGGTCGCCGTCCTCATCTGTCTTGGTGGCACATCAGCCGCCGCGCAGGTGTGCTCGGGTGAATTGAGCTTCGCGCAAGCGCCAATCCGCGCCTTTGTTGGGATCGGCCTCAACTCGACCGCGCAGACCTACCACACGGGCGTTCGGTACGGCGGCGCACGCGCGTTCGGCGAGGCCGAGTTCGGCATGGCCACGTACAACATCGGCGGCGACGCGTGGGACTATGGAGCCGGGGTTGGGTTGCAGTTGGGCCGTCTCGAGGAGACGAAGGGGCAGCTGTGCCCGCAGATCTTCGTCGGCCTCTCACGCGGACCGAATGACCTGGGTGGCACGGGCATCAATTACAGCGAGAAACATTTCGCGATCGGCGCCGATGCCGGATTTGTCCTCGCTCACAAAAAGGGAGTGGACCTCGTTCCGACGGCGAGCTTCTACATTGCGAACGCCTGGTACAAGCTTACCGCCCCTTCGGCCCGCGATTCGACGGGTTCTGACACATGGGAGATCCTGTCGCTGGGTCTGGGATTCGGATTCAACAATCAGGTCACCCTGGCACCGTCAATCGCATTTCCGCTCAGTCTGCCAGGCGCAGGACGAGTCTACGGAGTCAGCTTCTCGATAAAGCTGGGAGCTTCGCGCTAGCCTTAATCGGGCGGATACCAGTTCTTGTCCCAGGCATGCGGCTTGAGCTTGGCAATCATGCCGGCTGGTAGCGCCCCTTTGGTCGACGCCATCGCGTTCTGCCGCACATGCGCCGGCCGGCGCATGCCGGGAATCACCGTCGAGACTTCCGGTGACGACAGACAGAATCGCAGCGCCAGCTCGGGCAGTGTCTCGACCTGATCATCGAGCACGGCGGCCAGCGCCCTCCCTCTCCGCTCCGCCTCGGCCTTGCGGTCGCCCGCGAAATACTCGGCGCGCCAGTCGCCCGCCGGAAAGACCGTTGTCGCTTTGATCTGACCGGTGAGCGCGCCTTCGTCGAACGGCACGCGCACGATGATGCCGAGCGGCTTCTTTTTCGCCAGAGCGAACAGCGCCCTTTCGGGTGAGCGGTCGTAGATGTTGTAGATCACCTGCGCCGTCTCGAACAGAGGATCGGCGAGCACGCGCAGCGCGGTCTCCGGCGCGTGGTCGTTGATCGAGATTCCCCAATGCAGGACCTTCCCTTCCTCTTTGAGGCGGACGATCTGCCTGTAGGACGCCTCCCACTCGGAGTCCTTTAGCCAGGCGTCGTTCCAGACGTGCAGCTGCTGTAGATGGAGCGCCTCGACGTCCAGGTTCTTGAGCGAGGTTTCGGTGCACGAAGCGATGTACTTGGCAGGAAAGACGTCGGCGAGCTTGTAGCTGGCCTTGCCGGGCCATTGGCGATTCAGCGGAGGGATCTTGGTGGCAACCACGGTGCGGTTGGCGCGGATGTCGTCCTTCAGCACCTCACCGATGATGCGCTCGCTGTGTCCGTCGCCGTACGCGAGCGCGGTGTCGAAGAAGGTGATGCCCTGGTCTACGGCCTCACGGAGCGCCTTGCGCCCCTCGCCGTCGTCGACGCCCCGCCACATCTGGCCGCCGATACCCCAGCCGCCATACCCGATCTCCGAGACCCGGTACCCTGTGCTGCCAAGCGTTCTGGTCTTCATTGACTCAATTGCCCCTCCTGGGATCGAACCAGGACTCTCCTGATCCAGAGTCAGGCGTGTTGCCAGTTACACCAAGGGGCAAGAACTAGGCGCCGAGATGCCCAGACGCCTAGGGAGTGGAGCTGAGGGGGCTCGAACCCCTGACCTCCTGGGTGCGATCCAGGCGCTCTCCCAGCTGAGCTACAGCCCCG
>Ga0137418_10001187_pt1 | contig 23959 bp, 18 predicted proteins | sample CZODoug3_1_2_16f_FD_122242 | JGI IMG/M metagenome (GOLD analysis project Ga0137418, IMG submission 122242) | Vadose zone soil fungal communities from Angelo Coast Range Reserve, California, USA - CZODoug3_1_2_16fungal (Hybrid Assembly) | ecosystem: Environmental > Terrestrial > Soil > Vadose...
CCGGACGATCCGGAAATGACGGCGGAGATCGTGTTGTCCTTTCCGGCAACGCAATTATTCATGGAGCGCGCGGCGGCCAGCGGCGTCCTTTTGGAGCTCGGCGATGCAGACGCGCGCATCGTCGCGAGCATCTGTCGAAAGCTCGATGGCGTAGCCCTCGCGGTGGAGCTGGCGGCCAGACGCGTTGAGACTTGCGGCTTGCCGCAGACAGCTACGCTGCTCGACCAGCATCTGACCCTGGGGTGGCAGGGCGCGCGAACGGCGCCGCCGCGCCAGAAGACGCTGCAAGCCATGCTCGATTGGAGTTTCGAGCTCCTCACCGAACCGGAACGCATTGTGCTTCGCCGGCTCGCCATATTCGTCGGATATTTCACGCTCGATGCGGCGCTCGAGGTCATAACGAGCGATCCCCTCGATCGATCGACGGTCTTCGGCGCGATCGACAGCCTGGTCGCTAAATGTTTGGTAACGACCTTTCCCGTCGGCGCGGTGATGCGCTACCGGCTCCTAGACACGACTCGCGCCTATGCGCTTGAAATTCAGACGGACGAGAGAGAGCGCACCGAACTGGCCGTGCGTCACGCGACGTATTGCCAGCGGTGGCTCGAACAAATCGATACGGAGTGGTCGACAGTAAAGCCCGGCCAGGATCGGTTGCCGTACTTTTTTGGTCTCAACAATGTTCGGGCGGCCTTAGAATGGTGCTTTGGTGAAAACGGCGACTTGGGTGCCGGCATTCCGCTGGCCGCGGCCGCGATGCCGATTCTTCAAGCGATGTCACTTTTGTCCGAATGCCACCGCTGGTCGGAGCGCGCTCTTTCCGCGCTGCCTGGGTCGTCACGCGGCGGCGCCGTGGAAATGCATCTTCAGGCCGGCCTGGGGACTTCGTCCATGTATCTCCATGGGAGACGCGATGCGGCGAACAGAGCGCTGAGCCGAAGTATCGCGATAGCCGAAGAGTGTGGCGATGCCCTCGATCAAATGCGGATATTGGTCCCACTGAGCATGTTTCATCTGCGCGCGGGAGAGTTCAAGACAGCCCTTCATTACGCGGAGCGTTGTGCTTCTGTCGCCTTAACGGTGGATGACTCGGCCACGATTGCGTTAGGCCGCTTCATGTTGGGAAATTCGCGGCACTTCAATGGTGATCTTAGAGGCGCCCGTCTGGAGCTTGAGGCAGCGCTGGAGAGTGAGCCTCGATCCCAGCGCAACATGGCGAGCTATCTCGGCTTCGAAGGAAAGAACTTGGCCGGTGGGATCCTTGCACGGAATTTGTGGTTGCAAGGGCATCCGGCACAGGCCGCGGTGCGTGCGCGGCAGACAATCAGCGACGCAGCAGAGACGGACCATTCCTTGACGCTATGCATCGCATTGCTCTCTGAAATTGCCGTATCCCTCTGGAGCGGTGATCTCTCGCGTGCCGAAGAGGACATTGAATGGCTGGTCTCGTACGCGGAATCCCACTCCCTAGCTCCGTACGCTTTTGTCGGTCGAGGTTTCGGAGGGGAATTGGCAGTCCGCCGCGGTAACGCAAAGGGCGGGGTCGAAATCTTGCGGCGATGTCTCGAAAAACTCCATGCGGCGACTTACGAGGTCTTCACCGCCGCGCTCGAAATCTCACTTGTTCAGGGACTGGCGGCGATCGGTCGGTTCGACGAAGGCATCACATGGATCGATAAGACGATTGAACGGGGCGAGACAAACGGAGACCTTTGTTACATGCCGGAGGTCCTGCGCGTAAGAGCGAACCTTCTTCTGTCGATGCCGCACCCCATGGCCGACGACGCGGAAGATTGCCTCACGCAGTCACTTGCCTTGAGCCGTCACCAGGGTGCGCGCGCCTGGGAGTTGCGAACCGCGACCGATCTTGCGGCGTTTTTGGCCAGCCAGGGACGCTCCGACGATGCGCAAGCTCTCTTGCAGCCGGTATACGAGCAATTCGCAGAGGGGAGGAATACGCCTGATCTAAAGAACGCCGAACGCGTGCTGGCAACGCTGCGATAGTTTTCACTGGAAGTCCTCAGCATCCGGACGCCAAACCGATGGGGCGGCTCGCGATGCCCAGCCTGCTTGCCCAAGCGGCGGCCGCCGTCACTCGTGTGCTGTCGTAAATCGAGCTTGGGCGCGCACGGAACGTTAGGCGTGATGGTAGGACTAGCCTTGCTCGACATTGGATTGGCCGGACTATTGGCCTGGATGACCGCCATTCGATTTAAGCCCAACCTGGCATCATAGCCCGTAGTTCCACAATGTACGTTCCACGGCGGACGCTGTCGCACGTCCAAGAGAATGTCTTGGACTGCCAGAAGCTGACGGTCGGAAATCTTGCTTGGAAGGTCGCCTTCTGGCGCTTATTTGCCGTCACGGCATTGGCGACCCGCCGAAGGGCAATGCACCGATGCGAACGCCGAGTGCCGCCGAATACCACCCCTCCTACGACAACGAATTTCCTCCAGCGTGGCCCAGCGTAGCGGGTCGCAGGAAATCGTAAATTCGGCGGAGTTTGGCGGACCCGACACGATTCGAACGTGTGGCCTTCGCCTTCGGAGGGCGACGCTCTATCCAGCTGAGCTACGGGTGCATATTGCTTACGCAGTGCTTACGTGAAATTTTTGCGAGTTTGAAGCTATGAACGCCAATCTCGCGACTCCTTGAATTTCTAACCTCTTTCAGTCTCCTTTTTTGCACGAACTGGCTTGACACTAGCCTTCGGAGGGCAGGTGAATCATAAGCGCGGATTTTTGACAGCCAGGTTCGGTCTGGAACGTTTGAGATTGTCTTGTAGCGGCTACGTTTGCGCGTTGTCTCGATGGTCGCGCCCCATCATCCTGATCTCTTGTTTGCCTCTGGCAGGCGTCGACGCGTCAAATCTTGTCGCTGGTTGCTGAGCTTCCCTTCCTAAAAGTCCCGGCGGGCTTGAAGGATGCGGGTTCTAGGGCCGTCGCCAGCGCGAAGACCGTCAATCGCTTTTCCGCATAACGAAGAGGCCTTTGCGCTGACGAAGCGCAGACGGCCTTTCGTTCTGAGTCCCATCAAAAGCGATTGACGCGCGCTGTACGCCGGCCCTCGGCGAACCGCATCAAGCTCCTGTGGGGCTTACAACAGAAAGGAAAACATCATGAGCAATAACCAGCCAACACTCTTCGCTTATAGCGTCAAAGAACGCGGCGAAGGCAAACAGGCGATCTGGACCAAGATCGGCGCTGTCTTCGAGCATGGCAAAGGAAAGGGCATGACAATCCAGCTCGACGCTCTGCCCATCGGTGACCGCATCGTTCTGCGCGAACCGAAGGACGACAAAACCGACGCGAAAGCCAGCTAAGGATTAGGGGCGCTCACAGAGCGCCACTTTTCGGCGAAACAAACGGGCAATCAGCTCAGGCGCGATCCGATTCGGATACGACAGTGCTGCTCCCATAGTTTTAAAAAGATCCCTGAACGACGCGAACCAAACCGTCGGCACGGGAACTAATTTAGATGAAACGTCATAACCCTTTCCGGATTTGACCAATGAGCAATGATCCTTCCCAAATTCCGGTTCAGCCAGCTCCGCTTGATTTCGATCTCCCGAAACTCGCCGAACGCCTAAAAGGTGCCGGCCCCGTGAGTATTGTCGCCCTTGGTTCGTCGACCACTGCAGGGAGGGGTGATATCGTCGCCTACCCTTACCGGCTCGAAGCCCTGTTAAGAGCTCAGCATCCGCCGCCGCTCATGATCGATGTGCTTAATCGCGGGATCAGCGGCCAGGAAGCGCCGGCCGAGTTCGACCGGCTGGAGCAGGACGTTATCGCCGAAAATCCATGCCTCGTTATCTGGCAGTTCGGCACCAATTCAGTTTGGCAGGGCCCTGCTGATCACCCACCTTCGCTTACCGATACCATCGCCGCCGTCAAAAAAGGAATCGTGCGCCTGCGCCAGATCGGCAACACTGATATCGTTCTCATGGACTTGCAATATGCGCCTGCGATGCTAACGCCGGCGAAGATTGGCGACACGAATGCAATGGTATCGGCCATCGCCGGACTTGCGGGTGAATTGAGCGTCAATCTGTTTCGCCGCTTTGACATGATGAAAGCCTGGCATGAGGTCGAACAAATCTCGTTTGATCAAATCGTCGATCCAAAAGACGATAAGCGCCTGCATGACAGTGACTGGACAACGCAACGAATGGCCGGGGCTATGAACCTCGTCATCTCCGCCGCCCTTGCCAAAAGCCAAATACCGGCGCCCGCATAATTCGAGTTGGCGTTCTTCGTTCAGCCTTGCTCGGCCCACGCGATCCACGTCTCACCGTGGCCGTCGCATCTCTAACGAATAAGTGTTTCTCGGAGAGAACAGCGACCCAATATCTCGGAACGTTCTGTATCCGTTGTGGCGCTCTACCTTCAACCTCCCTGGGACTGAAATCGTAGGGGCATTGTGCAGCCGATTATTGCCGCCAAAGCGAATATTGTCTCGCGTCAGCAGTACGCGACGGCGAATACCGCCCTCCGGAGTGGAGCGACTCACGACACAGCCCGGATGCACACGAATTCAGCGAAGCACGTTCTCTGGCAGCCGATGCGAGCTCCCGGAAATGTTGCGAGCTGTTGAACCGAGAAGAGAATTGAAATTGTTCATCTTTAGAATGATCGTCAGAAGCTTGGAATGATTGAGAAGTACGAAGGCTTGCGATGGAGGTGAGAAAGGTGAGGGCATAAAGTGCGGGAGAGAGTAGCGAGATGTGCTTTTGCCTAGGCAAAAGCTCTCGTTGGGGACCGGAAATAAATGGTCCCCAAACCCCAGGACGCATGCGCTCAGCCAAGGAACAATAAACATGGGACGACCCAGTGCAAGAGAGCTCAGTCCGCTTCTCTAGCCGGTCGTTTAGGGGCAAGCGCTTCACACTTGAGGCCGAAGTTACGTAAGATCCCGCGCAGAACTAAAGCAGCTTACACATGACTCTTCAGCTGAAGGCTCACCTGAAGGCCCCAGGTTCAAATCCTATCCCCCGCAACCAACTGAAATCTTTGGTCGAAAGCATTTAATTCAAGATAGGGTGCAACCCCGGGATAACCCCGGCTACGTCGGGAGCGAACGGAAATAACTGCGCTCGTATGAAGCCAAAACGCTAGACTTTTCAGCACTATTTGGCGCGATAACCGGGTTCGGGACGCAGGGATCGCAGGCCCGTCTCATCGGGTCTTCTTCGAAGTTTAGTCTTCTCAAAAATGGACTCTCTCGCAACGGCAGCGTCAGCCTAAGATGGCGTCAAGAATGTTGATCGCTAACCGGATCGGCCTGGAGTCCTTGTCCATACGGTCGGGCACGGAGGAATCGTGGCGCAGTGCTTAGAATTGGAGTCATCTCGGACACTCACGGGCTCCTGCGTCCGGAGGTCGAGCAACGCCTCGCAGGCGTGGCGCATATTGTCCACGTCGGCGACAGCGGTTCGCCGAACGTTATCGCCGGACTCCAACGGATTGCGCCTGTCATTGCGATCAGAGGGAACGTACCGGCCGCTGGGCGGAGCAATACCCGACTAACGATGTTGTATGCATGGCGGACGTCAGACGCTCCGACCAAACTTAATTGGTAGGCTTACGCCGCTTGCGCGGAGGGTGTCGACGCACACGGCGTCCAGTTCCACGGCAATAACTCATTCGGCCAGCCGGGCTTTGCGGCATGTCGACGATGCGCGCCAAACCGCCGGCCGCAAGTATCTTTACGCTTCACTACGACGGCTCGACTTTCTGGCTTCCGTTCTGCTCTTACTCGTTGTTTTTCGTTCGATGGACCTGACGAGGGAGTGGCGATGGACGAGGAACGAAAAGTGCCTCGTCCCGCCAATGACATCAGTCGCTTGGCCCGCGAATTCCGCGGATTGCAGCAGCTCGGACATTGCGACATCATCGCGCTGCTTCGTCCATAGCCTAAGCGTGCGGCCCGTTGCGCGAGGCAAGGCGACGATGTTAGGCTTTGGGATGCGTCGTGAAATTATTCGATCTCAAAGAAGCAGCGAAGCGGCTCGGTGCTTCTGTCGATCATGTGCGGGCGCTCGTCGATGACGGCCGCTTGCGATACGTCAACATCGGTCGCGGCAGAAAGCGCCCACGCTACCGCTTTACCGACGCGGATTTGAACGAGTTCGTTGAGGCTAACCGCGCGCGCGAGGAAGCTCCGTGTCCGTCTTCAAGGTTAAGAAAAGTCCGTACTACCAATTCGACTTCGTGCTCCGTGGCCATCGGTTTTACGGCTCAACGGAATGCACGGTCCGCAAAGAAGCCGAAAAATTTGAGGCCGTAGAGCGGGAGAAGGCCAAGGAGCTGGTGAAGGCAATGAAGCGCTCCAAGGCTTCATTGCTGATTGATGATGTCGCCGCCCGGCTCTGGAATGAGCAGGCGCAATACGATGCTGATCCCGAGGCCACGGAAACAAACTTCGCCCGGCTCGTCGACTATTTCGGCAAGTCCAGATCGCTGACGGAAATCGACCACGCTGCGGCCAGGAAGATGGTTGCATGGCGTCGCGGACACCGGATCAAGGGCCGGGCGGACGCGCCGCTGATTTCCAATAGCACCGTCAATAGATCGAGCAGCAAGGTGCTGCAGCGGTTCTTCTCTTTCGCGAAGGCGGAGGGGGCGCAGTTCGATCGCGAGCCCAAATGGACGGAGCTTCTGCTGCCTGAGCCCGAGGAGCGGGTCCGGGAGCTTCAGGAGGAAGAGGCGGTGGCCTTCGAGGACGCCATGCGGACCGATTACGAGCCGTTCTTCGAGTTCGTCCGGGCGAGCGGCATGCGGCAGAAGGAGTGCATCACCCTGCGCTGGTCCGAGGTGAATTTCGCGACGCGCCAGGTCGTTCGGCTTGGGAAGGGCGGGCGACGAGTGGTCTTTCCGGTCACTGAGTCAATCCGGGAAATTCTGTTCCCGCTTCAGGGTCAGCACCCGGAGTACGTCTTTACCTATGTTGCCGTTTACGGAAACAAGCGTCTGGGCAGAGTGCGCGGCGAGCGTTACCCGCTAACTATCACAGGAGCGAAGTCGGCGTGGCAGCGGATGCGCGCCAAGGCCGGCGTGAAGGACTTCCGTTTCCATGACTACCGGCACGACTTCGGCACGAAGCTCCTGCGTGAGACCGGCAATCTCAAGCTCGTGCAGAAGGCCCTGAACCACCGCGACATCAAGAGCACGCTCCGCTACGCCCATGTCCTTGACGCCGATGTGGCCAGTGCGGTGGAAGCTGTCGCAAAGTCCCGGAAAAAGTCCCGGACCGTTGCTCGAAAAGCAATCTAACGCTATGATTTTGTTGCTATATTTAATTTACGGCGCCAAGCTTCCAGATGTCGTTCGCAGCCACGCTCGGCCTGGTGGCGCTGGTGCAGATCGGCATGCCCCGCCTGTTTGCCTCGCCCGATAACTCGGCCTCCGCCCGGGTGGCGCTATGGGGTGGACGAGAGATCATGATGCTGGCGCTGGCGTCGCTGGTGGCGGGGCTGGCGACGACGCCCTATGCCGCCTTTCACTTTCATCGGGTGACGCCCTATGGCGTCGTCGCCAATCTGGCGGCGATGCCGGTGGTGTCGGCGGTGGTGATGCCGGCGGGCCTGCTCGGCCTGCTGGCGATGCCGTTCGGCTTCGACGGCGTGTTCTGGCGGATCATGGGAGCCGGCATCGACTGGATGATCGTGGTGACGCAATGGGTGGCCGCACTTCCGGGCGCCATCGGCCGCATGGCGGGATTTGGAATCGGCCCGCTGATCGCCGCGAGTGCCGGGATCATCCTGCTCGGGCTGCTACGCACGCCACTGCGCTGGCTAGGCGCGGCCGCGGTGCTGTTTGCGGTGGTCTGGGCGCTGGCAGCGCCACAACCGGATGTCCTGGTTTCCGCCGATGGGCGCAATGTCGGGGTTCGTGGCAAAGACGGACGGCTGCATCTGATGCGGACTGCCAAGGACGTGTTCCTGCTGAAGGAATGGCTGGCCGCTGACGCCGACCCCCGGCAGCCCACGGATGCTTCGCTTGCCGAGGGCGTCTCATGCGATGAGGCGGGTTGTGTGGCGCAGGCCGCCGACGGCGGCTTCGTCACGCTGGCGCTGCGGCCTGACGCACTGGCTGACGATTGCGAGCGCGCGGCGCTGGTGATGACCATGAGGCAAGCGCCGCCTTCATGTGCATCGCCGGTGATCGATCGGGATCGGTTGCGAAGGCTGGGCGCGATGGCGCTGCGGCGAACCGCAACCGGATTTGCGGTCGATGCGGTGAAGCCAAAAGGCGTCGATCGGCCGTGGTCGCCGGCGGTGGCGGGCGACATCGAGGCTGAAACAAACCTCATGACGCGCCCCACGGCCCCGCGCGCTGTCGATGCGACGCCATCGGAAGCCGACCTGCAGGCTGAGGACTGATAGCCAACTCAGTTCGCGCGCATATTCGCTGGTGGGAAAATGACCTTGGGCCTCAGGGTTGTCTTGAAAGGTAAATTGTGCGGGTGTTACTCTGCGTAATGGACCCGACCAAGCTTCGGATGAGGTACCTGCTCGGCATATTCCTCGCGGCGGTGGTGACCGCCGCAGTGTTGCGTCACGTCCTTCACACCCAAGTCGGCATCGCCCGCGAAGATATTCGCACGGGAGTTTTGATAGCCGCCGCTGTCGCCATATTTCTGTTCATCGCCTTCTTCCGATGGAGTCGCCGTCAATGAGCGGCTGTTATTCCGCGGCGACGTTCGCCGCGGAGACCTCGGTCTCCTCGTACTCTACCAAGATCGAAACGCGTGGGACGTGTTTGCTGCCGATAAGTGTCAGCAAGGTCTGCGGCTCCCGCTTCACTCTGTGAATTTTGATCACCCTGATAGACGGATTTTCTGACAGCCAGAGGTCTCTTTGCTGTTCGGCATCCCGCTTATCGGTACCCAAAATGAGATGCTCTTTCACGTTAGTGCCCAGTCGCTCCATCTCATTGGCCGACAGGAGAACGTCTATATTCGTATTTGGTTGCCGCGATGTGGTTGCGGGAAACTCGCGCGAAAGGGCCTCTGCGACAGCAGTCATTTGCGATCTCCAAAGCTCGCCCCCTGGCATGATGAGACCAGTAAGCGTTGGTAACCGAGTCGGGGCGGGGCATATGTGAACCAGGTCACTTACCGGACAAAACTCGGCCGACCATTAGACGATGCGATGAAGACGCCGGTTCATGCCGGCGGGTTTGGCAGGCACTGTTATCCGGTGGTGCGAGACCGAAGCGCGGGGTATTCGCAAGCCACGCAGGCGAAGGCAAAGGGCCCGCGCCAAGTTCGGCAATTCCGGCGAACCGGCAGTCTCTACCAGGCGGCCGGCTGGTAGGGGACAACGGGAACGGGACCGAAGTGCCGCACCTGGTGGAAAAATGGCCCCCAATTCGCGGCCGGGTAGACGTAGCTCGTCGCTGACAGCGTGTTGCCATGACTATAGTCATAATACAGCGCATAACCGCTATGATGCCGATGCCGGTGTGCGCGAGCCTCGGCAGAGCTGGGGACCGAGAGCGAGGTCACCGCAAGGGCTGCAACCGAAGCCAAGATTATGACTGCCTTCTTCATCATCGATTCTCCAAAACGGCACTGAGCCAAGCGAACGGTATAGACCAGCGCCACAGTTTCAAGCCGCGATTATCCCGCTCGCCTTCGGCGCAGTTGGACGTTACCGGTTGGCGACCCGGCCGCCAAGCCATCTCTCGGCGGGTATCCCCCGGATGTGCTGCTGTTGGAATCCGGCCTGCAGGGGTCAGGACTGACGTGACGCCGAGCCAATACTTTGAAAAAAGCGCTTCACTTCTCACGAAGCGCGAGATCTTCCCGCAGCTCGAATGCGCCCAAACGATATTCCTCGATTTCGGCCGCCGTCCTGACCAGCGTAAACGCCGCGTTCGGAAGCTGCTCCCAGACAGCAAGATCTTCCGCCGCAATCGTGAGCCACCCGAACCTGAACATGTATCGGCCCGGTTCGGTCACTCGCCCGACCTGTCGCCATGTGACCTTCTTGACGGCCCTCGCGCCTGGTCCGTGCGCTACTCTGCTCGTGCGCATTTCGAAGGCGTCGAGCTGCAACGCGAACGTCGCCAGCGCCAGCCTCAGATTAGTCAGTTCTTCGGCGCGCGCGTCGTCCCGGTGGTCCCTGGTGGGTGTCGCCTGCGGTTCGCTGCGGGCAATATCCATGGATGGTACTCGGCACACCCCCGCCGGCCGCAACCGCCGGGGGATATCCAAACGACCATTTTAATCAGCTTTAATCAACTTCAGTCAACGGAAACCGGCGTTGCTGCATTTGTATTGGCAACCGATGGCGCGTGCCCCGCCACCCGATCAGTCACCGGCAATTGCAACACGGTCGCTCGCTGCCCCTCGCAGAGCTGCGTCACGAGCACATGGCTGCCATCAGGAAATTCGATCGCATCATGGTGACGATGCGCAACATCGGGCTCGATCGCGCCGAATTTGCCCACCCGGAAATTCAGGGTTTTCGTCCAAATCCATCGGTTGTCGTATTTGACATTTTGGGCGAACGCCAGTTCGGTCCCAGGAAGCATGCAGACCGCCACCGTGGGCTCACTTTCTGAGGCGAAACCACGGGTCGAAGTCCCGCGGAATGTCGTGGTGATGAGCGTCTCCCCAACCCGGGCGGGGCGCGTTGCTACGGCGTGCAGACTATAGTCACACATCGGATTGCTCCTCGTTCGAGATAGCAACCCGCGCCCCTCGGAGGCGCAGGCCTCTATCAGAGTGGACAGTAGTCCGTGAGTTTTTGCCTCGTTGTAGGCAATTGTGCGGCTCTACCCGACGCGCCTGATCACAAATGCGTTTGAGAATGCGGGCCGATGCGAGGCGTGGACGCAGCGCCAGCGCAAGCCGGTGGTCCAGCCGCTGTCCCGATTCCCGGAAATGTCGCGGAATACCGCATGCCACCCGCTGGCGCTTGTCATCGGCCTCGCCGTTGGCGAGACCCGATGGCGGGACACGACGGCAGAGGCGGGTGGCCGCGACTATTTGGCGAGACGCCGTTCTTCGACGCGTCGATCGGCGCGTCCGGGGGCTTTTGGGGCCGGCTCGCTCAGTACTTCCGGTAAAGTCCGATCAGCTTGCCCTGAATCTTGACCCGGTTCGGCGGCAGGATGCGGACTTCATAGGACGTATTGGCCGGCTCGAGTGCAATCGATGCGCCGCGGCGGCGGAAGCGTTTTAGCGTCGCTTCCTCTTCGTCGATCAGCGCCACCACGATATCGCCGGTCTCGGCGGTTTCGTTGCGCTGGATCAGCGCCATGTCGCCGTCGAGAATCCCGGCATCCACCATGGAGTCGCCGCGCACCTCGAGGGCGTAGTGCTCTCCGGAACCGAGCATGTCCGGCGGCACGGAGATGGTGTGACTGCGGGTCTGCAACGCCTCGATCGGCGTGCCGGCGGCGATGCGGCCCATCACAGGCACGGCAACCGGACGGTTGTTATCATCTTCGGAGCCAACGCTGCTGCTGCGGACCCTGCCGAGCGTGCCTTCAATGACACTGGGCGTGAAGCCGCGGCGGCCATTGCCATTGTTGCTACTCCCCGAAAGCTCGGGAAGCTTGATGACTTCGATGGCGCGGGCGCGATTGGGCAGGCGGCGAATGAAGCCACGCTCTTCCAACGCGGTGATGAGGCGGTGGATGCCGGACTTCGAGCGCAGATCCAGCGCGTCCTTCATCTCGTCGAAGGAAGGCGGAACGCCGGATTCCTTGAGGCGTTCGCTGATGAACCGCAGGAGTTCATATTGTTTGCGCGTGAGCATCTCGACCAATCCCCAAGTTTGCGTCTCTAAGCTTGATAGTGCCGTTCGATTCCGAGACGTCTGAGTCAAAGGCCCGGAGTCGACGGCTCCAATTTGCAGGCGTCAACGTCAGAAACAAATCATGAACGAACACTATATGTTCCATATGTGTTCTGCAACCACTTAATTTTGCGTCAACAAAACCGGTTTCGTCGGACGCGCCGCCGGCATGAGGGGTCAGCCCGGAAGCCGGAGGATGTCGCAAACAGATCCGGCGGCAGCCGCGGCCGCAAACGGCGCGCGGATCACAAGCGCCCGTGCCGCAGCGAGATTTCCCAACAACGAGCTGTCCTGATGGTCGACCGGCGTGGCGATCAAGACGCCGTCGCTGCGCATCTCAAGGCGGGCGCGCAGATAGTCTTCACGCAAGTCATTGGCGGCGACATCGCGTCCGAGCAGCGCCGTCTCATGGGCGTGGTGGATGCCCGTCCGACCCGAAAGGCAGCGAATCAGCGGCACCAGAAACAGGAATCCGCAGACGTAGGATGACACGGGATTGCCGGGCAGGCCGATCACCCGCATGGCGCCGAGCCGTCCGTGCATCATCGGCTTGCCCGGCCGCATCGCGATCCGCCAGAACGCCATGGTGACACCTTCGGCCTCCAACGACTGCTTGACGAGGTCGTGGTCGCCAACCGAGGCGCCGCCTGTGGTGATGAGGATGTCCGCGCCGCTGTCGCGGGCGCGGCGGATGCCTTCCGTGGTGGCCTCGACGGTGTCGGCGGCGATGCCAAGATCGATGGTCTCGGCACCTTCGGCACGGGCCAGAGCTCGCAGCGCGTAGCCGTTGGAATAGACGATCTGCCCGGGGCCGGGGGTAGAGCCCGGCATCACCAACTCGTCGCCGGTGGCGAGCACTGCGACCTTGGGCCGGCGTCGCACCGCAAGCTCGGGATAATTCATGCCCGCAGCCAGCGAGAGATCCCGGTCGGTGAGGCGTATTCCGCCTTTAAGCAGGACATCGCCCTCGCGAAAGTCGACGCCGGCGGGGCGGATATGCCGTCCCGGACGCGCCGCCTCGGTGATGGTGATGCCACCCGCTTCGGCCACGGTGTCTTCCTGGATGATGACGGCGTCGGCGCCTTGCGGGATCACGCCGCCGGTAAAGATCCGCACCGCTTCGCCGGCGCCAACGCTTGTATCGAATGGGCGGCCCGCCGCGACCTCGCCGATCACCTTGAGCCGCGCCGCCACATGGGCAGCATCGGCGGACCGGACCGCATAGCCGTCCATCGCCGACATCGCCTGCGGCGGCTGGGTGCGCAATGCCGCGACATCGCGGGCGAGTACGCGATGATGGGCCGCATCGAGCGGGACCATTTCTTCGGGCAGCGGCTCGGCGCCCGCGAGAACCGCTGACAGCGCCTCAGTAACCGGCATCAAGGCCAAGATAAAACTCCCAAAGCCAAAACTCCTAGATCCCAAAACTTCCTAAATCCCAAGCGCGGCCAGTGCGTGCGCCACGTCGTCGGGCGATGTCACGTGAACGGCGGTCAGGCCGCACGCCCGCGCACCGTCGATGTTCTCGGCGAGATCATCGAAGAACACGATACGGGAGGCGGGCACGCCGATCGCTTTCACCACATGATCATAGGCCGCGGCATCCGGTTTCCGAAGCCCGATCGCAGACGATAGAAAGATTTCGCGAAAATGGCCGAGCACCCCGGCATAGGTTTCCGAAAAATGTTCGACATGGGCTGCGTTGGTGTTGGAGAAGGCGTAGAGCGGCAGGCGCTGCGCGGCGCGCTGAAGCAGCGGCGCGATGCCTGGCATTTCGCCGGCGAAGATCTCGTTCCATCCTTCCAGGAACTGGGCGTCAGACAGCTCGACGCCGAGCAGGGCGCGGAGTGCGGCAAAAAATTCGGCGTCGCTGATCTCGCCCTTCTCGTGCTGCTGATAGAATTCGTCGCGCCAGGAAAATCGCCCCACGAGATGCGCGGGCTCGCAGCCGGCGTGACCGGCCCAGCAGGCGACAACCTTGCTGAAATCAATGTCGAGCACCACGCGGCCGAGATCGAACAACAGCGCATCGGCGGCGCCGGGGGAGAGCAGGGGCGGGGTCATCGGATCAATAACTATAAGGCTCGATCTCCAGGAGCGGGAAGGCGCTGAGGACGTGGGGCAGGTTGGTCGGCGCCGCCGGATGCAGATAGGACTTGTTGAGTTCGGCGAAACGCGTGACGCCAAGCAGCCCCAGCGACCTGATCACCTCGTCCTCGAGCAGTTCCAGCATCCGCACTACTCCGGCCTCGCCCTTGGCGGCGAGCGCCCAGCATTGCAGCCGGCCGATGCCGACGAGATCAGCGCCGGATACAATCGCCTTGACGATGTCGGTGCCGCGGCAGATCGAGCCATCGACCATGATCTTGGCGCGGCCGGCGACGGCGTTGACGATTTCAGGCAGTACATGCATCGAACCGCGGCCATGGTCGAGCTGGCGTCCACCGTGGTTCGACACGTAGATCCAATCCACGCCGTGATCGAGCGCGATGTGCGCATCTTCCGCGGTCGCAATGCCCTTGATGATCAGCGGGATCTTGTACTTGTCCTTGATCAGTTTCACGGTGCGCCATTCCAGTCCCTTCTGGAAATCGCCTCCGGTGGAGCGGGCGCGGCTGGCGCGGACATAGCGCTTGGCGATGTCGCGCTCGCGCCGGCTGTAATGCGCGGTGTCGACGGTGAGACAGAACGCGGTATATCCGCCTGATATCGCGCGCGCGACATGGTCCTCGACAAAGCCGTCATCGCCGCGAACGTAGAGCTGAAAAATGCGCAGCGCGTCGGGCGCAGCCTCGGCGACTTTCTCGAGGCCGGGCTCGGAGACCGAGCTCAGCATATGGGCGGCGCCGAACGCGCCAGCGCCGCGGGCGACGGCCGCGGCTGCGCCCGGATCGAAAATCTCGAGCGCGCCGACCGGTGCGAGCATCACAGGCAACCGTAATTTGCGGCCGAATACCTCAACGGACGCGTCGACCTTGGCGACATTGCGCAGCACCCGCGGCCGGAATGCAATCTCGTCGAGTGCCATGCGGTTGCGGCGCATGGTGGTCTCGGTCTCGGCGGCGCCGACAATGTAGTCCCAGGCATTCTGGTTGAGGTTGGCACGGGCTTTCCGTACGAACTCGTGCAGGTTCTGGAATTCTTCGCCGCTTGCGCCGAGTTCGGCGGCCGTCCCCGGCCGGATGCGGGTCGCTTCGTTCATGGCTGTCCTCCCCAGGAATGCGTGAGTTCTTTGGTTAACCTTTCGCGTATAGCTTCCTGAGCCTCGGCGCCATCGCAAAAATTGGTATGGCTGGTATCAGCGGCGGCAACGTCTCTCCGATCCTGAGTGGGCGCGTTCCTGCCGGCACCAACAGCTTCGCGGCCGCATTTCGTCCGCATCCTCCTACTGCGCAGCCAACGGCCGGCGGGCACGGGGTCATGATGAAGTGGGGTTGCGATTCGAACCCGGGCAATTGCAAATCGATGTGAAACGAGCGATTTCCGGCTTTGCCGCGGTCGCGGAGCGCGTATATCGTAAGATGGCCGGCGCAGATCAGGACACCGATTTAACCACCCCGTGGCGGGCAGCAACTGACAGCAGGAAGGTTCGCGAACAATGCGCAAGAACTCCCTCTTTCTCCTCGGTGCGGCTACGGGTGTGGGTCTAACCCTTCTGGTCACCGGGCCTCAGGGCTCGCAATTGGTTGCGGCGGCCATGGCTGCGACCGGCCCCGACACCTATTCCCAGCTCAACCTGTTTGGCGAGGTGTTCGAGCGGATACGGACGAACTATGTTGAAAAGCCCGACGACGCCAAACTTATCGAGGCGTCGATCAATGGCATGATCACGGCGCTCGATCCCCACTCGCGGTACATGAACGAGAAGGCCTGGCGGGACATGCGGGAGACAACCAGCGGCGAGTTCGGCGGGCTGGGGATTGAGGTCATGATGGAGGATGGCCTCGTCAAGGTGATTGCGCCTATGGATGATACGCCCGCCGCGAAGGCCGGCATCATGTCAGGCGACCTGATCACCCACATCAATGGCGAAGCGGTAGAAGGGCTCACCCTGGAGCAGGCTGTGAGCAAGATGAAGGGGCCGATCAGCACGAAGACCCGACTCAAGATCATCCGCAAGGGCACGGAGGCACCGATCGAAGTTTCGATTATGCGCGAAATCATTCGCATGCGCCCGGTCAGCTACCACACCGACGGTGGCGATATCGGCTATGTCAAGATCACCACCTTCAACGAACAGACAACCGACGGATTGAAAAAAGCGATCGCCGACATTTCGAAACAGATCCCGCCGGAAAAGTTGGCTGGCTACGTGGTCGACCTGCGCAATAATCCCGGCGGACTGCTCGATCAGGCGGTCTCCGTGTCCGGCACGTTCATGGCGCGGGGCGAGATTGTCTCGACGCGAGGCCGAACCGCAGAGGAGACCCAGCGCTTCGCGGCGCGAACCGGCGATCTCATCAAGGGCAAGCCGCTTGTCGTGTTGATCAACGGCGGATCGGCATCGGCTTCGGAGATCGTGGCCGGTGCATTGCACGATCACAAGCGCGCGACCCTCATCGGGACCCGCTCGTTCGGCAAGGGCTCGGTACAGACGATTATTCCGCTCGGCACCGGCAACGGTGCGTTGGCACTCACCACCGCGCGCTATTTTACGCCGTCCGGCCATTCGATCCAGGCGCAGGGCGTCGTCCCCGATATCGAAGTGCTGCAGGATGTGCCGGACGAGCTGAAGGCACGCTTCGATATGAAGGGCGAGGCGTCCATGCGCGGCCATCTTTCCGCCGAGGGTGCCGAGCAGTCCGGCTCGCAGTCCTACGTTCCGCCCGCGGAGAAGGACGACAAGGCGCTTGGCGCGGCCTACAACCTCCTGCGCGGCGTCACGGTCAATGCGGGTGTGCCTTCATCTCCCAAAGCGGCGGTTCCGAACTAGAGCCCCGTTTCGACAAAATCGAAACGGGGCCCTAGATTCTTGATTTGACGCGTTTTCTTGACTCGAACCGGTCTCCACTTCGCTTGAAAACGCTCTGGACCTCACGCGGTGGTCGGCATTTGCCGTCGCTTTCGACGCGGCCTGAGGTCCGCGCCCGCTGATTGTTCGCGGTGGAATAGCTGCCTGATCTCCGCGGCCGGCTTTGCCGGACTGAACAGGTAGCCCTGCATTTCGGCGCAGCCGAGCGCGCGAAGCAGTTCCCGCTGCTGTTGCGTTTCGACGCCTTCCGCGGTTGTCGTCATTTGACGGGCCGCGGCGATGTTGACCACGGCCTGCACAATACAGGATGACCCGTCCGGCTCCGCGATGTCGTTGACGAAGCAGCGATCGATCTTGATCTTGTCGAAGGGAAACCGCTGCAGATAGCTCAACGAGGAATAGCCGGTGCCGAAATCGTCCAGCGCGATTCCTACCCCGATGGCGCGAAGCTGATGAAGAATGGCGAGGGCTGCTTCGTCATCGCGAATGAGCACCGCCTCGGTAATCTCCAGTTCCAACCGGCTCGCCGGCAGGCCGGAGGCCGCCAATGCTGCGACGATCTTCAACGCCAGGGTGCCGCTCTTGAATTGGACCGGCGAGACGTTGACCGCGAGCTTGATGTGATCCGGCCAGGTCGTGGCCTCCGCGCAGGCCGTCGTCAGCACCCATTCGCCGAGCTGATTGATCAGGCCGGTCTCTTCCGCAATAGGAATGAACTCGGCGGGCGGGATCATGCCGCGTTCGGAATGCCGCCAGCGCAGCAGGGCTTCGCAGCTGGTGATTTTGTTATCTTGAAGACTGATGCAGGGCTGGTAGTGAACCTCGAAGGCGCCGTCCGATATCGCCTGGCGCAGATCCATTTCCAAGATGTGGCGTGCTCTTGCCCGCGCGTCCATTTCGGGTTCAAAGAACCGATAGGTCCGGCGTCCGGCGGATTTGGCGGCATACATCGCCAGATCCGCATTCTTCAGAATTTGATCGAGATCGGCACCGTGCTGCGGCGCCAGCGCGATGCCAATGCTGGCGTCGGTCGTCACCTGATGCCCGAGGCACTCGTAGGGCTCCCGGATCGTATCGAGAACGCGCGTCACCAGACCGGTGACGTCGTCGGCAGTCCTGATCCCGGTCTGAACGATGGCGAATTCGTCACCACCCAGTCGTGCGACGAAGTCGGTATCTCTGACGCAACGGCCGAGGCTCACAGCCACGGATTTCAGCAATTCATCGCCGATCAGGTGGCCGAGCGTATCGTTGACGCTTTTGAATTCGTCGATGTCGATGTAGAGCACCGCCAATTGCTCGCCCGGAGCAATGCGAGCCAATTCCCGTTTCAGCTGCTCATGGAACAGCGCCCGGTTTGGCAAGTCAGTCAGCGCGTCGTAATGCGCAAGGTGAGTGATGCGATCCTCGACGCGCCGGCGCTCGGTGATATCTTCAAGGGTTGTCACCCATCCGCCACGTGGCAGCGGCCGGTACGAAACCTGGATCGAGCCTCCATCGGCGGTCTCCAAAATCGTTTGGAAGATCTCTCCTTGCGCCATTTTGCGAAAGAGCGTGGCGCAATATGCATCCACATCGCCTTTGAAGGATCCGATTTCCTTGCGATGATTGAGAAGGTCCTGCAGGGTGCAGCCAGGCTTCACCACCTCGGTGGATACACCGAACATCTCGACATAGCGCTGATTGGCGACAACAAGCCGGTGCGACGAGTCGAACATCAGCAGCCCTTGCGTCATATTGTTGATGGCGGTGTCGAGACGCTGCTTTTCCAATTGATGTTGCTGCGACAACCTGCGGACCACAAGAAACAGCAGCGTGCTGATCGCGAGCACCGAAAGTCCGGCCACCGCGATCAGAAACCTGATTTGCTCCCGCCAATCGGCCAGCGCCGACGCTACGGTAGTGGTCGCGACGACCGAAATCGGAAAATTGCGCAATGTGCGGGCCGAGGCCAGTCGGTCCTGGCCGTCGATCGGGCTGATGATGCGGACCGTCCCGTGGTCCGATTTCGCCAGGACTTGCTGATGGACCGGACCGGCTTTGAAATTTTGCCCGATCATCGCATCGACGTGCGGATAACGCGCCAGCAGCGTGCCGTCACGATGGTACATTGAAATCGCCGCGCCTTCTCCAAGCGCCAGGCTGGCGAAGAATTTTTCGAAGTTGGCCGCCTCGATGCCCCTTCCGACGGCGCCGAGGAATTCCCCGGTCGGTCCGGTCATCCTGCGGGCGATCACCGTGGTCCAGAGGCCGGTGATCCGGCTGTACACCGGCTCGATCAGCATGTCAGGTGATCGCGGGTCCGACTTGAACACCTTGAAATAGGACCGATCCGCGACGCGGACTTCCGGCACCGGCCATGATGCGGATGCGTTGATCAGCACTCCGTCCGCATCGAAAATGTTGACGCCGCCGACATACGACAATGCGCCCAGCTTGGCCTTGAGCATCAGATGGATATCCTGGCCGGACATCCGACGCTTGTAATCCTCGCGCGAGGCGATCCCGCTCGATCGCATATACGCAATGAGGTCCTTTTGAATGACCTCGAAGTCTTCGAGCTGTTGATCGAAATGACGGGCCAGCAACAGCACGGTATTTTCCAGCTCGCGTTCGCTTGAGTTCAGCGCGCGCTCGCGGAAATTGCCGGTTATGATCGCGGTGCCGATCGTGATCGCCGCAATCAGGAATACGCCGCCAAGGATAAGCCAGCGGATCGGACCGCCGCGAATGGAATGTTTGAGGATGAAGGAGGCGGTCCCGTTTACCGTCATTGGTCTTGATCGCTGCCAAGCGTGATTACCGGAAGTAGTTTCTCGCGCCTCCGGCCCGCAGCAATGGTACGGCGCCGATATGGAGGTGACGTTAGGAATCTGGGTTAATGAAGGATTAACCAGCGCCGGGCCGCGGCAATGCGAGGCATGCTGCAACTATCTTAGCCGCCTTGTTTGTTCGCGGATGCCCCCTTCGACGTCGCCGCCACGATTGCCGCGGCGACGATGTTGGCGCCGGCGCCTGTCAGGATTGCCAGCGTGTAACTGTGGTTCAAGTCGAAGGCGAAGCCTGCGGCGGTCGGGCCGATCAGGGTGCCGAACGCCACACTGGTGTAGAGGATGCCGATGATGCCGCTGACATTGCGGCCGCCGAAAAGGTCCATCACCACGGCCGGAAGCACCGCGACCCATCCGCCGTAGAACACCCCAAAGACGAACGCGAAGGCGGCCAGCGACCAGAACTTTGCCGAGATCGCCCAAATCGCCAATGCCAGCGCCATGCCTATGAACATCAACAGCAGGGAAAGCTGGCGGCCCATTCGGTCCGCAAGGCCGCCGAGGAAGAAGCGTCCGGCGGTAGAGCCGACCCCGATCACGCCGAGCAGCAGAACGGCCGACGAGGGCGCAACGCCGTGATCGCCGGCATAGGGTACGAGATGAACGAACGGCACGAATACGCCGAACGAGCAGATCAGGCAGGCCGCGTACAGGCTGATGAAGCGGCGTGACCGGATCGCTTCGGTCACGGAAGCGCCTTGCCGCGCCGGCTGCGTGCCGGATTGCAGCGGATCGCCGTCGGGGCCGAGGCCGCGGTCGCGTGGATCGTTCTCGATCAAAAGCGCCAGTCCGCCTCCGACCACGGCGGCGAGGCCGCCGAGCGCGAGATAGGCGCCGCGCCATCCCAAGGTCTCGATGAAGAAAGAGGCCAGCGGCGGCATCACCAGCGTGCCGACGCCTATGCCGCTCACGGCCAGCCCGGAAGCAAAACCGCGGCGCCGCACGAACCATCGCTGCACCGCGCCGATGGCCGGAACATAGGCGCAACCGACACCAAGTCCGACGCCCAATCCGTAAGCCGCGTAGACCTCGGGCAGACTGCGCGCAAAACCTGCGGCGGCAAGGCCAAGCCCGGTCAGGATCATGCCGGCGACGGCGAGGCGGCGCGAGCCGAAGCGATCGGCGAGCGGGCCGCTGACGATCCCGAGGCCGAAATAGAGAAAGCCGGCGAGCGAGAACACCAGCGACACCGAGCCGCGCGAGGCCCCGAAATCCCGCTGCAGCGATTCGACGAAGGCTGAGAACGTGTAGGCGCAGCCGAAGCCGACAAAGGTCACGGCGAACGCGGCCGATACGACGAACCAGCCATGGAAGATGCGGGGATTGGGCAATGCTGCCTCGCTGCTCATGACGGCCTCCGTGAAATCTGGGGTAGGTTGGACACCGGTAAAAAGGCTATACAAGTGTCGCTTGCTGTCAACCGGTAAAAATGCTTTACTGGTGTTCCAATGTCCAAAGACTCCAGAAAATTCAAGGTTCCCGATGAGCTGGCAAATCTCTATGATTTCGCCAATTCGCTCGATGTCAGGCATTTCACGCATCATGGCGTGCAGCATCTGCAAAGCGATGAACTGAAAGGCCCGCGCGAGCTCGGCGCGTGGATGTCACAACGCGGGTTGTTGTGGTCGGGCGCCAAAATCACCCCCGCGATGTTCGATACCGCGCTGCAGCTTCGATCGAGCGTTCGCGCCTATCTGGAAATCGATCCGGCTGAACGCCGCAAGGCCGGCGACTCCGTTCGGTCCCTCAACAAGGCGATGAGGCTGTTCCCGCTGGTGGCGGAAGCGCGCAATGACGGCGTCATGGCGCTGCGGGCCGGGCGTGACGATGCCCTGGCCGGGCTGTCGGTCGTCGTCGCCGAAATGTATGACGGTTCGGTCAGGAGGACTCTGGACCGTCTGAAAATGTGTGCCGCCGAAGAGTGCCGACGGGTGTTTTTCGATCGGTCGAAGCCGGCGACGCGGCGATGGTGCATGTCCACGCTGTGCGGGAACCGGACCAAGACCCGAGCCTATCGCGAGCGACAACGCGAGGCCGGCTGAGCTTCGATGCACGAGACTCAACACCAAGTTCACTTCGGTCAATCACTGGCCGACGCGTTCTTCCCTGTCGTCCGATCGACCCACCGTGAAGGCAAGCCGTAGCCCGTCCTCAGGCGCGATAGTGCCCGGACTTGCCGCCCTTTTTCTCAACGAGATGAATGCTTTCGAGGCGGACGCCGCGCTCGACCGCCTTGATCATATCGTAGATCGTGAGGCACGCGACCGACACCGCGGTCAGCGCCTCCATCTCGACACCGGTCCGGCCGGTGACCTTGACGGTGGCGCGGACAATGCAGCCGGGCAGCTTGTTGTCGGGCGTAATGTCCAGCGTGACTTTCGACAGCGCCAACGGATGGCATAGCGGGATCAGATCCGACGTGCGCTTGGCCGCCATGATGCCGGCGATGCGGGCGGTGCCCAGCACGTCGCCCTTCTTGGCGTTGCCGCTCACAATAAGTTCAAGCGTCGCCTTGCTCATGACGACGCGGCCTTCGGCCACCGCCGTGCGTTCGGTGGCGGGCTTGGCCGACACGTCGACCATCCGCGCTTCACCGCTGGCGTCGATATGGGTGAGGGCGGAACTGTCTTTAGAAGATTTGCGCGCCATGCGTCAGCGCGTCCCCGCCGCGCTGATGGCGTCGCCGCGCGCCAGCAACGCGCGGGTCGCGGCCGCCACATCGGCTTGCCGCATCAGGCTTTCGCCGACCAGGAACGTCGACATCCCGACCCGCGCAAGCCGCGCCAGATCGGCCGGTGCGAAGATGCCACTTTCGCCGACCATCAGCCGATCCCGGGGGATCAGCGGCGCCAGCGCCTCGCTGGTCGCAAGCGTGGTCTCGAAGGTGCGAAGGTTTCGATTGTTGACGCCGATCATCGGCGAGCGAAGTTTTAGAGCACGATCGAGCTCAGCGCGTTCATGGATTTCGATCAGCACATCCATGCCATGCGCCAGCGCTGCGTCCTCGATATCCTTCGCCGCGGCGTCGTCGAGCGCTGCCATGATGATCAGGATGCAGTCGGCGCCGTGGGCGCGCGCCTCGACCACCTGGTAGGTGTCGTACATGAAATCCTTGCGCAGCACCGGCAGGCCGGTGGCCGCGCGGGCGGCCGCCATGAAATCGAGATGGCCCTGAAACGACGGCGTGTCGGTCAGCACCGAAAGACACGCAGCGCCGCCGGCTTCATAGGCGCGTGCAAGTGCCGGCGGGTCGAAGTCGGCGCGGATCAGGCCCTTCGAGGGCGAAGCCTTCTTTACTTCAGCGATCAGCGCGTATTCGCCGTGGGCCAGCTTTGCGCGGATCGCCCGGACAAAACCGCGCGGCGCGGGGGCTGCCTTCGCCAGCGCTTCGACGCTGGCAAGCGGGTGCGCGCGCTTGGCGGCGGCGATCTCCTCGCGCTTGTAGGCTTCGATCTTGGTCAGGATATCGGACATGACAGCTTCCTGCGCTCAGCCGTTGGAGACCGCGATCAGATGCTTCAGCCGTGCCGCCGCCGCGCCGCTGTCGAGCGATTTTGTGCCGATCGCCACGCCTTCCTTCAAATCCCTGGCGCGGCCGGACACGATCAGCGTCGCCGCGGCGTTCAGCAAGGCGACATCCCGAAAAGGGCTCGGCGTTCCATCGAGCACGCTTTGCAGCGCGATCGCGTTGGCATGGGCATCGGCGCCCTTGAGCGCGTCGCCGCCGACGCGCGTCAGACCGGCTTCCTCCGGTGTCACCTCGAAGGTACGGATATTGCCGTTCTCGAGTGCCGCGACGAAGGTCGGGCCGGTGAGGGTGATTTCATCGAGACCGTCGGAGCCGTGCACCACCCAGACGGATTCGGCGCCGAGGTTCTTGAGCACCTGCGCCAGCGGCTGCACCCATTGCCGGGAAAATACGCCGACCATTTGTCGTTTGACGCCGGCCGGATTGGACAGCGGGCCCAAGAGATTGAAGATCGTGCGGGTGGCCAGTTCGACACGGGTCGGTCCGACATTTTTCATGGCCGGATGGTGCGACGGCGCGAACATGAAGCCGATCCCGGCCTCGGTGATGCAGCGGCCGACATGCTCGGGCGTGATGTCGATTCTAACCCCGAGCGAAGACAGTACATCGGCCGCGCCCGAGCGCGACGACAGCGCGCGATTGCCGTGCTTGGCGACAGGTACGCCCGAGCCCGCGACAATGAACGCGGCGCAGGTCGAAACGTTGACCGAGCCGGAACCATCGCCGCCGGTGCCAACCACGTCGACCGCATCGATCGGAGCCTTGACGCGCAGCATCTTGGCCCGCATGGCGGTGACCGCGCCGGTGATTTCATCGAC
>Ga0137418_10001189_pt1 | contig 23949 bp, 17 predicted proteins | sample CZODoug3_1_2_16f_FD_122242 | JGI IMG/M metagenome (GOLD analysis project Ga0137418, IMG submission 122242) | Vadose zone soil fungal communities from Angelo Coast Range Reserve, California, USA - CZODoug3_1_2_16fungal (Hybrid Assembly) | ecosystem: Environmental > Terrestrial > Soil > Vadose...
GGTCGGGGTGCCGAAGCGAGCGACAAACCAGTCCTGGACGAGCGGATGAGCCCACTCGAGGCCGGTTCCTTCCATTTGGGGAGGCGCTGTGGACATTGCGATTAGTTAATTATAAGCGATTGCCGAGCGTTCCGCCTTTTAGCGCAGGGGCTTGTTGGTTTTGCGTTGTAACAGGAATAGAATCGCGCGGCCAAGTCCATTAGATGAGGGAAACGCCAGGGATGTCCAGAAAACTTTTGGGGATTGATGTCGGGACGGGCGGTACGCGGGCGGTGTTGCTCGATGATGCGGGCCGAGTATTAGGGGCGGCAACCGCGGAACACGCAGAGATGGCATCCCCACAACTGGGTTGGGCGGAGCAGGATCCTCGAGATTGGTGGCGCGCCGCTCGCGCTGCGCTTAAAGACTGCGTGGCTCAGACCAACACCAACGCGAGCGAGATCGCCGCGATAGGGCTTAGCGGCCAGATGCATGGATTGGTGATGCTCGATGCCGCCGGGGAAGTGGTGCGGCCGGCTCTCATCTGGTGCGATCAGCGGACGGAGGAGGAGTGCCGCGCGATTACGGAGCGGGTCGGAGCGAAGAGGCTGATTGATTTGGTAGCGAATCCGGCGCTGACTGGTTTTACGCTGCCCAAGATTTGGTGGGTGCGCGCGCATGAGCCGGAGCTTTGGTCGCGCGTGCGCTCGGTGATGCTGCCGAAGGATTATGTGCGGGTCAAGTTGACGGGTGCGCGGGCTACGGATGTAGCGGACGCTTCGGGAACATTGTTGTTTGATGTGGTGAACCGGCGATGGTCAGCGGAAATGCTCGAAGCGTCCGATTTGCGAGCGGAGATTTTGCCGGAGGTGTTCGAGTCGCCGGAGATCACGGGACGCGTTTCAAGGGAGGGCGCAGTGGCCAGCGGACTGCGAGAAGGCACGCCGGTGGTGGCCGGCGGCGGAGATCAAGCGGCTGGCGCGGTGGGAATGGGAATTGTCGAACCTGGGAATGTCAGCGCGACGATTGGGACCTCGGGCGTCGTGTTCGCGTCGACGAGCCGTCCCGTGGTCGAGCCGAAGGGGAGGATTCATACATTTTGCCACGCAATTCCGGGGCGTTGGCATGTCATGGGTGTGACGCAAGGCGCGGGCCTCTCTTTACGATGGTTTCGCGATCAGTTCGGCGGCGGCGCTTCCTACGATGCGTTGATGCAAGAAGCTGCGGCAGCCCCGGCGGGCGCGGATGGTTTGCTGTGGGCACCTTATTTAATGGGAGAGCGCACGCCGCATCTCGACCCGAACGCGCGCGGCGCTTTGGTGGGGCTCACGGCGCAGCACACGCATGCGCATGTGATTCGCGCGATTTTGGAAGGAGTTGCATTTAGCCTCCGTGACACGTTCACAATTTTCGGAGAGCTCGGGGTGCCAGTGAAATCGATTCGCCTGGGCGGCGGCGGAGCGCGCAGCCCGTTGTGGCAGCAGATACAGGCGGATGTTTACGGAATGCCGGTAGAGTTGGTGGCGGCCGATGAGGGCGCCGCATACGGCGCCGCGCTGCTGGCCGGCGTAGGCGCGGGCGTTTGGCAATCAGTAGACGCAGCCTGCGCAACGTCAGTGCATGTGGCCAAGCGCGTGGAACCAATCAAGCGGAACGCGGACTTGCTTAGCCTAAGATACGAGGCGTATCAAAAGCTTTATCCAGCGCTGCGGACGATTGGCCACTAGCGGTGATCTTGGATTTAATCGGGAGCCCGGAAGTAACGTACAATTGCTAAATCTGGACGGCCACGAATCTTGTAGTAGCAGAGCAATCGGAAAAACTTATGACGGTGACAAAAGATCCGAGGCTTGGGAATGCAGCGAAGGTCACCGCTGGTGCTGGCGATCTTCGTTCGTCAGGCGAGAAGGCGTTGGCCACGCTGGCCGGGCGCGAGCTGCAGCCCAATCGCGGCATCCCGCTGAATCTAGACTGGATCGAGAATATACGCGTCAACACGAGCGCGGTGGAGCGGCGTGCGCAGACGCTGGTTACCCGGCGCACGGTGAAAAAAGATTGGCAAGTAGCGTGGCTCCTTCGCGCGATTACGTGCATGGATTTGACCACGTTGTCTGGTGACGACACGGATGAACGTGTGCGGCGCTTGTGCGCGAAGGGGCGGCAGCCGATTCGGCAAGATTTGGTGAAGCTGCTCGGAATCGAATCGCTCAATATTCAAGTAGCCGCGATTTGCGTGTATCACTCGTTTGTGGAGACAGCGGTTCGCGTGCTAGAGGGAAGCGGCATCAAGGTTGCCGCGGTGTCGACGGGATTTCCCGCGGGATTGTCGCCGCTCGATGAGCGCGTAGCGGAAATCCGCCGTTCGGTGGAAGCGGGCGCGCACGAGATCGATGTGGTGATCACGCGAGCGCACGTTTTCGGCGGGCGATGGCAGGCGCTGTTTGACGAAATTGCTACATTCAAAGCAGCCTGCGGGAATACGCACATGAAAGTGATTCTGGGCACGGGGGACTTGCTGACGCTGCGAAACGTGGCGCGCGCGAGCATGGTGGCGATGATGGCCGGCGCGGACTTCATCAAGACGTCGACGGGAAAAGAGACGGTCAACGCCACGCTTCCTGTCGGCTTGGTGATGACGCGCGCTATTCGCGAGTACGCGCAGCAGACCGGCATGGCCGTGGGATTCAAGCCGGCAGGCGGGATTCGCACGGCGAAGCAATCGGTCGAGTGGCTCTCTTTGATGAAGGAAGAGCTGGGTAATTCATGGCTCAACGCCAAGCTTTTTCGTCTCGGCGCGAGCTCGATGTTGGCGGATATTGAGCGCCAGTTGGAGTTTCACACGACGGGGAGATACTCGGCGGAGTATCGTCATCCGCTCGCGTAACGTATTGCGTCGCAGGCACGCTGCTCTGAGGACGGCTGAGCGCAAAGCATGAGCGTCACAGAAAAATTTCTCTCGATGGAATACGGTCCGGCGCCGGAGGATCCGCGCGAAGCGTTGGCGTGGCTGGACCGGCATGCGCGCAAGCTCGGCCACTTCATCGGCGGCTCGTTTCGACCTCCCGCTGAGGGGGTTTACTTCGATACGTCTGATCCGTCAACGGGCGAGCCATTGGCATCGGTCGCGCAAGGTTCCGCGGCGGACATTGATGCGGCTGTAAAGGCCGCGCGCGGAGCTTTGCCGGAATGGCAAGGGCTCACCCCACACGCGCGGGCTCGCTATCTGTACGCCTTGGCGCGGCAGGTGCAAAAGCATGGGCGGCGGCTCGCTGTGCTTGAAACGATGGACAACGGCAAGCCGATTCGCGAAAGCCGCGACCTGGATATTCCGCTTGTCGCCCGCCATTTTTATCACCATGCCGGGTGGGCGCAGTTGCTCGCGCAGGAATTTCCGGGTTACGTGGCATGCGGTGTCGTAGGACAAATTATTCCGTGGAATTTTCCACTGTTGATGTTGGCGTGGAAGATTGCGCCGGCTTTAGCGACCGGAAACACCTTGGTGCTCAAGCCCGCGGAGTTTACGCCCCTGACCGCGCTGGCGTTTGCGGAAATTTGCCAGGAAGTAGGCTTGCCGCCAGGCGTGGTGAACATCGTTACGGGTGATGGGTCCACCGGCGAATCCCTGGTGAAGCATCCCGACGTCGACAAGATTGCATTCACGGGTTCGACGGAAGTTGGGCGAGCGATTCGCAAAGCTACGGCGCAGAGCCACAAGAAAATTTCGCTCGAACTAGGAGGCAAATCGCCTTTCATCATTTTTGAAGATGCGGACCTGGACAGCGCAGTAGAAGGTCTGGTGGATGGAATTTGGCTGAACCAGGGACAAGTGTGCTGCGCCGGTTCGCGTTTGCTAATGCAGGAGAGCGTCGCGGAGACGCTGATCGGCAAAGTCCGAGAGCGGATGAGCACGCTGCGCGTCGGGCCGCCGCTCGACAAAGCCATCGATATCGGCGCGATCGTGGCGCGCGTGCAGTTGGATCGAATTCAGCGGCTCGTGCAGCAGGGGATTGCGGAAGGCGCGACGTGTTGGCAGCCGCCTTCGCTTGCCATGCCATCGCGCGGATTGTTTTTCCCGCCGACGCTCCTGAGCAATGTGCATCCGACATCTACCGTGGCGCAGCAGGAAATTTTCGGCCCAGTGCTGGCGGCGATGACATTCCGTACGCCGCGCGAAGCCGTGGAACTTGCGAATAATACGGTGTATGGCCTCGCGGCCAGCGTTTGGAGCGAAAGCATCAACGTGGCGCTGCACGTTGCCGCGCAATTAAAGGCCGGCGTCGTTTGGGTGAATAGCACGAACCTGTTTGACGCGGCTTGCGGATTTGGTGGCTACAAAGAGAGCGGATACGGGCGAGAAGGCGGACGGGAAGGTTTGTACGAGTACCTCGAGCCCGCTTGGTTCAAGAGGGCGCCGCGTTCGGCCACAAACCCAAGAGCTATTGATCAGCCGCCCGAACGAGAAATAGACGCCGCAGCGCCACCGATCGACCGCACCGTGAAATTGTACATCGGCGGAAAGCAGGCGCGTCCGGACTCCGGTTACAGCATGGAGGTACGCGCCGCGGACGGAAGCTTGCTGGGCGAAGCTCCGCTCGGCAATCGCAAGGATATTCGCAACGCGGTCGAAGCGGCGCGAAAGGCGGATGGCTGGGCCAGGACTACGGCGCACAATCGCGCGCAAGTGCTGTACTACATCGGCGAGAATCTTTCGCAGCGCGCGGCGGAAATCACGGCACGTCTGGCTGCTGTCGTGGGCAAGGAGCAGGCCGCCGCCGAAGTGCGTCAGGGAATCGAGCGCGTGTTTTCTTACGCGGCGTGGGCCGACAAGTATGACGGCGCTATCCACAATCCGCCGTTTCGCAGCATTTCGCTGGCGATGCATGAACCCGTCGGCACCGTCGGGATTGCTTGTCCCGCGGATGTGCCATTGCTCGGGCTACTATCGCTCGTGATGCCTGCAATTGCTATGGGGAATACCGTCGTCGCGGTTCCTTCGGAAAGGTATCCGCTCATCATCGGCGATTTGTATCAGGTTCTTGAGACCAGCGACTTACCCGGCGGAGTTGTGAACATGGTCTCTGGGCGCAGCACAGAGTTACTGAAGGTGCTGGCGGAACACGATGACTTGGACGCCATCTGGTCGTTTGCGGGCGAGGCGAGCAGTGCCGCGGCGAAATCGCTATCGGTTGGCAATCTGAAGCAAGTCTTTAGCGATGAAGGCCGGGCCATCGATTGGTTCAACGTTGAACAAGGCGAAGGCCGCTGGTTTCTACAACATGCCACCCAGGTGAAGAACATCTGGGTACCCTACGGCGAATAAAGTCCCATCTTACTCGTTGCGCTCCGGGCATTGGACGGTTTGCCTGTGTGAAACCTGAGCACGGTCCTATGTATAATCGAGAAGGGATTTGAAGGCCCACGAATCGCGTATCCCACCCGCGAGTTGGCATTTTCCCCGGACATACCGTTTCGGAGAGAGACCGTTGGACACTCCCGCCACATTAGTCGATCGCGCACTCAGCACGCTACAACGCGTTGTGATTGAAGCTGTAGAACCCGAAGTGGACGGCGGAAAATTTCCCGTCAAGCGATGCGTCGGCGATCGCGTCCGGGTACAAGCGGACATTTTTGCTGACGGCCACGATCAACTTGGGGCAAGGCTGCTTTTCCGGCGAGCCGGTGACTCCGACTGGCAAGAGACAGCGATGAGGCTGGTCGAAAATGATCGCTGGGCGGGCGAATTCGAGGTCGCCGAGTTGGGGCGGTATGTTTACACGATCATCGGTTGGGTTGATACGTACGGCACTTGGGCCGCCGACTTAGCCAAGCGCGCGAAAGCCGATGTAGACATCTCCGTGGACGTACTTCGCGGAGTCGAGCTGTTGCAATCGGCCGTGGATCGAGCCAAAGGTTCGGATCGGCAAGAGCTGGCTTATGCGACCGAACGACTTCGTGAGTTAGCGGGGAATCCCGCGGTAGCGGTTGCATTCGCGCAAAGCACAGAGCTTGCTGACGTGACCACTCGCAACCGCGATGCCGGGCAGGACACGCGGTATGGGCGGGAACTTGTCGTTGTCGTCGATCCGGTGAAGGCGCGGTTTGGTGCGTGGTATGAAATGTTTCCGCGCTCATGCACAAATGACGCAAAGAGGCCCGGAACATTTCGCGATTGCGCCGCGCGGCTCGGCTATGTTGCGGCAATGGGCTTCGATGTACTGTATTTGCCGCCCATTCATCCCATCGGCATTACTGAGCGAAAGGGCAAAAACAATTCGCTGGTACCTGCTAAAGACGATGTCGGAAGCCCATGGGCAATTGGCGGAGTTGAGGGTGGACACAAGTCTATTCATCCCCAGCTGGGTACTCTGGAAGATCTTAAGTATCTGCAAAGAAAAGCGCGGGAGTTGGGCTTGGAAGTCGCCCTTGATATTGCGTACCAGTGCTCCCCAGATCATCCTTACGTGAAAGAGGATCGCGAATGGTTTCGCGAGCGGCCCGATGGAACGGTGCAATACGCGGAGAATCCGCCCAAGAAATACCAGGATATTTACCCGTTCGATTTTGAGAGCAAGCACGCTCCCGAGCTCTGGGAAGAGCTCAAGAGCATCGTCGTGTATTGGGCAGAGCAGGGGTTTCGCGTTTTTCGCGTGGACAATCCGCACACTAAGCCGTTCGTTTTTTGGGAATGGCTGATTGGCGACGTGAAGCGCGATTACCCTGATGTCATTTTTCTATCTGAGGCTTTCACGCGGCCGAAAATCATGTACCGGCTGGCGAAACTCGGGTTCACCCAGTCCTATACGTACTTTGCGTGGAAAAATACGAGCGCGGATTTGGTGAAATATTTCACGGAATTGACCCAAACACCGGTTCGTGAGTATTTTCGACCGAACGTGTGGCCCAACACGCCAGATATTTTGAACGAATATCTGCAAAAGGGCGGCCGACCGGCGTTTGTGGCGCGTTTTATTCTGGCCGCGACGCTTGGGGCGAGCTATGGCATTTACGGGCCTGCCTTTGAACTTTACGAGAATCGACCCATCCAAGCAGGCAGCGAAGAGTATCTTAATTCTGAGAAATACGAGGTTCGTGTTTGGGACACCGATAACCCGAACAGTCTGAAGGCCCTGATAACGCACGTAAATGCGATTCGCAGGGAGAGCCCGGCGCTGCACGGCGATTGGAGTCTGCGATTCCATCCGACAGATAACGAACAACTGATTGCCTACAGCAAAACTTCGGAAGATTTTTCTGACATGAAGCTGGTGGTCATCAACCTTGACCCGCGCAACACGCAAGCGGGCTGGGTCTCCGTTGCGCTAAAAGAGCTGAAGCTTGGCAACGACGAGGCGTATCAAGTGCATGACCTACTGACCGACGCGCGTTACGTGTGGCATGGTTCGAGAAATTTTGTGCAGTTAGATCCTTCGATTCTCCCGGCGCATATTTTCCGGGTCCATCCGATAGGTTGACCTTTGCAGGACTCACCCACTCCGCCGTCCATTGTCTCGCAGCCGCAGCCGGAAAGCTCCGCCTTGCTGTTGCATGACGAAAACCTTTGGTACAAGGACGCGGTTATTTACCAGCTTCATGTGCGCACGTTCTGCGACAGCAACGCGGATGGAATCGGCGATTTCCGCGGGCTGACCAGCAAGCTCGACTATTTGCAGGAGCTGGGCATAAACGCTATCTGGCTGCTGCCTTTCTATCCCTCCCCGCTGCGTGACGACGGATACGATATTGCGGACTACACGTCAGTTCACCCGTCCTATGGAACACTGCAGGACTTCAAGGATTTTCTGACCGCGGCCCATAACCGGCGCATTCGTGTGATTACCGAAATGGTGGTCAATCACACCTCGGACCAGCACCCGTGGTTTCAGGAATCGCGGAGCTCTCGCGAAAACCCGAAGCGGGATTGGTACGTCTGGAGCGACACGGACAATCGCTACCAGGGTGTGCGCATTATTTTTGTAGACACCGAGATGTCCAACTGGGCCTGGGATCCGATTTCAAAATCCTATTACTGGCACCGCTTTTTCAATCATCAACCGGATTTGAATTACGACAATCCCGCGGTTCGCGAGGCGATGTGGGAGGTGATGAAGTTCTGGCTGGACATCGGAGTGGACGGGTTTCGGCTGGATGCCGTCCCTTATCTGATCGAGCGAGACGGAACTTCATGCGAAAACTTGCCGGAAACGCACGAGATTGTTCGCGATTTTCGCAAGCGCATCGATCTTGCATATCCGGGAAAGATGCTGCTCGCGGAGGCGAATCAGTGGCCTGCCGATGTGCGCTCCTATTTTGGAAATGGCGACGAGTTTCACATGGCGTTTCATTTTCCACTGATGCCGCGGATGTTCATGGCCGTGAAACTGGAAGACCGCAAGCCCATCATTGAAATTCTGGAGCAGACCCCGCAAATTCCCGAAAATTGCCAGTGGTGCATCTTCCTTCGCAACCACGATGAATTGACGCTGGAGATGGTCACCGACGTCGAACGCGATTACATGTACGACGAGTATGCGGTCGATAAAGCAATGCGAATTAATCTGGGGATTCGCCGCCGCCTGGCGCCCATGCTGGAGAATGACCGGCGGCGCGTCGAGCTTTTGACCGGAATGCTTCTCTCCATGCCAGGAACTCCGATCATTTACTACGGCGACGAAATCGGCATGGGCGATAACATTTATTTAGGCGATCGCAATGGAGTGCGCACGCCGATGCAGTGGAATGGCGGCTGGAATGCCGGTTTTTCGGCGGCCGATCCCGAGCGTTTGTATTCGCCGCTGATCTCGAATCCGGTCTATGGCTATCAGGCAATTAACGTGGACTCGCAAAGACGGTCGGCGCACTCTCTGCTCTCGTGGACAAAGTCTGTGATTCAGACGCGAAACGCGTTCCGCGTGTTCAGTCGCGGCTCGATCGAGTTCCTGAATCCTTCGAACCATCGCGTGCTGGCCTACGTGCGCCGTCTTGGCGAAGAAAAAGTGCTCATCGTGAACAACCTGTCCAGCTCGGCGCAAGCAGTGGAGCTGAATCTACAGATGTACAAGAGACATATTCCGATCGAGATGTTCGGCAGAAACCTGTTTCCCCGCATCGGTGATCTGCCGTATCTGCTTACTTTAGGTCCTTACCAGTTTTACTGGTTTCGTCTCCGTCGCCTTTGATGTAATCGTTGATGCTGCGGAGTGTTTTTCCAATAGCGATCAGACCGTCACGCAATAAGGAGCGCAGGGCAATTGGCTGAAGAAAGTTTCCTCGCCGACGATTTTATTCGCCAGCTCATGAGCGTGGGCGAGGTGGATCTGCTCGTGGGCATTCCGTCCTACAACAACGCTTCGACAATCGAGCAGACTCTGCACAGCGTCGAGGAAAGTCTTCGCCAAAGCTTCGTCCGCGAACGTGCAGTGATCCTGAATGTCGATGGCGGATCCGGCGACGAGACGCGGCAGATCGTCGAGCAGAGCAGTGAGCGACGCGATGCCGGGCATAAGGGCTTGACCTCGCTACGCACCATCCATCGCATTTCCTGCATGTACGACAGGTCGCCATCTCAGGGACTGGCCCTGCGGAGTATCGTCGCCGCTGCCGATTTGCTGCGCGCTAGAGCATGCGCGGTGATTTCCCCTGCGACCACCAGCCTGACGCCTTCCTGGATCGCGAACTTGCTCCGCCCGGTCTACCGCGAAGGCCTGGACTTTGTTGCGCCTCTATATGTGCGCAGCAGATTTCAGGGGCTACTGGCGCGCGAGCTGCTCTATCCCATGAGCCGCGCTGTTTTCGGACAGCGTATCCGCGAGCTCTATTCCGACGAATGGGGATTTTCAGGACGGCTGGCGAGCCAGTGCCTGGAGCAGGATGTGTGGCGTGAAGAGGCGGTTCGCACGCGTCCCGAAGCTTGGATGGCTATCCTGGCGAATGGCGCGGGTTTGAAATGTGGCCAATATTTCTTAGGACCCAAAACGGTGTCTCCGTCGGCTACCGGCCCAGACATCGTGGAGGCGATTCGCCAAACCGTTGGCAATTTGTTCTGGTGCATGGAAACGAATCAAGGTTACTGGATGGGCCGTTCGAATTCGCAATCGGTCTCCACGTTTGGACCCGAACACGAGCTGTCGGCCGACGGCATTCCGCCGAGCCAAGACAAGATGTTCGACCTCTTCCGCAGCGGCGTAAATGAGTTGGAGCCAATCCTCGCGTCCATTCTTGCTCCGGATACGCACGCGCAGATCAAGGCCATTGCCCTAAGTGATCGTACAAAGTTTCGTTTCGCGTCGGAGCTGTGGGTAAAGACTCTCTACGAGTTTGCGGCGTCCTATCACCGCGCAGTACTCAATCGCGATCATCTCGTCCAGGCTTTGGTCCCGCTGTATCGCGGCAGAGTGTATTCGTTCTTGCTCGAGCATGCTAATTCGTCAGCGGAAGCGATGGAAGCGCAGTCCGAAATTCTGTGCCAGGAATTCGAACGCCAAAAAGCTTACTTAGTCGAGAGATGGACAGCCAAGAACTGAGGTGCAGCCATGAAGGAAGTAGTAATCCAGGGACTCACACAGGCTTACAGCAACCTTGTGCACATGTTTGCGGAGTTCTTGCCACGGCTCCTGGTGATGCTGGTGATTGTGCTCGTCGGTTTGGTCGTCGCTTATCTGCTGAAGATGATTTTGCGCACCGTGCTCCACGTAACCAGGCTCGACCGGCTGTCCGAAGAAGCGGGCGCGTCGCGTTTCCTGCGCATGGCGGCGTTGCCCTCCATGACCGAGCTGTTGAGCCGCTCGCTTTTCTGGGTGACTTGGTGCGGTTTTATCTTGATCGGAATCAGCGTCCTGGGAGTCGCAGGTCTCCAGGAGCAGATTTCGAGGCTGTTTTTGCTGTTGCCGGCGATTTTCGTCGCGATATTAATTCTCTTCATAGGTCTCGTCACCGCGAATTTCTTGTCGCGCGCTGCGCTCCTTGCGGCCGTGAACGCCGGTTATCCCTCGCCGAAGTTGATGAGCTGGTCCATCCGATTTGTAATTTGGGCGCTGGCTGTTTCCATGGCGCTGGAACAGGTCGGGGTCGCGCGCCAGACAGTGATCGCGGCGTTTTCGATTGTGTTCGGAGCGTTCATGTTTGGATTGGCGATCGCTTTTGGTTTAGGTGGGCGCGAACTCGCTCGCGAGTTTCTGGAGCGAAACCTGGGCGAGAAAAAAACGGAAAAATATGAAGAACCCCAGCCTTTGTAATTGCGGTCGAAGGTGCCAGGTGCGCTGAACTCGAGGAAATGTGCCGGAAAATCGAATTCCCGCTGAGCTGCGCCAGAGCCTTCCGGCTCAACTGCCGTCTTTTTTGGCCGGCCAGCGCTGGTTCGGCGGGAAAGCCCGCGGGCTTCTCGGAGTCGAGATCGTGGACGCGATTCCCGTCGGCAGCGATGAACGCAAGATGATCGTGTTGCTGGTTGCAGTGAAGTATCTGGACGGAGCAGACGAAACCTATTCCATTCCCCTTATTGCGACGCAATCGAAGGATGTCTGCGATGCCGCGCAAAGATTGGAGGTTGGAAATGGTTCCGGCCTGGTCTTTCGCGACGCCTTCTCCAGTCAGGAATTTCTTTCAGAACTTCTCGAGATTATAGAACGAGAGTGTGAATTGCCGGGCGAGAAAGGACGGCTGCACGGATATCGCGGGGCGGCCTTTTCGGATCTCTCATCTTCATCCGATGTCCCGCGGCCGAAGGTGCTGACCGGCGAGCAAAGCAATAGCTCCGTCATTTACGGGGAGCGGCTCATCCTGAAATTCTACCGGCGCGTCGAAAAAGGAGAGAACCCCGATCTTGAGATCGGCCGGTTTCTTACGGAAAGAGTGGGCTTTCCCCATGTTCCCAGGATTGGCGGTTTTATCGAATACCGCTCGAGACAAGGAGAATCGACGACACAGGGTATTCTGCAGGAATTTGTGCCAAATCAGGGCGATGCCTGGCGTTACGTGGTGAAAACGCTCACCGCTTTCTATGAGCATCTTGAAGAGGCGGGTGAGCGTGAAATGGCCGGGCCGCAGAGTCTCCCCGAATTTAGGGGCGAAGCGATGGCCCGCGTGTTCTCGGAAATCGGTCTTCTGGGTAAGCGGACCGCTGAACTGCATCTCGCGCTCTCGTCCGAAAGTGATGATCTAGCGTTCGCTCCAGAACCGTTCACGATGGAATTTCAAAACAGTTTGCAAAGCTCCTTCGCAGGCCTCGCCAGCCGGACGCTGCGCTTGCTGCGCGCGCGCATGGCGGGCGTCCCCGCGGGATACCACCAGAAGTCCGCGGAAATCGTGGCGCGAGAGGAAGAAATAGTTCAGCGCTTCCGCGCTGCGTTAAAAGATCCCATTGAAGCTATGGGGATAAGGATTCATGGCGACTATCACCTCGGCCAGGTTCTCTATACCGGTTCTGATTTCGTGATTATCGATTTTGAGGGAGAACCGGCGCGGCCGCTGGAGGAAAGACGCGTGAAGCAATCTCCCCTGCAAGATGTCGCTGGGATGCTCCGCTCGTTTCACTATGCGGCATTCGCGCCATTGCTTAGTCCTTCAACAGGGGCGCCCATTCCGCCAAACCAAATTGCGAAAGCAAGTCGTTGGGCAGAAGAGTGGAGCCGATGCGCGGCCAATCGATTTCTCGGGCAATATTATGAGACGTCGGGAGCGGCGCGCTATCTCCCAGCCGACTCGCGAGCGAAGGCGAAACTGTTGGAAATGTACCTTCTTGCGAAGGCAGTTTATGAGCTCGACTACGAACTCAACAATCGTCCGACTTGGGTAGGCATTCCGCTGGAAGGAATTTCTGCGTTGTTGTCATCGTGACGCCTGCGGTCTTGGCGAGGACGCGTAGTCTCAGGCCTTCGTTCCTGAAGGCTTCCGGCCCCTAAGCAGGGCAACTGGAAAATGAAGGAACATCCCGGCGATGGCGAGTGACCTGTGCGCGCCAACACTTGATAAGTTCTCTCCCGTGAAGATGTTTTCCCATGATTGCGGCGCGGCTTCTGGCAGGCGAATGGTCGTCTCGCTCCAGACGCCATCCGCGTCATGGCCCGTCTCTCTCTCTTGAGCGCGAGCGAGCCAGCGAGGCGCCACGAAGAGGGCCCATTCACGCTTATGGCGACGCAGTATTGCCAGAACATGTTCCCCCTTTGGCCCGGTGGCCTCGAGTTGCAAGAAGTCACCTTGGGAGAAAAGTTTCGATTGCTCGCGCCGAAAATTAAGCGCCTTCCAAATCGCGTAGAGTTTGATTTTGCCGTCCTGCCAGTGCTCCATAAGTTGATCAGTGAAGGAAGCGCTTGATTCCGGATGTTCCTTCAGAGCCGCGAGCATGGACGAGCGCTGAACGAAATCGACGGGCCGCCGGTTATCGGGATCGACCAGGCGCAGGTCCCACAATTCGGAGCCCTGGTAAAAATCAGGAATTCCCGGCGAAATAATTTTCAGCAACGCCTGGCTCAAAGCATTCACCATCCCGCCGTATGCGATGCGCTCTTGGAACGGAATAAAGTCGCGCAGAAAGGGGCTCGTCGGAGCTGTTTTCAGGATGGAAGCAACAAACTTCTTCAGCGCGTTTTCATGGGCTGTATTGGGTAAGGTCCAACGCGTGTGAACCATAGCCTCGCGAGTGGCTTTGACAGCGTACGCTTGCAAACGGTCCACGAGGGAAGCGTCTTCGTGGCCGTCAGTCGGCCACATTCCGAGAAGTGTTTGGTAGAGGAAAATCTCTTCGTTGCGATCGGGAACTGGCTGTCCGTTTAACTGTGTCTTGTACCTTGTGTTGAGCTTGGCCCAGTGCTCCAAGCGTTCCTTCCATTGTCCTGGAATCTCGGAAAGCACGTTGATTCGAGCGCGCAGGTCCTCGGAGCGCTTGGTGTCGTGTGTCGTTGTGGCGTTCAGCGAATTCGGCCAGTGCTTACGCCTGTCCGCAATGAAATGTGAGAACTTCTCACTGACGGCCACGGAGGGACGCGGCTCGCCGCCTACTTCGTTGAGAGATATGAGCGGATTGTAGACATAGAGGAGTGTGTCTTCAAAAGCTTTGGCCATGAGCGGTCCGGTGAACTGTTGCCAGCGCATGACGAAATTCAGTCGCGCTTCGCGCTGGTCCGGCAAAAGATGGGGCCGATTTCTTACCAGCAAAACATCCGCAATAAAATCGAAATGTGCGGGTTGCAGGTAGAACTTCCGAGTGCGCGCTTCTTCGATGGCCCGTTCAATTACTTTCGCGTCTTCGCGCCCAACTTCCAGGTTCCGGACGTAGGTTCGATACACAGACACGTGTGCTGTGGTTTCAAACAACGCTTGCATTAAGTCGCTTCGCAATAGATCTCGAGCGTATCGATCTTTCGCAGCCAGCAAGCTCAACTCATGTCCCAAGGAACGCATCTCGACCCCGAGCAGGGTGGACATGACCAGTTTCTTTTTCTGATAGAGAAGGTCCGCGTGGGTCAGCTTCTTTCCGACAAAGTGGTCATAGACCTCTTCAATGCATTTCGCTCCCTTCGGGTCAACGAAGACGGCGTTGAGGGCATTCAGAAAATCGTAGCCGGTTGTTCCGCTTACCGGCCATTCTCGCGGAAGCCGTTCCGTGCGCCCCAGAATTTTCTCTACGAAGATGTAGGTTTCGCGGGGATTCTCAAATCCAGGATCCTTACCAAGCTGTTCGCGCAAGCGATTCACGTAAGCGAGAGGATCGCGCAATCCGTCGATATGGTCGATACGCAGGCCGTCGACTGAAGGTTGCGAAGCCAGGCGCGTGATCAGACTGTGTGTGGCTTCGAAGACCAGCGGATCCTCGACACGCACGCCAACGAGATCGGTAATCGTGAAAAATCGACGGTAATTAATCTCTTCATTCACGTTTTGCCAGTAGGACAAGACATAGAATTGCTCGGCGAGCAGCCGCTCCAGCGGCGAAAAACTGGCGGGGTCGCCTCGTTGTCCGAGGAATTCGCCCAACCGATCACGCAAAAATGCGTCGACTTGCGCATTTGCATTTATCAACTGCCGCAATCGCTCCCGCAGCGCTTCGAAACGCAGACGCTTCTCACCGGCTTCTCCCGGCTTCATCGCTGCGGGAGGTGGCAATGCGGCAAACGCCGCGACTATTCCAGAATATTCCTGATATGCGGTGGATTCTTCTCCAACTGTTTCTCGAAGTTTGTCGATGTTCTTGCCGAGAATTTCGGAATACGCTTTTGGCGCAAGCGGAAAAAATGACTCGAAGTACTGAAGATAGAACCGTCCTTCCGAAAACGTTAGCTTGAACTCTCCATTTTCCAGGACTTCCGCAAAGGGCCTCCCTAGGACGGGAAGCAAAATCTTGCTATCAAGGCTCCGCGATGGCGGATGCCAATCCACGTCGAAATAGGACGCGTACACCGACTCCGGCCCATGCTCGAGCACATCCATCCACCACGAATTCTCGCTGCCAGCGGACATGTGGTTCGGCACGATGTCCAGAATCAAACCCATGCCGCGATTACGTAGCTCAGTTTGCAACGTGAAGAAGTCCGCTTCGGTGCCCAGTTCGGGGTTCAGGCGTGTAGGATCGACAACGTCATAGCCATGACTGCTTCCAGTGCGACTGCGCAATATCGGCGAAGCATAAATGTGCGTGATACCCAGCTCGGCAAAATAGGCGAGCAGCTTCGTCGCATCGCGAAATGTAAAGTCTTTATTGAACTGCAGCCGGTATGTGGCGGATATTGGCGTGCGGCGCTCCATGGGGACAATTCCTATCGGCCACGTTCCATTGGCCGCTATTGACCATTGATCCGCAAGTTTTCGCGAAGCAGCGCAAGCGCCTCGAAAATATTTTTCGTCGTTGCATTCTCTGCCTGCGCCTGCTCGCGGAGTTCGTCCATGGTTCTGATCAGCGGGCCATAGCAGATGTTCTGAACCTCCCAGAGCACAACAGGGAAGGGAAGCGTGCTCACAAATTTGAGAAGGGTCGTCAGCTTTTGCACTACTTCCTGATTCGACGGAACAGCCGCGAAGACCTCCGCCTCCGTCTCCAAGCGTCTCCGGATGGCGTACTCGAGACCCGGCACATCAAGGGCGATACTGGTCGCGGCGGCCTCTTTCAGGTAGCTCTGTATAGCGTCCAGATCAGGCTCATGCTGCTCGAAAGCCTGTTTTAGTTGACTGTTAAGGGCGATCTGGGCGGCAGACTGAAACGCCGGCGGTACGGGGATTCCCAGGCCATTCAGAAAGCGAATCAGCGGGGCTTGGTTTTCGTAAATACCTCGATACGCGGCGGCGGCTGTCGCCAGCGACTCTTTCAGGATGACATCGACGATCTTTCTCTGCTCGTCGCGGAACAAAGTGCGCAGCGAAAATGTGTTGTTTGCGAATTTTTCGGTGAGCGACTGCAGAACCAGCGTAGTATCCGCCTTAGAGAACGAGTCCATCAACGTGCTCTTAAGCTGATCGTAGTCTTCCATTTTCTCGAATCGGCTGACCCCGCCCGCGATGTTGTGGTCCCCGAGGTGCATTACTGCGAAACCGAGGCTTGCGGCTTCTCTGGTAATTTCGGAGCTGAAACGTGCGCGACCTACGGCCAGTTTCTGCTTTCCTTCTACGTCCAGCTCATAATCCTCGCGCTGGACGTTGTAGCAGAAAATTTTGGTACGTTCGCCAAACGGTTCGAAAAGGGAGCTGATGGCGTAGTGCCCAGCAAGCTGATCGGTCGACACAAACGCAGGCTTGACCCATTTTTCGTAAATCTGCCTGCCATCGGTATGTTCCGGTAGATTGCTCTTGGCCGCGGCCAGGCGTTCCGTAAACCCCGATTCGATACACTTCGCGCCAAGTTCCTGGGCCAGCCGTATTGCGCGGCCCGCATATTGCATAACCTGGACAGTTTCCAAGCCTGATAGCTCATCGAAAAACCAGCCGCAGCTTGTGTACATCAGCATGGCGTGCCGCTGCATCTCCAGAAGCTTCAGGGCGGCGACCTGTTCCTCTTCACTCAATGCGTGATTCGCGTGATTGCCCAGGAAAGCGAGTGCGTTCTCTTCTGCGCGGTTTAGAACCACCTGAATGTATTCGTCGCGCGTGCCCCAGGCGTCTTTCAGCAATGGTGCGGCTTGTTGTTCGTAAAAAAGCGCAAGTTCATCGCGGAGCCAATCGAGCGCCGCGCGTAACGGGGCGCGCCACTCCTGATTCCAGCCTGCATGTCCACCGGAATTGCACCCGCAATTGGATCGCCAGCGTTCCACCCCGTGAACGCAACTCCACGAGCTATTGTTTACAATTTCCGCGAAGTGGTCCGCCGGATGCCGCTCCAGGAACTCGCCATAGTTCGTAAGCTGCGCGAGTTTATTCGTTTCGATGTGGTGCAGAGCATACGAGAGCGCCATCTCCCCGAAGCGATGGTGATGACCATAGCTTTCACCGTCGGTAGCGATGTGCACCAACTGCGGCCACTGCCGAGCGTCGGAAAAGCCGCTCATCAAGCGGTCGGCAAAGCGCTGGCCGTTGTCTAGCAAGCGCTCGAAGGCCACGCCTTGCGAGATCGGCCCGTCATAAAAAAATACGCTGATCGTTTTTCGCGACGGCAACTGCACCAGGTAAGCGCGGCTCGGATCGACTCGGTCGCCACTCACGTCTTGCCATGAACGGCTGCCGCGCTTGCGAATGCGCTTGGCCTGCCGTGGCGCAAGGATGGTGAATTTAATGCCGCTCTCCGCCAAAACTTCCAGTGTCTCGGTGTCCACCGCCGTCTCCGGCAGCCACATGCCCTCCGGAAATCTTCCAAAGCGATACTCGAAATCGCGTATTCCCCATTTCACCTGGGTAACTTTGTCGCGGCGATTCGCCAGCGGCATGATCATGTGGTTGTACGCTTGCCCGATTGCGTTACCGTGCCCGGAGTATTGTTCGCGGCTGCTTCTGTCGGCTTCGCGAAGAGCCTCGTACACTTTGGGAGCTTTCTCGGCGATCCATGAGAGCAGCGTGGGTCCAAAGTTAAAACTGATTCGCGAATAATTGTTCACCAGTTGCACGATGCGTTGTTCGCCGTCCAGAATTCGCGAGGTAGCATTCGGCGCGTAGCATTCAGACGAGACTCTCTCGTTCCAGTCGTGATAGGGGTAAGCGGAATCCTGCAGCTCGATCGCTTCGAGAAAAGGGTTCTCGCGCGGCGGCTGGTAGAAATGTCCGTGAATGCAGAGATGTCGCATCATGACTCCGAAGGAGAAACTGTGCGTTGGAAGACGGCGAAAGAGCGCGGCCGCAATATTAGACGGGTCTGAGTGGACGAGCCAAATTCAGAAGGAAGATCTGTCCCCGGTCCAAGCCACTCCAGATCCGACGAGTCGATCTTCTTTTTCCACTCGCCTTCGAGAACTCCTCCGTCCAAATCCGCTGGAGCGTCTGCAAAATTGAATAGCGTCGCGAATCTGTGCGTCTGGGCATCGTGTAAGACCAGCAGTGCCTTCGAGTTCTCAAACTCTTTGATGGACGGTGCACCGGTTTGACCCAGATGGCATTCATGCCGGAATTGCAAGAGCGTCTGATAAAAGCGAAACAACGTGCGATGCGGCTCTTCGTGAGCGATGTCTCTGTTCAGTCGCGACCGATCGAATGTCGACTCTGCCTGCGGGTCTGGGATCTGCTCCTTCCAGTCAAACGAGCGAAATTCTTCAGCCCGGCCGCGTCGCACCGCTTCCGCCAGATTTGGATCACCGTGGCTCGTGAAATATAGAAAAGGTGACGTTTCCCCATACTCCTCGCCCATAAACAGCAGCGGCACGAATGGCGACAGCAAATTTGCACCGGCGGCCAGTTTTAAACTTTCAAAATTCACCAGCGAACTGAGACGCTCGCCAAGCGCGCGATTGCCGACCTGATCGTGATTCTGCGTGCAAACCGTATAATTTGAGCCTTTGAACGAGGGCGGCCGATTTCCGTGGCGTCTCCGCCGATGGCGCGAATATTGGCCGGTGTGGTACCAGCCTTGCCTCAGCGTGAAGGCCAAATGTTGGATATCCCCGAAGTCTTCGTAATAGCCGGAACGCTCGCCAGTCAGCAGCGTGTGCACCGAGTGATGAAAATCGTCGCTCCATTGCGACGGCATCTCAAACCCACCCTGGCACCTGCGGCGCAGCACGCGCGCGTCGTTCAGATCGCTCTCCGCCACCAAAGAAATGATTCGGCCCGTTCGCGCAGCGAAAGCATCGACTGCCTTTGACAGGTCTGCGAGAAAGGGAATCGCGCTCGCATCAAAAATCCCGTGAATTGCGTCGAGCCGTAGCGCATCGATGTGAAAACTCTCCAGCCAATAGAGAGCGTTTTGAATAAAGAAACGACGGACTTCATCACTGTCCGGACCGTCAAAATTCAGCGCCGCTCCCCAAGGTGTCTTGTAATGGTCCGTGAAATAGGGACCGTACTCGCCCAAATAGTTGCCCTCGGGTCCAAGGTGGTTATAAACGACATCCAGGGCAACGGCGAGTCCTTGGGAGTGCGCCGCATTCACCAGAACTTGTAAATCGCGCGGAGTTCCATAGCTGTTTTGGACCGCAAAGGGATACACGCCGTCGTAACCCCAGTTCCTGTTTCCGGGGAATTGTGCGATTGGCATTAATTCGATCGTCGTCACGCCAAGCGTGGCAAGCTGATCGAGCGCGGCACGCACCGCATCGAAAGTTCCTTCCCGCGTGAATGTTCCAACGTGCAGCTCATAGAACACGCTGTCTTCAAGCGCAACACCTTTCCAATCCCCGTCGGTCCATTCGAAATTTCGCAAGTCGATCAACTCCGAAGGCCCATGAACACCTTCGGGCTGACGGCGTGACGCGGGATCCGGACGCTCCTGCGAATCGCCGAAGCGGTAGAAGTATTTCGCGCCGGCCTGCACGTCATCAGCGACAACGCTGTGGTAACCCAAGGAATTCCTCTGCATGAGGCGTGAACTTGCCGAGTCGGCGATCAGGTGCAGTTCGAGACGTTGATGCCGGGGTGCCCATACGGTGAAGTTCCACCCTCGCTCGGCAATCGAGGTCGCCCCCACTGGAGGACGTAGAAATTCTTTATCGATCATGTGGCGGCAGCCTTCTCTGTACCGCCGGCTCGCCGTTCATTGAATGTAGCTGTCTCGGAAAGTCGAAGCATTCGTCGGAGCAACTGCGGATCGAACGAAACAAACCCTGCCTAGGAACACAATCCCCTCTAAACATAAGCGAGTAAAGCACCTAGGGGCTATACAGAGGTCCCTGTAGATTGTGACAGCTTCAGACCCTAGCGCAATTACTTTTCCTGGAGCCAGCAGCCGCTATTTTGATGCGGATTCTGAGCTGACGGTGAGGTTATCCGGTTGGCGCTTTTTAACCATGATCCGTAGCGTACGATCTCGGAAGGAAGCGGCAGCCGAAGGTGGATGGACCTCCACCGCCAGGTTGGCCGCGAGGAAAATATCGGTTTGGTTCCGCTCCGCTGCTGCGGCGGAATTCTGCTCAATTTCCTCGGCGCGCACAATCACACGTTTTGGCCTGACAACAATCTGCATATCTTCGCCGGCGGTGTGGGGAATCGGGACCTTCAGCGTAACCCAGGTTGCAGATTCGAGCACCTCGAACCCGGGGAGCAGAATCTCGGATTCTGCTCGGAGCCAGTTCGCTTCGTCATTCCCAGGCATACTCCCCGACTGCTCAAAAATCAGGAGCGCTCGTTCGCTGATTTTTTGCGAGAGCTTCCGCTCCAGCACGTCCGCCACAGGGCCGGAAAGGAAGTTTGGAATCGTGGAAGAGAACGTCGGCCGGGAACTGAATACTAATTTTGGAGCGGACATGAACACCTCACCCACGAAGACCGCACGCAAGTGGAACGGAAGAAACTACGCGGCTGTGTTGAACTTTGGAGTGCTGAGGCAGTTCTCTTGTGCACTCAAGTTCTCTTGCTGACTCGCAGCTTGCTCACCCGACGCCACGGCAACGGAATCCGCCTCAGTTTGTGCCGCTTCCAGGATCGGCATACGCGGCGCCTTTTCGTGCAGCAGCCGTTCCGTGGCAGCCACCATCGGCTCGGCGTGGAACCGCCGCTGCGAAGCTGAGTCGCAGAGCGTGTTTGCAACGGCCATCAAGCTCATTCCTTGGTGGTGCGCCAGCCAGCAGCGCACAATTTCGCAAGGCTGGCCCGGCTTCACTCGTGACGGAGTAAAATCCGCGGCCTCATAGAATCCATAGGGCCCCAGCAAACCCATTTCTTCCAGGCCGCGAAGGTTCTCCACCGCGCTCGTTGCGTCGGCCAGCAACGCCAAGAAGCTGGAGTACGGCGAGACGACGAGATCTTCCGGCTTTTCCTGATTGATTGCCAACCCCGGAACGCCAAAAGCCTGGTAGTGATAGTGCCCGTCAACGCTCAACTTCGCGCAGGAGGATTCTGAAATCCCCCACGGTATTGATTGGCTCTTCGCAAACTTCTTCTGCGCCCGCACCGCGGCCTGAGTGGTTTCGTCCAAGATCGTGTTCGGGTACGTTTTCATCCAAAGCATCGGCATCAAGTACTCGAACATCGTGCCCGTCCAGGACAGTAGGACGCGTTCGTCTTCGTAGCTCGTGAATTTGCGTTCCAGTGTGAGCCAGCTCTCTTGCGGAATGTCCCCTTTGGCGATGGCCACAAACGTCGCCGCACGCGCTTCCGAAGGCAGCAAGTCGTAGAAATACGGCGCCAACCGCTGTTCTTCCACCTCGTACCCGACGCTCAAGGCTTTTTTCTTCACGTCGAACAACGAGACAAAGTCCATGCTCTTCGCGAGAGCATCAGCCTTTGCCGCCACGGACGTCAATCGCTTCGCCATGCTGGCAGCCACATCGTTCGTCCGCGCTATTGCAGAGCGCAGCAGTCGCAGCGCCGATTGCATTTCGCTGCCTGGTCCTTCCTCTTGCAGGATGGCCGCGAGCTTTCGGTCGAGCGCCCCGCATAGGCGCGGCAGCGACTCCAAAGTCAGCCGCTCGGAGCGGATGATGTTCTGCATGTCACGCGTAGAGGTGTATTTTGCGAACTGCGGCGCCAACCAAGGCGCAAAGTCATAGAACAAGCTTTGCAGGTGCGTGATCCGCAGGCACAATTCGTGTCCCCACCACGCGATCTCGCTGCCCGATTCCGAAAGCTTTTTGTCGAGCGTCACTACGTCCCGCTCAATCGTCGGCAACGCCTCTGCCCACTTATCCGCTGAGGTTCCCAGCGCTTTCACTCTCGCCTTCAACTGTTGGACCAGCGTCAGACGCTCGTCCCAGCGTTCCGGCCTCAGCAAGTCTTCGAGAGTGTCCAGATGATCGGCGACGCCTCCTGCTGTCCGTCATCGGCGATATCGGTTCTCCACGCCATGCGCAAGGTGGCGACATTGGTCTTCTCGATTTGGGTCAGGGCGGTATAGCGATTTCCGGAATAGGTCTTGGCGGGCAGCAGCCAGTCGGCGTCATCCGTCCCCGCCTTTAACAGCGTGTCGGCGCCGGGTGAGCGGTGCGCGCTGTCCGACGCCAATGCCATGGTCGTTACGCCCATGAAGGCGAACGTCGCGCAGAGTGCTCGAACGAGCAGCCACTTGCTGCGTGGTTGTGCTTGCCGGAGTTGAAGGTTGATAGTTCTCACTGTGGCCTCGTCAACTCGCCGCCAGGGTGGCGGCTGCTACCGTGAAAAAAATTGCCATCGCAGCGGTGATGAGCCACAGTGGATTTCGGTCATCGTGAGACGATGCCGGCGGGTCTCCGTCTGCCGACGCACGAGCGGCTGGATCCGCCGAGACCGCTACGGGCGCGGTCTGTCGTGCGCTGCTTGTCGACGTGGCATCGGCAGAATCATGGCCGGTAGATAGTGAATTCATCACGAATCTCCATTGAAAAGGTTACGCGAGGAGGGCATTGCCGCTGGTCTCGGGGGTAAGTTTTGTCAGGACGCATTGCGCCGAGATTTCGCGGCGCGCGCCGCGGATTTCAGTTGTAACGAACTCGGCAACGTGGCGTCTACTGCACGGGAAGCAATATTCTCCACGCCCGTGTCGGGTACCGCAGCGCCCAGTACAGCGATGCGATTCCAGTTTGTGGCACATGAATATGCGAATCCATTGCCTGCAATTGCGATGCGCCCACAATCACAACAGCGGGCACGTCTTCCGCGTCAATGGGCGTGATTGCCTGCGATGCGATTGCCTGCGATGAGTCGGTCAAGAGAATGCTCTGCAGGGTTGGTGGGCGAAGATCAAGTGGTTTCAGCGGCAGCGCCGGCGTCCCTGCGGCGGCCGTGACGCTCCCGAGGGTTGCGGCGACGGTCAATGAAATCACAACGGCGACTGCGTGCTTGATTTTCCCGAAGCCGAACGCACGACCGCACATTGTCGTCATCGCACGATCCTGACGCACTTGGAATCTGCAAAAACCCGCACAGAATCGTCATTGGCGAGTCCCCGCATTTCCTGATGTCCGCATCTGTGGAAGCTCGCATCGGCAGTTCTCGCGATCCACATTATGTGACCGTTCCCCACGGCGCCGGCCGTAACCGAGACGGGAATCCAAGCAAAACCATTGATTCTCTGGCTTGCAAGAACCGCTCCCGGCGGTTGCGCATTCATGTCGTAGACGGTCACGACCATGTTGTCGGCGCCATCGTTATAGATTCGGATCGATACCGTATCGTCGGCGCGAACCGCGGTGGTGAAGATTTGATAGCTGAGCAGCCAAAGTCGAATGGCATCGCCAAGCGATTGCGAAAGAACAAGGAAAGCGCACCCGGCACCATTGTTATGAAAACCGTGGTATGCCCGCAATGTGGTGAGCAGTTTGCCATTGGACATAAGCTAGCGCTCCAAGACCCGGCTTTGGCCACCAGACAGGCCACATGGTTGGCGGATCAGTTCGTCTGGGACCACATCCAGGAAAACAAACACCAGGGTTCCATACAGCTGCCTGGATTGGACGAGATGAAGTAAGGCTCAAATTGAAACTGGGCCAGCATTGATTT
>Ga0137418_10001190_pt1 | contig 23944 bp, 18 predicted proteins | sample CZODoug3_1_2_16f_FD_122242 | JGI IMG/M metagenome (GOLD analysis project Ga0137418, IMG submission 122242) | Vadose zone soil fungal communities from Angelo Coast Range Reserve, California, USA - CZODoug3_1_2_16fungal (Hybrid Assembly) | ecosystem: Environmental > Terrestrial > Soil > Vadose...
CGTTTGCTCTGGGTCTTTTGGACCGGGACGAGAGGGCTAGCGTCCAGGCAATCGCGAAGATTCGGAACCTGTTTGCACACCATCTGCTTGATGCAACGTTCAAGCATCCCGACCTGGCCGGGCCGCTTGATCAGCTGAAGGGGGTCGCCAGCCCGAAGGACTCGCCTCGAAAGCGGTTTGTCGCCGCAGTCACTAGAGTGGTCATCGCTCTCCGAATGCGAACGCTTAAGCCCAGAACGCCCGAGGAGTTCGTGCGCGAGGTCGAAGCCCGCATCCAGGCCGACTGGGACGCCGCGAGGAAGCGGCATAAACGCAAGAAGAACGAGCGGTGAGTGACACCACGTATGGCCGGCGACTCGGGTATGGGAATCGGAGTTCTCGGCGCGTCGTGAGTTGACTGGTTCGGCTGAAGTGGGGTCCAGGTCGGAGCGCGAGGAATCGAACGTCTGACACGTTGGGAATTGCACCGATCTTGGTCACACCTGTTTAGCGACAAACGGAAGAGACCCGCAGTCACAGTCGACTTCGAGCGAGAGCTGGCAGTGATCCGCGCCCCCCGCCGTTCCTGGGAAGCAGGAACGGCAATCACCGGCGCCGCACCTTTGACGGTCACCACTCGGCCTTCGCGAGGAGATCCGATGAAGGAACAGTTCAAGCTGTTGTTAGGAGGTTTGCTGCTGTTCACCCCTGTCGCGGTCCGTGCCCAGTCGCCCACGTTCGGGCAGCCGACCATCAGCGGCATCCAGGGCGTCGGCTTCGAGCAAGATATTCGGCTCGACCCGACGGACGCGAGCCGAGTCTACACGAGCGTGCCCGGCTCGCTCTCCTCGGACACCAGCTGGATCTGGCACTCGAGGGACGGCGGAAAGACCTTCAAGTGGGTGACGGCGTCGCTACCCAAGACGGGCAAGCCCAATTCGTGTGCGGGCGGGGGAGACACCGAGCTCGCCGTCGACACAGGCGGGAACCTCTACTTCAACGACTTGACCCTGGTGAACTTCAGCACCGCCCGGTCCGAAGACCACGGTGCGACTTTCCTCTGCAGCAACGCCGGCGTGCCGGATGCCGCTGTTGATCGTCAGTGGTACGCCGTCGACGGGAACCCGAGGACGGGGGACGGCCTTGGCACGGGCGCGGGTCACAACATCTACTTGGTCAACGACGAGATCGGCCCTGGTGCGGTCACCTGTCCGGTCTCAGGTGCCGTCAACAACGTCCTTGCAATGTACCGGTCGCCGACTCCAGCCGGAGGAGGCGCGACCGCTGGCGTCGAGTTCGGGCCTGGGAAAAAGGTCTCCGCCCCGCTCAGCTGCGACGAGGGAATCATGGGGAACAACGAGGTGAGCCCCGTCGCCACGACCAAGGATGGAGCCCCGGCGCCCGTCAAGCATGTGTACGTCATCCACGACGACGCGACGTTCAGCAGGATCCTGATCGGGCGCTGCTTTCCGGTCCCGTTCACCAGCGATCCGAGCGGGCTGAGCTGCAAAGACCTGCCCGTGGCGATACTCGGAACGATTCCGCCCGGCGGGACCTGCCCGACCGCGAAAACCGGCGCCAACTTCCCATCGCTCGCCATCGACAAGGCAGGCAACCTCTATGCCGTCTGGGAGCAGGCTTCGCAGGATCCAGTCTCCTGCAATATCACGGGGGACACACTGCTCAAGTACAGCTACTCGATGGACGAGGGCGATCACTGGTCGACGCCCATCACGATCCCGACGCCCGGACTCCATAACAACGTGTTTGTTTGGGCCGCCGCCGGCGACAACGGACGGGTGGACGTCGCCTGGTACGGGACGCCGACCCCGGCCAATCCGGATGACCCGACCTGCGGTACGAATCATGGCGGCAAGGGCGGGCCCGACGCGACGACCAACGGAATCTGGAGCTTGTACATGGTGCAGACGCTGAACGGACACTCGACGTCGCCCACGTTCACTGCGCCGATCCTCGCGGGCGAGCACTACGTCCACAAGGGCACCATCCAGACCGTGCTCGGGGGCCAGTGCGGCAACCGCACCCTGGGCGACTTCCTCCAGCTGCGCATCGGCAGTCGGGGAGAGGCGCAGATTTCCTATGCCGACTCGAACAATGCTGATGAGCCGTTCGCCCCCCACGGGATGTACGTGAAGCAGAACGGGGGCACTGGCGTCTTCGCCTCGACGGCGGTTGGCGGGGACCCCATCCTGCTCAACGCTACCAGCGACCCGTCTGGTGACGGAAGGCGCGAGTCCGCCGGTGTCACCGGCCCGAACGACCCGAATCTGGACATCCTGCAGTCGAGCTTCTCTCAGCCTGCTCCGGCAAATTGTCACCCCGCCGGGACGCCTTGCTATCGGGTGAAGATGACGGTCAACAACCTCACTCTCGCGCGACCAGCTCCCGACGTGGTCGCGGTTTGGTTGACGCAGTGGCTCGTTCCGGCCGACCCGAGCTGCACCTCCTCGGCCGCGTCGTGCAAGAACGGCGGCAAGAACCCCTTCGTCTACTTCGAGTCCAACGAGACCTGCTGGTCGGGGGAGAACGCGGCGCTGCTGCTCGGCGGAGGCGTGACGCTGACGTACCCGGGGACCAAGCAGATCATGGCGCCGGGCGCCTGCTCCTTCGTACCCGGGTCTTTCGGCACGATCACGATCGACGTGCCGATCGCCGACGTGAGCCTGGATGCTGGCGTCGCATCTTTGTCGAACAGGCTCTTCAGCGTCACTGCGAGCACGATGACGTTGAATGCTCCACCGGAAAGCGTTCCGCCGAACCCCGGTAACTTCAGACTCTTCAGCGGCCCGATCGGAGGCGTGCTGTTCGACCTGATAGACGTCGTTCGCGCCTACGATTTCGTCCCTGGCGCGGGAGGAGGCGGAGGAGGTGGCGGTGGAGGAGGAGGCTGCCACGAGGCGGACGGGGACGGCCACATCCAGGGCGAGCACTCCGGTGAGGCGCGTTTCCACTTCGACGCAGATGCTTGCGAGGACAGCGATGCAGAGGGCGTGGATGCCAGCGACCCCGGCTCCAACATGGACTTCCACTCGACCCAGCTGCTCTCGGTCGCCTTCGATGACGTTGCGCACACGATGACGATCGTCGGGATCGGACTGGACAACGGGCTGCCTGTGACCTTCACGGCCGTCGCCGTCGACAAGGGCCAGACCGCACTCGACGCGTTCAGTCTGACGCTCAGCGACGGGTACACCAACACCGGCAATCTTCTCGATGGGAGCGTCACGCTCTTCTAAGGTTGTCAGGACGACATCCTCGGAAATCAACGGCTTGCGGCCCCACTGACCCACCGGGTTTCAGGGAAGCGGGTAGGGATTGTCCGTGGTCAACCCCGAGGGTGTGCCGAGAGGAAAATTGCTGTCCAGTTGCTGCCTGAACTGGTTCCACCCGCCTTGGTTTCCGGTCAGTTTGGTGTACGTCTGGGAGAGCGTGGACGCGCCAGCCTGTGCAATCTGCTCCCACCCGTATCCGAGTTGGGCGTTGAGGTAGTTGAGGAACAGCACCGAGCACCCGTTCGAGATGGCATCTTGATCGGTCGGGTTGTTGTTGTTGACCCAGTCCGATCGGTTGGGCGTGTCGAGCCAAGCCGCGGCAGTGGTGTATCCGTCGAGCTCTGCCGGATATAGCGCGGTCGCGAGCACGCGCGAGAGCCCCTCCCCGTTGCTGGCACCGCAGTCCCAGCCAAGGTTCTGCGCTGCCTCGAACACCTCAACCAGTTCGGCGACCAGCAGCATCCGCGTGAAGTCGATATCGAGACTCGGGACATTCTTCAGATCGCAGTAGAGATCAATTGCGCTGCAGCCGTAGTGGTAGGCCCCCCCTCCTCCTTGGCCCGAAGGATCGAGCGCAGCGATGATGATGTTGATCGGAAGTTGGGGGGCGGCGATCCCGAACCACGCCGCCACCTGTGCATAGTCGTTCTCACACGTTGCCAGGACCCCGTCAGCGCAGCTCGTTCCGTCGGGGCCAAGCGATGGATCGCGGAAGGCCACGAAGTGCGTCGTCTGCCCTTCCTCAACCACCGGGTAGTCGAATCCGGCCCGTCCGCCCAGCTTGGTTCGATGCGCCGCGTGGGTGACCGCGAAGACATTGGGTTTCGCACGCCTCGGCCGCTGCGGGACGGGAAGCCCATGTGTGCGAATGCGTGTGCGGTTCGGCTTCGACATCTGCCTCCCTCATCCTGTTCCGACTGTCGTCAGATCACAGAAACCAATCGCCGCTGACCAGCATCGAGCGTACGAAAGGGGAAACGCATGCGCCACCAGATCGCAGGGGCAGTTCTCCTGACCTTCAGCTTGGCTCAGAACGCGAACGCACAGGAAGCCGTCGTCCGCAGCCAGAAGACCAACCTTCGCCAGGACCCAAGCACGATTGAGCCAGCAGAGGCGATCCTCCATTCCGGCGACAAGCTCACGCTAATTGATCCGACCCCCGAGCACGGGTACCTACAGGTCAAGACCAGCGACGGCAAAGAGGGATGGGTCTACTCGAAATCGATCCACGTGATCGTCAGTCCGTCTTCGTCGAATCCCGCCGGCGACCCAGAAAGCGCGGCCGAAGCGGCCGGGTCTCCGACCTGCGACGATACGCTCTGGCATCACGTCTATCACTCGCATCGCTTGATCGTGAAGCATGCCTGCCTCGCGGTCACCGGCACCATCGTCGACGCCTCGGGCGGGAAACAGCGAGATGGCGTGCGCCACGAGGCCGATGGCGATACCCACGGATGGCTCCGTGTCGACCCGCCATTTCAAGATCTGCTGAACCAGGGCAACATGACCGACGAGGGCGGAAATCTCGTGTTCGAGATCGTCTGCAAGTTCACGCCGCCGACCCAGGCCGACGCCAAACCGGCTTGTGCCTCATACAAGAGCGCGATCAGGATTCCCCCGATTGGGTCGCACGTGACGATCGTGGGCGCGTACGTGCGAGACACGAATCACGCGAAGTGGATGGAGATTCATCCAGTCACCAGCATCACGGTCACCCCTTGACTTCGTGCCGGTGCCGGCGGACCAAGGAGCGCGGTCAGTTGGCATGTCAAGGCGCAGCGCATGGGTTGCTCCGGCCGCTCCTCCGCTCGTCGGGGGATCGACCACCACTCGAGACCGATCGGTGCTACACGTCTCGGCCATGCGAGCGACACCGACCGTAAGATGTAGAGATGCCGTCCCCTCGAGGTTTCCATGAACGGTGAGCTCTGCCGTCTGTGCGGTGGGGACGGGCGCATCGGCAACGCCCTCGGTGGCAGCTCGGCGACTTGTCCCGGTTGCCATGGCTCGGGTCGACGAGCCGAGACGTCCTATGGCTTCCACGACGTCACCAAGACGAAGCCGTCGCATTATCGCACCACGGTCGCCACTTCCACGGGACCGAAGGGCCCAACGACGCCAGAAGGGGTGCAGCTCGCCCTCGAAGTGAGCGCTTCCCCGGTCCTGGCCGAGGACGCCAAAACGCGGCTGCTCGCGGAGATCATGAACCACGAGAGCACGCACGGACGATGCACCCGGACCTTCCTCAAGAAGATTCGGAAGCAGACTCGGCTGGGACGATAGGTCGGCCAAGTCCACTTGGATCAGCGACTGACGGCCGACTGAAAGTAGAAATCGAGCATGGTGGTCAGCGGCCCGGCATTTCCCCGCAGCCGGCTCCGAAGCGCGGCGCCCTCCCAACAATCCACCAGCAGGCTTGCCATGCGCCGTGGATTGGACTCGGCTGGGATGTCGCCTCTCTTTCGGGCCTCCTCTCAAATGGCGATCGGCTCGTCAGCTAGCGGCGGCGAGGCGTGCGCCGAGGCGACTTCGCCGAAGCGGGGACGCCGGAGGCGAAGGCGGCTATCTGCTCCGCCGTCGCGTCGAGGAACGCGCGGTCGCTGCCCAGGTCCAGCTTGTGGTCGAGTACGCCGTCGTTCCAGAGCGAGGCCAGGCCGTGGCCAATGGACCAGATCAATACCGTCCGCGTCACCACCTCCCGCGGAGAGGCCTGCGGCGCCGCCTCCCGGACCTGCTTCGCCAGGACTTCCAGCGTCCGGTCCGCTGCCGCGTGGAACGACGGGTGCTCCTGATGGGACTTGATCTCCGGTAGGAACATCACCCGGTAGTGCGCGGGGTGGGTGCGCGCGAATGTCAGATACGCGCGGGAGAGCGCCCCGAAGCGGCCGCGCAGGTCAGCCGGGGGAACCGGGGTCAGCGCGGCCTCGAGCCGTCCGCGCAGCGCCACGAACCCCTCCTCCGCTACGGCGGCCAGCAACGCGGTCTTGTCCTTGAAGTGGTGGTATGGCGCAGCCGGCGTCACGCCCGCCCGGCGCGCGACCTCCCGGAGGGAGAAGGTCCCCAACTCCCCCTCGGCGATCAGTGCGAGCGCGGCATCCACCAGCGCCCGCCGGAGATCTCCGTGGTGGTACCTACGCTCCTGGTCTTTGGGTCGCTGTTTCGGGAGGGCCATGGCTTGGACCCTCGCAACATAGCACCTAGCGGCGCCCGGCGAGCTCAATCTGAGCGCCGCTAGGATCGAACTTGACACTGCTCAGACGCGCCCCTCAAACGCCGACCTGATCTGCTCAAGCTGAAGAACGCCAGCCTCGCGACGAGACGGTTTCTCGGAACTGAGCTGAGCAATTGCAGGACGCGGAATCAAGCGACGTCCGAGGACCCCTCGGGAAGTGCGGCCGCTCGATCGATGAGTAGGATCTTCGCCGTATGACGCTCCAGATGGAGCACGTACCAGATCACAAAGTCTCCGACGTGAATGCGCATCGGTTGCCCGGAAGCGCCGGAGAACGTGCCCTGTCCGGTCCGACGGAGTTCCTCAGCTGTTTCGAGGATACCAGTCAGCATTTCCTCAATGCGCTGCCGTAGCTTGGGCTTGGCAGCCAGCATGTCGGACGCGTCAACGGTCATTTCGATCCGGTACGGCATGTCGAGTGGAAACGGTAGTGCCGTTTGGTACCTTCGCCACGTGCCGACAGTGAACCTCCGCAGCATTCGTTCAGGCGTGAACGTTCACGGGTCCCTATGAGCTCCTGTGAGTCCAGCACCTTGCCGGCATCGAATGGCGACGCTGGAGAAGAAGCTGGCTCATGCCCGCTCTCCTTCGCGCGAGATCCACTCCCGGACGTAGGGCGGGCAATGGAGGAGTTGGGTTCCTTCCCTCTCGCAAGTGCCCAGGAAGCGGACCACGTCGATGTCTACGATGGTGACGTTCTCCAAATCCAAGGTGACCTTGGGACCGACCATTCCCATCTGGTCGGTGATGTCGCCGAGATGCACCGACCGCACGCGCCCGATCAGGCGGAGGGTGATTCGTCCCCCATCCGAGCTCCGTTCGAGCTTCAACATCCGAAGCCTCTCATCCGGCTCGGTCGCAAGGAAGGCGCCAGACTGCTCGTGACCGAGAACATCTGCGGACCGTCAGAAAATGCTGATGGGTCAGAAGAGAATGCTGAAGATGCTGAGCGGCTCGACCGACTTCGAGCCGGCGTTAGGCGTTGGAAGCCTGGGTCAGCGCAGGCATGCCATGCCCGAAGGGTGGATGAGCCCGGACTACGTCTTGAACTGGGACTTGTCGATTCCGAGAGCTGCAATCTTGGAATCCAAAGTCTGCCTGGGAATCCCGAGTTTCGCCGCGGCCCCGAATGGGCCGGCGACGCGGCCTTTCGACACCCTCAGCGCCGCTTCGATCATCTCTCGTTGCTGGTCGGCCAGGGTGGCGTACAAGGACTCCGCGTCTGGCGACCGCGACGGAACATGCTTGAACCAGGTCTCGTCGACCGCGAGCGTGTCGCCCTCGCAGAGGATGACGGCCCTCTCGACCACGTTCTGCAGCTCGCGAATATTGCCCGGCCAACTGTACGCCTTGAACAGATCGAGCGTCGTTTTCGCGATGCGATTGATCTTCTTCGCGGCATTCTTTGCGGAGCGTTGCAGCAGATATTCCACCAGCAGGGGAATGTCATCGGCTCGTTCGCGCAACGACGGAACGGCGATGGGGAACACATTCAGCCGGTAGAAGAGATCCGCGCGGAAGCTGCCGCTCGCCACTGCAGCCTCGAGGTCGCGGTTGGTGGCCGCCAATACTCGCACGTCCAAAGGAATCGGCTGGCCGCTCCCCACTCTTTCGAATTCCCTTTCTTGTAGCACCCGCAACAGCGCGATCTGTGTCTCGGTGGGCAATTCACCCACTTCATCGAGGAAGAGCGTGCCACCGTCCGCTGACTCGAATCGTCCGATCCGCCTCTGGAGGGCGCCGGTGAAAGCGCCCTTCTCGTGTCCAAACAATTCGGAAGCGATCAGCGCCTGCGGGATCGCCGAGCAATGCACGCGGACGAAAGCTCTCCCCGCCCGTTTCGACTTGGCATGAATGGCACGAGCGACCAGCTCCTTGCCGGTGCCGGTTTCGCCAGCGATCAGGACCGTGGAGTCGGTCGGCGCCACCTTTGCAATCTGCGACAATACTTCCCGCAGAGGGTCGGATGACCCGACGATCTCCTCGAACATGGATGAACGGTCGATCTCGTCGCGAAGAGCGATGTTCTCCTTTCGAATCCGCTCTTCCGCTTGCTTGCGCTCGTCGATGTCGGTCCCGGTGGCATACCAACGAATGACGCGGCCCTGTTCGTCCCGGAACGGGTTGTAGCGGATGAGGAACCAACGATACTTGCCGTCGTGGCGGCGTGCTCGCAGCTCGAGCTCGAAGGGGACTTCTCCCGACAACAACCGCTGACGTTCGGCGGCTACCCGCTCCAGATCATCGGGGTGGAAGACCCTCTGGCGAAAGTCGGCAGAGGTGACGTCTTCGAGGTTGAGACCGGAATATTCGAGCGTCACCCGATTGGCGTAGAGGGTCCGCCCATCGGGCGCGAGCACGATGATGGCTTGCGGTATCACGTCCGTGATCCGGCGCAGCTCCGCTTCCGATTTTCTCAACGTTTCCTGGGATCGTTGACGTCCAATCGCGATCAGGGCGATGTGCCCTGCGCCTTCGATCAGCTCGAGCTCGGCATCGGTGGGCGTCCGCGGCCCCTTGGCGTAGAGAGCGAAGGTGCCAAGCACCTCACGATCCTGCGTCAGGATCGGCTGGGACCACGCCGCCAGGATTCCATTCTCGAGGGCAAGCTGCCGATGCTCATCGGACCAGACCGGATCAGTGGCAACGTCGGCGATGATGACCCGCTGTTTGAAGAACGCGGCAGCGCCGCAACAACCTGCGCGCGGGCCAATCGGCAGTGGGCTGATGGCTGGTAGCCAATCGCGTGGCACGTGACGGCCGGCGGCATGCCAGAGGTGCTTCCCATCCGGAGCCATCAACAGGACGGTCGAAACGGTCGTGGGCGCCTGGACCTCGATGGAACGGCACAGTTCGTCCAGTATGCCCTCGAGGCTTGCGCCGTCGCCGATCATCTCCAGCGTCCGCTTCTCGGCGGCGCCAAGCAACTCGGCCCGCTTTCGATCTTCGATGTCGGTCGCCGTCCCGTACCACTGGACGACCCGGCCGGCCTCGTCGCGAAGGGGTTCGACCTGAAACAGGAACCACCGATAAAAGCCGTCGGAACGCCGTAACCGCACCTCGCTCGCGCCAAGCTCGCCCTTGGCAAAGAGCGTCTGCCACTTCCCCGTCAATCTGCCGAGGTCGTCAGGGTGGATCGCGGTCTTCCAGCCCCACCCGAGTCCTTCCTCTACGGAGAGACCCGTATAGTCGCGCCAACGCCGGTTCAGGAACTCGTTCGCGCCGCCCGGCTGCGCACACCACGCAATCGTCGGGATTGCGTCGATGATCTTGTGATTGATGTCCATGACACCCCGGCGAGCCTAGCAGTTCTAAGCTCGCCGGGGTGGACGAGCAATCTCATCAGCGGGCGCCTGGCTGGAGCAGCGATACCTCCTCGCCGTCGTGGTCTTCGCGGATGCGCTCGACGCGGAAGCGGAGATTGAACGCGCCATCGGCCGCTGCGCCCCCGACGCTCGCGAGCTCGTACGACTCGGCTTTCACGCCGAAGCGGGGCCCCGCGAAGGAGGCGTTGACCTCGCCCGCATCCCGCTCGATGTCCGCGAGGCAGGCCGAGCCTGCCGCCAGCGCGGGCGGCAGCGTGCTCACGTCCGCCGGATTGAACCCGAACTCCTGGACCAGGTCGGTGAGCAGGGAGCGGCCGAACAGCGTGTCGACGCACGCCGTGCTCGACGCATCCGCGTGCACGGACAGGGTTCCGTCGCGCGGCAGATAGAGATCGTACGTCGCGCTGACCGGGTACAGGCCGGTCTTGCCTACCTTTTCCAGACCCGCAATCTCCTGCCACTCGCCGTTCACGTTCACCTGCATCTTCCAACCCTCAGGCAGCGTCTTGCTCACGCCGGGCGTCGGCGCCTTGAGCGCATTGCGCACCACGACTCCCTCGATGCTGACGCGCAGATGGGCAAGCTTCTTCTCTGGTCCATCGCGCCAGCCGGCAAGGATCGTGGCGGCAAATCCGGTCGGCCGCGCTCCATTGACGAGCTTCGTCATCCGGACGGTGACTTCGAAGTGCGGCTGAGACCCGCCGAGTTTCGGCACCGTACGGAGGGAAGCGGGGATCCGCGCATGGTTGATCGCCGGCGTCTCCCGGCCCAACGTGCGCAGGAACGGCTCGCCGCCTCCGCGAACCGCGGGCAGCGGGAGGTCGAAGCTGAAGTCGGTGGCATAGAACGGCGCGGGGCCGTCCGTGGGAGCGATCAAGGCGAGCGGCTCACGCAGCGGGAAACAGCGCGCCGACTCGGCGCCGAAAATGAGGAGATCGAGCGGATCCCGATGGGTGACGACGCACGAATCGCCCGCGCCGCCGCCGTCCGCGCTGACCCAGACGTCTGCGCGGGTGACCAACTTGGCGTCGTCCTCCTCGTCGAGCACGCCTCCACGCCCCGAGCGAATCACTGCCGTGGCCTGCGGCGGGTGAATCTCGCTGCGGTAGGTGAACTTCGTCCATTCGCAAGCTGCGCCAGCTGCGCAATCGAGATCCGTGTCGCACAAGGCGCTGGTTCCGTGGCAGGTGCCCGGACCTGGGTGACCGCAATCGAAGATCCAGCGTCCGAGAACGACGACGCGATCGCCCACTCCCGGCCAGGCCCAGGCCGGATAGCTGCCCGTCTCCCACTCCAACTCCAGCGTCGCCTTGTTCGGGTCGCCGTTTCCGGACGCGAGCAGCCAGCGGTCGTCGGGGTCCAGATCGAGCTCCGTATTCTGATCGAAAGTCACGTGGCCCGCCGGGAAATCTTCCTTCGACACGTGCGACTCGCGCGCGATCCCGTGGGCGAGTACGGGAACGGACTGCGGAGACGTTCCGTGCACCACGGGGGCCCATTCCGGATTCACCGTCTGGAGCCGCTTGAGATCCGCCGGGCTCTCCATGGGGAGCAGATAGCAGCCCCCGCCGTTCGCCGAGAAGGCGCTGTTGCTGTCGACAGGAGCCGTCGTGGCTGCGGACTGCAGGACCTCGGAAAGCGCGCCGGCGGTTTCACCAGCCCCGCATCCACCCACTCCGAAAAGCGCGCAGATCAAAACAGCGAATCGCAGGCAGCGGCTCGACATGAGAATCCCCTGGTTGAAGACCTGCCCACGCGGCTCGGCGGGCCTCATGCGAGGCAATAGCCCTGGCAGGGCGGGTCGATCAATGCCCCGTATCCGACGAACGGCTCAGTCCACTCCGCCGACCGATTGAGGAGACCCTCTCATCGTCCGACCGGCGAACGCCTCAGTCTGATCTCCCGGACGGTATCCACGAAAGCGCGGAACGCGGGCGACACCTGGGTGCGGCTCGGGAAGTAGAGAAAGAGACCCGGCACCCTGGGCGCGAAGGGCTCGAGGACCAGGCGCAATCTCCCGCGCTTCAAGCGTGCCGAAACCGCGGGCTCCGGCAGGTATGCGAGGCCGACCCCTGCCTCGGCCATCGCGATCATCAGATGGTCGTCGCTGGTGATCACCGGTCCCCGCACGGGGACACGCCAGGTCTTCTTCCCCCGCTCGAGCTCCCACACGTATAACGCGCCCGTGGTGCGCGAACGGATGCGGATGCAATCGTGCGCGAGCAGATCCTTGGGCTCCTCGGGTGTGCCCCTCCGCTGGAGGTAGGAGGCAGACCCGACCACCACGAATCGGAACGGCTCCGTCAAGCGCACGTGCACCATGTCGCGCTCGAGAAATTCCTCGAGGCGGACGCCGGCGTCGAAGCCCTCCGCCACGATGTCGATGAGGCGGTTGTCGACCTGGACCTCGACTTCCACCTTCGGATGGAGTGCGACGAATCGCGGCAGCACCGGGTTGATGACGAAAGGAACCGCGAGCGCGGGCACGGTGAGACGGATCTGCCCGGTCAGCTCGCCCGCGCGGGCCGACGCCGCCTTGATGGCTTCCAGCGCCTGACTCATCGCCGGACCCGCTTGCTCGAAAAGGCGCCTCCCTGCCGCTGTGAGCGCAACGCTCCGCGTGGTCCGGGAGAGCAACGTCACCCCGAGCTTCGCTTCCAACTGGCGAACGGCCTGGCTGAGCGCCGACGGTGAGATTCCCAGCTCCAATGCGGCCCCGGCGAAGCTCCGGCGCCGGGCCACCGCGAGGAATTCATTGAGCGCGTTGAGAGGAGTGAAGGCCATTGTGAAGGTTTCCTACATAGCACGTCCGCTCCTCATGACGCACCGCGGCGGCCCCACGCACATCGTAGGGACCCAAGAGGAGAGGAAAATGAAAACGATCCAGCAGATGATTGCCAAATTGGGTTTCTCGCTCGCTGCGGCGCTTGCGCTTTCGATCGCCACGGCCGGCGCTGCGAACGCAAATCCGATTCCGACGACCAGTGATGAAGCCCGGGCGCTCGCCGGACAGAAGTCGGTCCCGGAACCAACCAGGGCGACCGTTGCGCACCACCGCCCCGCTTTCAGCACCGATGAAGCTCGCGCGCTGAGTGGCGAATCGGTTCCCGTTTCGGGGCCGGTTGTGAAGGTCTCGCAGGCCAACGCGCGTGTGACCAGCACGGACGAGGCGCGCGCTGCCGTTGCGGCGACCGACAGTCGCACGGCTGAACGAAGGACCGCACGCGGAGCTCGCGCGCGTCCCACAGTCCAGCAGCCGTGACGATGGGCTTGTCGCCCGAGGCGATGACAGGAGGGGCACGCGCGAATTCCGGAGTCTCGCGCGTGCCGTCCCGTAGCCTCTGGCCACTTCATTGGCAGCCCGGTTCAGAGCTGCCGCGCAGAAAGAACGAATACGTATCGCAGTCGTCGGAGGCCGGCGGCGGCCGCGTGGGGGGCACTGCCTTCCGCACCGGCGGCAGCGTCCGCAGGTACGCGACGACGGCGCGCACGTCTTCCTCGTCGAGGTTGGAGAGCAAGTCCCAGGTCATTCCCTGCCAGTGTAGCTGGCGCCCGTGGCGAGAAACGCCGCTGCGGATGGCGCGGGCCACCTGGGCGTCGCTCCAGGCGCCGATGCCGGCCTCGCGGTCCGAGGAGATGTTGCGTTCCCTCCAGGTTCCCAGGGAGGAACGCGCGCCAACGACAGCACGTAGTTGACGATGTCCCAACGCTCGGCCGGCGTGAGCGTATCGGCGTAAGACGGCATCGCGCTCAACGCCATGCCAGTGGTCAGACGCAGCCAGATCTGCGCGGGCTCGCTCCCGCCGCGGAACGTCCAGGGCTCGGTGAGGTCGCGCGCCGCGACTTGCCGGCCGCTTTGGTCGTCGTAACGGTTCTGCGCGCGTCCGTCGGCGCCGTGACAAGCTGCGCAGCTCCGGCCGTACAGGGCCTTGCCTCGCTCTACGCTCGCGGCGTTGGCCGGCAGGCGCGGCGGAACGGGAAGCGGCGCCACGGGCTCGGCGCGCGGGCCGAGGGACCGGACGTACGCCACCACGGCGCGCAGCTCCTCGTCGCTCAGCAGGTCGCCGAAATACGGCATTGCGCTCGCCTGCAGGCCGGCGCGCACAGTGCGGATCAGATCGGCGTCGGCCGCCGGGGCTCCCGGTGGCGTCGAGACGTCCTTGAATTGCCCCAGCGTGAAATCTCGCGGCCGCGGGCTCATCGAGGGCGCCGCCGGACCCTTGCCGCGCCCGTCGGGACCGTGGCAGGTCTGACAGCGCTGCAAGAAAATGCGCTGCCCGGCGGGAAGGTCTGGCTTCGCATCGACGCCGGGCGGCCAGGCGATCGGGGCGAACTCGGCCGGGTCGGGACGCCAGCGCGAGCGCGGCTGCGAGAATCCGACGCGCGCCCAGAGCGAACGCCCGGCGTCGAGGGCCGCCAGGACCAGCAGGGTGACGACGACGACCTGGCCGCGACCCATGGCGCTACCCTCTCCCCCGTTGAACCAGGTGCTCCGCCCAACCCCTCCAGCTCTCGGACAACTGCGGAATCTCGAGCAGCCGCGCCACCTCATGGCGATCGCGCGTATAGATGCGAAAGACATCGCGGATGGTCAGATCGTGGTCGGGCTTCCCGACGACCGAAATTTCGTCTCCGGCGCCTACATCGCCCTCGACGACGATGCGCAAGTAGCTTCCGGGCCGGATTGCTTTGCTGAACCGGCGTGGAAAGGTCTCGTCTTTCATTCGCACTCCGAGTCGCCAGCAGGGGACCCGCGGCTCGGAGACTTCGAAGACGGCGGTCCCGATCTGCCAGCGCTCTCCGACAAGCGCGTCGTTGACCGCGATCCGTTCCGTGGTGAGGTTCTCGCCGAACTCGCCGTACGAGAGCGGACGGCCGATCTCCCGTTCCCACCACCGTTCGTCCTCGACCGCATACGCGTAGACCGCTTTGTCGAATCCGCCGTGTGCTTCGCGATCCGCCTGGCGGTCGCCTTCCAGATTGACGCCGCGAGCCGCGATCCGCCCGGACACCGGCGATTTCCAGATCGCGCTTTCGGCGGGATGGCCGCGATACTCGAACTTGCGTATGCCACCGACGTTGACCGAGAGAACTCTTCCGGCGTCAGTCGCCATCGATCGACTCCCTTCATCAAGGGTCCGGTCGGACGACCGCACCTGTTCCTGGCCAACACACTAGCCAATTGACAGCGCGGGCGCTTGCGCGTTGCATATGCTTCGCCCCACTGGCCGTCTGCGAGGGAAACGTTCACCGAGCTCGGGTGTCAAAGGTCCTGAGAATGCTGAAGGGAACAGGAGTATCCGCGGGTGTGGCGCAGGGAACGGCGTACGTGCTCGCCTGCGGCTACCGCTCCGCAGTGCCGCAACGAAACATCAGCGCCTCGGAGGTGGAGGGCGAGCGCGCGCGCTTCGACGGAGCGGTCGCCAGGGCGGACGCAGAGCTGGTCAAGCTGCAGAACGACGTTCGCGAGAGGATTGGCGCGAGCCAGGCGGAGATCTTCGAGGCGCAGAGACTGGTGCTCAAGGACGCGTCATTGCGCGATCGGGTGCTCCGCGCAATCGAGGAGAAGCGCGTCAACCTGGAGGCCTCGGTTGCGGGGGTCTTCGAGGAGTACGCACGGTCGCTCGAGGGCATCTCGGATGGCTACCTGCGCGAGCGGGCTTCAGACATCCACGACGTGCGCCGGCGCGTGCTCTCCGCCCTTGCCGAGCAACCGGGTCGCGCGGGTCCAAGGGTTCCCGACGGGGCGATCGTGGTGTCGGACGAGCTCTTGCCCTCGGTGACGGCGCGCCTCGAGCTGGACCACGTCCGCGCGTTCGTGACGGAACGAGGGAACAAGTTCTCCCACAGCTCGATCCTGGCGCGTGCGCTCGGAACGCCGGCGGTGGCGGGCATCCCCGGGGCATCGGCGAGGATCAAGACCGGCGATCGGATCATCGTGGACGGGGTGGCAGGCGTCGTCTTCGTCAACCCCGACAGCTCGATCGAGCGCGAGTACGAGCGCCTGGCGGCGGACCTGAGAACGTCGAAAGAGGAGCTGCGACACCTCGTCGACCTCGCCTCCGTGACCCTCGACGGCACCACGCTTCCGTTGCTCGCGAACGTCAACAAGTTCTCGGACACCGAGGCGGCGTTCCTCTACAAGGCCGATGGCATCGGCCTGTACCGGACGGAATTCACCTTCTCGATCCGGAGCGCCTTCCCCACCGAGGAGGAGCAGTACGAGTTCCTCGAGCGCGCGGCGGAGCGGATGCACCCGCGGAAGCTGGTCTTCCGGCTGGTCGATCTCGGCGGCGACAAGACCCTGCCCTATTTTCCATTGCCGCCTTCCCGCAACCCCTCCCTGGCGGAGCGGGGCATCCGGTTGCTGTTCAGGCATCACGAAGTGCTGAAGCCGCAGCTGCGCGCGTTCCTCCGCGTCAGCGCCCGGCATCCGATTTCCATCCTGCTCCCCGTCGTGGTCGGGCTCGAGGACGTGCGTGAGGCGCGCCAGATCGTGCGGCAGGTCCAGGACGAGCTTTCCGCCGAGGGAAAGCCCTTCAATCCCGACATTCCGGTCGGCGCGATGATCGAGGTGCCGTCGGCGGCCTTGATGGCTCGGACGTTGGCAAACGAGCTCGATTTCCTCAGCCTCGGCACGAACGACCTCGTGCAGTATGTGCTCGCTGCCGACCGCGAAGACGAGAGCACCGCGCCGTACTACCAGCCGCTCCACCCGGCGGTCCTGCGCCTGATCCAGTCGGTAGTCGACGCGGCCAGGAGCGCGGGGCGCGACCTGTCCATCTGCGGCGAGATGGCGGGCGATCCGTTGCACACCGCGCTGTTGCTCGGGTTGGGCCTGCGCGAGCTCAGCGTCGCGCCCGGCCAGATGCTCGAAGTGAAGAACGCGATCCGGAGGACGCGCCTGGAGGACGCGCGGCAGCTTGCGCGCATCGCTTTGGAGCTGGGCTCCGCCTCCGAAGTCGAAGCATTGCTGAACGGGCAGCGACCGAAGACGGATCGTCGCGAGCTTGCGGCTTCTGCTTCGCCGCGGCCGTGACGTGACGGCGGCGAGAGGAGCAGCCGCCGGCGGACGCTGCTACGCCGTCACCGCCGCAGGGCGCGCTGCCGGCTCCGCGGCGAGCCCTTGGGCCCGGTACCAGGCCACCTCGTCGGCCAGAGTGTCCCGGAGCGGCCGGTGTCTCCAGCCCAGCTCCTGCTCGGCCTTGGCGGAGGTCACCGCCAGCCGCGCCTGCATCATCCGCACGGCCTCGCGGGTGACCAGCGTCTCGCCGCCGGTCAGCTTTGCCCAGAGCTCGGAGACGGCGGCGTAGACGAATGCCACCGGGTACGGAATCCGCGCGCGTGGGCCGGCCCGCCCGGTGACCTCTTCGAGCATCCGGATCACGTCCGCCAGCGTGACGAAGTCGCCGCCCAGGATGTACTTCTCTCCGGCCCGCCCGCGCTCGGCGGCGCGGATCATCCCGACCGCTACGTCGCGCGCGTCGACCGCGCTGGTCCCGCCCGGGGGGATGGCCGGCAACTTCCCAGCAAGGAAGTCGAGAACGAGCTGACCGCTGCCAGTGGGGGCCGCGTCGCCCGGTCCGAACATCCAGCCGGGGAGGATCTGCACCACGTCCAGTCCGGTACGCGCCGCCAGCGCCTGCAGCTGCGCGGCCACCAGGACCTTGCTCTTGAAGTAGAGGTTCCCTTTCGCCAGCGGCGCCGGCGGAGTCTCCTCGTCGCCCGGGCTCCCGTCCGGCTTGAGGCCGATGGTCCCCGAGGAGCTGGTGTCCAGCAACCGCTTCACGCCCTGCGCCCGCGCCGCCTCGGCCAGCGCCAGGGTGCCGCGCACGTTGATCGCCTCCAGCTTCGGCCAGTGGTTGCCGCTGCCGTAGTACTCGCGGAAGTAGGCCGCGGTGTGGAACACCACTTCCACGCCGTCGAGAGCCCCCGCAAAACCGGGCACGTTCTCCATGTCTCCCACCACCAGCTCCGCGCCGCTGTCCCCGAGCTGACGCTGCCCCTTCTGCTTCGAGCGCACCAACGCTCGCACGGAGTGGCCCTCCGCCCGCAAGGCCCGCACCAGGTTGCTACCCAATAGCCCCGTCGCTCCCGTGACGAACGTCTTCATGACGACTCCCTCGGAGCCCAGGGCGCATCCCCTGGGACCAGCGCTGAGATAAGCGTCAATCTGAGCAGTGTCAAGTTTAAACCAAGCGGCGTTCAGATGGAGCGCACCGGGCAGTTGGAAGGTGCTGATCGACGCCTGGCGCTGTGTTGCGCCGCGCGCGCTCGTCGACGAATTCGAAAGACGGCGGAGGCCTGCGAAGCGCTGAGCTCGTTCAAGCGGGTTATGCTTGGTTCTCGCATGCCGATCGGCACAGCCAAATCGAAGCTCGTCGTGGCTCTGACTTTGTTCGCCGCGCTCGCGGTGGGGCTGACGGGCGCAAGTCTGCTCACGCGCTCCCGGGCCGCGCTCCTGCAAGGGATCATCGAGAGGCAGAACCTGCTCGTGCAAACGCGAGCGCACTTGCTCTCGGACGAGTTGCGCGGCTTCGAGACGGAGTTGCAGCGGCTTGCGCGGCTCGCGGAGATCGACCTCACCGACCAGAACATGGAGCCCGAAAAGCGGGTTCTCAGCATCGCGCGGAAGGACTCGACGGCGTTTTCCGCCGGAATCGCGATCCTCGACGGTCAAGGCAACGTCAGCTGGTCCGAGCCGCGCGGTCGACAGCCGATCGTGGACGGCTCCGCGCTGTCGCGCCTCGCTCGCGAGCGCAACGCGCCCGTGATCGTTCCGCGTCCAGGCGAACTGGACGTGGCGACGCCGATTCCGACGACCGGCACGATGGTGGGGTTCATCGATCTCCGCTCCCGCGACCTCTTCGGAAGTGGGATCCGGCATACGCTCGGACAGAGCGGAACCGCTTCGCTGGTGAGCCGCGAAGGTCGAGACCTTCTCGCCTCGACGGGACCCGTGGAGGCTTCGCTGCCCTCTACATCCTCGGGAAAGGTTGACGACGCGCGCGGCCGCGCGTGGATCGTCATCGAGGAACCGGTGATGGACGGCGTCGCGCTGCGCGTCGTGCAGGCCGAGGACGAGTTGAACGCGGAGCTGGATCCAGCTTTCAACAGCATGCTTGCCATGTCCGGCCTGGCGCTGTTGCTCGCCGTTCTAGCTGGGGGTGTGCTCGCGCTGGTGATCGCCCGGCTCGAGGCGGCGCGCGAAGAGCTGGCCGCCTCGCGCAATCTCGCCGCAATGGGAGTGACGGCTGCGGCCATCGCGCACGAGGTGAAGAATTCACTCAACGGCATTTCGGTCACCCTCGATCTGCTCGCATCCGGCGCCCCGCAAGAGACGGTGCGGCAAGTCCACGCGCAAGGCCGTGAGGAGGTGGCAAGGCTGCGCGGCGTTGCGGACGATCTCACCTTGTTCGCCAGCCGGCCCGCGCTGACGCTCGAGCCTGCCGACGTGAACGACCTCTGCCGGCGTGCCGTGGCGCTCGTCTCCGATCTGGCCGGCGAGGCGCGCGTGGAGATTGACTTGCGACTCTGCCGCGATGGCGGCCCACTGCCACTCACAGTCGATGCGCAGAAGCTGCTCGGCGTGCTTCAGAACCTCGCGCGCAATGCGGTGGAAGCGATGGGGCCCGGAGCGTATGGCGAGAAGTTGGGGGACTCGCGTCCGCAGCACGCTCGCCGCCTGACGATCTCGACCTCAGGGTGCGCCGATCACGTCGAAGTCCGTGTCACGGATACCGGTGCCGGAATCGACCGAGCGGTCCGCGGGCGACTGTTCGAACCCTTCGTCACCACCAAGAGAACGGGGACCGGACTCGGACTTGCCATCGCCAAGCGTGTCGTCGAGGCCCATGGTGGGGTCATCGCTGCCATCGCGAATCCGGAGGGAGGCACCACCCTCCAGCTACAACTTCCGACACGACCGCAGAATGCCCTGCAAGTCCTCCCGGCGACGCGGCGCGCTGCCATCGGGTGACTGCAGCATTCTTTCGAAACATGTTTGTACCCGAGAATGCGTGTATCGGTCATTCGTCAATGAATCCGCCGTTCGAGTGCTGGCGCGGACCTTGCTGCAAAGCCGTGCATGCGCCCTCACGTCTTGCGCCTCGGCGCGCTCATCGTCGTCGTTGCCTGCCATCGCGAACCAAAGCACCCTGCCGCGAACCAGGTGCCTTCCGGCGAGGTCTGGCTCTCGGCCGAGCAGATGGCGAGCAGCGAGATCGCAGCCGCCCCAGTTGGTCAGCGCCGCGTAGGGACCGAGCTCGGCACGAGCGGCCGCGTCGTGTTCGACGATCTGCACGTTGCTCACGTGTTCTCGCCCGTCACCGGCCGGGTGGCACAGATCCTCGCTCATCCGGGCCAGCAGGTCGGGAAAGGCGCGCCGCTGCTGACACTGCAATCGCCAGATGTGGGCTCCGCGTTCTCCGACGTCGCAAAAGCCAAAGCGGATCTCGCTGCGGCCGAGCGCGAGCTGAAGCGCCAGCGCGAATTGTTCGAAGCACACGCCAGCTCGCAAAAGGACCTGGAGCAGGCGCAGAACGTCTTCGACCACGCCCGCGCCGAGCTGACCCGCGCGCGGAAGCGGGCGGAAATGTTCCGCCGATACGGCCTCGACGAAGTCACACAGCAGTTCGCGCTGCGCTCGCCCATTGCCGGGGAGGTGATCGCGCGCAACGTGAATCCTGGGACAGACCTGAGCGGCCAGTACTCGGGCGGCAGCGCCGTCGAGTTGTTCACGATCGGCTCGATCGACACGGTCTGGATCCTTGCCGACGTGTTCGAGGCGGACATGGCGCGGGTGCAGCCTGGCGCGCCGGTCATGGTCTCGGTCGTGGCTTATCCGGGCAAGACCTACCCAGGCAGCGTCGATTGGATTTCCGGATCGCTCGATCCGACGTCGCACACCGTCAAAGTGAGGTGCGCGATCCGCAATCCGCAGCACGAGCTGAAGCCCGAGATGTACGCGACCGTGAACATCAGCGTGCAAGGCACCGAGGCCCTTGCGATTCCGCGGTCCGCGGTGCTGCGCGTAGCCGATCAGACCGTGGTGTTCGTGGAAACTGGCCTCACAGAGAACGGGATGTTGAGGTTCACGCGCCGGCCGGTCCACGTCGACGAAGTCGTGTCCGGCGACCTGCTTCCGGTCCTCTCGGGCATCTCCGCCGGCGATACGGTCGTCGTGGAGGGCGCGGTCCAACTCCTCGGAATGATCTGATGCAACGGATCGTCGCGCTGGCGCTCAAGACACCCATCATCGTGGTCGTGCTCGCGGTTGCGCTCACAGCTCTTGGCCTGTGGGCGTACACCCAGCTCGACATCGAGGCTTATCCGAACCCGGTCGCGCCCATGATCGAGGTGATCGCGCAACCGTCGGGGATGAGCGCCGAGGAAGTCGAGCGGTACGTCACCATCCCGATCGAGAACGGCCTCGCGGGCATGGAGGACATCGTCCACGTCCGCTCGCAATCGCTGTTCGGGCTCTCCGACGTGAAGTGCTACTTCAATTGGAACCCGAGGTACGCGGAGGCCCGGCAGCGGGTGCTCAACCGCCTTCCCTTCATCCAGCTACCCCCAAACATCACGCCCCAGCTCTCGCCGACGAACGCGGTCGGCGAAGTGTTCCGGTACGTCCTCCGCGGAGCCGGCTATTCGCTCGCCGACCTCAAGACCGCCCAGGACTGGATCTTGCAGAAGCAGTTCCGGCAGGTGCCCGGCGTCATCGACGTGGTCGGCTTCGGCGGCGAAACACGCGAAGTGCATGTTGACGTGGATCCCTATCGCCTGCGCGGTCACGGGCTGGCCCTCGGCCAGCTCACCTCCGCCATCTCGAATGCGAACCAGAACGTCGGGGGGCAGCGGCTCACCCTCGGCGAGCAGTCCTACGACGTTCGCGGAGTCGGGCTCATCAACTCGCTTCAAGACGTCAACGACGTCGTCATTACGGCCACGAAGGGAACGCCGATCCGGGTCCGTGACGTGGCACAAGTGACGGACGGCGCGGCGCCACGACTGGGTGTGGTCGGGAAGGACTACGAGCCGGACGTGGTGCAGGGCATTGTGCTGATGCGCTACGGGGGAAACGCGCTCAAGACGCTCAACGGCATCCACGAGAGGCTCGAGCACATCCGCAAGTACAACCTGCTTCCGCTCGGAATGTACATCGAGCCGTACTATGACCGCGGCACGCTGACCCGGCTCACCACGCACACGGTCCTGGAAAACCTGATCGTCGGAATGGTTCTCGTATCGATCGTGCTCTGGGTCTTCCTCGGCGAGACGCGTGCTGCCGTCCTTTCCGCGCTCAACATTCCGCTCGCGCTCCTGGCGGCCTTCGTCGGGATGGTTGCCACCGGCACGCCGGCGAACCTGATTTCTCTGGGCGCAGTCGATTTCGGAATCATCGTGGACTCGACGGTCATCGTCGTCGAAAACATCTTCCGGCATCTCGGCGGCCATGGCCAGGGCGAATTGAGAGAACGCATCGTCACTGCCGCAGACGAGATTGGCGCGCCGATGTTCTTCTCCACGCTGGTGATCGTGGTGGCATTCATTCCCCTCTTCACCATGACCGGCGTCTCGGGCGTCATCTTCTCGCCGTTGGCGCATACGTATGCATTCGCGATCGGCGGCGCCATCCTGCTGGCGGTGACGCTGACGCCGGTGCTCGCGTCGCGGATCCTGAAGATCCAGGAACCAGGCGCCGCCCAAGAACACCACGACAGCCGCGTGATGCGTGGCCTACGACGTTTCTACGATCCGCTGCTCCGGTTCGCGGTGCAAAGGCGCGCCGCGGCAGCAGCCATCGCCTTCGTTCCCGTCATTCTCGCCGCCGCATTGTTTCCCCTGCTGGGGCGCGAATTCATGCCGCACCTCGAGGAAGGCAACTTCTGGATCCGCGCCGCGCTGCCCATGTCAATCTCGCTCGATCGCTCGGCAAAGCTCGTCGGCCGCATGCGCAGCATCGTGCTCGGATGCCCCAGGGACGAGACACTTCCCTGCGACTACAAGCACCGCACGCGTCCGGAGGTGGTGACCGTCGTATCCCAGCTCGGTCGGCCCGACGACGGCACCGACACGGCTGGGTTCTTCAACATCGAGCTGTTCGCGCCGCTCAAGCCGAACAGCGAATGGCCGCGTGGGGTGACGAAGGACTCGATGACCAACGAGCTGTCGCGCGAGCTCGCCGACGCGTTCCCGGGAGTCTCCTTCAACTTCTCGCAGTACATCGCGGACAACGTCGAGGAAGCCATGTCCGGCGTGAAGGGCGAGAACACCATCAAGGTGGTCGGGCCCGATCTGCGCGTGAACGAGTCGAAGGCCGGAGAAATCCTCGCAATCCTCTCCAAGATCCACGGCGTCGAGGACCTGGGACTCTTCCATTCGTTGGGGCAGCCCGAGGTCCGCATCGTCCCTGACCGGACCATTTGCGCGCGCTACGGACTCAACGTGGGCGATGTCGAGGCCGTCGTGCAGGCGGCAATCGGTGGACAGGCCGTCACGCAGGTGTACCAGGGCGAGAAGCATTTCGATCTCGTCGTGCGCTGGGCCGCGCCTTACCGGAAAGATCTAAAAACCATCCGCGAAATCCTGGTCGCGACCCCCGACGGCGCGCAGATGCCGTTGGCGCAAGTCGCGCGCATCGAAAACATCGAGGGCCCGGCCGATGTGTGGCGTGAAGACGGCTTCCGGTATGCGCCTGTGAAGTTCTCGGTGCGAGGCCGCGATCTCGGGTCTACGATCGAGGAAGCGCAGCAGCGGCTCGCGTCGGCCGTGCAGCTTCCCTTCGATACGCACCTGGAATGGGCCGGTGAAATCAATGAGCTGAAAGAGGCGCTGGCCCGGCTCAAGTTCGTCGTGCCAATCACGCTGCTCTTGATCACCTTTCTCGTCTACTCCTCGGTGAATAGCTGGCGCGACATGGCCATCGTACTCCTCGGCATTCCCGTGGCGTGCGCCGGCGGGGTGCTCGCGCTGCTGGTGACGCGAACGCATCTCTCCATCTCGGCGACGATGGGATTCGTCTCCATTTTTGGCATCGCCGTCCAGGATGCTCTCCTGGTGGTGACGTACACGCAGCGCCTCTGGCGCGACGGTCACGGCCTCCTGGAAGG